>LAZR01000048.1_pt1 | contig 179908 bp, 165 predicted proteins | sample 329461 | NCBI WGS metagenome assembly LAZR01 (sample SAMN03002196, study PRJNA259156) | marine sediment metagenome | biome: sea floor; feature: Hydrothermal impacted sediments; material: marine sediment; isolation source: Loki non-amplified sample from Loki's castle hydrothermal vent sediment ...
TCTTCTCTTCGACATAAACACTCCTTTTGCCTATCATAAGGCTTCTTTGAAGTGTCCGTAAAATCGGGGTAGAACCCATACGAGGATTCCTCACCATGGTGTAATCCCCCGATAATCCGTCATTCAGTTTGTGTCAGTTTCGAAAGCCGCTCTATGTTATGCATATAATTCTTTTCTTGGCCAAAATTAATGGCTTTGGATTTTGTAAGCGCTAAAGAATAAGCCTCTATGGCTTTATCGTAGTCTGCATGCTTCTCATATGCATCCGCCAGCCACGCGAAGTTGGCAGGATAGATCGGATAGGCTTCCGTGTTGCGTTTAAAAACCGTTATCGCTCCTTCGTAGTTCCCCTCCTCTACTAATTTCAAGCCTAAAGTAACGTAGTCTCCTTCTGATTGTTTTGCGAACTCCCCATAGGTTTCCATGATCATCCTTTCATGAGCCAGAAATTTCTCGCTGTCGAATTCTTGCCACAATGCATCAGGAAGCTTCAGTGTCGAAAACACAAACTTTAAACCATAGTAATTGGCAAGCAACGGGGCTGACATATGCCCTTCATTCTCGAAAACTTTATGACTCCAACTCAAACCTTTTGGCGCATCTTGCTGAATAGTCTCCACGAACCGGCCAAGTTCATTCTGCATCCCTTGTCCATCGTCAGCGCCAATGCCGAAATAAATCGATCTATTCAATTCCGCGTCATTCTTAAAGAATGATTTTGCTTTCTCCGTCATCTCCTCATTATTCCACCACATGGCAGGACTCATAACGATATACGCATCGAATAGTTGCGTATTCTCCAGGAACGTATTGACAGCAAAAAGACCCGCCAAGGAGTGTCCTTCGAGCAAACGATAAGGGTGTGTTCTGTAATTGCTCTCAATGTAGGGAATCAATTCCGCGCTAATGAAATTGAGGAAATTCTTGCCACCTCCGCTATAGGGCACACCTTCAACGGATGAGGGCGTGAAATCCCGCATTCTATTCTCGCTTTTAACGCCCACAATAATTACCGGTGGCATAGCCCCGGTCCGGGTCAGAATTTCTACGCTTCCCGCTACATGCCAGATATTCTGATCGCCGTCGAGCAAATACAATACCGGATAGGATGCATTACTACTCACATAACCTGCTGGCAGCGCCACGACGATAGTGCGATCTTCGCCGAGTACTTGCGAGTGCATACTAAACGTTGAGGCAAGGGGTATTGGGGTTTTGACCTGCGCCACGACTGACGAGACGCAGAATAGCAAGGACAACAATATCGCAAGGTATTTTTTAATCTTTCCCGGACTTGACCTGGTCATCACCACCCCTGAGTTTTATGGCTACCAACTCGCCAATTTTCTCTAGCTCACGTCTATAAGACGCAGAGACCTGGATAAAGGTTTAGTTCAAAGTGGAGTTTTAATGGCCATATGTCACGCCCCTGAATATGGCGTGATCTGCCTATGCAGGTATCGAGCAGGCAAGTACGGTGTCATCGGGCTCAGATGTGTGTCGGTTCGCCGGAGATGGCAAGTTCAGAATCAGGAACACCTTTGAGATCGGCTAGTTGGGCGCATCAGGGGAATACCGCTTCTTTTGACTCACGGTCCGTCTGTCCCTGGTTCGAGCCCCCATATTCATCTCGTGTGTAACAGGCCGCACAGCTATTTTTATTACGCAGAACACAATATGATGTCTGACAGCGGCATATTAATAGAAGAAAAATTCAAAGAGCTGCTCTCGTGCTGATACGGGGCGGTTGGTGTCTTAAGTGTTTCTTGTTTGCCCTATCCTGGGGAAGATTATCCCGGGAAACGAATAAACCGGGAGTAAAGCAGTCCGGCAAGTAATTCTTAAACGCACGCCTTATCAGGACAAAGAAAATGACTGACACAAGCGAAAGCAAACAAGAAGAACAGCAAACGCCACCGCCCGTCTTCAACCCGTACTCAACTACCCGCGCCAGGAATTACGCGCTCGGCCTGCTCACCGTTGTCTACAGCTTTAATTTTATTGACCGACAATTATTATCGATTCTGCAGGAGTCCATCAAACTGGAGTTGTCGTTGTCAGACAGCCAGTTGGGTTTGTTGACCGGATTCGCGTTTGCCATGTTTTATGTCACTGCAGGTATACCCATCGCACGCTGGGCCGATCGCGGCAACCGGCGCAATATTGTTGCCCTGGCCATCGGTGTGTGGAGCTTTATGACCGCCATCAGTGGCTTTGTACAGAACTATCTCCAGCTATTGCTGGCGCGTATCGGCGTTGGGGTCGGCGAAGCGGGCGGCAGCCCACCCTCCCACTCAATTGTGTCTGACATTTACCCGCCGGAAAAACGTGCGACTGCGCTGTCAATTTACTCGACAGGTGTCAACATCGGTATCCTCTTTGGATTTTTGTTTGGCGGCTGGCTTAATGAGTTTTTTGGTTGGCGCGTTGCCTTTGTGGTCGTGGGCTTTCCCGGCATCCTGATCGCTTTGCTGATTCGCAGAACGTTAGCCGAGCCAATCCGTGGACTGAATGAAAATAAACATGTGCCCGAAGCATTGGCGCCCTTCAAGCAGGTATTGGCGCTGCTTTGGAGCAGAAAATCATTCCGCCATATGGCGCTGGCCGCGGGACTCAATGCATTTGCGGCCTACGGCACACTGAATTGGCTGGCTTCCTTTTTTATCCGCACTCACGGCATGACGACCGGTGAACTCGGTACCTGGCTGGCGCTGTCGACCGGGCTGTTTGGAGCAATAGGCGTTTTTGCTGGCGGTATCCTTGCCGACAAACTGGCGCCGCGCGACAAACGATGGTACATGTGGCTGCCTGCCATCGCTGGTTTTATCAGTTTGCCTTTTACACTGGCAGTCTATTTAACATCAAGCCAATACACGGCATTGATTCTTGCCTTTGTACCGGGCTTACTGTTTAACGTTTATCTGGGTACTACCATCGCTACCTCACACGCCCTGGTAGGACAACGCATGCGCGCCACCGCATCGGCAATTTTGTTCCTGATACTCAATATTATTGGTCTTGGTCTTGGCCCCTGGTCAGTCGGCATGCTCAGTGACTACCTGTTACCAACGCTGGGCAATGACTCACTGCGTTATGCCATGGTGGCATTGATTCCGACGGTACTGTTCTGGTCGTCCTGCCATTTTTACCTGGCCGCCACAAATTTACGCGCAGACCTTGCGGCAGCGCCAGACTGACTTTTAGCGGATCGCCTGACCCTGGTCGGGAGATCCGCTGCGCGACGAAAAACAAGGGGAGATTACAACCCCGGTGATAAAGACAGGAAGCCAAATGAAACCGCAAAAAAAGGGGCTGAAACGCCTGCTACACGCCACACGTTATTCGTCTCAGGGACTGCGGGCGTTGTGGCGGCACGAAGCTGCCTTCCGGCAGGAAGTTATGCTGGCGCTGTTGCTGATGCCCGTAATTATCATGGCTGACGTGACGCCGGCAGAGCGCGCACTGCTGGTGGTGTCATTGCTACTCATACTCATCACCGAGATACTGAACACTGCCGTTGAGGTTATCATTGACCGGATCGGACACGAAGACCATGTGCTGAGCGGACGAGCAAAAGACATGGGGTCTGCCGCCGTGATGCTCAGCCTGATTGGCGCGGCAATAATCTGGGGCATTGTGCTTTGGCCGCTCTAGCTTTTACTCATCATCCTTGTGCCTCTGGCCCTGGACATTATGGAGCCACAATAAACAATTTTTCCCGCACTGGAGCGTCACGAGCATCTCATCGCGAAGTACGGCCAGTTTGCTCAGTCCTCAAACCCCACAAATACCGCTGCGTCCGCCACCGACTTGCGTTTTGAGACCACAGCATTAGCCGGAAAGGTTTCATCCGGCCACCCCATTGCCACGCAAGTCTGTATCACCTGATCGTCGGGGATACCGGCCTGTTCACGCACCACCGGGCTTTGCATGATGCCCTGACTGTTGATCACACAGCCCAGACCTCGTGACCAGGCCGCGTTGACGAGGCAGTTAACGACGCCACCGCAGTCGAAAGGCGCGATGTCGCTGCCCTGAATTGACTTGTCATAGGTCACAACGATCGAGACCGGCGCATCGAACTGCCGAAAACCGCGCAGAACCCAGTCATGGCGCTTTTCTTTATCCTCGCGCGCGATTCCCATTGCGCCAAATAGCTGTTTGGCAATCTCGATCTGGCGCTCTCGATGTACGCCCTCATAACCAGGTCCCATACGGAATTCCCGACTATCGGGCACGCCGGCAAGATTGCGCTCAACATTGCCGGCGCGGATCCGGTCAAGCACCTCGCCCGCGACAACGTAGAAATTCCAGGGCTGCGTGTTCAGCGAAGTTGGTGCCCGCATCGCCAGTTCGAGAATTTCACGGATCAGTGCCTTCGGCACCGGCTTCTTCAGATAACCACGAATACTACGTCGACGCTGTACCACTTCATCAAAATCCACTGCTTACTCCCATCCAGGTTGTACCTGAGAACATACTGTTGTTGTCATTGCTGGTTTTTCAGCGGCAAGCATCATGGAGACGTATGACGGTCGTCTTGGTGGCCCCGATTGAGTCGTTGCGCGACTTGAAAAAGGTACGGTCGGATTAAAAATAATCTGATCGTCTGCATATAGTTTCTTCACGTCGAATCGATAATTACTGGCGACACTACAATTGAGCGCAAAAAAAAGCAGGAGATTAAATCTCCTGCTTTTTTGTCAGACGCTTGTTGCTATTAGTTTGAGCTGATAGCCGTAGCTGCTTTCACTTCTTTCCAGTAAACCTGGCCGAAGAACATCTCATCCCAGCTCTGCTGGCCCCATGGCACAACACGCGAAGGATCCGGGTTAGCTTTGTTCTGCTCCGAGTTATCAAATGCGCCGGTAACCACAACACGTGTACCCGCTGGCACAAACTTGGGTTCAGCCAGCTGATACTCCATCTGCCAGTTGTAGTTGTACTGGGCAATATTCAACAGTCGCTCAACGCTGCCGTCAGGGTAATGTGCGTCGAACACCATACGCTTGCCACGGAAGTGCATATGCGGCGTGAACGCCATGATTTCGGCATCAGTCGGGATGGTGATAGACGCAGTCTGCTCAAAATCCGGATCGAACGCCGGAATGTCAGTCCAGGTGGGCGTGAAGATACAGGCACAGTCACCCAGGCGACGCTCGGTCGGGATTTCATCATCCGGGTAGAACCACACACCAATTTCACTGTTGTCTACTGTCTCACGACCTGTGGTTGTGTAATGCAGGTTCAATGCCAGCGAGGTGCCCGCACGCAGAATACCACCGGTGTTTGGCTCTTCCAGATGTGGATCTGCGCCGGGGATGTAAGGCGTGATGTAAGCCTGATCAGGGTCACTGAAACGGGTAATCAAACCTTGTGATGGGCGCTTGCCCGGTTCAATAAACGCGTTCAGGGTATGGTGCAACACGGTGCGGTCACCGGGAACATATTGGCTGGCGCGCACCCATCGGTCACGATCCAGGCCTTCCAGCGGCACAACCACATCAATGTAGTCGAGCACGCCGGTTGCCGGAATACTCTGCGGCGGAACCTTGATGATCAGGTCAGGTTCGCCAAACGCCCACTTTTCCTGTGACCAGGTCAGCTCAGCCAGCGGATCGGCATCGCCATCCTTGACGGAACCTGTTGCTATCCACTGCAGCACTTTCTGCTGTTCGTCTGGCGTCAGCGTGTAGTGATTACGGAATTCACCAATATGCGGGTCAATTTGTCCCGGCGGCATACGCTTGGTCATCAGCACTTCACGAATCATGGGCGACCAGCCTTGTGCCATGGTGTGGCTGTTTAACGCAAACGGGGCTATGCCTCCTTCGCGATGACAGCTTGCACAGTTTTCAGCAAGCACCGGCGCTACGTCCTTGCTATAGGAGACGCCTTCTTGCAGCAGTTTATCGCGGGCAGGATAGGCAACCGCAGTGCCCTGTGTGGCCACAACTGCATTGGGAACAGCATTACCTGCCACCACAGCAGCAAGGGCGTTTGCCATTGACTGATCTGCCGGGCCACGATATATCACGCGAAAAGACTTCGGGTCGTACAGGAAGGCCTCACCGGTTTTATCGATACCCAGCGCTTCGGAGACTACCTGAGCGTCATCAATCAGCACAGGTATGTCTATTCCCAGGCTGTCCGCGTCAGCTTTCACAACATCGCGCTGCTCCCCTAGCGGGTTAATCATCATAAAGACGATCCCCTGAGAAGCGTATTGCTCTTTCAGGGCATTATAAGAGGCCAACGAGCTTTGGGTAGCAGCATCACCACTGGCCTGCACCAGAAACGCGATGGCTTTATTGTTGTCGTACCAGGCCATGTGATGGAAGCGTCCATCCTGATCCAGCAGAGCAAAATCGCCTGCGCGGTCCTGAGCGACCACACTCTGAGCGGCGCTCAGTGAAAATACCAGGGCGGTTACACTGGCAAATATCGTTCTTCTGCCATTGAGTTTGATGTCTCCGAGCAACTTACGCATAATCTCCTCCAGCCTGAAGGCCAGCAATATATTTTAATAAATAGACCCGGGAGAGTGTGCGTGAAGGGCTGCATCAGAATATCTGAACTCATTCATGTATTTGCCCGGTCTTGCGCCGAGGCTAACACCAGCCGGTGCAAAGCGCAATTCCAATCCGCCATTTCCCTCAACATTTGCCCTAAAAACCGGACTTCCACTTTCGTTGTTTAGCCAACAGTCGGAGGTTTTCCACGTTGTGGCAATGCCTGATACGTCTGGACATGCTGTTATCCTGCAATAGTGCGTGTTGCATCATCATGATGTATGCATAAACACAGTTCCCCGGGCCCGCACTAACAGCTGTAACAGTGGCTACACCAGGGGCGTGATATCAGTGAATTGCGCGCTGCCATGTTATGGATAATTGTCCTCAAAACTGTACAAACAGCACAATCGGCGATAACTTTGGACTCATCGGCACACAACAGAAAAATAATCGCTGAGGAGAGACACTCTTGATGAGATGGCCAGACCGCTATCTGTACGGCTTAGCTTTTTTGACCGCCTTTTCCGGTGCGACACTGACGTTATCGGTCCTGGCGGCCCCTGACGCTGCCACCCCTGCCCGCAATCAGTTCGGGCAGCCCGACATGCAGGGGTTCTGGAGCTTTGCCTCCGTCACTCCCCTGCAACGCCCTGAACACCTGGCAGACAAAGAGTTCATGACCGTGCAGGAAGCCAGGGAATTTGAGCAGTCGATCGTCACCGCCCGTCAGGCACGCTTCGAACGCGAACCGGACGGCCTCAATATCGGTTACAACGACTTTTGGGACGAATGGGGAGACGGCGTCGGTGACAATCTGCGCACATCCATCATTGTCAGCCCGGCTAATGGTCGTATCCCGCCGTTAAGTGAGGGCGCCGTTCTGCAACGCAGTTCAGCAAATGGCGATGTGCCAAGCCAGCGCCCGGCACGCTTCCTGCTGGGCGGCATCAGCAAGGACGGCCCGGAGGATCGTGGCTTGTCCGAACGCTGTCTGGTGGGTTTTAACACCGGCCCACCCATGCTGCCCAGCAAATACAATAATAATATGCAGTTGCTGCAGTTTAGCGATCATGTCGTCATCGTCACCGAAATGATCCATGACGCGCGCATCATTCCGCTGGACGGTCGGCCCCATGCGGATCCGGCGATCACGCAGTGGGGCGGCAATGCCCGTGGTCACTGGCAGGGCGACACGCTGGTGGTGCACACCCGCAACTTTACTGACAAGATAGCCAGCCTGTCCCAACCTTATGCGGCCTGGGGTTCAGCTGAAAACATGCAGCTTGAGGAGCGCTTCACCTTGAATGGCAATGGCTCACTGGTTTACGAATTTACCATTAATGATCCAGCCACCTTCGTTGAACCAATCAAAGGCATTCTGCACATGCGCCCCTCACCTGACCGTATCTACGAATATGCCTGCCATGAAGGCAATTACGCTCTACCCGGCATACTGGCAGGTGCGCGCCAAGCGGAGACCCGGTAGACGCCACTCCCATCAGTAGCCTTAGGCGCAACCAGTAGCCCTGTGCTCACTTCAGATTGAAACAGCAGGGCGAAGAACTCCACGGTTATGCCTTCGGCGTCGGCCTGATCAGGAGCTCGTTCACATCAACATGGGCAGGCTGCGCCAGGGCGTACTTGACGGCCTCGGCGATATCTTCCGGCCGCAGCGCATGGTCAGGGGATTCGTCAAAGAACGGCGTGTCTACCATGCCTGGCTCAATCAGCGTCACCCGGATGCCACTGCCGCGCAGCTCTTCCCTTACGCCGTAACCGATCGCCGACACTGCCCATTTGGTGGCGCTGTACATTGAACCTGCAATGGTCGCACGGCCCGCAGCGGAGCCGGTAATCAGAAGGTGGCCCCGGGATTTCCGGAGTTCCGGCATACACGCCTGCAGGGTAATGCCGACACCAAGGATGTTGGTGAGAATCATATCCTTCCAGATCTCCGGATCTGCGCCGCTGAAGCCTCCCGGCTCGCCGCCGCGCCCGGCGTTGGCGAATACCGCATCGATGCGGCCAAAGGCCTTCAGGGCCTCGTCCACCATGGCTATCTGGTCCGCGACCTGTTGCACATCGCAGGCCACGGTGATCACCTTGCCGTCGCCGCCCAGCTCATCCTGTAGCGTTTTCAGCTTATCCCGTGAGCGGGCTGCCAGTACCAGCCGGTATCCTGCATTGGCCATGGCTCTGGCGGTGGCAGCGCCAATTCCCGAAGAAGCCCCGGTGATGACCAGAACCGGACTGTCGCTGTGCACATTGCTACTCATCTCTGTACCTCCGTCCGTTTATAAACATTGAATGTATCAGATGAGTAGAACGTAATATTGATAAAGCCCGGTGTCCAGTTTAGCAGGCGGCAAAACACCTGATTTGCGACCTGCTCTGGCCAGGTTTTCACGACAGGCGGCGTGAGTTGCCGTCATCCCGAAAGATGATCAGGGGTCGCACTTCGTCGTCCGGCCGCCGCGGTTGCTGCGCAAGCGCCACCTGATCGGTCACGACTGAGTGATGTGGCGATTTGCTGCACACCGGATCAGCGTTACGGGCATCGCCGGTCAGCATAAAAGCCTGGCAACGGCAGCCGCCAAAGTCCTTGTCTTTTTCATCACAGCTGCGGCAGGGCTCCTTCATCCAGCCATCACCGCGATAGGCATTAAAGGCTTCCGACTCGTACCAGATGCTGCGCACTTCGTGATCGCGCAGGTTGGGGAATTCCAGCCCGGGCAGCATGCGGGCCTCATGACAGGGCAACGCCAGACCGTCCGGCGCGATATTCAGAAACACAGTACCCCAGCCGTTCATGCAGGCTTTGGGTCGATCCTGATAATAATCGGGCACCACAAAATAGAGTTTCATCTTGTTGCCCAGGCGGGCTCGAAATTGATTGCAGACCGCCTCCGCATGCTCCAGCTGTTCGCGACTGGGCATCAGGTGCTCACGGTTCTTAAACGCCCAGGCATAGTACTGGCTGTTGGCCAGTTCCACGTGATCCGCCTGCATCTCCTCTGCCATCTCCAGGATCTGTTCGATGTGATCGATATTAAGCCGGTGCAGCACCACATTCAGCACCATCGGGTAGTCGTACTGCTTGATCAGCCTGGCGACTTTGAGCTTGAGGTCAAATGTGCGGGTGCTGGACAGAAAGTCGTTCATCTCTTTGGTGGAGTCCTGAAACGATAGCTGAATCTGATCCAGCCCGCCGGCCTTGAATGCGGCAATACGTTTTTCGGTCAGACCAATGCCGGAGGTCAGCAGATTGACGTAATAACCCATTTTGCTGGCTTCGGCGACAATGACCTCCGCATCATCGCGCATCAGGGGCTCACCGCCGGAAATACCCAGTTGCACAGCGCCCAATTCACGAGCCTCGCGCAGCGCCTTCAGCCACTCCTCGGTGGTCAACTCTTTGTCAAAGGTAGAGGCATAGTTCAGCGGGTTATAGCAGAACACGCAATGCAGAGGGCACTTGTAGGTGATCTCGGCATTGACCCACAGCGGCGGCTTGATGCTGTCAGTCGGTGATAATCCAGCCTTTGTCATGGGCATGCTCCAGAAAGTCGGTGACGTCTTGCTGCAGATCAGCGCCCGGAAAGGCGGCCTGCAGGCTGTTGATGATGTCCGTGGCACTGCACTGCCCGTCAATACGTTTGAGAATCTCGCCGGCGCTTTCGGTCAACTTGATCAAGCCTTCGGGGTACAACAGCACCCAGGCGTCCTGGGCCTTTTCCCACTGCAGTTTGTATTGCCGGGCAAATCGCAGCGCCTTGTCTTTAGCCAGGCTCACGGTGTCATCCTCGCTATCGCGCCACTGTTGTGATCGCCAATACCGTAGGTGACCTGCATGGCGTCCAGCATGGTCCACAGAACGTTGAGTTTGAATTGCAGAATATCAAGCGCGCGCTCCTGTTCAGTCCGGGTCTTAAAATGCGCCAGTGTCACCCGTAAACCGTGTTCAACATCACGCCGTGCCTCGGACAAACGTTTGCGAAAATACTGATAGCCGTTGGCATCAATCCAGGGATAATGTTGCGGCCAGCTGTCCAGGCGTTTCTGATGAATGGTCGGCGCAAAAAGCTCAGTCAGCGACGAGCATACCGCCTCCTGCCAGGGCGCGGTTCGGGCAAAGTTGACATACGCATCAACAGCAAACTTTACGCCAGGTGTCACGCTTTGCAGCGAAATTACTTCTTCACGATCCAGGCCCACCGCTTCGGCCAGCGCCAGCCAGGCCTCGATGCCACCCTCCTCGCCTTCGGCGCCATCATGATCCAGGATACGCTGCACCCACAGGCGACGATGGTCCCTATCCGGCATATTTGACATGACGGCGGCATCCTTGATCGGAATCATGATCTGGTAATAGAAACGGTTAAGCACCCAGCCCTGCACCTGCTCTTTGTTGCACTGTCCACTGTTCATGGCAATGTGGAAAGGATGAAAGATGTGATAGCAGTTTTCTTTGGCACGCAACCTGGCTTCAAATTCTTCGGTTGACCAGGGTGCAGCAGTATCGATTGTCATTGCAGAAGCTCCCGCGGTATCTATTTGGAACTGCCTTGGAGTCAGGACGGCGTTACAGACTGAAGTCCATGCCATCAAAAGCCACTTCGATTTTCTCCTGATGCAGGATCTCACGCTCATCGGAATCGTCGCGCAGGATTGGGTTGGTATTGTTGATATGGATAAGTATTTTGCGCGCAGCTGGCAAACGCCCCAATGCCTCAATCATGCCGCCGGGTCCTGATTGGGGCATGTGACCCATATCAAGTGATAGCTTCTCGCTGATACCCAGCGCCCGCATTTCATCATTGGTCCAGCAGGTACCATCCACCATCAGACAATCGGCCTGCTGCATGAACGGCAGCAGGTGTGGCTCGATGGCCGCCAGCCCGGGGGCATAAAACAGTTTCTTGCCAGTGCGCGTATCCTCCAGCTGTATGCCGATATTGTCGCCCTCGTGCGGATCATGGCGATGCGGCGAGAATGGCGGCGCTTTGCTGCTAAGGGGAACGGCGGTGATGCGGATATCCGTGATGCCGTCCACCTCGAACGTGCTTCCCGGTGCTGTCGGCACCTGATGCCAGGACACGCCGCAGAAATGCTCCAGCACATTAAATATGGGATTACCCTGGGTCAGGTCTTCATGGACCATGCCGGTGCAGTAAATATTGAGAGGCACTTTACCCTCCCGCAACATAAACAACCCGGTGGTATGGTCGATCTGGGCATCCATCAGAACAATGCCTTTGACGGCAGTGTCACGAATGGCACGACCCGGTTGCAGTTCCGGAAAGCGCTGAAACTGCGCCAGAATATCGGGAGAGGCATTAAACAGCAGCCAGTTGATGTTGTCACTGCTGATGGCAATGGATGACTGAGTACGCGGCGACGCCTTGATCGTACCCTTGCGCACACCGTCACAATTCGGACAGTTGCAGTTCCACTGCGGGAATCCGCCGCCGGCGGCAGAACCCAGAACGCGTACTCTCATGGTTTGTCCTTACACAAATTCTACTGACGTTAAATCAAAGAGAAAGCCTCCTGATAAGGCGGCTCTCTCTTTGGGGTCAATCTCCATGCATCAACCGACCGATTAACGGTTGGCGAAATACATGGTCACTTCAAAACCGTAACGCATTTCGGTGTAATCTGGTTTAGTCCACATAGGTGTAATCTCCACAGTAGTTGGGTTATCCCGGTTTCCCGGGGCCTGGGCCCCAGCCAGTTTCAGCTGTTTGACCACAAGACCATTCGATTCTGGCCCTGTCAGGCACTGCCGCGCTGCCGCATTATCAGTAAAAGGCACTCATGATTTTCATTAGATTGCTGGTTGCGCTATTGGCAAAATGCCCGTATCACTGTAAAAAAGTTCAGCTTTAATATTTGTCCATGTTATTCACCACGCGGTTCGGGAGCTGTCCATCAACACACTATATCCACACATAGAGCCGTTCTTTACCCAGACGCTGACGGTCTCCTCACGCCATTCACTGTATGTGGAGCGCAGCGGGAAAAAAGGTGGCCATCCGATAATCTTTCTGCACGGTGGCCCGGGCAGCCAGGTCAGGGCTGCCCATCGCCGCTACTTTGACCCGGAATTTTTCGATATTGTGCTGTTTGACCAGCGCGGCTGCGGCCAGTCTTCACCGGCGGGCGAGGCACAGGATAACGATACGCAGACACTGGCTGAGGATATCAACATTATCCGTGAGGCACTGGGCATCAGTGGTAAAATGAGCCTGTTTGGTGGCTCCTGGGGCAGCACGCTGGCGCTGGTCTACGCGCGGCTCTACCCGCAGAATGTAGCAGAGATGATACTGCGCGGCGTTTTCCTGGGCACTGATGAGGAGGTCTCTTGGTTCACGCATGGCGTGGCGCGCTTTGCACCGCAGGCCTGCCAACAGCTTGCTGAGGGCATGGGCCCCGATCTGATAGACGCCTACTACCGGGCGGTCTTTGATGCCGACCAGGGTCACGCCAGCGAGGCAGCCAGGCGCTGGGTAGAATACGAGATGCAGATTATGAGAATCGGGACTGAAGCATCTGCCACGCCCCCAACACTGTCCGCCAGCCAGGCTCTGCTGAACAGTACTCGTGTGCAGTTACATTTTCTGAAAAACCAGTGCTTCCTGGCTGACTCGCCCCTGCTGGAGGCCGCGCACGAAATTCATGCGCCGATCACGATTGTGCAGGGCGAACTCGATCTGGTATGCCCGCCCATTACCGCCTGGAAATTAAGTCAGCGCCTGCCCAATGTCAAACTGCGCATGGTAAGCAGGGCCGGGCATGGCGCTCTGTCAGATGCCCTCGCGCCGATACTACGCGAAGAGGTCGATGCCCTGCGCGACCGTCTCGTTGATCACTGACGGAGAACCTGCCATGAACCTGCGCTTCAGAGTCAGTCTGACCATTTCACTGATCGGTATTGCCTGGGTGGCCGTCATGGCGTATATGCTGATCGACTACAAGCGCAAGTCTATCGATCAGGAGATTGAGGCCGGGACCCGGGTCGCCATTCAACTGCTGCAATCCATTCTGCCCTCTCCCGTGGAGTCGGCCCGAAGCACTGATCCACTGGCAAGCATGACAGACTACCTGAGCAATGTTGGTCGGGTTCGTGCCAATGAAGTACGCCTGTATGACAGTAACAACACCCTGTTGTATGAGTCGCCTCCCTCTGAGTACAAACAGGGGCGCTGGGCACCTGACTGGTTCACCGCGCTGGTAGCGCCAGCTACCGCGGAAATCCGACTGCCGGTGGCACAAGGTTCGATCGTGATTACGCCTGACTCATCCAGATCGGTGCTGGACGCCTGGGATGAACTCTGGCGTTTTACGCTGTTTATCCTGGTGTTTTTTGTCCTGCTTAATATCGCCGTGTTTATGACTCTGGGACATACGCTGCGCCCCATTAAAGACATTGTCACCGCATTGTCCCAGATTGAGCAGGGTAACTATGGCGTAAGACTGGACAGCTACAGATTGCCCGAATTCGATGCCATTTCGCAAACCTTCAACAGAATGACCTCATCACTGCAGCACGCGCTTATCGAGAATGCGCGGCTGGCCAAAGAAGAGCAACAGCGTCTGGCTGCCGAGCTTGAACTGGAGCAGAACCGCAGGTTTACCCAGCTTATTCAGGTTAAACTGGAAGAAGAGAGAAGAGCCATCGCCAGAGAGCTGCACGATGAGCTTGGCCAGTGCGTCACCGCCATCAAGACTATCGGCACGACCATTGCGTCGCGGGGGAACGACAAACAGGACGAAACCCGACAGAACGCACAGACCATAGTGGAGGTCGCATCTCACATTTACGACGTTGTGCACTCCATGATTCGCCAGCTCAGACCCAGCGCCCTCGATCACCTGGGCCTTAATGATGCCATCGGGGAGCTGGCAGCCCAGTATCGCCGTCAGCATCCGCAACTGAATATTGAACTGTCAACCGAGGACGGTCTTAACAATTTTGATGAAAACGTCAACATTACGGTTTATCGCGTGGTACAGGAGTGTTTGACCAACGCTGTCAAACATGCCGAAGCCTCCGAAGTTAAAGTAGCGCTGGCACTGCGAGCCGGCAATCCGGATCGACTTGAGATCAAGGTCAGCGATGACGGCAAGGGCATGGCCAGCGAGCTGGCTGAAAGTCAACGCTTCGGCATCGTCGGCATCAAAGAGCGCGTGCAAGCGTTTGGCGGCGAAGTGCGCTTCGAATCCGGCGCGGGTGCGGGCACAACCATTGTCGCCACCCTACCCTTGCTACAGGACAACCTATGAACAATAAACCAATCAAGGTCATGTTGGTTGACGATCATGCCGTCGTGCGCATGGGTTTCAGGCTATTACTGCAAGGCTCCGAAGACATTGATGTCATCGGTGAAGCGCAATGCGGCGAAGACGCCATTAAACAGTTTCAGGAACTGGCGCCGGATGTGCTGGTGATGGACATTTCCATGCCCGGTATTGGCGGCCTTGAAACCATTGGCAGAGTGCTGGCCAAAGAGCCGCAGCAGAAAATCCTGGTGCTATCGGCCCACGAAGATGTGATGCATGCCCGGCGGGTAATTAAAGCGGGCGCTGCCGGTTATGTCACCAAACGCAGTGCGGCAGAAGTACTGATGCAAGCCATACGAGCCGTGCACAAAGGCCAGATTTACCTGGAGCCCGATATTGCTCAGGCCATGGCGGTTGAGCAGGTTTCCGGATCAAAAAATCCGCTGGATGCATTGAGCGAAAAAGAATTCAAAGTGTTTATTGAGCTGGCCAAAGGCAATTCGGTGCAGGAGATAGCCACTGTGATGTCGTTGAGCCCCCGTACCATCGGGACGCACCTTTACAACATCAAACAAAAGCTTGATGCGGCCAATAGTGCCGAACTGGCAATCATTGCCATCCGCGCGGGTCTGATAGCACCTTAGGGTGCCGTCAGCCCGCCCAAACTCTGGTTATCTGCGTCGCAGCTCTTTCAGCTTGTCAGTACAAACGTCAAAGCACCCGATCAATTTCCGGGCTTTTCCAGCTTACTTTTGCGGGCAAATCAAAAACTTCTCGCCGGTATGTTTGGCATAATACTGACGCACTGTGTCTGCATCGAGCGCCTGCGCCAGAGAAATTTCATTGGTGTAATGACTGGCAAAGGTTGTCTTCAGCTCGCGGGCGACCCGCGTTCGCAACCGGGAAGCCACCTCCGCCCCTGCTTTGGCGAGGAAATTGGGCAACAACCAACCGCCGACGCCCCACGCCATGCCATACGCGCGCTGTAACACAGTGGGTGAGGTATCCAGGTTGCCGTAGAGATACACCTGTTTGTGTTTAACCGAACCATAGATACTGTAAGCGCCCGGTGTGCGCGCCGCTGCCGCTTCCATACAGGCGAGAATATTCGACGCCAGTGTGCCGCCGCCGGTGGCATCAAACGCCAGCGTGGCGCCGGTGGCATGAATGGCATCAGTCAGCTCAGCCATAAAATTATCCGAACTGGTATTAATAACGTACTTGGCACCCATATCTCGCAGTAGCGCCACTTGTTCCTCTTTGCGCACAATGTTGACCAGCTCCACGCCATCGGCCTGACAGATGCGTACCAGCATCTGTCCCAGATTGGACGCGGCCGCGGTATGCACCAGCGCAGAGTGGTCCTCCATTTTCATGTTTTCAACCATTGACAGCGCGGTCAGCGGATTGACAAAACAGGATGCGCCGTCTTTGGCGGTCTGCCCTTCCAGCAAAGGCAGACAGGTGTCGGCATCCACACAACGATATTGCGCATACATGCTGCCGCCCATTACCGCCACCACTTTGCCTTCAAGGCTTTTGGCCAGTTCAGAGCTCCCCGTTGCAACAACGGTACCCGCGCCTTCGTTACCCACAGCCAGCGTCTGTCCTGCGCGCGCCTTCATAACGCGCATACCCTGCTCGGATACCGGTGCCGTCAACACCGTGTTCTGACCCTCACCGGAAGACGTGGAGGCACTGATATCCGACCAGCCAAACATCACGCCCTGGTCCGAGGGATTGATGGGCGTTGCCTCTATCCTGACCAGTACCTGATTGGCCTCAGGTGTCGGCATGGGCTTTTCCATTAATTCAAGACGTAGTTCGCCAGACTCACTGACGGTAGAAAACATTTGCAGATAGCTAGAAGGTACTGACATAAGGATCCCGCTGATGCATTGAAGGTGAGTTGATATGTGTCTCTGTCGTCAGTGTACCTGATGTCGGGATCTGTTGCTGACGTGTGTTGAGCCTGAAACGAGCCGTGACCGCACCTGACCTGGCGGGTGAGCGGCAATCAACTCACCACTCAGGCGGCAAAAATGAGGACTGGATCAGCATAAGTGAAACGTGATTTGGAAAATAGGCATATACTGTCTCTCAACAGGGTTGCACCGCAGCACTTTCAACCAGGATCTTTCATCGCAAGAGAGAGAATCATGAAAACATATCAATTTATCTTCTGTATAGGCACGCTGGTATTATTGAGCCCGGCCCTGGCCCAGGATCGCTGGGACAATCAGCTCGCGCTGCCTCATGATTTAGTAAAGCCCACTCTCAGGAATTACCTGGTTCAAGATGGAGCCTGCGCCGTTAGCGTTAAAGAAACGTTGGTGCCTGGCACATTGCAGGTGGGTGCATCGAAAATAATATATCCCTACATATGCGTCAGAGAAGATCGTGTTCACCACTGTCCACCGCCAATTACAAGAGACGAGCTCAGGGAGCCAACACACCAGTATATTGGCCAGGTCACTGCAACCTACCGCATAGTAGACGGGAATCTGGCGACTTTAAGTGACTTTGCTAACCCGCAGGATAGTGAGGAAACGGATTGCGGTACGATTATCGTGGATTATCTGAAAAGCATCACTTTGCCTTAGAAAATTCAGCAGTGCTGCCGGGACACGTTGTCCCGGCAGCATGCGACCAGTCAATACTCCGCGGCTGTTTCCTCAACCCGGGCGTCGACCCCGGCCTCATCGGCCGCTGCCTGCTCAAGGTCAAGCTGGCTCTGAAGTTCGTTCAGTTCGTGACTGAAGCGCGTACTGCTGGCCTTGATACGATCGAACACCTCCTGTGCCCGCACGCAAAACTGCATTGTCGACTCCAGTGGTGCGACTGACTCCTCAGCCGCAGCCTTGAGCTTGGCAATCTCTTGCTCAAGCGCCGCCACACACCTGCTCACGTGTGCATCGGTCAGTTCGTCAGCGTAGCGTTGCAGCAATTCCGGCATTTGCCGGTTGACGGCGTCGCGCGCAATGGCGTGCAATTTCTCCAGGCTGTCATTGCCAAGACGCTCTTTTTTGACCGCTGCCTCGACACTTTGACTGCCGTCATCACCGAATACTCGCTGCCACACCCGGGTGCGACTGCGCAACTTCAGGTAATCACCCAATGTGCGGGTAATGGGAATGTCCTCTGCCTTCACCTCCAGTTGTGCGACGACAGCAGGCGTTCCTGTGCCAAGATCCTGCAGGCAGCCGGCCAGCGCCTTCTCCACCTGCAAACCGGCATCGCGAAGCGCGGCAAGCTGAGATTCGGTAAATTCTGCACCGGCATGTTCGCCTTTTAACTGCTTTTTCAGATGCTCCAGCAATAACTCAGACTGCCGTCTGCTTTCCCGCTCGATTTCCGGATTGAGGCGCGCCAACAATGCATTCCAGCTTTCATCGCTGTCCATCCACGCCGAGAGCTGTTCCTGGCAGGATTTTTCCAGTTGCTCCGCGTTGTGCTCAGTCAGCTCTTCGAGCAGACCGCCCTTGGAGTTCTGAAGTGTGTTGAAAGCGTGTTCCCAGTTCTGCTGCTCAAGATTCTGGAGGGCCGCCAGACGCTCCCGTTCACGCTCCAGCTCCTCCCTGCTGTCCTGACGCAGCTGCGTCACTGCATCGCCCGTAACCAGCTCACCAGCCTCTTCCGACAGGTCCCGGGCCAGACGCACGCTGTCATGCTTGAAATCGTGGAAATAATCGCTGCTATTCAGGTAGCTGGTCAGATCGTCGACGAATTCGTCAAAACCATCGTTCCGGTGTCCGGCCATCGCAGTGTCATCCGCGGCAACATCCGACACACTGTCAGTACTCTTGCCCAGCATTCTGGTCGCCGCTTTCTGCAGATCGATCGGGTAGATTTTCAGTTGCCCGTTCTCGATGGCACCGCTCAGAGTCGCACTCATCGACAGCGAGCGGAAAGAATCAATGATTTTGTCAGGATCCAGGCTCTCCAGACTGGGCGTGAGCGTGCCATCCGGGCTCAGGTCCTGTTTCGATGAGTCGATGTTCGCCACCAGAAAGATACGGCTGAAGCAGTTCAGCAGTTCCTCAAACTCCTCGAAGACCTTTTCAAAGAACAGATTGTCAGTCTTGACGACAAAAATGGCGCATGTGGCCGTATCGCGGAAATCCCGTGTCATCTGGTCGTAACCGAATCTCATTCGGCTGTACAGCCCGGGCGTGTCCACCAGAACGGAGCCGGACTCAGCAAGGCTCGCCGCGGGCACTTCGATATCCATCCGGCGTATGGCCTGCGGATAGTGCTTTTGTGGATCAAATGCCTCGCCTGTGTTTTCCGCAGCAACGATGGCATCCGCCAGGTGGGCGTGATCTTGCTGAATGGCCTCGGCCATTGCTACGTTGTCGGGAAACTCACGCTTGTCACCCTCGTAGTCGGTGGCCTCAAAGCGGCGCTGATCGCCGTTCTTGACGTAGACCAGTGCAGGGTAGGCCGGCAGACTGGACACCTCACTCACATAGGCACCGCTCAAAGCGTTCATGAGTGTAGACTTGCCGCTCTTGAGCGGACCGAAGATAAGCAGGAACGTGCTCTGCTTACTCACTTTCTCTCGCAGCGTTGACAGCCGCTGCTGCACTTCCTGCAGCCCGCGGACGTGAGCATCAATCTTGGTAAAATCCTTGCGTGGAGGCAGCTCGGATAACGCCTGCCGCAGCTCTTCGCCGAAAGGCTCGAGTTCCTTGGAGAGTTCCTGGCAAAAAGCCTGCATATTGGTCTTCACAATCTTTCCTCCTTTTGGTCAGACACCTGGGTCAGCGAACGCGCTAACAGCCTGAAAATAATCGGATTAGATTGCCTCTCTGTCCCAAATGGGGCTGCCTTGGTGGTGATAAAGCCAGAAGAACACCGCCATGTAGAGTCGAGAAGACTATCGCACGTTAAAGCACTTATACTGACACGAGGGCTGGTGAGAGACAATGCACAAGTCAGGTTCGCACATCTGTCAAACGACTTAGGTATACGCGGATGACACTGCAGTGGCCGTGGGCGGACTCTTTTTGGACATGTGCCAGCCGGTGATGGCGCCGGGGAGCGCGCCCGCTTTATTTGCTGACGATGCCAACACAGATCAACAACTGAGCCGTGTAGTAAGTCACCATCACTGCAATACCCGAATACTCAAATGGGAGAACGAACAGATTAACGGCAATCAGCGTGTCGCTGACCATGAAGATCAGCGCGCCCATGGCCACCCACAGGAACTGTGATTCGTCCCGGAAACCCGCTGCAATGGCCATCATACTGATGGCAATCATGTAAGCGGTCACCGGCGCCCTCATACCGTCCGCCTCAGGCACTATCAGCAGCGTGCACACCAGCGCATAAGCAACGATGAGCGCAGCCCAGGGCAGGCGCCGGGGCTGCCAGCGACTTTGCGACAGGAACAGGACGGCATAAATGACTTGCGCCAACAGAAACGCCGCAAGCCCCTGCACAAACAGACCCTCCAGCGCCAACAATACATCCCCGATAGCAGACAGCACCAGACCCAGCCCGAGAAGCGCCCGGACCTTCCCGCTGGTATTGGTCAACGCGAGCTGCAGCAGCAACGCGATCGGAATGATCTTGAACAGCCAGCGCCAATCGGACGGTATGAAGTCCGGCAGAGTGATATACAACAGGCTGAAGCCAGCAAAGGCCAGCAGCCACAGCGGCGGCGCGACAGCAATAAATCGTTTTTCTGCAGCGCGGGAAAGATCTGTCATGCCCGGTTATTCTCGTTGTTGAATGACTGTAGCAACATACACGCAATTGTCGACCAAATCATCCGGGCGCGAACGCCAGCACCCTGCCCCATGCGGGCAATTGCTTTTTACCGGTTTTTACTCTAAATATACCCCAACTTTCCGTGCGTGCCCTGCCTGAAGGCTGGCTTGTCGTTGCTGCCGGCTGCCTTACCTCAGCATCACGGCATCCAGCTCGGCATCTGCTGCGGCGCGGCGGGCAGCGTAAACCGCGAAGAGTCCGGCGCATTGTTGTTGATGGACACCAGCCGGTAACCTGAGCCCAGGCGCAGAATCCCGTCGCCATGCGGCAACAGGTCATCCATCGCACTCTGATAATCACCCAGGTCAATGCTCAGGTAGGCCGCCATCATTCGACTCCAGGTGGCCATGGTGTCAGTCAGTTCACGCAAGGTGTCATCACGGCCAAGGACAATTTCTTCGGTTTGCCGAGTGCCGCGATCGTTGACGTAGGAAAGATCGTATACCCGACCCGGGATCCCGGCCACCACCTCTTCACGCCCGGTGTCGCTCATTTCCAGGAACTGGCCAATGCCATTGGGCACACTGAAGCCCTGCGACTGCATCATCTCGCCAGCCATACCACCCAGCATGCTCATCATCGCGCCCAGGTCCAGCACCATCGGGCGTCCTGCCTGAGCAGTCACCATATAAATGCCGGTATCGGTCATCACCATATAACCATTCAACCCCGGCATTGCCGCACCCATGCGCATATTGCCGTCATGAAACTCAATGGTGGTGCTGACCCGGTTAGCGCCCGCGCCAGCCTCCAGGACGGCAGTGCCACCGGCCCACGACCACGTAGACAGGACAGTCAGGGCCAGACCACTTAACAACGCTGGTAGATTCATTTGATTCTCCTGAACACAGCCAACGCCAAAAATTCAAGGATGACACCGGCTGAAGCTCAGCATATCCCAACGACTGACAGTAATAAATGGCCATTCTGCCGGCGTTACCATCCAGACCGCCGCGATAAACCGACTTAACCGGCACGGGCACCAGAGATTGCTCATGGAGGATAACTCCGCTATCCTATCGCCCGTCAGAGCACTCGTGACGGCAAAATAAAAAACAACATAATCATGGCGTTAGATCGCTCAAGAACGGATGGCGCATTTCTGGTGTTGACAAAATTTCTTCGTCCAAACAACCTCTCCCAGAAAATGATGCGCGTCATCTTTTCCATCTATCTGGGCGTGACGCTCCTGATCACAAGTCTGCAATTTCTGACGGAGTACCTGAAAACCCAGGACTCCATCGTCCAGGAACTCAAGCAACTGGAAGAAACAGTGCGGGAACCGATTTCCACCAGCCTGTGGCAGTACAACGAGAGTCAGCTGGATGTACTGATAGACGGACTTCTGAAGACGCCCATTATCGTAGGGGTGGATATTCAGGATACCAATTCCATTGATATCGTCTCCAAACGATCTGCCGTTGTGCCATCACTTCCTGTGTCGGTTTTTGAGACACGTTCAGATTTGTACTGGACGCTGAATGAAAGAGACATATTTCTGGGTTCACTCACCCTTTATTCGTCATCGCAAGTTGTGCTGGACCGGGTGCTGTTTGGTTTCTCTTTAATCGCGATTACTGCAATCATAAAGTTATTCGTTTTATTCTATTTGTTTATCTGGGCTTTTGATCGATATCTGGCAGTCCCGTTGAAAGAACTGATGTCGCAGGTCGATGAAGTCCAGCTGAGCCAAAATGCAGGCAAACGCATCGACCTTTCCAATCTGGAGGACAATGAGCTCCATCAGCTCCAGGGCCATATGAACAGGATGCTGGCCGCCATGGAGAGCGACAGGCAACGCTTGCTGGAAAGCGAAAAGGCCAAACGAAGCTGGCTGGAGCAAGCCGTCGCAGAGCGAACCGAAGAGCTGCAAGTATCAAATGACAAGCTCAAGGATCTGGCGGCAAGAGATTCCTTGACCGGTGTGTTGAATCGGGGCGCCTTTATCGATACCGCACAACAGCTGCTGGCACTTGCGCAGCGGCGGAAAAAAGTGTCCTCGTTTATGTTGCTTGACCTGGATAATTTCAAAAATATAAATGATACACATGGCCATTTCGTTGGCGACCAGGTCCTGATTCATTTTACGCAGACCATCCAGAGTTTGTTGCGGAAGTCTGACCTTACCGGACGGGTTGGCGGGGAGGAATTTGCTGTCTTCCTTAATGACACCGGCGTTGATGATGCTTACCGCCTTGCCGACAAAATACGGACAGCCATTGCCAGCTCGGTGCTGGATATTGACGGAGCGGCAGTCAGTTACACCGTGAGCATTGGGGTTGACTCTTCGCAGGCAGAAGACCAATCAATCAGTGAATTATTCAAGCGTGCCGATTTGAAACTCTATGCAGCAAAAGACAAGGGCCGAAACCGTGTTGAAAAATAAAAAAATGTATAGATCCATCTTGGTCATGCTGGCTCTGACAGCTGCCGGCACGGCAAGACTGAGTCATGCCGATACAATATCAGTCTGTTATGACCATTGGGCGCCGATGACGATATTTCCCTCGGCAGAGTCGCCTGAACGTGGTGTCGTCATCGATATGCTTGAGCAAATATACACAGCCCAAGGCTATCAACTCGAATATTATGAAGTTCCCCTGGCACGAGGGCTGGACATGGTCGCGCAGGGCCTTTGTGATATGTTGCCGGAATACCTGTACACCAGAAATTCGGAAAAAGGCTTTGTATATGCCGCCGAAGAAACATTCACATACCCCTCGGCCTTTGTCGTCAGGCGAGACGATCCCTGGCGATACGACGGCGTTCAGTCCATCCAGGGAAGACGAGTCGCAACCGGTCCCGGCTGGGATTACAGCTCCATGAGCGCTGGTTACCAGGACTTTATCAGTGACCCGCAGAATTCGGACTTCGTTGAGGTGATCGCGGGTTACGATGACGTGGTAGACCGGATTTTACGTATGATCAGAGACAACAGAGTTGACATATATGCCGACAACGAACTGGTCCTGCAGTACGCTCTGAATCGTTTAAACCTGGAGAATGAACTGATAGTCGTGCACCCGGGACTGGAGACCAAACTGGTGGAGATGCCCATTTTCTCTACCGCCATGCCGGCCGCAAGAAGACAAACCCTGATGCGAATCTGGAATGAGGGTCGCTTGTCACTGAAAGGCGAACGGGAACGGTTACTGCTCGAAAAGTACAACCTGACATTTCACGAGTAGCACCCAGCCATCTTGCAATGACCTTTCCGCGTTATTGCCATTCGCGAGGATCCACACCGTAGTATTGCCTCAGCTGCTCGAATAATTGCGGATGGCGCGCTTCAAGCTGTGTGGGTTTTTCGTAAAAGGTTTCAGTCGCCACGGCGAAAAATTCTGCGGGCTCTGTTGCGCCGTAGAAATCCAGAACCTCCTGAGGCTGTGCATGGACGCTTTGGGTACTCTGCCTCATAGCCAACTGCCTTAAGCTTTCAAACTCTGCGGTAAAGACGGCTGCCCACTGCTGATATGCACTGCGGCTGGCCAACAGCGGCGCGCCATTGGTGGCACCACTTTGATGGTCAAGCTGGTGAGCAAACTCATGTAGCACTACATTGTTGCCGTCGCTGAAATCACGCGCCCCGTGCTCAACGCTATCCCAGGACAACACGATACGTCCATTGTTCCAGGACTCACCTGCCAACACGCGCTCGTCATGTGACACCAGGCCATGCTCATTGACACCGCCATGCGTTACCAGAAACGCGGAAGGATAAACCAGAATGGTGTGCAGCTCCGAGTAGTAGTCACCGGATCTATTCAGCACCAGCAGGCAGGCCTGCGCGGCGATACTGACTCTGACGTTGTCGTCCACGTGCTGTCCGGCGCACCCGTAAAATTGCTTGCCTGCCAAAAAATGCGTAATCCTGTTTTGCAGGGCCAGTCTCAGATCGGCAGGCATTCGCTGGTAAAACGGCAGGCGTTGTCTGACGATAGCATGCCAACTGTCGGGAAACGGTTTGCTATCCAGGCGCTTGCGGCGCCAGCGAGGGTAAACAAACAGCCACAGAGCTACCGCCACAACGAACATGAACAGCAGTACAATCGTTACTCGACTAGAAAGGTCCATGATGTACGCTGGCATCCTTCTCATGCTTTATTGCACATTGGGGTCTAAACGCCATATCATTGTCGATCCGTATTTAGCGGTTTGTCAATCGGAGCAGCCGAATGAATAAATTTTGCATGCTTACCACCCAGGCTTCGCCGGGTGAAAAGTACAGCAACAAGGTTTAGTGTCATGCGATCCTCCACCTTCTTGTTGCTCATGGCCATCACCCCTGCCGCAGTGATGGCTCAGGATGTTTCGCGCGATGCCTACTTTGGAGAAATATCCCTCTCCGCTGGTTTCGCCGATGACCCGCGTGTGATCGACATGGTTGCAGGGGGATCGGTAAATTTGTCTCAAGCAAACCAGTTTGACTGCAACGGGTTCGTTAGCGATGCACCTGATTATCAGATTGACTACTCCACTGGCAGCGCAGACTTTGAGCTTAGCTTTTTTGCTGAATCAACAGTTGATACGGTACTGCTAATCAATGCTCCTGACGGTCAATGGCATTGCAATGACGATTACAGTGAGGAGCTGGGATTAACGGCAGGGGTTACGTTCGAACGACCGTTGGCGGGCATCTATGACATCTGGGTCGGAGTTTATAATGAGGGTGATGTCTATGCCGAGACTGAATTATACATCACTGAGCTAGCCAGTTTATTGACGGATCAAGGTTCCGAAACAAGTGGTTCATCCGGAACCGCTGCAAATGGTAGCCCGCAGGTCATCGGATCCGGAACGGCATTTGCGGTTACCAACGAAGGCCATCTGATTACAAACTACCACGTTATCTCGGAATGCAGCTCGTTAAGATTTCAGTTACCTGGCGCGCTCGCGATTGAAGCCACCGTGGTGGCCACGAATGAGAGCTTTGACCTGGCACTTCTGAAAACAGATAGCACCACCAGAGCGGCGCCATTTCGGACTCAGGGCAGAATTCGCTTGGGCGATGACATCGTAGTGTACGGCTTTCCGCTTCTCGGAGACCTGTCTTCCAGTGGCAATCTGACCAACGGGCTTGTCAGCGCGCTAACAGGATTAGGCGATGACTTATCAACGTTTCAGATCTCTGCACAAATCCAGCCCGGGAATAGTGGCGGGCCTGTTTTTGATATATATGGTGCAGTCGTTGGCGTGGTCGTGTCGACAGCCAATCAGGATTATTTCGCCCAGCAGTCAGGCAACATTCCGCAAAATGTAAACTTTGCAATTACCTCCGACATTACGCAGTCATTCCTCAGGGCCAACAACATCAGATATGAGTTGTCTGACAACTCGGAAGAATTAAGCACAGCGGACATTGCTGAGCGAGCACAGACGATGACAGGCGCCCTGCTTTGCTATCGCTAGGGATGCAAAGAACCCGTTTGATCAGCATGCAGCCGCACGATCATGCTCCCCCATCCAGTACGTGGCGGACCTTCGCGACCAGATCTGCGCGACGGTAGGGTTTGCCCAAAAGATTTACGCCGGGCTCAAGCCTCCCCTGGTGCACGATGGCATCTTCGGTGTAGCCGGAGGTAAAGAGCACCTTGAGACCGGGCTGGCGAAGCCAGGCAGCATCAGCAAGTTGCTTGCCACTCATGCCTCCGGGCATCACCACATCCGTGAATAGCAAGTCAAAGGTCCAGCCAGCGTCGATGAATGCGAGCGCCTCTGCTGCCGACGCGGCTGCTTTTACTTCGTAGCCAAGCCCCACGAGTTGCGCCACCACATGATCGCGAACCAGATCATTGTCTTCAGCCACCAGGATGCTCTCGCTTCCGCCCACTACTGCGTCGACCACGGATGGCGATTTCGCCTGCAGCGTTTTGTCTTTTGCTGCAGGGAAGTAAAGCTTCACCGTCGTGCCCTCGCCGGGTTCCGAATAGATCACAGCCTGACCCTGCGACTGCCGCACAAAACCCCAAACCATTGACAGACCAAGCCCGGACCCCTTGCCAGCCTCCTTGTTGGTAAAGAAAGGTTCAAAGGCACGGTCCATCACATCCCGTGACATTCCGCAGCCATTATCTGACACCGCAATCATGACGTATTGTCCCGCCTGCATTCCCTCATTGGGCGGCAAATCATCGGCCGTGAGCGTCCTGTTTGATGCCTCGATTGTCAGTCGTCCACCTTCGGGCATGGCGTCACGGGCATTAATCACCAGATTCAGCACTGCATTCTCCAGTTGCCCCTGATCGACCTCAATAGGCAGAACATCAGGCGCAACATTGAACCCGATCTCGATATCCCCATCAATGGTTCGGCGGATCAATCCTTCAAAGCCTTCCAGCAATTGCCCCGGGTGAAGAGTTTCAGGCGTAAGCGCCTGAAGCCGCGCGAACGAGAGCAGGCGACCGGTCAGACTTGCCCCGCGTTCGGCAGCGTGCATCGTATTCTGCGCCAGTTCATGCGCTGCCGGGTTGTTTGCATGAATGTGTGCCAGAGCTTCGGCACTGCCCATAATGATTGTCAGAAGGTTGTTGAAATCGTGAGCAATACCACCCGTCAATTGACCTATAGCCTCCATTTTCTGGGACTGACGCAATTTCTTTTCCAGAGCGCGCAATTCTGTGACATCGGTCGTGCTGCCGAGCACCCGGACAGGCTCACCCGACTCGTCGCTGAGAACAAGGCCGCGGGAAACCACGTTCAATATCGTGCCGTCCGCGCGCACAAACCGATACTCGTCGCTCCAGTTACTGCCGCCACTTTTGACTACCCGCTGCAGGCTTTTCAGTACCCGATCTCGTTCGTCGGGGTGAATCCAGCTTTGCCAAGTAGTCAGGTCCGTACTGGACCCCGATATGTCATAACCAAAAGCGTCGCGCAATGACTTGTTCCACCAGATTCTGGCGGACTTAAGATCAGCATCCCAAATGAGATCGTTTGTTGCCAGGCTTACCAGCCTGAATCGCTCTTCGCTCTGCCGCAGCGCGGCAGCACTGCGAGCGGCTTCCTCGGCCATGGCCGCACGCTGAACCGCCTCATCGCGATGTCGGGTAAAAAAACCGAAGCACAAAGCAAAGACCAGGTAACTGAACACGAATGTTCCCATTGCGTCCAGGGCGCCGAGATCGGAGGCATTGGCCAGATGCGCAAGCACATACGCCGCCGTCGGCAGCGGGCTGAGAGCGACAAGAATACTGATGGGGCGCTTATAGAAGCCGAAGTTCGTGAACTGGTGAAACACAACCAGCGGAAAGAACCACGTGATATAGGGAATAATCCGCAGAACTTCCCCGGAAGCCTGATAGACGATGATGGCGCCGGCATTAAGGTGAAAAGCGAAATAGGTAGTCAATACGCCGGCGGCGACACTCGTCGCCATCGCCGGCTTCAACATCACAAGAACTATCAGGACGCCCGTAACCACGCCAAGAAAACCGATCAGCCAGGCTTCAGCCCCAATCAAGGCTCCGGCCAGCACACCAAAAACAACGCCAAGCATGGCGCCGGCGAACCCGACCAGCAAAGCGATCAGGACAACATTCCGCGCCTGTCTCTGGCGACGTTCTATGCTCGTGTCCCGGGTTGAAATCATTTCCTGAGGTGCCTTCTAATTAAGGCCAATCGTGCCACCTGACAATACTGGTGTGATCAGCGCTTACACCTGACAAAGAGTACCATGCCCCTTCACATGCAACTACCCAGTATCAGTAATGCCAGCAGAATCATTCACAACATGTATTCGGCACCAAGCCCGAAACAATGAGCGGGAATCGCGGTATCAATTCGGCTTCTAGATCAACCCGGCTGACCGACCTGTCGCCGACCAGACGCCTAAAGCATCTCCAAATATCGGCTACGGAACAATTCCCCCGACCAGACAACAACACTTGCTTTACGCCCTTATATTTTACGTTTATCGTAATATTTATGTTGACAGGCATAAATTACGCGGCTAGCCTACGTTTCATGGAAATTCGTATAAACCTTGATGTGGAAATGGCCAAGAAGAAGATCTCGCTGACGGAACTGTCAAAGCGGATCGGTATCTCCATGACCAATCTGTCCTTGTTGAAAACCGGCAAGGTCAAAGCCATTCGATTCAGTACGCTCGCCGTGATCTGCAAGGAGCTGGGTTGCCAGCCCGGAGATATCCTTGAGTACATTGACGATAGCAACAAAAAGTAGACGGCACCGACACGCAAACAGAAGCGCCAGGGATTACTTCGCTGACAGGAGGCACACATGAATAATGACTACGTCTGGCCCGGATTTGCAGCCATCGCTTTGGCGATGCTGACACCCGTTTTCTGGCTTTATGTGGCGCTGTCGGATTATACCGATGGCATCGGATATGGACTGGTGGCGGCGGATTGGGTATTTCTGCTGATGGGTTTTGCGACGGTTTATGTCTACTACTCACTCAGGCGCAAGCTGCATGATCATCATAATTTTCGTGACCTGGACATTTTCCTGACGATGATCATCGCAGTCAATGTTGTATTCCATCTTGGGGGGTTCGCTCTAGAACTGTCTGCCCCCTTGTTCGGAGACAGCCTGGCATCAAGACACGAGTCAGCGCTTGGCTTGAATATGTTGCTGACAGTTGCCTGCACCGTCGCTTTTGGTGTCATTGATATCCTGATCGCCTTCGTGCTTATGCGAAATTCTGTGCAACTGCCTTATCCTGTCAAGGTCTTTGCAATCGTGACGTTGATACAGGGTATTTTTGAACTGACCATCCTGTTTTCTTTTTTTACTGCTGTGATATACCCGGTCGCACTGATCGTATTGGCCGTCTACTTCCTGCGCAAACCCGAAATGATTGAGGTGGTTTGATCATTGTCGGCCCAGAACATACTGACGGGAGAAATATGACATTCGCTCGATTGACGGCAGCCACGCTGATTCTGATGGCCTTATGGCTTGCCTTTGTTATTGTCACAGCACTCTTCGGCTGGTGGATGCACCCTATCGCACCGACAGGAGATAGCGATGCATTTTTCCGCCAGGCAACTGACCTCATTGCCGAACATAACTCAGGCAATGCAGCTTTTATCCTCATCGAAGACGGCGCGATCAGCAGAGAGTATTACTCGACCTCAAACGACCTGATTGGCCGGGACACAGTGTTCGCAACAGCGTCCATGAGCAAGTGGCTGACGGCCGCCGGCGTCATGAAACTGGTACAGGACGGAGAAGTCGACCTTGACTCGCCGATGTCCGCTTATGTGTCGCGATGGACACTGCCAACCGGCGAGTTCGACAGCAACGAAGTCACCGTAAGACGCCTGTTGAGTCATACCGCAGGACTGACAGACGAGCTGGGTTTTGGTGACTACCATCTTGACGAGGCGATACCAAGCCTTGAGGAATCCCTGGAAAACCCGCGCACATCCGATGGCAGCACAGCCAGAATTGCCGTCACTGTAGCGCCCGGGACTGAGTGGAAATATTCAGGAGGAAGCTACCTGATCCTTCAGCTATTGATTGAGGAAGTATCTGGCATGGCCTTCGAAGAGTACATGAATGAGACGTTTTTCATCCCGCTGGGCATGAACCGGTCAGCCTATGAGCCCTTAAGCAGCGTTGACAACAATGCTGGTTCATTCAACCAGCATGGCGAGCCGACGCCGATTTACCGGTATGCATCAAGCGCGGCAACCGGATTCGCCACCACGACGGCGGATCTGGCAAAATTCGTTGCTGCCCAGATTCTTCCGCCGGACACGGACAGTATACTGAATCGCAACACGCTGGTAGCCATGCGGCAGGCCCATGGTAAAACACTGGGCTTTGATGTTTGGGGTCTGGGTACCATTTTGTACGCACCGACCGGCACGGGCGATGTTGTATTCGGCCATGACGGCGGCAATGACCCCGCCATCAACAGCACCGCCAGGATTAACCCTGACACCAGGGACGCCATCATACTGCTGGAGACCGGGCATCCCTCTTTGGCAACCAGCATTGGCTCACAGTGGGTACTTTGGCAAACCGGTTATCCCGATATTCTCGATACCGACTCGGTGATTCAAAGCATGCGTCTGCCTGGCTTGCTTGGTGTGCTTATTATTTTTCTGGCCTCTGTTTGTATTGGCCTTCGCCACAAGCGACAACATGACCCGGCAGATAAACAGAGAGCGCAGCGTTCAGCACAATGAAAATCACCGTCCTTGATAATAACAACGACGAGATATCCGGAGCTATCCACCGGATTATGCAAGCATCATATCGTCAGGAAGCTGAGCTGATAGGGGCAGAACCCTTTCCGCCGCTCGACAGAACAGCAGCAGACATTCGGCATGATTCCGGTACATATTTTGGCGCGCTGGCAGATTCAACCCTGGCTGGTGTTCTGCACTTGCAAGCGTCCAGTATCAGCAGCCTGGTTGTTGAGCCACATTTCCAACGCCGCGGCATCGCATCAGCGCTGATAGCCCATGTTCTGGAGACTTGTCTCGGCCAGCTTGTTTCGGTTTCAACCGCAAAAAAGAATACACCCGCGACCTCCCTGTACCTCAAGCACGGTTTCAGGCTTGTCGGTTGTAAAACCAGATCAGGTATTGAATTGGTTGAGTACCAGAAAAGACTGTAGCAGCTTGCACCAGTCTGACGCTGGTTAAAACACTGCCTGCATTACAGCTGAATCACCGGACCGGACGCTGCCGCGGCATCGTCGGCATCGTGAGTTACCAGCAGACAGGGCAACCCTGCCGCAATCAGCCCGGCAAACACCTGTGCCCGAACGTCCTGTCGCAGGTGGGCATCCAGCTTGGAGAAGGGCTCATCCAGCAATACTGCGCGCGGGCGGGACAGCAACAGTCTGAGCAGCGCCACGCGCGCTTTCTGGCCGCCGGACAATGTTGCCGGATCACGATTTTCATATCCCCCCAGATTCATCGCAGTGAGCTGCCCGGCGATACGTCCTGCTTTGTCGGGCTCCTCGGCGGGCATGGCAAAACGCAAATTGCCCCCTACCGACATGTGCGGGAACAGAAGCGGATCCTGAAACAGCAGACCAATACCTCGCTGCTCGGCCGGTAATGTGTCAATACGGTCGGCGCCCAGCCATACCTCGCCCTGCGCTGTGAAATCACTGCCCAGAAAACCGGCTATGGCCGCCAGCAAGGCTGACTTGCCGGAACCCGAAGGCCCCATGACGGTCAACACCTCGCCCGGATTGATCGTGGTATTCACGCTCACCAGAGTTTGACCCGCGAGGGAAATACGCAAGTCTCTGATGTCGAGTGTGTGTGTAGTCACGTGACGCTTCGCATCGCCCGGCGCCTCCTCCAAATTAGCTGTGGTATGGCCAGTGCCAGTATAAATCCCACCATGGGTATCAATGTCTGCATCAATGCCCAGATGGCAATCACATTGCGACTGCCGCCCGACGCCAGCGCTACTGCCTCGGTAGTGATGGTCGGCACCCGCCCGGCACCGAGCAGTTGCGTGGGCAAAAACTGCCCGACACTGACCGCAACACCGATCGCTGCCGCTGTCAGGCTACTGGTCAGCAACATCGGCAGTTTGATGTGCCAGAACACCCGGTCTGCAGACGCGCCGAGTGACAACCCTATCTGCGCCCAGCGCGGATCAAAGCGGCGATAGGCCGCCGACAAGGTCAGGAACACATACGGCACAACAAAAACACTGTGCCCCAGTATCACCAGAACCAGCCCGGGTTGCCAGTGCATGAATTCGGTGAACACCAGCAAACCGAACACAAACGCGACCTGAGGCACCAGCAGCGGCACATACAATAACCATAACGAGGTGAAGCGCGACCGGCCATGGCGCTGTTCACTTTCCAGTGCCGCCAGTACCAGTATCACGGCCAGCACCGTGGCAACAAAACTGATCACCAGGGTATTGATCACCGGTCCCGATAAACTCGTCAAGGTGGTCTCCCAGTGACGCAGGGTCCAGGCATCAGGCAGCGCCGATGGAAAACGCCAGGTGCCGGCAAATGCATTGATCAACAAAGCGATGACACTGAGCAGCAACAGAACTGTGGCCACACTGAGTCCGGTGAAGCCCATCATCTTTAATGACCGGTTAAAGCGGGAGCGGTTGCCACTCGCCTGCCAGAGCTGCCAGCCTTGCGCGATCAGTTTCTCCAGCACCAGCCAGGTCAAAATGGCCAGGACACTGACCATGAGTTGCAACAACGCACCGGCCGCCGCTAATAACCGCATACTGAGATCCGGATCATTGAACCAGCCCAGAATGCGTACACTCAGGGTAGCGGGCAAGCCTGGCCCGAGAATAATCCCCACATCCACGGTCGCCGAGGCAAACGCAATGACCGCAAACAGCGGCAGCCGGATCATGGGGTACAGTGCGGGCGCCACGGTGAAGAGCCAGGCCAGCACCGGTTGATAGCCCAGTGATCGCGCCATCGCCACACGCCGTGGCACATCCAGTTGCGGCAGCGCCGCCAGCGCCATCAGTAGTAAAAACGGTATTTCCTTGATGACCAGGCCCAGCATCATGGTCAGGCCCAGTTGATCATTGATAATCAACAGGTCCGGCGGGCGTTGCCACTGGGTCAGGCCCGGTGATATCAATCGACTGAGGAAGCCGGAAGGGGCAATCAGAAAAGCCAGACCAAAAGCAGCGGCTGCATGCGGGACTGCCAGTAAGGGTGAGACCAGGCGCCTTATTAGTCTGTCCAGCGCCGTGCCGGCCGTGGCTGCCAGAAACAGAATGACGCTGACCAGTGCAATGACCGGTGTGACGACGCCTGCGACAAAACTCAGGCGCACACTCTGACCCAGCCCCTGCGTATCGAACAAAGCTGTCCACGACTGCCATGACAGCGTTTCCTGACCAATGGCAGGCAGATAGCCAAACGCTGGCAGCAGGATCATGAGCAGGCCCAGCGCAACCGGTCCCGCCACCAGCAGGCCCAACAGAATTGGCGCCAGTGGTAACACAAAATTTTTCTTAGCCAACTTCCGCTTCACCGCACGCCATAGCGCTGCAACCAGGCGTCTTCCAGCGCAACCACCCAGCTTGGATGCGGCTCGGCCAGACGCCTCGCCAGATCCTCTTCAGATGGCGCGGCAGGATGGCGCCGGATCAGCTGCATGCGTTCACGCCACTGGGCCGGGAGCGCAGTCACAGACAGTACCGATGTACTCCCCAGATAGTCAGGGTCCTGGGCACGAAGCTGGGCTTCAGGGGATAACAGAAAATCAGCCACGACCATCGCGCCAGCCTTGTGAGTGGCATTGAACGGGATCGCCAAAAAGCTGACATTGGCCAGTGTGCCACCATTCATTGTGTAAGCGCGCACGCTGTCCGGTAGTTCGCCGCGGTCAACGGCAATGGCTGCCTCCGAGGGACTGAAAGCAAAAGCCAGCGCAGTTTCGCCGTCCGCCATCAGACGCCGCATCTCCGCACCTGACGCAGGAAAACTGCGCCCTTGACGCAACAGCACCGGATGCAGTGCATCCAGATACGCCCACAGCGGCTCGGTCACCGCGTCAAAATCGCTGTTAGTTACCGGTTGATACAGTTTTTCCGGCTCCGGCACCAATTCCAGCAATGCCTGCTTCATAAACGTTGTCGCCAAAAAATCCGGAGGCCTGGGGTAAGTGAACTCCCCGGGATGGCGCTGCGCCCATGCCAGCAACTCAGACATTGTCCGTGGCGCCTGTGCTATCAGGTAAGTGTCATGAAAGAACACCAGTTGGGCGCGCAGCCAGGGAGACTCGAAACCGTTAACCGGGATCGTGAAGTCTTTGCGCATGTCCGCATTGTTGTCTGCGTCCACCCAGCGGAAGTTGGGCAACTGCTCAGCCCAGGGGCCATAGAGCAGTGCGTTGTGCTGCATGCTGGCAAAGTTCTCACCGTTTAGCCAGAGCAGATCGATGGCGCCGTTATTAACATTACCTGCCTGCTTTTCTGCCAGCACTCTGGACACCGCTTCGGCGGTATCACTGAGCTTGACGTGTTGCAGGGTGATACCGAAACGCTCATCGACTTGTGAGGCTGTCCATGCAAAAAACTCATTGGTGCGCGGCTCACCACCCCAGGCATTCAGGTAGACTGTCTGCCCTGTCGCCTGCTTCAGCACACTATCCCAGTCCGCGGGATCGGGCTCCGCCAAGACCAACAGGGGTAGCCCCGGCCCCAGACTGATAACAAGCGCTGCCAGGTACCCACGCAGCCACCTGGCCATCAGGCCGTCACCGTGGTGCTGGCAATAATACCCATGCGCCCCGCCACGCGTTGCTGGCGGCGGCTGCGTAAAATATCGCCCAGCACCTCACGATGAAAGGTGTCACAGCCTATGCACAGGTTGGCATAAGGTTCGCCCTGGGGCGTCGAAACCACACTGGCACCAATAAAGTCTTCTACACTCCAGCCATGGGTCAATCCCATCCGCTCCGGCTTGCCGGCATTGATCGCCTCAATGGCAGGATCACCCGCCAGGCTGTCCAGAATAGCCAGCAATGGCTCTTCAGTGAGATTGCCCAGCGGCTCAGCCGTTTTAATACAACAGGGATACACGTCGCCACTGGGATCAATGGAAACCTCCGAGCCCTCATAGCCGGCCTCCAGAAACCCCAGGCCACCGGACCAGGCACTGCAAAAATTATCCGCCATAGTGGCCTTTGACAGGCCATTTTCCCAGGCCCGACCGCGCGGCCACAACTTGCCGATCCAGGCCTCATCAGTGGCACCGAACATGCTGTACACCGGTGGACTGTCTTTTCCGGTCTGACGCCGGGCTTCATGCTCTGCCATGCCGATCATGCCGGCGGCCTCAAACATGGCAACCAGTTTGTCTGCCAGTAACTTTTTACCGTTATCCTGCATGCCCACATGGTAGTCATCCATACCGGCCGCTGAAATCGACCACACATCGCGATCCAGCAGCTCTCGCACAATTTTGGGAGTCAGCAGATCGCCGGTGGTCTGCACGATCACTTTGACGCCCCCCTTGTCCCGGTATTTGTCGCGGATCGCCTCCAGCGTCGGATAAAGCACGCGCTCACGCACAGGATCGGTCAACACATCGCCGCCGGAGATGATGATACGGCCGGTTTTTAGCTCGAATTCTGTTGGCTCACCGACCACAGGACTTTTGCGATCCCGGTACTGCATGGTTGCTGGCAGATTGGCGACGATACGCGGCGCGTTACGCTCGGCCTCGCTGACCACCGATTCAAGTTCGTCGCGGACATAAGGGTGGAACCGGTCTTCATAACAGTGCTTGCAGCGACGATGGCAGTGCCAGCACAAAACGTAATAAATGGATTCCATGGGGTACCTGTCGGCAGTAGTGGCCGTTAAAACGCCTGAGATCTGCCAGTGTACTTGTTCACGCAATGCAATTCAAAAGCACAGCACAAACCAGCACCATGCCGGCAGCATCGGGGTTTACCGTGGCCTCAGGCATATTGCTGCCTGTCCCCGGCGGTGCCATACCCGCGCTTGCAGGGTTAACGCGCCTTTAATACTGGCGCAATGGTGGCTTCCTTGCCGTGCCGGGTACGCAGGCGCAAATGTTAATCCATCGAAGCTCGCCACCTAGAAATAACCTTCACGCTTCTTCTTCTCCATCGATCCAACCTGATCTTTGTCCAGGGTACGGCCCTGCCGTTCGCTGGATTTATCCAACAGTAATTCCTGAATTATTTCGGACACACTGGTAGCCTGACTGAGCACCGCCCCGGTCTGGGGATAACAACCCAGTGTCCGGAACCGAATGTCGCGAATCGCAACAGACTCACGCTCTGCCGGATCCAGGTAGGGCAGCATACGGTCATCATCAAGTGCAAATATCTGTCCACTGTCGCTGGCGATCCAGCACTTGCGGGGCGCAGAAAAATACAGATCAACCAGCGCTATCTTCTCGATCATGATGTACTGCCAGATATCCAGCTCAGTCCAGTTCGACAACGGGAAGACCCGCACGCTCTCACCCCGATTGATCCTGGTGTTGTAGATATCCCACAACTCGGGACGCTGGTTCTTGGGGTCCCATACCTGATTCCGCCCCCTGACTGAGAACACGCGCTCTTTGGCCCGGGACTTCTCTTCATCACGTCGTGCCCCGCCCAGCGCAGCATCGAAGCCGTATTTGGCCAGTGCCTGTTTGAGGGCAATGGTTTTCATGTGGTCATTGTATTGAACCGACCCGGACTCAACCGGGTGTACACCCGCCTCAAGAGCTTCAGTATTGGTGTGGACGATCATGTTAAGGTTGTGTTTGAGTGCCAGCGAGTCGCGAAAACGGGCCATCTCTGCAAACTCCCAGGTCGTGTCAACATGCAATAATGCGAACGGCACTGAGGCGGGATAAAGTGCTTTGCGCGCCAGGTGCAACATTACTGTGGAATCCTTGCCAATCGAATAGAACATACAGGGATTTTCAAAGCAGGCAACGACTTCACGAATGATGTGAATGGACTCTGCCTCCAGTTTACGCATATGCGTCAGGTCAAACATGCCCCTCTCCTGACTCAACGGCTACCCACTGACCCAGATCATAACGCTGTATCAGGTTCCGGCTTACATCCCAGGCGAACAGGAACAACCAGCCGTTGTCGAGCAACTCACGCACCGCGGTGTGCGCATTAATAATATCGGCAAGGGCATCCGTTGGTGCGGCAATATAAACGCTAAGCCTGAGCGGTTGATGACGCCAGTTGATACCATCATGAACAGACTGTATTGGCAGGCCGATGCGCAGGTCGCCGCCGTTGCCTTCAAACACGCCGATGTGATCGCCCACCACATTGTGCAGCATCTTGTTGCCACTGCCGTACCTTACCGGATCTACCACGGAGGCGTAATACTGCAGATTGATCCAGTTGGTGACGATCATAGGGGCAGTGATTATCTGCTCCAGCACTTTGTATTCCAGGTCGTGCTGCCAGGTATAGTCGTGCAGAAAGCTGCGCCCTTCAAGGTCAATGTTTCGTGTTAAAGCGCGCGGCGCCACGATAAAGGAGGCGTTGTTCGCCAGCCCCCATTCCGGTCGCAACTGCGCCCAGTCCCTGCTGCGAATCAACAACTGTTGTGCAATATTTGCTGCATTGCCACCGGCAATACCCAAGCCTGGTGCTCGATGCTCCTGCGCCAAGGCCTGCGCATCCTTCAGCCATTGAGCATAAGGGCTGTGGTTTGGGGAATCGAAGCAGACTATCTCATCTGTGCATGTGTTATGCAGGGCCGCGACAAATCTGGTTTCGTCCGGAATATCGATACCATGGCGGAGCAGACTCTTTCTGAGCTGCGTGTCATTGAGCATCTGCGCGAGCACACGCACATTGACCTCGCCGCTTTGTCCGCCACAGGCGCCACAGTCAAGGCCGGCAGCATGGGGGTTGTTGGCGCTCTGACTGCCGTGCCCGACCAGCAATACATGGCTGGCGAACCCTGCCGTGAGCCCCAGCGCGGTCAGAATTGACTGCAGTAGCTGAGTCTGTTCTTCCAGACTGATCTGCTCTCCGTTTTTGCGCAATTCCCACGGACTGGTTTCTTCAGTTGTGTTGCCGGTGCTGAACCCCATGGTTTTGGCGAAGCTGCATCGAAGCAGATCGAAAGCCTTGTACAGACCGCCGGCCTCGACCAGACCGAACGATGCCGGTGCGACGCCGGAGGCACCTTTTGCGGCGACCTCACGCTGCAACTGATCATTGTGGCGCATTGATGAAGGCGCCGGCGCTGCTCTGCTAACACTGAGCGCGGGACTCAGCAACCCGGGCAGCTGCGGCCTGGCGTCCCTGACAAACGCGTTACGGTATTCGATTGGCAGCCCGAAAAATCCGGCAAAGCCCAGGGTCTGTATGTCCGGGTCCTGTGCCTCCAGTGCACGTCGCATGGGCTCTGAACGCACATCAATGCAGAACACTGCCTGCAGTGTTACCGATGTTGTCTGCGCGGGTTGTGCACTCAGCAACTTCCCGGCCAGAGGAAGCTGATACGCACACTCAAGCGCTCGCTGCCAGACCCAGATCAGCTGCTGATTTTGCGTTGCCTTCTCATAGCGTGAACTGACATCGTCGAACTGCGCCAGGAACTGGTGCTGGATCAATTTATAACTCGCACCCTTTTTGGTTTGCAGGTGACGCCACAACAGTAGCTCCCATGACAGCCGGATTGCCAGCAACTGTTCAACAAGGTCATTCTCCCTGCCTGCCAGTTGGTCCTGCCACACCTGATAGGCCAACCATGAGGCCCAGCCATTCACATCCAGCAGCAATGAGGTAGCGTAGTCGGCGCAGCCTTGGGTACCGGCACGACCAGATAACACCTCATCATGAAACGCCTGGTATACCTCTGCGACAGACTGCGGCAGCAATCGAATCTGCTGGTTGATCTCGCGTGCGCCCATCAAAATGCCGATGCCTTTGTCCAGGCTGAGAACCTCGCGCCACGAATGAAAGAAAGACTGCGTTTTTAGTGCAGCGCTGCTCATTCTTTCCGGGTATTGGAAGTAGGCACCACAGAACTGACTGATCTGTTGCTGTACTTCAGCATGCCAGGCCATCCTGCGTCGCTGCTCTGGCATGGCGTCCAGATAATCGACGATGTTCAGCCAGGGCCTGGCGGTGTCAGTGGCGTCGAGTGCCGCCAGCAACTGCTCTTCCGTCGCCTCTACCTGCAGCTCACGCCGGGCATGCTCAAGGTGCTCTGATAGAATGTTTGTACCCCAGTGCGCGCGGTAGAACTCAGCTGGCATCAGGCAGTTTACGCTGCCAAGTACCGACAGTTTCGCTGACACCCCGGTGAACTTCTCACTGCGCATCTGCCACCATGGATTGACTGCAATGGAACGGTCCAGGGGCCAGCTGGGCGCGCATCCTGCGCATGCCGCCTGCATTTTGTCGCGCAATGATTGTTGATTGATTGTGTTCATTTCCAGCGTGGTCCCGTTCATCTCAGATCACCTCTTGTGGAACAGTCGTGTTCTTATAATCCATACGTGGCGGTAGCGTTGGCCATACCTTCAGTGTCAGCCGGGTCATCCATTCGTCCAGGTAAAAGCCTGCATTCAAGGCAATGAACAAGCGATGACTTGTCATGCTAAGAGGCCTGTATTGCATCTGAAGATAGATCAGTACCTGTGCCGCAAAGAGACACACGACCCACACATCAAACCAGGCGCTGTAGGTGTGACCGTGAACGGCGACCGCAGGCGCCAGTATTGTCTTCAGTACCAGGTAACTCCCCAGCAGCAACAGGCACAGACCAGCGGCATGAGCCGCCTGCCGACGCCCTCCGGTCGCAACAAACTGGGCGACATAGACCATGAGCGCCACCGAGAGAACCAGCCATGGGCTCAGGGGAAAAAGCGCCGCGCCTGCGATATAGATATACAGTGCGACACTGGGCACGACAAACAGCGCCGCCAGAAGCCAGACATGGCGCTGCGGCAGGTCACGTTCACGGTGCCGGGCCCGAAGATAGTCAGCTACCGCTTCTCCCGAGTTTAGGAAAGCGAAGGCCTTGTAACATGAGTGGGCGAGCATATGGAGCAGCGCCAGCTCGTAAAGACCTAACGCGCACTCGACCAGCATCAACCCCATTTGCGCTGTTGTTGACCATGCCAGGCGTACCTTGATACTGATGCGGGTCATCATCACCAGCGCAGCCACCAGCATCGACAGTCCGGCAACGACCAATACCAGGCCTTGCGCGGCGACGGACAGACTGAACAAGGGAGCAAACAGAATCAGCAGAAAGCCACCCAGATTGATGATGCCCGCATGCAACAGCGCCGATACCGGAGTAGGCGATTCCACTACCTGAATCAACCAGCCATGGACCGGCAATTGGGCACACTTGATAAGCGCGACCAGGGCAATCAGGACTGCAGCGACCTGCTCGGCAACACTGAGTGGCTGTGCCCCATAGCTGGAGAGAATGTCATTGAGGTTTAACGTGCCATGCACTTGCCACAACAGGTAAAACGCGATGGCCAGACACACTTCAGCAAGGCGGGCGAGAAGGAATTTCTTGTGCGCGGCCAGCAACGCGCGGGGACGATTGGGGTAGAACATCAGTAATTGATGGAAGCTCAGACTGATGCCAACCCAGGCTAACCAGAACAGGACCAGGTTCTGACTCGACACAACACACATGACCGCGAACACGGTGACGCTGAACCATGTCAAAAATCGTTTGCCGTGACTGTCCTGCTCAAAATTGGTGGCAGCATAGCGCAGCACGATCCAGGCTATAAAGCTGATCAGCAGCAACACGATACTGACAAGGGCATTGATGTGGAACCAGAACAGGACCGGGGCCGATACGTCGAGGAACAGAACGACAATACTGTTTATCAGTGCCGCCGCGAATGCTGCCCCATGAATCACCTTTGCCGCCGTCCAGCGCCATGAGAACGAACATAACGCCAGGACCATTAAGGGCGCGAACACGACAGCTGCCGTCAACAACGCAAATCCATTGAATATCATCATAATCACACTCTGTTGTTGAAGTGCGGCAATTCTCCGGCATAGAATACATTCTGTAAAATATATATTAATTTACGATATATTCTATTTTAGAGAACTATGAGCCGACTTAACTATCATCATCTTTACTATTTCTGGCGGGTCGCCAAACAAGGCAACCTGACCCAATGTGCCCACCAGCTGCATGTTTCACAATCTGCACTTTCTTCGCAAATCAAACAGTTAGAACAGAGCATGGGCCTTGACCTGTTCAAACGCGAGGGGCGCAAACTGGTCCTGACGGAGTCCGGTCGTAAAGCCTTCAGTTACGCGGAGGAAATCTTCAGGAAGGGGGATGAGCTGCAGTCCTACCTGCTCACCGGAGAGCAACAGGAGGGCGCTGCTTTACGCATTGGCATGCTGGCCACCATGTCGCGTAACTTTATCGAGAACCTGATGCAGCCCCTGGTCGGGCGTCCGCACGTCAAGTACAGCCTGGAGGCTCGCGAGCAAAGCAACCTGCTGGCGGCGCTGGGCAACCATCAACTTGATCTTGCCCTGACCAATATCGCCGTTATTGGCGACGACAAACAGCTCTGGCAATGCCAGCTGCTGGCGCGGCAGCCGATCGCAATAGTGGGCCCGCCCGGGCTAAAACTGCCGGAACGGTTTAATGCCAGCTACAGGAAACAACGCTGGGTGCTGCCGGTGAATGACAGTCCCATACGCTCAGCGTTTGAAGGAATCTGCGCGCAACATCATTTCACCCCGGACGTTATCGCTGAGGCCAATGATATGGCGATGCTGCGTCTGCTGGCGCGTGACTCGGGTGCAATTTCAGTATTGCCGCTGGTCGTGGTGAGGGATGAGCTGGACAGCGGTAAATTGGTGCATTACATGACGCTGGAGAATGTGTTCGAGAATTTTTATGCGGTTACCATTGCTCGCCAGTTTCCCAACAATCTGGTCAATGAGCTGCTCACGCTTGCACGCGAGCAGCCCTGATATGACCTTACCTCCGACGCGGGACCACGGTGATCGATGTCACTGCGCGCTTGCTTGCAGCTTGCCACCCTTGGCGGACACCATCAGTTCCAGGATGCGCTGGGTAATCTCCGGCTCCAGACCTTCAGTGTGACCTTTGTCCAGTCGAACTACATCCGCCACCACCCGGTTATCACTGCAGGCGGGATACTCATACACATCCGCTGTGCCCGGCGCAGGTTCGCGGCCCCATACCGGATAGCCGGCACGGGCGGTGTCGTATACCCAGCCCGGGCGTGTGTCGACGACCTGGGTGTGATTGCGCGCCTCACACTGATAACGCTCTGCCCAGGGTGAGCTGTCCGGCAGGGACTCAATCTCGTACTCGCCAATGGCAAAAATATGGGAGAAATCGCAGCCGGGCAGGGTTTCTTCTGCGCTCGACCGCGGTCGTGACGGGGGCGGAGAGCCATCGGCCAGGGGTGGACCAAAATTGGCCACAAACGGTGCCTGACCGATGCGGCCACCCGACAGACTAAGCATGCCATCCACCTTGTCGGCAAAAAATTCGCTGCACACCAGACGACGTGACGTCATACCGCCCTGACTGTGTCCGGCCAACCAGAACGACTTGATGTTGTCCGCACCAAACGTTTCGGTCACCTGCTCGGTAATTGCCTGCAGATAGGCATCGTCGGTCTGTGGTGTCCACACACGCACGCCGCTGCCACTACCCATGGACGCGGAGCCGGCGGCGCTGGGTGTGGCCACGACCAGGCGATACTCTTCCTTGTAGTCGGAAGCCGGGAAATAATGCCGCTGCCAGTTGGCAATAGAGCCGGCACCGTGGATGTTGAGCACAAATACAATTTCCTCACCCGGCTGCAGGTCACAGGGGTAATCCAGGAAGTACTGGCGACCACTGTCAGGCTCCGTGACATTACCCGGCATCGCGGTTTTGGCAGCGCAATCACCCTCAGCGCAATGCATGGGCGGTGGTGTCTCACAGGCGACGCCGAGCACATCTGCAGCCAGCGCGGCCTGACCGGCCGCCAGCATAAACAGGGCCAGCAAGGTTTTGCCGACCCGACATTTCATGGTTATCCGACGCATACAATATTCCTCCAGGCTTCGACCCACTGTCGATATCAGCTTTCTACTGTACACAGAGGCGTGGCCGCCCGACACCCGGAAAGAGTCAGATGGGCCGAAATCTGCGATCAGCGTGAACAGCGGCGGGACGTGTGGCTGTAGCGTGCTGCGGTATTGCTGGACGGTGGCCAATCAATATCGGACCACATCAGCATCGCCAGAAACAAAAACGGCGACGTGGTTAGCGTCGCCGTTTTTGTTACCTCAGACCCTACGATCAGATATCGAAGCGGTCAAGCGTCATCACCTTGGTCCAGGCGTCGATAAAGTCGCCCACGAATTTCTCCTCGGCTCCGTCGATGGCATAAACTTCGGCCACCGCACGCAACTCGGAATTGGAACCAAAGATCAGGTCCACTGGCGTAGCTGTCCACATCAGGTCGCCGGTGTCACGATTGCGGCCTTCGTAGATGCCCTCAGAAGCATCAGACTTCGACCACACCGTTGACATGTCAACCAGGTTCACAAAATAGTCATTGCTCAGGGTACCGCTCTGATCGGTAAACACCCCGTGGCCAAGACCACCCACATTGGCGTCCAGTACACGCATGCCACCCACCAGCACCGTCATTTCCGGAACGGTGAGACCCAGCAGTGCAGCGCGCTCAATCAGGGCTTCAGTCGGCGAGCGCGGATGACCATCTGCAATGTAGTTGCGGAAGCCATCAGCTGTCGGCTCCAGCGGTGCGAAAGAGTCTGCATCAGTCTGCTCTGCTGTCGCGTCAGTGCGACCGGCAACAAACGGCACCTCTACGTCGTGTCCGGCGCGTTCGGCCGCCTGCTCAATGGCAGCGGCGCCACCCAGCACAATCAGGTCGGCCAGCGATACCCGCTTGTCGCCCGATTGACTGTTGTTGAACTCGCGCTGTACGCCTTCCAGCGTCTCCAGTACCCCTGCCAGCTCATCAGGCTGATTAACTGCCCACTGGTTTTGGGGTGCAAGACGAATACGGGCGCCATTGGCACCACCACGCATATCGGTACCGCGGTAGGTTGCGGCCGAGGCCCATGCGGTTCTGATCAGTTCGCCGGTTGACAGGCCGGTCGCCAGAATGTCCGCCTTAAGGGCTGCGACGTCTGCGTCATTGACCAGCGTGTGGTCGACTTCAGGCACCGGATCCTGCCAGATCATGTCTTCCTGTGGCGCCAGGTTACCCAGGTAACGTGTGGCTGGCCCCATGTCACGGTGGGTCAACTTGAACCAGGCTTTGGCAAAGGCCACTTCAAACTGTTCCGGATTTTCCAACCAGCGCATGGTGATCTCGCGATAGGCCGGATCCTCTTTCAGTGCCAGGTCGGTAGTGAACATGATCGGCGCATGGCGTTTGGACGGATCGTGAGCATCCGGCACCAGGTTGGATGCTTCACCATCGGCGGGAATCCACTGAAGAGCCCCTGCCGGGCTTCGGGTCTGCACCCATTCATAGCCGTACAGGTTTTCCAGATAGTTGTGCGTCCAGGCAGCAGGATTCACCGTCCAGGCACCTTCCAGGCCGCTGGTAATGGTATCCGCACCATTGCCGCTGCCATAACTGTTCTGCCAGCCCAGACCCTGCTCTTCGATACCGGCGGCAGCCGGCTCAGGACCAACATTGCCGTCGGGGCGCGCAGCACCGTGCGCCTTGCCGAAGGTGTGCCCGCCCGCGATCAGGGCCACAGTCTCTTCATCGTTCATCGCCATACGGCCAAAGGTGCGACGAATTTCTTCTGCCGCTGCCAACGGATCAGGATTCCCACCCGGGCCTTCCGGGTTAACGTAAATCAGACCCATTTGGCTTGCGCCCATCGGTCCGGAGAGATCACCATCAGCCGTGCGACGGTTATCCGCCAGCCATTCACCTTCAGGGCCCCAGTTCACTTCTTCAGGTTGCCAGGCATCGACGCGACCACCGGCGAAACCGTAAGTCTCAAAACCCATGGAGTCCATGGCAACCGTGCCGGCGAGCACCATCAGATCCGCCCACGATACACTGTTGCCATATTTTGCCTTCAGAGGCCACAGCAGCCGCTGTGCCTTGTCCAGGTTGGCATTGTCAGGCCAGCTGTTGAGCGGGGCAAAGCGCTGCATGCCACCGTCAGCGCCACCGCGACCATCGGTGATGCGATAGGTACCGGCACTGTGCCAGGCCATACGGATGAAGAACGGACCATAATGGCCGTAGTCTGCCGGCCACCAATCCTGGGAGGTGGTCATCAGCTCTTCCAGGTCGGCCTTCAGTTCATCCAGATCTACGCTGGCAAAGGCTTCTGCATAGTCAAAATCTGCGCCCAGCGGGTTTGCACGAGCGTCGTTATAACGCAGCGGCTCAAGACTCAGTTGATCAGGCCACCAATACTCATTGGTGGGCGGGCCGTCCTGCGCGAATACAGGGGTGGTCAGGGCAGCCGTCGATACGGCGGCGGCCATCGCTATTGCAAGAGAGAGTGAGTGTTTTCGCATTATAGTTTTCCTTTTTGGGTATTGATCGTTATGCCGACCAATATAGTAAAACGAATATAAAATTAGTTTTAATTTAAAGAAGCTATGATATCGATGCGAAAAATGAATGTATGCCCTGAAACCCAGGCAATTGGTAACAAAAGCAAAGAAAATACGTGTGCATTTATCTGCCGACTCTGGTTACCACGTCACCTACATGCCATCACGATGGCGATAATTTGCCTGATCTTTGCTCTATACTGCCCAATAGTCACCAACACCCAACAACCATCACGCACTCTCAACAGGGCCACCATCAAGCCATGGTCAAACTGAACCCCAAAGTCCTGCTGCACAGCAAATGGACCGCCGCGCGCCCCATCCATAAAGAGAAACATTTTATGGTAACGCAGCTGATACTGGACGAACATGACCCGCAGGCGCCCATAAAATTCATTGAGATTGAGGCAGTATATACGGGCCGTAAAATGCAGATTCCCTGGCGTGAGCTGCAGGACGCCAATACCTGGCTGCAGGGCTGGCGCTAGCGCCGGTCCACTGCCCGGCACGCTTTATGGCCGGATGACCCGTAAAGAGGGGTGGTTATACGCTGTGGCAGTCACCCGTTTTATGGCGTCACCAGGGGCGCTACGGCGCGAGCCGCCTGGCCGCTGATTCGCGCTGCCGATGCTGCCAGTCCGGCGCCTGCCATGACGCTGCCGTACTGGCGGGCAACAGCGGTTTGCCCAGAATATGGTCAGCCGCCTTCTCGCCAATCATGATGGTGGGGGCATTAATATTGCCGTTAGTCAGCGTGGGCATGACGGACGAGTCCACCACCCGCAAATTTGCCACGCCATGCACACGACACTGCACGTCCACCACCGCCAGCGCATCACTGCCCATGCGACAACTGCCACAGGGGTGGTAGGCGGTCGCTGCCGACGTCGCCACCCAGGCATCAATCTCTTCATCTGTCTGCACCGACGGACCAGGTGATACTTCTTCGCCGCGATAGGCATCAAATGCAGCCTGCGCAAAAATTTCTCGGGTCAGGCGCAGGCCGTCACGATACGCCTGCTTATCCGCTTCCTCACTAAGATAGTTGAACAGTATATCCGGCGGTGCTTCCGGATCACCTGATGACAGTTGTATACGGCCGCGGCTCAACGGCTTATTGGCGCCCAGGTGAACCTGAAACCCGTGCCCTTTCAGCGCGCTCGACCCATCATAAGCGATGGCGCCAGCCAGGAAATGGTATTGCAGATCCGGGTATTGCAACCCCGCACGGCTGCGGATATAGGCGTTGGACTCAAAATGATTGGTGGCGCCCAGGCCGGTTTTGAACAATAACCAACGCACACCTATGAGCATTTTGCCCAACGGATTCAGCCAACCGTTCAGCGTACCGGGTTTGCGACTTGCGTGCTGTACCCAGACCTCAAGGTGATCCTGCAGGTTCTGACCGACGCCCGGCAGATCGTGCACCACTTCAATGCCCATATCCTGCAAATGTGCTTTCGGACCAATGCCGGACAGCATCAGTAGCTTGGGTGAATTAAACGCGCTGGCACACAGAATGACTTCACGCCGCGCCCTCACTTTCACCACCTGGCCATGATAGCGGTACTCCACACCCACCGCGCGCTTGCCCTCCATCAGAATACGTGTGGTCAGCGCATGTGTTTGTAACGTCAGATTGGACCGGTCCAACGCAGGCTTGAGGTAGGCATTGGCAGTAGAGCAACGCACGCCTCCACGCACGGTCATGTCCATGCGACAGAAGCCTTCCTGGCGATAGCCATTGTAATCTTCGCTCACACCGTAACCGGTCTCGCGCCCTGCTTCGATAAAAACCCGGTACAGGGGGTTTTGCATGTCATTGCCATTACATATGCCAACTGGCCCCTCACTGCCACGGTAGGCGTCAGCGCCATACAGACAATCTTCCGCGCGCTGAAAATAGGGCAGTACATCGGCGTATCCCCAGCCCTCAGCGCCTTGTTCCCGCCATTGCTCAAAGTCGCCGGCATTGCCGCGAACATAAACCATGCCGTTGATCGAGGACGAACCGCCAATGACCTTGCCTCGTGCCTGGTGCACCGAGCGCCCACCGAGGCCGGGTTCGGCCTGCGTGTGCAGGCCCCAGTCGTACTTCGGGCTGCTCATGGGTATGGACAATGCAGTCGGCATCTGAATAAACAGGGAATTGTCCATGCCGCCAAACTCCAGCACCAATACATCGTGCTTGCCATCGGCACTGAGCCGTTCAGCTAACACACATCCCGCGGAACCGGCGCCGACAATGACATAATCGGCGCTACGCTCGAATTCTGTTTCACTCATTTGGAGACTTCCTGCTTTAAAGCTTTGTAGAGGGATAACATCATCAGGAACAGCACGAAGGCAAAAGGCAGCCCCATGATAACAACTGCGCCCTGCAGCGTTGTCAAACCATCGGCCAACAATAACGACAGGGTCAGCACGCCAATGACAACCGCCCAGAATATTCGCAACCATGACGCCGGGTCGGGTTGTCGCACTTTGCCTGCCAGACCGCGGCCATCAATGACCGGATGTTTTACGGTGAGATTGGACAATACCAGCGAACCGGAATCACCCGAGGTGATAAAAAACACGATGGCCAGGATGCTGACCACGACCGTGGTCACTGACGACCAGGGCAGAGTTTCCATAAACAGATAAATCGATGAGCCCGGGTGGTCGATCGCCTGTTCGGCAAACTCGCTGCCGGCAGCCCCGGTCATCGCCAGATCAATGGCGCTGTTGCCGATCACTGACATCCATACCATCATGAAACATAACGGCAGGATCAACGTACCCGCGACGAATTCGCGGATGGTGCGGCCGCGGGAGATGCGTGCCAGGAACAGGCCCACAAACGGCCCCCAGGCAATCCACCAGGCCCAGAAGAATACCGTCCAGGCATTGAGCCAGTCTGCCGGCCGGTCGAAAGCGTAGGTATCGGTTGATAGCTGGAAAAAATCGGACAGATAGTCACCCACATTGGTCACCATCACATTGAGCAGGAAAATCGTCTTGCCACTGAACAGGACGAACAGCAGCAGCAACAATGCCAGTGCCATATTGAATTCCGACAGGCGGCGGATGCCACGGTCAACACCGGTGACCGCAGAGATGGCAGAGAAAAGCACGATCAGCACCGCCAGTGAGGTCTGCACCACCAGTCCTTCGGGCAGACCAAACATGTAATTAAGGCCAAAGTTGAGCTGAATAATACCAATACCCAGACTGGTAGCGATGCCAAATACCGTGCCCAGCACCGCGGCAATATCGACCGTATGCCCGGCCACGCCATTGATGTGCTTGCCGAAAACGGGATACAGGGCAGAGCGGATGGTCAGCGGCAAGCCGCGCCGGTAACAGAAGAAAGCCAACGACATGCCAACCAGAGTGTAAACCCCCCACCCTGACAGACCCCAGTGCAGAAATGTCAGCTCCATGGCGTGTCGTGCCGCCTCAATGCTGCCTGGTGTCAGATCCAGTGGCATCAGAAAGTGGAACAGGGGCTCGGACACACTGAAGAACAGCAGATCAATACCGATGCCAGCGGCGAACAGCATGGCCGCCCAGCTCAATAGCGGAAATTCGGGTGTGGACCCGTCCGGCCCCAGCCTGATATCACCAAAGCGTGACACGGCAATGGCAATAACAAACAGCAGGTAGGTCAGTACCGCGAGAAAGTAGAACCAGCCAAAACTGCGTGAGACCTGGCCCAGCACAGTGTCAATAACACTGATGGCCTGCCCGGAGAACAACAGCGCCCACAGCGCGAACAGCAGAATCCCGGCGGCAGAGCCGGCCATCACTACCGGATTAACGCGGCTGGCCGCCTGATCATCGGCACGGTCTTGCGGACGTGGTTGCTGACCTGGTGAATCAGTCAAAACAGACTCCTCCGGACGTTAGGGAGGAGCTATTAAAGGCAGCTCAGACAGTGAAGTCAACCGATGCGAACCCTGGCGGTGCGCACCGGCTGTTGGGCAGGTGTGTTGTTGCGGCTAACGTCAGCGTTTGACGCGAGACTTGTACTCACCGGTACGGGTATCGATTTCGACGTAATCGCCGATTTCGCAGAACGACGATACCGACAACTCGTAGCCACTGTTCAGGCGTGCGGTTTTCATCACTTTACCGGAGGTGTCGCCACGTGCGGACGGTTCGGTGTAGGCGATTTCGCGCACAATCGAGTTGGGCAGGTCAATGGAGATTACCTTGCCATTGTAGAATACCGCCTGGCAGATATCGTCCATGCCGTCTTCGATGTAGTCGATGACGTTTTCCAGGTCTTCTTTTTCAATTTCGATCTGCTCATAGTCCGTATCAACAAACACGTACATGGGGTCGGCAAAATAGGAATAGGTCACTTCCTTTTGCTCCAGCACCACGTTCTCCAGTTTGTCATCCGCTTTAAAAACGGTTTCGGTCGCGACACCATTAAGCAGATTCTTGAGTTTCATCTTGCAAACGGCAGAGTTGCGGCCTGACTTGTTGAACTCTGTCTTTTGCACTTTCCAGGGCGAACCGCCGACCATGATGACCTGACCGGCACGGATTTCTTGTGCGATTTTCATGAATGAGTACTCAATATAATAGGGTAACGGCTATGGCCGGTTACGGTAGAACTGCATCAGACTGCTTGCCAGATCAGGCAATTCAGCCAGTTTTTGCTGCCAGTTCCGGGCCCTATAGGTCAGGTCCGGGAGTTGCGGGCGCAGATCATGCCACAATTTTCCGCAGTCTGCATCAAGATTCCAGAACCGGTTGAACCGGACCAGCTTGTCGGCGCTGCGGGCCGACCATGAGTCTTCGCCATAGCGTGCCAGAAAGGCATCCAGTTTCACCAGATGCGCGTCATCCTGCTGCGGATAAATATGCCAAATCAGAGGCCTGCCCGCCCACTGGGCACGCACAAAGGAATCTTCGCCCCGCACCAGGTTCAGGTCACACACACTGAGCAGGCGATCGTAATCATCCAGTGGCAGGAATGGTATCGCTGCCACGCTCAACGAACCCAGCGTCGCGACCTCGCCAACCGCGAGAATTTGCATCTGACCCAACGCGTCAGCAACGTCAGCCAACACTGCGCCGACCGGCACCAGGCACAGCACGGGCTGACTGTCTTCGGCCATGGCCGCAAACCAGCTTTTCAGTGCAACGTTGCCCGGTGGCCGTGGATAGGCGAACAACGAAATCAGCAATGCATCCTCGTGCCACTCCTTGTTTATCCCGAGTGCCTGTAACAGCCCGGCTCGAGTACCGGCCTGGTCTGCCTGCCAGCTTTTGTGGGCCTCCAGCAAATCGTGCTCGCGCAGCAAACCGCCAGTGCCGCTGGTGAAGCCTGGAAAAAAGAAGGTCTTGCACAATGTCGTTGCTGCCGACGGGAGATCAGGGTGGGTAACGGTTTGCAGCGAGAGTTGACCATGGTAATCCTCAATCCAGGATTCCGCGCTCAGGTACTCCAGGTTGACCCAGCGCGGCGGTGCGCTCACTGCACCCATAGCTGCCATCCCGGCAATGACCCCCTCCGGCAAAGTACAGCCAAATGCTTCAATGACCAGCGCCGCACCTGACACCGCTGATTGCCAGTCAACCGCATCACACCAGTGGCACAATCGCACGCCCTGCTCCCGGGTTTCCGCCAGCAGTCGGGCATCCTGCCTGCCCAGAAACGACAACGCCTTGTCCCAGTCATCAATGTACAGAGTCACAGGCAGATCATGCTCGCGCACCAGTTGCCGCGCCAGACGCCAGCACACGCCGATATCACCGAAGTTATCGACAGCGGTACAAAAAATCATCCATGTAGCGTTATTGCCCGTGACCACCGGCGCTACGACGGATGCTGAGTGCTCTGTCACTGGCATGACCGGCGCAACCGAGCGCAGCCGGATCTACGTGAAATTTTACATGACGCAGTCCGACTCAGTTGGATGCCCCGCCGCTGATAGTGTGACCAAAGAATACCGCGTTCATAAACAGCCGCGTGGTGCCGAACCAGAAGGCACGGAAGTTTGGATTGTCCGTCATCGCAATCACCCTGCCCGAACCGTGTGCGCTGACAACAATCGCAGCGGTGCCCGCCATTCTGTCGATATTTTCCTGTGACACATAACCACTGGCCAATGGCGCATTGGTGTACTGCAGCGGCGTAGCGTAAGGGTTTTCTGCCAGTTCCATAAATAGTGTACTGTCACGGAAGACCCGCAGCAGCGGTGAATTGTAGCCGTAACCCAGCGGGTGGCTCAGATCCAGCGTGGTGTTGAATATACTGCCACCAATGAGCTGCTCGCCCCGATCCCTGGACATCTCTGCATAGGCGCGGGTGGTTTCGCTTTCCTGCGCCGCATTGTCGATCAGGGTAATATTGGCAAGCTCGTTCTCAGCTGCCCAGTTCAGTGCGGTTTTATAGACAATCAGGGTGCCGCCTGCTTCGACCCATTGCTTTACCCTGTCGGTCTGCACCTGCGAATAACTGCCACTGGCCATGATCAGCACATTGTACTGATTGAGATCGGCCTGGCGCATACGCGACTGGGTCAGCAGCGTAACCGGAATCCGGAACTTCTGGTCGAAGGTATGCCATGCCTCACCCACCTCGGATGACCGGGTGCCCTCGCCGGCAATCAAAGCGATACTGGGTCGGCGCAGATTGCTGAAGCTCGGACTGCCCAGGTCTATGCCGGCAGATGACAGGCCGGTTTCCATTGCGTAAACGGTCATGCCGTCCTCTTCGCTGGCCTGACGCATCAGTGCGCGAATGTCGTCTGCTGACACCTCCTGCGGCCCTACCGGAACCAGAATGGTGCCATAATCGAACTCCCGCGGCCCGTCAGCGGTCACTGCGGTAAACGGCTCAGTGGCCACTTTGGCGCGAATGCCTGCATCCAGCAACCGGTACATCGCCCGCGACGCATAAAACTCATCCCATTCGAACAGGTAGGCGTAGGCATTGTTGCCACCGACGTATTCGCCTGCCGGGAATTGTCCGACTTCAACACGCTCGCCGAGCAGGCCACTACCAAACTGACGGCTGCCAAGCTCTGCAAAGGGTGTGTTGAAGGCGTAAGGGAAAGTCCACGTGGACACGTCATAAAAGAGTGTATCGGGGAAGGTGGTGCGCCGCTCAAAGATGGATTCAATCAGTCGATGCTGTCCCTGATTGGTGGGCACAACGTATGCCTGTCCGCGCTGGAAAGCCTGCTCGCCCACTTGCAGATCCTCATCCAGCACATGCACCGCAATCTGGTGCTGGCGCAGAATCTCGGCCATACGGAACGCACTGCCGCTGTCATCGGCATCACCAAATACATAGGCTTTGGTGTCAGCGGCGTCCGCCATGTCCAGCGCCTCCTGGTAAAACTCGCGCTGGTAGTCGAGCAGCTCGGTACGCAGTGCCAGCGCGCCTTCCAGCGTCGACAGTGAACTCAGGAACTGGTTCTGTATGGTAAACGGGAAACGCAATACGCCGTGTGCTGTGTCGCGGGCATGCCCGCGCGAACTGGCCTGCTCAAAGAGAATGCCAACCGCGCCATTGATATCCGGATAGGTCGAGCCCTTACCATAATAAAAGTCGTCAAAACTTTCGCGCGCATAATACAGCCGCTGATCTGCATCCAGTGCCTGCGCGTGAAACTGTGCGATGGCTTCGGTCAGATCCTGATTGCGCTGGGGCGTCATCGGGTGGGTGCGGGACGGGATACCCGGCTGGAAAAAAAATGTGTTATCCGATCCCATTTCATGATGATCGGTCAGTACATTCGGGCGCCAGCGGTGGAAGTTGGACAACCGGGCACGACTCTCGGGATGCCGCAACGGCAACCAGTCACGGTTCAGGTCAAACCAGTAGTGATTGGTACGCCCGCCCGGCCATGGCTCATTGTGCTCCATGTTATTCGGGTCGGTAGACAGCGTCATGGCGCGGCGGCTATTGGCCCATTGCGCGAACCGGTCAAGACCATCCGGGTTGAAGGAGGGATCCAGCAGAACAACGGCATTGGCCAATGCGTTTTCAATGTCCGGCCCCTGTGCGGCAGCCAGATGATACGCATACAACAGCGCAGCATTGGCACCGCTGGGTTCGTTGCCATGAACGCTGTAACCCTGGTACAACACCACCGGCATATCAGCTGTCATCAGCTCATCAGCTCGCGAGGGATCACTCAGGGCCAGATGTTGCTGGCGGATCTCTTCGATCCGGCCATGGTTTTGCGGAGAGGTAATGGTCAGGACCACCAGGGGCCGGTTCTCATAGGAGCTGCCAAAACGTTCTATGCTGACCCGGTCAGACGCCTCGGCCACGGCATACATATAATTGACCAACTGATCGTGACGCACATGCCATTCGCCCGGTACCGTGCCCAGCACCTGCTCCGGCGTCGGTATTGCCGGATCATACTGCACACCCTCAGGCAGGTAGTAGGCCATGGTCGCTTCCGCGTCGGCCGGATTCTGCGCGCCGGCCAGCGGCATCTGCAGGCCGGCCAGTACTGCCAGCACACAAAAGACACCCGACCAGGGTTTACGCGAGCCTTGGTTGACCAGATTCGTATTGCACTTGTTTGAGTTCCGGAAAGAATTGCTTCGGGCTGTATTCATAGTGGCACCAGTTTTTGTTGGTTGATTACCGCTCATCGCATTGTTATTGGTCAGAATATCGACTTGCGGCAACGATGGCTATACGGAATTTGTCCCCTATTGCCGACGGGCGTCGCGAATCAGATCGTAGGCGCTGGCGATATCGCGCGTCTTGCGCTCAGCTATTTCGCGCATACTGTCCGGCAAGCCCTGACTGGCCAGTTTGTCCGGATGGTTCTCATTCATCAGCTTGCGATAGGCGCGCTTTAGCTCAGGATCACTGATACTGGCGGAGACACCCAGCACCTGGTACGCGTCGGCCAATTGCTGGTCCGGTGAGCGGCCACTGCCGCCGCGTTGCCCGCCGCGCAGCATCGCCTCCAGCTGCGCCACCTGCGATTCAGGCAAACCAAGACCACGGGCGATATGCAGCAGCATCTTGTGTTCGGCAGGATGAATCTGACCGTCGGCGGCCACCGCACTGATCTGTATTTGCAGGAACATGCGCAACATGGCCGGATGGCCGCGACTGATCTGGCGGAAGCGCGCCAGTTCGGCATCCAGGTCAAATCCTGTTTCCTTGCCACGATTAAATGCGGCAATCGCCATTTCACGTTGCTGAGCTGACAGCCGCATTTGTGTGAAAACCGCCTCTGCGGCCTGCACTTCGTTTGGGGTAACGACGCCATCTGCCTTGCACAGCGCACCCATCACCGCAAACATGGAATCCAGAAAGCCGGACTGAATTCTGGACAGGCCCGCCACAGCCTGTTTTCTCAGGTACGCTGACAAAAACCAGCCGGCCACAGCGCCAACGACCAATCCTAATGGTCCCCCCATCAGGGATCCGACAAACCCACCCAGCAATACCGCAAACAAAGTGCAACTCCTGTGGCCATTATGGCCATGACATTAATAAAAATCAGACTTTTTCCAACCGACGGCGGCGTTCATCAAACCACAGCCGGCCAACCGGCACCGCGGACTTGTGTACCCTGTTATTGACGATATCAAAGACATCACCATTTTGCCCCTGTAAACATATGGGCACACCCGTGGCTTGCGCAATGTCGGCATTACACCGCATGTGTCGGGCTTCGCCATGCACGGGAATGGCGATTCGCGGCCTGACCCACTGATACATTTGCGCCAGCTCGTCGGCATACGGGTGGCCGGAAGCATGCAGGGAGCGGTCACTGGCATCGGCATGTGTCACTTTGATATGACGCGCTTCAAAACCGGCAATCAGGCGCGCGACATCGGCCTCATTGCCGGGAATGGTTTTGGCGCTGAAGATGATGTGATCACCGGCGGCCAGATTCACATCACGATGGCTGTCCATCGCCAACCGGTGCAGTGCCGCACCCATTTCACCCTGACTGCCCGTTGCCAGCAGCAGCATCTCCTGCGGCTGCAGGTAGCCCAGATCGGCATTGTCCACAACAGTAAAATTCTCCCGCAGGTAACCGGCGGCGCGGGCGCAGGCTGTCATATTGTGCAGCGAGCGCCCGATCACACCCAGATACCGTCCGGCCAGATGGGCAACATTGCCCAGCGTTTGCAGACGGGCGATATTGCTCGCGAAACATGCCACTACGACTCTGCCTTCGCTCTCCCTGACCGTTGCCAGCAAATCCTCAAACAGTTCCGACTCCGACACGGAACTGCCGGCATGCGTGGCATTGGTCGAGTCGCACACAATGGCATCAATGCGCGACCGACCTGCAGCCTGGAACAGTGCCGGATCAATGGCGTCCCCCACCACCGGGGCCGCGTCAATTTTCCAGTCTGCTGTATGCAGCACTCGCGCAACCGGAGTGCTGATCAACAAGGCATTGGTTTCCGGTGTTGAATGCGTTATCGGTAACCAGCGTAACCGGAACGGTCCCAGTTCCACCGTTTCGCCCGGATGGACGGTGACCAGCGGCGCGTCAACACCGGCCTGCCGCAACTTGCGCTGCAGTACCTGTCGGGTAAACGGCGTGGTATAAATCGGACAGCGGAACTGCTCCCACAAATGCGGAATGGCGCCGATGTGATCTTCATGCGCGTGAGTTGCCACAATACCCAGCAAAGCTTCGCTGCGATTGGCAATAAAAACCGGATCCGGCATTTCAACCCGGTTGCCGGACGCGGGCTGGTCATCGATTTTTTCAAAAGTGACCCCGCAGTCCACCATCAACCATTGACCGGCATGACCATAAAGGTTCAGGTTCATACCGATTTCGCCACACCCGCCCAGCGGCACGAACCAGAAATCCTTATGACCCGGGCTGCTAGTTAAACGGGTGGCTGACACAACAGACCTTTATCAAGTTATTGAATAGGAAAATCAAAATACTGGTCCGTAAAGGGCTCCTCGCGCAGCGTGTAGTGCCACCACTCCTGATCATAATTCACAAAGCCGGCAGCATTCATCAGTTCCCGCAACAGATGCCGGTTGGCCAGCGCCTGTGCGCCGACGTCGGGATTGTCAGTATGGGACAGGGCGTCAAAACAGTCGTACCCGGTTCCCATGTCGAGACTATTGTCCGGGAAACGTCGCGCCTGATCGCCCCGGCAATCGTAGTTACCCATCGGGTCAGCCAGGGGCTGCGTGGAACCCAGCGGCACCAGCGTCAGATCCACGGTGCTGCCCCGGCTATGCCCGGAGCGCTCGGCAATATAACCTCGGGAAAACAGCTCGTTTTTGGGCACATCCGGATAGAATCTGGCTTTCATCCTGTTGTCATCCGCATCTGCAGCCCAGGCGACAAAATGGTTAACTGCGCGCTGCGGGCGAAAACAATCATAGACCTTGAGCGAATAGCCCTGCAGATTGGCTTGCGCTTGCACCTCGGCCAGTGCCGAGGCCGCGCTCGTTGTCAACACACAGGCTGATGCCTGGTAACCGGTAATTGGCTCGCCAACAAAATTGTTGGCTTCCAGGTACCGCATGTCGAGTTCAATCGTATCATCGACCAACGCCAAACTGCTGAACCCTGCAGGCAGGCCCTGGTCAACAGCAAGTGACGTGCAGTGAGTGAGCAACATGGCCGCGGCGGCGCCCAATACTGGTCTGATGTTCATCACGGAACTCCTAGGAAGTACTTTGTCCACGGTATTTCAACTGCACCGCTTTGAGGAAATTTCGCAAGATCTGATCTTTGCATTCACGATAATGTTTATGTCCGGGCTTCCGAAACAGGGCTGTCAGCTCATGCTGGCTCAGGCTCATACCAACATCTTCCAGCATGACCAGTACCTCGTCTGATTTCAGATTCAGGGCAATGCGCAATTTCATGAAAATCATGTTGTTGCTCAACTGCTGCTCCGGTTCAGGTTGCGGGCCATCTTTTTTGCCACGCAGGTGATTGATCAGCCCGTTGAGGAAGATAGCGAGTGTGGTGTCATCGCAGAACACGAAATCAGGATCCTCCTCCGCTTTCAGCCAGTTGCACACCTGGTCACGCGTCACCTGGCACTCAGCCTGGGCAAAAATATCCATCATCTGTTGGTCGCTGTAGTCAAACGCGTAACGCAGCCGTCGCAACACATCATTATTAATCATGCGTCAGCTCCCGCGAATACGATTCGCATGCGTTGGCCGGCGAATTCAATGACATCATCGGCAACTATTTTCTTGCGCTTGCGGGTCTCAACAACACCGTTGACACGCACCAGGCCGTCGGCGACCACAGACTTGGCTTCAGCGCCGCTGCCGACCAGGCCCTCGAATTTGAGAATCTTGTACAACTCCACAGGCACGATGTTGACATCAACATCCACTGCCTTCGTTGCCGACTGCTGACTGTCCGGGTTATCGGGTGTATTGCTGGTCATAGTTTTCCACTTCGTTGAGTTTTTCGTTCACGTCCGGGCGCAAAGTTGAATGCCATCGGGCCGAATTTCTATCACGCCCTGCTTGTACAAACGACCAATGGCTTTTTTGAACGCCGCTTTACTGATGTGAAACAGGCGGGCTATTTCTTCGGGTGACGATTTATCATGCACCGGCGCAAAACCATCCTGCTTTTCAAGGTACGCCACAATCACCGCACCCTGTTCATCCAACACCTCAACCGCCGGTCGCAGCGACAGGTCAATGCGCCCGTCGGGACGGACATGTTTGATATAACCACGGATGCTCTGGCCAAAACTCAATCGCTGTGACACGTCGGCAGAGTGCAGCACACCCCAGTGGCGGTGATTAATAATCGCCTTGAAGCCCAGATCAGTACTGTTGGCGATAATCAGGTCAACAGCCTGCCCGGCATTGAAGCGATGCGGTTTGTCATCGTCAAGGAATTTGTCGATCTTTGACGATGCCACAATGCGTCCGTGCACCTTGTCGACATAAATATAGACAAGGTAGGAGCGTTCTTCTTCCATGGGCCGGTGCTGCTCCATAAACGGAACCAGCAGGTCTTTCTCCAGCCCCCAGTCCAGAAACGCGCCTACGGCATTGCGATCCACTACCGGCAGGTAGGCAAATTGCCCAACCATGGCATTGGGCATTTTTGTGGTTGCCACCGGTCGGTCTTCACTGTCCAGGTATACGAACACCCGAAGATCGTCACCAATAGCGGCACCTGCCGGCACATGGCGCCGGGGCAGCAACACACGCTCCCCCTCTCCGGCTCCCAGATATACGCCAAAATCGGCAAATTCAACGACTTGTAAGGTATAAACCTTGCCTAGCTGCAACATGTCATACTCGAATAATCAGATTTGGGCAATTATACAGAGAATCGCCCCTCAAACCTTGATCATTTCAGCAGTGCGATGCCATTCAGCCCGCCGGATAGTAGGTCGCGGCGCCAGGTCCGACCGGCAGACCAAGCAGGAACACCCAGACATAAAACAGAATGACCCAGAAAATGAAGAAGAATATGGAAAACGGCAACATCGTCGCGATCATGGTACCGATGCCGATGTTTTTGTTGTAGCGGGTAGCCCAGGCCAGAATCAAACCAAAATAACTCATCATCGGTGTGATGATATTGGTGGTTGAGTCACCGATGCGGTACGCCGCCTGGATCAGCTCCGGCGCATAACCCACCAGCATCAGCATGGGCACAAACACCGGTGCGGTCACCGCCCATTGCGCGGACGCCGAGCCCAGCATCAGGTTGACAAAACAGCACATGATGATGAAAAACAGGAATACCAGCGGTCCCGTCAATTCAGCGCTGATCAGGAACTCGGCGCCGGTGACGGCAGTAATGACACCCAGATTGGTCCAGCCGAAAAAAGCCACAAACTGCGCGGCGAAAAATACCAGCACCACATAGAGCCCCAGGGTCGACACTGCCGACGCCATGGCATCAATCACATCCCGGTCATTACGCATGGTGCCGGTGACACGGCCATAGGCAAATCCGGTCACCAGGAAAAACAGAAAAATGAAGGCCACGATACTGCGAAAGAATGGCCCGGCACCGCCGTCAACGGGATCGCGCAATGGCGCGCCCTGGGGCACCGCCAATAATGCAATCAGCGCCAGCACCAGTGCGGCGGCCATACCGGCAACCAACAGACCCTTGCGTTCCACCGGTTTCAGTTTTTCCATGCTACTGCCATCGAGCACACTCGGGTCAGCGTTGCTGTCGTCATATTCGCCCAGCTTGGGCTCAACAATATAGATCGTGACCAGTGAACCGACGGTGGTAATCAGGAAGGTGCTGACTGCCATGAAGTACCAGTTGGCGGTGGCATAGACTTCGTAGGACGGATCGAGCAGGCGCGCCGCCTCCTGGGTGATTCCGGCCAGCAACGGATCTACCGTTCCAATCAGCAGATTGGCGCTGTAGCCACCGGATACGCCGGCGAAGGCGGCAGCCATACCGGCCAGCGGATGCCGCCCCAGGGCCAAAAAGATGGCACCGGCCAATGGCACCAACACCACATAACCCATTTCCGAGGCGGTATTGGAGATGACACCGGCAAAAACGATTGCGACCGTGACTACATGCCGGGGCGCACTAAGCACAATGCCCCGCACCATCGCGGATAACAGGCCCGACTTTTCGGCGATACCGACACCGAGCATGGCAACCAGAACAACACCGAGGGGCGCAAAATTGACAAAGTTGCTCACCAGATTGCCCAGAATCAGGCGCAAGCCTTCAGCATTAAGCAGGCTGACCGCCTCAATCGTGGCACCGTCGGCTGCCGACGGCCGCGGATCCGGTACCGAAACACCCAACGCACCGAACAAACCGGACACTAACACCATGCCAAAGGCGAGCAGGGCGAACAGCGTTACCGGATGGGGCAGCAAGTTACCGAGCCATTCAACGCCGTCCAGAAACCGGGTAAACCATCCGCGGCCGACCGTCCTCTCCATGTCGCCATGAGCCATTGTTGCTCCTCGCTTATTTGCTGTACCAATGCGCGCCGACATGGTTTGTGGCAAGTCACCTTGGCGGTGCCGCTACCCAATGACACAAAATAGAATATTTTTTTCTAAAGCTTTCGAATATTCGGCCGTTTACTGTCTTGCAGCCATCCCCTACACCTGAAATCAATAACGCAGCTGCAATCACATGTCTGCGTTTAGCCGACAGGCGACACTAACAAACATTTTACAGCAGAGAAAGCTCATGACTATCATTTCGACCCGTCCCCTCTTACGCCGGTTTATGATCATCGGTTTACTTTCGGCATTCGCCGCCACATCAAGCCACGCCCAGGAGGGTCAGATTGCCCGCAGTGACGGCGGTAGCGACGCCATTGCCCGCTTCGTGATGAACTTTGGCCGTTTCATCGACTGGCCGGCAGCTGCTTTCAGCAGCGCTGACAGCGATCTGCGCGTTTGTGTGCTGGGCGAAAACGAGCTCGGCCGTTCACTTGACCAGCACGTTAATGGTAAGCGCGCCGGCGACCGCACGATCTCCGTGAGCAATCTGCCCGGCAGCGACCTGAGCTCTGCCCGTGAATGTCACATCGTTTATGTCAGCTCCAGTGAAACCGGCCGCACTGCGGAAATTACCGGCGCTGTTGCCGGCTCGCACGCACTGACCGTCAGCGAAATCAGCAATTTCCCTGAAGACGGCGGCATGATCGGCCTGAGCGGCGAGCGCGGTGATCGTATCGCCATCCGTATGAACCGGACTCTGATCGAGAATACCGGCCTGAACGTTCGCGAACAGTTAATGCGCGCAATTCAGTGAGGGTGTAAACCACACGACTGCCGCTGGAGGACCTAACCGTGTCAAATATAAACTGGAGTCTCAAATGGAAAGTGCTGACGGGAGTCACACTGACCAGCGCGCTGGCGGTAATCATGTCGACGGCGATATTGTTCACCGTCGAACTGAACCGTCTTGATGAGGCCATGAGAACAGAGGCGTTAACCACTGCCCGCCTGATCGGTACCAACACTACCGGGGCGCTGGCGTTTTTTGACGATGTTTCTGCCACCGAGACATTGCGCGCACTGGACGTCAATGAAAACATCATGGCGGCGGTATTGTTTGACGACAGCGGCAGTCCTTTTGCCAACTTTGTTGCTGATGGTGAGAGCGCCGGCGCACTGCCGCAAAGTCCGGGCCGGCATGAAGTCGTGCAACACAACGACCTTGGCTACCTGGAACTGTTTGAGCCGGTAGCGATGGACGGCGATGTTATCGGCACATTGTACATGCGGGTGAGTCTGGCAGAGCGGGAAGCACTGGTCAGCGCCACTACCCTTATCTCGGTCCTGATCGTATTGGGTGTGACCGCGCTGGCACTGGCAATCTCATTCCTGATTCAGCGCTCCATAGTACGCCCTGTCGTTGAAGTGGTGAACGCGCTGCGCGACATGGCTGAAGGTGACGGCGACCTCACCAAACGCATACACGTTACCAGCAAGGACGAAGTGGGCGAGCTGGCGCACTGGTTCAACCTGTTTGCCGCTCGCGTGCATGATGTTGTAGGCAAGTTCAAGGAATCTGCCATCAATCTGAGCGCCGCCGCCGAGCAGTTGTCAGGCACCATTACCAAAACCTCTGCCGGCGCGCTGCGCCAGCAAAGCGAGATCGAACACGTGGCCAAAGCCATGTCAGAGATGTCGACCACGGTTGAGGAAGTCGCGCGCAATGTTGGCATGGCAGCAAATGATGCGCAAAAGGCGGATGACGAATCCAGCAAAGGCGCCGATGTGGTAACCCAGACCATGGGCGCCATTAACGCCCTGGCACTTGATATCGATCAGGCCTCGGAAGTGATCACGAATCTGCAGAAGGAAACCGACAGCATTGGCTCGGTACTTGATGTCATTCGTGGCATTGCCGAGCAAACCAACCTGTTGGCTCTGAACGCGGCTATTGAAGCGGCGCGAGCGGGTGAGCAGGGTCGCGGATTTGCGGTGGTGGCCGACGAAGTGCGCACTCTGGCCAGCCGCACCCAGGCATCGACCGAAGAAATCCAGAACATGATCAGCAAGCTGCAGACAGGCGCCAACCAGGCTGTGCAGGTCATGGTGAAAGGCAAGGATCAGGCCGCATCCAGTGTGGATCACGCCAGCCGTGCCGGACAATCCTTGCAGAACATCACCCGCGCGGTATCAGTGATCAAGGACATGAGCAACCAGATCGCCAGTGCTTCAGAAGAACAATCTGCCGTCAGCCTGGAGATCAATCGCAATATCAACAACATCTCTGATGTTGCCAATGAAACTGCTACCGGTTCACGCGAAATCAGCACCGGTGCCAATGAACTGGCCAGGCTTGCAGCCGAGCTGCAAACCCTGGTTGGTCATTTCAAATGTGATGCCCCGGGCCAGCACAGAGCCTGATCATCATCAAGGCGCTGCAGTGGCAAATTGCGGCGCCTGATACGCATCCAGTTCACGCTCCAGCTCGGCCGCCAGGCTGAGCAGCGTGGGTTCGGACCAGGGCAGTCCCACCACACTGATCCCCAGCGGCAAGATGCCATTGAACGCAGCCGGTAGCGTGATCGACGGATACCCGGAAATGGCCGCCGGCCCCGATGTACCGAAACCAAATCCATCACCGCTATCCGGATCTATCGGCCAGGCCTTGCTGTAGGACGGCAGGATAATGGCATCAGCGCCCTGCACCTGCAGATATTCATTGAGCATGGCTTCGGCCAGCTGCCGACTGCTTGCCAGTGCCTGTTGGTAGGAGGCCTGATCCGCGACCAGATCAACTGCTGCAGCCTGCTCCAGGTATTCCTGACCGAATGGCCCCAGCGCCGCTTCGCCACGGGTGTTGTTGAAGGCGACCAGTTCGGCAAAGGTGTTGACGTCTTCTGCCACATCATAATCCTGTAACCACTGCTCAAGGTCGCGCCGGAACTCATAGATCAATACCTCAAACTCGGCCGCTCCCATCTCCCGTGGCGCCTGCCAGTCGGCAAGCTGAACAACTTCAACGCCGCGCGATTCAAACATATCTGTCAGCTGATCGAACACCGGCGCGAAAGCCGACTCTCTGGCATCATAGGCTCTGACCAGCACCACCTTCTGCAAGTCAGGGACCTGATCGACGCTGTAGCTCAATGGTTGCTGAAACCGGCTGCGGGCCTCCGGTGTCAGTATGCCATCCAGCAACAGCGCCGCATCAAATACATTACGCGCCATCGGTCCGGCGATATCCTGTGCGCTGGCAATCGGAATGATGCCCTCGCCAGACACACTGCCGCGGGTGGGCTTGATACCAACAATGCCATTGATCGCGGCCGGGCACATGATCGAGCCATCCGTCTCGGTGCCAATTGCCAGCAGGGTCATGTCAGCGGCCACGGCAACCGCAGAACCGGCACTGGAACCGCAAGGCGTATGGGTGAGCAAATGTGGATTAAGGGTCTGCCCGCCCAGCGCGGACCAGCCGCTGATTGAGTCTTCACCCCGAAAATTGGCCCACTCGGACAAATTCGCTTTCGCCAGGATGATAGCCCCGGCGTCACGTAGCTGCGCCACCAGCGCAGCATCACGGTTGGTCAGATGGCCCTGCAGCGCTAACGCGCCCGCCGTTGTTGGCATATCGTCGGCGGTCGCGATATTGGCTTTCAACACCACCGGCAACCCGTGCAGTGCCGACCTCACGGTACCGGCGGCGCGCTCCGCATCCAGAGCCTGCGCCTGCGCCAGCGCCTGCGCATTGACATCGATAATGGCCGCCAGTTCATGCCCTTGCCGGTTGTCCCGGGCAATATTATTCAAATAGTAGGTGACCAGCGCCTGACTGCTCAGCTCACCGGTATTGAGCGCATTCAGGGCGGTGCGTGCGTCCATCCATTGCGGCTGGTCCTCCTGCGCCGGTTCTCCACTGCAGGCCGACAGCACGGCCAGGGCCAGAACATTCACAGTCAATAATCGTCGACACAAAAACATTCAGCCACTCCTGTCAGGGCAAATTGTGAAAAACACCATTCATTGGTTCGAGCAAGATAATAGAAGGCTTTGCACAGAGTTTCCAGCCTGTTTCCCATTCACGCCTTGTTACGTTATCCTCGATAACATAATAATAAGTCAGGTGTCATCGTGACTCAGTTGCCCGCCAATACCCGCATGCACGCAATCGCAGGCCAGGCCAGCTGGCGCCGGAGGCTCGCGGCCTTGCTGATTCTGGCGTGGACACTGACGCAGAGCGGCCAGGTTCTGGGCCACGGCAGCGTGGTTGACGAAGGTGACGCCTGCGTTATCCAGTTCGGTTTTTACAGCGCGCACTTTTCCATTTTCCAGCCCGAAGCCACTGGCCATCAGGGTTTCTGCGAAGATATACCCAACGCCGACGCAAGCGTGTTTGTCATGGAATATCGGCATGACTCCATGCGCCAGGTGCCACTTGAGTTCCGCATCATGCACAACAACAGCGGACTGGGCCGCTTTGTGCGCTGGCAGGACATAGCCGGGATGACGGCCGAACAGCTCAGCGCCGACACCGTGTTTTTACAATCCCTGCCTGCTCAGCCCGACGGCGTAGCCCGGATATTGCACGACTTTGAAAGCACCGGTGACTACATCGGCATCGTCAGCATACCGCATCCCAGCGACGACATTCTTTATCACGCCGTTTTCCCTTTCCGGGTTGGCGCGTCTGTCTGGTCCAACTGGCCCCTGGGGTTGCCGATACTGGCGCTGCTCTGGTTTGCAGTCCGCCGCCGGGGCCGTCGCAGTCAATCCAGTGCAACCGGAGTAAACCATGAAGCAACCTGAACGCAGCCTGGCGATCGTCATTGTCCTGGGTTTCACTTTCGCCATGGCTACCAGCGGCGCCGCTACCAGTCCCCTGACAACAGTGAGCCAGCCGGCAGGATTGCACGTAACCATGCAAAGTGAACTGGAACCTGTGACCATCAATCAGATGCATACCTGGATTATCAGCGTCCATGATACACAGGGCGAAGCCATCAATGATGCCGTCATCCAGGTTGACGGCGGCATGCCTTTACACAACCACGGACTGGCAACCAGTCCGCAGGTGACCGGACAACCGGGCGAGGGTCGTTACCGCCTGCAGGGCGTGCGCTTTCACATGAACGGGGAGTGGGAATTACGCCTGCAGATTGAACATGCCGGAGTGCCCTATCAAGCCACATTTACGCTGACACTTTAACAGTCGCCATTCTTATGCATCGGAAGAAACTGACAATATTGCTGGTGGCACTGGGACTGACCCCGGTGCTGGCATACCTTGCCTGGCAACATGTTCCGGCACCGTTGCCCGCACGCTGGTCGCCACAGGAGGTCGCAATACTGCAATCATTGGCGTTACAAAGCTTGCCGCCACTGCCACCTGACCCCGGCAACGCGGTGGCTGACGATCCCGGCGCAGCCGAACTGGGACACCACCTTTTCTTCGACACGCGCCTGAGCATAACAGGCAATGTTGCCTGTGCCACCTGTCATCAGCCTGAGCATCATTTCACCGATCAACTGCAACTCGGCAAAGGCATTGCCGAGGTTGATCGCAACACCATGAGCCTGGTGGGCACTGCCTATAGTCCCTGGCTATTCTGGGATGGACGCAAGGACAGTTTGTGGGCGCAGGCGCTGGAGCCTCTGGAAAACCCGCTGGAGCACGGCAGCAACCGCAGCGATATCGTCGCCCTGATAAGATCCGACACAGATTACCGCCAGCGCTATGAGAGCGTTTTTGGCCGCGTGCCGAGCCAGCAGTCCACCGACCAGGTATTTGCCAATGTCGGTAAAGCCCTGTCGGCCTACCAGCGCCGGCTGCTACCGGGGGCGACAGCCTTTGACGACTACGTGGCCGGCCTGGACGATGCCGGCGAGCTGCAGCCGAATACACACATGAGCACCGAGGAGCTTGCCGGGCTGCGACTTTTTATCACCAAGGCAGATTGCACCAACTGTCACAATGGCCCGCTACTCACCAATAATTCTTTCCACAACACTGCGGTGCTGGCGGCCCCCGGCATGCTGCCCGCGATGGGACGGACAGAAGGTCTGCGACGCGCGCAGGCTGACCCGTTTAATTGCCTGGGCGACTTCAGTGGCGCCGGTGAGGGCGAGTGCCAGGAACTGCGCTTCGCCAAAGGCGGTGATGACATGATCGGCGCGCAACGCACGCCCAGCCTGCGTGATGTCAGCAAAACGGCTCCCTATATGCATGCCGGTCAGATAACCGACCTCGCCCGGGTTATCGAGCACTACAACGAGGCTGACCTGGCCATGATAGGTCACAACGAAGCCAAACCGCTCGGCCTGCGTGCGGTTGAGAAAAAGCAGCTGGAAAGCTTTTTGCGTAGCCTCACGGCGCCACTGGCGACCGACCCGCATTGGCTGGAACCACCGGAATCCCTGCCGCAGGATGCGTTGCCTCACCGGCAACAACCGCAAACCCCGAATACCCGGGGAGAAATAAAATAGACACCTTCATCTTTGAGTGGCTGCAACGCAATCGCGACATTGCGATTTTTCTTGTTCCTGTTTTTGCCTTCGCTGAAGCCTGCGTCGGTATTGGCCTGCTGATCTCCGGCGCCATTCTGGTGGCAATAGGTTCGGTGCTACTCGCCAACGACATCGCCAACCTCAGTCAGATTCTGCCACTGGCGATGGCCGGCGCCCTGCTCGGCGACCATGCCGGATTCTACACCGGTCGCTGGATTGGCCCTCGTTTTCATCACTTTACCTTCGCGCAGAAACACCGGGCCAAACTACAAAAATCCGAAGCCATGATTGTCAAATATGGCCCCTACGCCATCTTTATCGGCCGCTTTCTCCCCGCCATCCGCAGCCTCATTCCGGCCATGCTGGGCATCAGTGGTTTTAACGCTGCGCGTTATTCGGCGCTTGATGTCGGCGCCTGCTTGCTGTGGTCTGCCTGCCTGGGCGTCATTCTGTGGGCCATCGAAAACGTGATAGGCTAAACCAACCGCACAAGCGATATCGAATCCGAACCATGACCAAACGACTACTGATCATCTACACGGGTGGCACCATCGGTATGCAGCAGACGCCCGCAGGCCTGGCGCCGGCACCCGATCTTGCTGCCGAAATCCGGCACATGCCGGAACTGGGGCAGGCATTTCAGACGCACCCTCCCCTATTGGAGACCCTGAGCTACGACCCGCTACTGGACAGCTCTGACATGACACCCGGGCGCTGGGTGCAGATTACCCGCGATATACTGCAGCACTATCAGCATTACGATGGTTTTGTGGTGTTGCACGGCACCGACACGCTGGCTTACACGGCCTCGGCGCTGAGCTTTTTTCTTGAGCGCACCGATAAGCCCGTGGTCATCACCGGCGCGCAGTTGCCCTTTGCCTACCCACGCAGCGATGCGCGCAACAACCTGATCTCGGCGCTGGAGGTGGCGGCCAACATGCCTGCATCCATGACCCAGGTCTGTGTCGTCTTCGGCTCCAGAATTCTGCGTGGCAACCGTGCCATCAAAGTATCGGCCAAAGCCTATGATGCCTTTGACTCTCCACGTTACCCGCACCTGGGCACCATCGGCATCGACATCGAATACAATCGCCGGCGCCGCTTCCCGGTTGGCTTCGGCAATTTCACCAGACACGGTCAGCTGCCACCCGACGATGCTGTCGCACTGGTTCGACTGTTCCCCGGTTTCAGTGCTACGACGCTGCGCGCCATCTGTGGCAACAGTAATCTGCGCGGCATCGTGCTGGAAGCCTACGGCGCCGGCAATGGTCCCGGTCAGAATCAGGACTTTCAGGACACCATCCGGGACGCCGTACACCGCGGTATCGTGGTGGTTGTGGTGTCCCAGCCACTGGACGGCATTGTGCGTATGAGCAGTTACGCGGCCGGCAGTGCCCTGGCGCGCGCCGGTGCCATCAGTGGCCGGGACATGACCACCGAAGCGGCGCTGACCAAACTGTACTACCTGATCGCGCTGGGATACAGTGCTGACAACATTGCCAAAAACATGAAAACACCTGTCGCCGGGGAGATGCGCCGCTGACAGGTGCTACGTTAATGGCTCGATTTACCTTTATACGAGGTCATGATGAGAAACAGAACACAACGCATTATCCCGACAGGACTTCTGCTCGTGGCACTGGTATTGGGCTGTTCACCGGAGAGCGAACCCACACCACCACCGATAGCCGATACCCAGACACCCGTTACCCGGGCCGATGACGCGGCGACGCCAGTACCGGCCGGGATCAACGACTTTTTCTCGGAGTTCACCGCACAATGGGTTCGGGCCAATCCCAATCAGGCTATCAGCACCGGCTTTTTTGACGGCGCTGAACAGAACCAGCTTGAGCAACAGGTCACGCCGTTGACGCGGGCTCAGGAACAGCGCCGCATTACCCTGGCGCACGAAGGCCTGGCGCAACTTGATCGCTACGACCTGGATCAGGAAAACGATACCGTGCGTATCTCCGCCGACGTTATGCGCTGGTCGTTGCAGCGCGTAGTCGATAACGGTGCCTTCCTCGATTTCGAATTCCCGTTGCAACAAATGAACGGCGCCAACGTCGGCCTGGTCAATCAACTGACGGTAGTTCACCCACTGCGTTCAGCCAACGACGCAGAAAACTATCTGACGCGGCTGCAGTTACTGGATGACCGTATGCGTGAAGCCACCACAGAAGCAGCGCGGCAATCCGAAATCGGCATTCGCCCGCCCACGTTCATTCTGCAGACCACTATTGATCAGATGGACCGGTTTATTTCCGACACACCGCGCGATAACCCGTTAGCGACCACACTGTTCAGTAAGACCGCATCCATTGAAGGTCTGAGCGAAGATCAACGCATCCAGTTGCTGGAACGTGCGGCGACCATTGTCGCCGATGAAGTCTATCCGGCCTGGCGCGATGCGATCAACGAACTCGAGGAGCAACTTCCGCTATCAACCAGCGACGCGGGGTTGTGGGCCATCCCGGGTGGCGATACGTATTATGCCGCGCAGCTCAAACGCTTCACCACAACCGAGCTGACCGCCGATGAGATCCACCAGATTGGCCTGCGAGAGGTGGCACGTATTGAATCGCAGATGGACACCCTGATGCGCCAGATCGGACTGGATGAGGGCACGGTTGAAGAACGCTCGGTCATACTGCAGCAACGCCTCGCCTATCCGGATTCTGACGAAGGTCGGGCTGCCCTGATGGACGATATCGAAGTATATCTGCGCGATGCCGAAGCACGCGCCGAAAGCCTGTTCGACAACCGCCCGACAACACCCGTCATTGCGCAGCCTTACCCGGAGTTCCGCTGGGAGAACGCGGCCGCCTCGTACACGTCGCCACCTCTGGATGGATCGCGTCCGGGTATTTTCCAGATGCCATTACGACTCGATCGATTAAGCAATTTCACCCTGCGAACGCTGGTTTATCACGAGACCGTGCCAGGTCATCACTTCCAGATCGCACTCATCACCGAAAATGACGAGCTGCCGCGCTTCATGCAGATACGTGCCTTCGGTGGTATCTCGGCAAGCTCCGAAGGCTGGGCACTGTATGCCGAACGACTGGCTGCCGAAGAAGGCTGGTACGAAGATGATATAGAAGGCCTGCTTGGTCAACTCGATTCAGAGCTGTTCCGCGCACGCCGGCTGGTTGTCGACACCGGGCTGCACGCCAAACAATGGACCCGCCAACAGGCCATCGACTATGGTATTCCGCCGAGCGAAGTGGATCGTTACGTGGTCTACCCGGGACAGGCAACGTCCTACATGATTGGTCAGTTGCGTATCATCGAGCTTCGTGACCGCGCCCGTGAAGCGCTGGGCGAACGCTTTTCCATGCAGGATTTCCACAACGTTGTACTTAGCCTGGGCGTCGTGCCATTGACAGTCCTGGAACGTGAAATTGATGCTTACATTACTGCAGCAAGAGAGGTCTGACCATGAAAACCATCATCCCCGGCATGGCATTAGGTCTGCTGGCCACCACTACCCTGGCGCCGTCCATGGCAAGCGCAGATGAACAGTCGTTACACGCCATTGCAGCCGCCACATCGGCACAGCGACTGGAGCAGGACATCACCACGCTCGCCGGCTTTGGCACCCGGCACACGCTGTCCGGGACTGACTCCGATACCCGTGGTATTGGCGCCGCCCGCCGCTGGATCAAGGCCGAGTTCGACAGGATTTCGGCCGATTGCGGCGGCTGCCTTGAGGTATTCTATGTCAGCGATATCGCTTCCGGTACGGCACGGATACCGGATCCGGTGGAAGTGGTCAACGTCATCGCCATTCAGCGCGGCAGCGAAGAGCCAAACCGCTTTGTCATGATGAGCGGCGACATCGACAGCCGCGTCAGTGACATTATGAATTCAACCAGCGACTCCCCCGGCGCCAACGACAATGCCTCCGGCATGGCAGGCACAATTGAGGCAGCCCGTGTCCTCAGCCAATACGACTTTGCCGGCTCCATTATCTATGCCGGCTTGTCAGGCGAAGAGCAGGGCCTGACCGGTGGCGCCATTCTGGCGGCGCATGCGCTCGCTAACAACTGGGACATCAAGGCAGTCATCAACAATGACATGATCGGTAATATTCGCGGTATCAACGGTGTCATCAACAACACCACAGCCCGGGTTTTCTCCGAAGGCACCCGATATGTGGAAACCGAAGAAGAAGCACGTCAGCGCCGGTTCCAGGGCGGTGAAGTGGATTCTGCGTCACGCAACATGGCGCGTTATATTGACGACATGGCTGACCGTTACATTCCCAACCTGGACGTGATGATGGTCTACCGGCTGGACCGGTTCGGCCGTGGCGGGCATCACCGGCCGTTTAACGAAGTCGGTTTTCCCGCCGTGCGCATCATGGAGACCAACGAGAACTATAACTGGCAACATCAGGACATCCGGGTCGAGGATGGCATCGCTTACGGCGACGTCCTGGAGCATGTGGATTTTGACTATGCAGCGAAACTGACAGCATTAAACGCCGTCACCATGGCTGCCATGTCATGGGCGCCGGCACCCCCTGAAAACGTCAGCATCAGCGGTCAGGTCAGTCCGGACACCACGCTGAGCTGGGATAAAGTACCGGGTGCCACGCAATACCGTGTGCACTGGCGCCTGACCACGGATGCGCAATGGACCAACTCGCGCACCGTGGGTGATGTCGATGCGTTCACATTGGAGAATGTGGTGATCGACAATTACTTTTTTGGTGTTTCCAGCGTGTCCGCCAGCGGCGTGCAGAGCCCCGTGGTCTTCCCGGGCCCTGCCGGGGCTTTCTGACAATCTGTTTTTAATGCTATTCCGCGTTACTGACCCGGGTGGTAGGTACGAACTGCCCGGGCCTCAACGTCTTCTCGGTAATACGCCACGTCTTTGAATTCGCGATCCACGTAGCGCTGCGCCTGATCATCAAAATGCGGCGATGCCGGATCCGAGCTCTGACCACCGGCCAGCAGACTCTTGGCCCGCACCCGGTCGCCAAACTCCACCACCGCTATAAAACTATTGCCAGACGAGCCATAAATACGATTGGTGCCCGGATAGGCACGCGCGCCAAATGATGCCAGTGCACCCCAACGCGAAGATGCCATGCCAACGGGTAAACTGGGCGCGTTGTCACTGTACGGATGATCGATATCACCGGTGATACGCTGATAGCGGTTAATCTCACCCCAGGGTGTGTTCCAGGTGCCGAAGGCCTCGGTAAGTTGCAACAGGGTAGCGCTAAACACCGACAATCTGTCCACCATGTCACTGTCCGTGCCCAGCCAGTTGATCTGCTCCATCTGGCTTAGTCCGGCCGGTGTATCAATCTCGCGCGCGGCATTCATACCGTAAAAATGCGCCAGCGTCATGCCTACCGAGTCTGTGCTGACCCGATAATCCCAGCTGCGCAAGGCCTCGATAGGCTGTTCCAGATCAGGCCAGTCGGGCTCCAGTTCTTCCCAGGCACTGATCAGCCCCGGCACCAGTTGTTCAAAGCCATTGATGTAGGGGTCGTACGCCAGCGCTATCAGTGAATCAATGGTCATATCCGAGGCCCCCTGCAACAGGCGTACTGCCTGCAGCCCGCGGAAATTTTCGGCCTCCGGCGCCATATAGGCAGGGTAGTCCTGGGCGCGGGGACTGTTTACACCCGCCATGGTGAACGGCGTCGCGTTGGTGTTCTGCAGCCAGCCATTGGGTGGATTCACCATCATGACGGTTTCTTCCACCGCATGCACACCCTGCCAGTCAGTCGCCGGGTTGCTGCCATCAACCGGCTGCGAATAGTCAAACTGCGTATCCCGGCGAGGCATAAAGTTGCCATGAAAGTAGGCAATATTGCCTTCGGCATCGGCAAAAACGGTGTTGTTGGATGAGTTGGTACGGATATCCATCATCTCCATGAACCCGTCAAGGTTATCGGTCTTCATGCGCAGGTAGGACTGACGCAGGGCGTCGACCGAATTCCAGTTGATGCGGGTGACCACCCAACTGCCGTCCTGCATGTGTGTTATCGGACCCTGATGCGTCATGTAACGCTTAAAGCTGCGTTGCTGCATGACACCGTCATCATCCATGAAACTGAGTGTGATATCCGATACCTCCAAGGGGCGCAGCTCGTCGCCGTAGCGATAGAACAACTCATCGTCCTGTTGCACCACATCCTGGACAAACTCATCCATAAAGTCGGCACCTGTCGAGGTGTGCATCCAGCCGGTGGTTTCGTTGAAACCCTGATAGATAAAAAACTGTCCCCAGGTGGCAGCACCGTAGGCATTCAAACCTTCGTTGCTGACGACATGGTATTCTCCGCGAAAGAAGAAACTGGTATGCGGGTTGATCAACAACATCGCGTCACCCGACGCGGTCCGCGACCCGTCCAGGGCAAAACCGTTGGAACCAACAGGTTCATCATGAATGCTGTCGGCAAGAGTGGCCGGTGTCAGATGTGCCACCGCTGTCGGCTCCGGCCCTGAATAGAACGCTTCAATACCGTGCAGGGGAATCTGCTCTATATCACCACCGATGGAACCCTCGAAGAAATAGAAGGGCATCCATGGCTCAAACCGGGTCAGCAGTGTTGGCTGCACTTCCGGGTGCGTGGCCAGATAGTAGTTCAGACCATCGGCAAAGGCATCACTCAGCTCTTGCAACCAGTCCGGTGCCGACGCGTAGGCATCGCGCGCTTCCGCCTCACTCATATAGAGCCGGGCCCGCAGATCACTGTACAGCGCCGGTTCACCTTCAACCTCTGCCAATCGGCCGATCGCCCAGATATAGTTTCGTTCTATCCGCGGGAAATCGTCCTCTGCCTGCGCAAACAGGAATCCAAACGCCGCATCGGCATCGGTTTCGGCGTAGATGTGCGCGACACCAAAGTCGTCTCGCATGATGGTAACGCGCTCAGCAATAGCTTGCAGACGCTGTAGCTCCGAACCGGTATCAGCAGGGTCCGGCGCTGAGCATGCGGGCAACAGGATAAGCAATGCCAATAACAACAGGCCTTGGCGGATGGCGTGCGAATGTGCGGTCAGACGGGACATGGCAGAACTCCGTTATTCCTGTTTTGCAACAGACTCAGAAATGGTAGATGAAAATTTTTCCGTGGCCACATAACTGGCAAAACCCAGTGCGATAATGATGCCAGCGATCGCTGCCTCCTGCGGCCGATTAAACGCGATGAAACTCAAGGTCCAGATCATGATGGCACTGTATAGCAGAGGCGGCAAAGGGAACAGCCAGGTCCGGTAGCTACCGGCTTGCCTGTCGGCTCCTTTGCGGAAACGCAGTACAAATATGCCCAGCACGGTGGCCAGTGAACTGAGGCCCAGAATGAATCCCGAGAACACCAGCACTGACTCGAATGTTGAGGTCACAATAAACAGTATGGTCAATCCGCCCTGGGTATACACGGCGGCTCTCGGCACTCCGCTTTTATTACGCATGGCCAGCAACCGGAACAAACGAAAATCTTCGCCCATCACCTGCAGCACACGCGGCCCCGCCATCAGCATGGCACTGACCGTTGAAATCAACAACAGTGACAATACACCCCCCATCACCAGCGCACCCGTGCTGCCAAACGTGGCCTGGGCAACCACCACGCCGATTTCCAGTCTGCCCTCCAGCTCCGTCATCGGCACGGCATAGAGAAAGGCTGCATTCAGTGCCAAATACAACAGAATAACAATGGCGGTCCCCCCGATCAGGACCATCGGTACTGTCCGTGCCGGATTGTCAACCTCCCCGGTGATGTAGGTCGCCGAATTCCAGCCGGTATACGCATAATTGACGTAAATAAGGGACACCGCAAAAGCACTGCTCAACAGCAATGTGCCGTCGCCATCTGTCGGCAACAGATTGACCTGTTGTGGCGCCTCGACTGTGGTCGCGATCAATCCGACAAACCCGACTATCAATAACACTTTGAGCACGGTAAACCAGTTCTGCAGGCCGCCACTGGCTTTGTGACTGCGTCCATGCACAAAGGTCACCACCGCGACCAGCACCAATGCAGCCATCATTCGGTTGATGGGTACCAGGTGGCTGACCGACGAATCCAGGTAAGCGGCGAAGGTCATCGCGGCCAGCGCTGTTGGTGCCGCAAACCCGACGGTCAGCGACACCCAGCCGGACACGAAACCGATAGACGGATGATATAGCTGACTGAGGAAATTATACTCGCCGCCCGAACGCGGCAGGCGGCTGGCCAACTCGGCATAAGTCAACGCGCCACACAGAGCCGCCACGCCACCCACCAGCCACAGCATCAGCAGGACAAAAGTCGATTTGATATCAATGATCTGATAGCCCAGACTGGTGAACACACCAGTGCCCACCATGTTGGCGACAACCACGGCGATGGCCGTTGCCGGTGTATATCGGGCGGACGTTTGTGTACGGGGATCAACCGCCCCAGTGGCATGCGCTTGTGTATCGGTCAATATGGGGACCTCGCTGACAGACTCTGGCTAAACTCCGGGCAAAACCCGAAACAAAGCCTCATAATATGACCGAAGCCAGCTCAGGGAAAGCTGAAATTGCAGGTGACTGCTCGGTGACAGATGAAGGATTGATTGCATGATTGAACGCATACAGACATCGTTGGCCAATTTTGTGGTATCAGACTCCATATTGAGTCTGTTGATCAGCACCGGGCTGCTTATATTGAGCTTATTGGTCATCCGGTCCCTGATCTCCCGCTTTATTAAACGCCAGGTCGATTCGCTGGAACTGCGCCGACGTTGGCTGGTGCAATCACGCAATGGCCTGATACTGCTGCTAATGCTCGGCCTGGTGCTGATCTGGGGCGAAGAACTGCGCACGCTGGCATTGTCGATTGTAGCCATTGCGGTTGCCTTCGTAGTGGCCACCAAGGAACTGATCATGTGCATCACCGGCTCCATACTGAAGGCTGGCGCAGGCTCTTTCAGTATCGGTGACCGCATCCAGATCAAGGATTTTCGCGGCGATGTTATTGACCAGAATCTGTTGGCAACAACCATTCTGGAAGTTGGCCCGGGCAAACTGACGCATCAACGCACCGGACGCATGGCAGTCATTCCAAATGCGCTGTTTGTCTCCGAGCCGGTGATCAATGAAAGCTTCACCCATGATTATGTGCTGCACGTCTTTACCGTGCCGTTCAAACGTGACGACGACTGGCGCGGCGCACAACAGGCCATCGTGGAGTCGGCACGAAAACAGTGCGCCCCCTACCTTGAAGAGGTCCGCCGCTACATGAACCGCCTCAGTGTTTCACGGGGCCTGGAGACTCCGTCGGTGGACCCACGGGTCACTCTGCAGGTGCCCGTGGCGGGCGAAATTCATCTGATTGTGAGGGTCCCCGCAAAATCCGGTCAACGGGGCTTCATTGAGCAGGCCATCATGGCCGAGGTGTTTCACAATAACGACTACCTGCCAGAGTCGCGACCTGTTGGCACCGCGAATGCGCCCGTTGCCGGCGATTCCCGCCCGACCTCATGACCGTGGCGGCGCCTTGGCAGTCGTTTCGGCGGCCGCCTCGCCTACCAGTATGGACAAGGCACCGTCGCAGGTGACATTGCAGGCGGTGCCAAAACTGTCCTGTGCCATATACAGCGCGATCATCAATGCCACCGCCGTTTCGCTGAAACCCAGCATGGAACCCAGCAGTCCGACGGCGGCCATCACTGCCCCCCCCGGAACGCCGGGCGCGGCCAGCATGACAATGCCCAGCATCAGGATAAAGGGCACGATGATGGTCAGTGACGGAATATCCAGACCGTTGTAGATCGACATCACAGCCACAGCACAACTGACAATGGTGATGGTCGAGCCTGACAGGTGAACGGTAGCAAACAGTGGCACCGTGAAGTCCGCGACATTTGGCGTCACGCCATTGTTTTTGCTGGCCTGCAGGGACACCGGAATAGTGGCCGCACTGGACATGGTGCCCAGCGCGGTAAAATACGCCGGCAACATATTACGAATCAGGCCAAAAGGTGATTTACCCGCCTTGATACCCGCCAGCGTGAACAGCACCATGATCCAGGCCCAGTGCAGTACCAGCGCCATAATCAGCACCACACCAAAGGTGCGCAGGGTACCAAAGACCGTGCCCGCAGCAGCAAGCTCGGCAAACACGCCGGCAATATAAAGAGGCAGCAACGGGATTATGATTTTCACCAGCAAGCGCTGAATGATGTCGCGGCCCTGATCGGACAGATCTTTCAGCTGTGTGGCGCCGGTGGCAGCGATGCCTACCCCGAAAATAAAAGCCAGCGCCAGCGCCGTCATCACACTGAATACCGGCGGTATGGTCAGTTCCACAAACGGGGCCAGGGTCACCTGCCCGGTCGCAGGCGCTGCGGACCCGGCTGACGTCAGCATCGGCACCAGTATCGAGGCAACCACAAAGGCGACTGTGCCTGCCACCAGCGTGGACAGGTATGCCATGCCCAGTGACCGGCCCAACAACCCCCCGGCATTGGTCGGCAGAGCGGCGATGCCGCTGGTGATAAAAAACAGGATCAGCAGGGGAATAGTGAAAAACAGCAACTCACCGAACAGGGCCTTGAAGGTGATCAATATCTGAGTCACGCCGTAGGGGGCAAACAGTCCGATCAGGATGCCCAGCACAATGCCCGCAATCAGTTTGAATATCAGTTGCATGAGTCGCTCTCGTGGTAGTTTCTTGTCAAGGATAGATGACAGCAAAAATACACAGTCAGAGGTCAAATTACCATCATTGATGGCAAGGAAATGCCTCAGTTAATCGCACTATCCTGCATGACAGGTGCTGTACCTTGTGCCAAATTGACTCATTTCAGACGCTACCGCATAATCAGTACATCCCCGCGGCCCCGTCACCGGGGCCTGCCCATCTATAACAACAACGCCGAGGTTACACACCCATGAAACTGATTCTACAGACCACTGCCGCCGCGACCCTGCTTCTGGCCGGTGCAATGGCGGCCATGGCCGATGACAGCTCGATTCACAAGATAGATCCTTCCGCTTTCGGTATCGATCAAACTGAAATAGCCTCCATCCGCTCGCAGATGCAGGCAGCCGTTGACGGCAACCACATTGCCGGCGCCCTGCTTCTGGTTGGCAACAATGACGGCGTCGGGCTGCTGGAAACTGCCGGCACCCAGGGCCCGGACGACGCCACACCGGTAGACGAACAGACCATTTTCCGCATCTATTCCATGACCAAGCCCATTGTCAGCGTCGCTGCCATGTCGATGGTGGAGGACGGTCTGCTCAGCATCGATGATCCGGTTGGCAAATACATTCCTGCTTTCAATTCGCTGGAAATCATTGATCAGGAAACCGGTGACACCCGCCCGGCGCAAAATGTGATGACGGTTGCACACCTGCTGACGCACAAATCCGGGCTGGTGCAATCCATCTTCGCCATGGGCACCACCCTGGGCGGCCTGTATGAAGCCAATGTGCCCTCCGACGGCAGCGCTACTGCGCGCGAAGTTGCCGACAGCCTGGGCAACCTGCCGCTACTGTTCGAACCGGGCACGGCCTGGCATTACGGTCACTCCACCGATGTATTGGGGGCGGTGCTGGAAGTCGCTGCCGGCCAGACCCTGGACGTTATCCTGAACGAACGCATCTTCGAACCCCTGGGCATGGATGAAACCACTTTCTACGTGTCGGCAGACAAGGCGTCACGCCTCGCGGAACCAGTTCACGGGGCTATGGGCGACAACACCATTGTGCGCCCGATGCTGTCCGGCGGTGGCGGTCTGAACTCAACCACGGAAGACTATGTCAGATTTGCCCGGATGCTGCTCAATGGTGGCGAGTACAATGGCGCCCGCATCCTTGAGGAAGAGACATTGGCGTTGATGCAGGAAGAGCGAATCACTGACGATGTATCGCGTGAGTATTTCTTCTACGGCGATCGCGGCGGCTGGAGCCTTGGCTTTCATCTGCAACCGGTTGATGCCTCCGACCCCGAAGGACCCAGCAACTTTGGCTGGCGCGGCATTGGCGGCACCCTGTTTCTGGTTGATCCGGCCAATGAATTTTTCATGATCTACATGGAACAGAAACGCGGTGGTCCGCGTGGAGCGCCATTCGACAACAATGTGGCTCAACGGGTGGTTTACGGGGCCATTGATTGATCCAGTAAATCTGACCCTGACATACAAGAAGCCGGCTGCCTTAGCCGGCTTTTTTTTGTTCTGGTTTTTATCCTGGCTGTCTATTCTGTCTGTCTATCGTGGCTGTTTTGGCTTTTCTGGCTGCGCCTGTTTTTAATCGCCGTATTTACGAAAACCTTGGCGATTCTCACCAATCATCAATCCTGCTCACCAGCAGCAACATCCTTCCTGCGGCCTGAATGTTTCTCCAGAAAAACGTATCCATTTGTTTTTATAAGACTAATTGGAATATTTTCGTGCTGGCCCCGATTTTGCAGTACTACCGTCAATAGACAGCTATTTATCAATGACTTTAAACCCTGACGGCATAGACAACGTCCAAGCATTGATAAAGCACTGACCAGTCATCAACAAATTTTTTACTGCATCGGTACAAAAATGAAAATAAGCGATACCTCTGCTCAGGATATAACACTGAGTCCGACCAACGGTCGCAAGAAAATTCTGCTCATCACAGTGTTGGTTGCCACCGTGGTGCTGGCCTGGGTCAGTGTGCCTGCCGTGCAGCGCTGGTCCCAGGCACAACAATCGGTGGCAGGTGAGCGCCTGCGTTTTGCGCAGGTGATGCGCGGCGACTTTGTTCGTGATGTCACCGTGCAGGGACGCATCGTCGCCGCCGTCAGCCCTACCCTGTTCGCCAGTCAGAGCGGCACCATCACCTTTGCTGTTGACGCTGGCGACAGCGTGGCGGAGGGTCAGATCCTGGCCAACGTCGACAGCCCGGAAATGCAGAATCTGTTACTGCAGGAGCGCTCCCGTCTGATGTCCCTGCAGATTGAATACGACCGCCAGCGCATTGCCAATCAGCAAGAGGTACTGGAGAACACCCGTGCCCTCGACACCGCGACCCTGTCGTTAAAGGCCGCCCAACGTGAGCTGACCCGATCCGAACTGGCAATAGCCCAGGGTGCGATTTCCACGGTGGACCTGGAACGGGCACGCGACAATATGGATACCGCCCGGATAATGCACAAACATGCCGAGCTTAATACCGAACTCGACAATGAACGCTTGGCCTTTGAGCTGAAAACGCGACAGCTCGCAGTAGAACAACAGGAATTGCTGGTGGATGATCTTGGCCGGCAAGTGGCGGAACTTGCCATTGTGTCACCCGTCAGCGGCATCGTCGGCAACCTTCTTGTGGACCAGAAAACCAACGTCGCCCGCAACCAGGCAGTGCTCAGCGTGGTGGATCTTTCTGCCTTCGAAATCGAGGTACAGGTGCCGGAGAACTATGTTGGCGACCTGGCCATTGGCATGCCCTCGGAAGTCCGTGCGGGTTCGCAGTTACAGAACGCCACACTGATCGCAGTATCTCCGGAAATTGTCGACAACCAGGTGTCAGCCAGATTGCGTTTTGATGAACCAATACCCGAAGGATTACGCCAGAACCAGCGCCTGAGTACGCGCATTCTTCTCGAAGAGAAAAAGAATGTGCTCATGGTACAGCGTGGCCAATTCCTCGAAAGCGGCAGCGGCCGTCTGGCCTATCGCGTGGTTGATGATATGGCCTACCGCACCCCTATTACCATCGGTGCTACCAGCCTGGCATCCGTGGAAATACTTGATGGCTTGAACGTGGGCGACACCATCATCGTTTCCGGTACTGATGCCTTTAACGAAGCCGACACTGTATTGATCAATAACTGACATCACCGCCCGGCGCGGCGTTAGTCAACACAAGGAGAGCCTGAATGCTAAAAATGACTCATATCCGTAAGGTATTCCGTACCGACCTGGTTGAAACGCATGCGTTGCGCGATATTTCGCTGAACGTTGCCGAGGGTGAATTCATTACCATCACCGGGCCATCTGGTTGCGGCAAGACAACCTTTCTCAATATCGCGGGCCTGCTGGAAACCTGGACCGATGGCCAGTACCTGCTGGACGGCCAGGATGTCGCGGCATTGAGTGACTTCCAGCGTGCCAAACTGCGCAACCAGAAAATTGGCTTTATTTTTCAGAGTTTCAATCTGATGCCCGACCTTAATCTGTTTGATAATGTCGATGTGCCTTTGCGTTACCGCGGCATGAAAGGGGCCGAACGCAAGGATCGCATTGAGCGCGCGCTGGATTCGGTTGGCCTGCTATCACGCAAGAAACATCTGCCTTCTCAGCTTTCAGGCGGTCAGCAGCAACGTGTTGCCATTGCCCGTGCGCTGGTAGGGGAACCACGATTTCTGCTAGCGGACGAACCCACCGGCAACCTGGACTCGAACACCGCTGAAGGCGTCATGGAGCTGTTGCAAAGCATAAACGACGCCGGCACCACCATCATTATGGTGACACATGACCCGTCATTGGCCAGCCGCAGTGCACGCAACATTCATTTCCTGGATGGACGCATTGCTGAATCCGACCACATAGCCGTCGCCGGCCAACTCGAAGCTGTCAGCTGACAGGGAGATATCACATGTTCATCTACTATATCCGCCTGGCACTGCTTAGTTACCGGCGCAACCCGGTACTCAGTTCGCTGATGGTGCTGGCAGTGGCGATCGGCGTGGGCGCCTACATGGTTATCTTTACCCTCAACTACTTCATGGGCGGCGACCCGATTCCACACAAAAGTGCGCAGCTGTTTCATGTTCAACTAGACTATGGCGATCCTGCGGTCGCCGATTTTGAACCACCGCCACAACTGACCTACATCGATGCCATAGCGTTGCTGGACCTTAGCAGTGAACACCCGAGAACTGCGAATTCAAAATTTGTCGGTGTTGTGGAGCCGCAGAACCGGGATATCCGCCCATTTTCGGTCAGTGGGCGCGGCAACTTCAGCGACTTCTTTACCATGTTTGATATTCCGTTTCAGTATGGCAGCGGCTGGGACCGCGAGGCTGACGAGAACCGGCAGCAGGTCATCGTGCTGTCGAGTGAGCTTAACGATCAATTATTTGGCGGCAGCAATTCGGTGGGGGAGACGGTACATCTTCACGGTTACAATTTTACCGTTGTCGGTGTACTGGACAGATGGTCACCCATGCCAAAATTTTACGATGTCAATAATGGACCTTTCGATCCGATTGAAGAGGCCTATATCCCATGGCACCTGATCGTTGCGCTACGCATGGACAGGAGCGGCAACACGAATTGCTGGGCAGCCCCCGAGGGTGATGGTTTTCAGGCGTTCCTGAATGCCGAATGCGCCTGGATACAGTTCTGGGTTGAACTGCAGGACAGTGCGGCACGCGATGATTACCTGAACCTGGTAGACAATTATGCCGCCGAACAAAAGTCATTTGGCCGCTTACAGCAACCGGTGGACAAGCGCCTGTTTGATGTCAATGAATGGATGGTTGAACAGGAAGTAGTGCCAGACGAAACCCGCATCCTGTCGGCTCTGGCAGCCATGCTGCTGGCTGTTTGCCTGCTCAATACCGTCGGGCTGCTATTGTCCAAATTTCTGGGCAAGGCGCCGGAAATTGGTGTGCGTCAGGCGCTGGGAGCACACAAAGGTTCGCTGTTCATACAGCATGTGATCGAAGCCGGATTCATTGGTGCACTGGGCGGTGTGCTTGGTCTGGGCGTGGCAGCGCTCGGCATGGAAGGTGTCAAGATACTCATGGGAGACCTGATCGTATCCGACTGGATGCAGCTGAACCTGACCGTGATGCTCGTCACCATTGCACTGGCCATTGTCTGTACGGTGATAGCGGGCCTTTACCCTATCTGGCGTGCCTGCAATATCAACCCGGCCATTCACCTTAAACTTCAGTAGGAGAACCGTATGGAATTCGGGCCCATTCTGCGCGCACTGCTGCGCAACAAACTCGGTGTCGTGCTGATCGCACTACAAATCGCATTCACCATGACCGTGATCGTGAATGCGGTCTATATCATCAATCAGCGGGGCGAATTGATGCAGCGCCCCAGCGGCGTGGATGAAGACAATCTGTTTCACATTCGCAGCATCGGCTTTGGTGAGAATTTTAATGAAGAGTTAGCCATAACCGATGACCTCGACCGACTCCGGCAAACACCGGGTGTGGTTGACGCGACCGTGATCAATGCCATCCCGGTCAGCAACAGCGGGTCGTCAACCGGTTTTAGTCTGGAGCCAGGTGACCGTGGCTCCATGGTACCCTCAGCCATCTATTACGCGGGACACCGAAGTCTGAACACGATGGGACTGGAGTTGATCGCGGGTGTCGACTTTGCAGAGTCGGATGTCTTGATACGCCCTGCTTCCAGCAATACCAACGCCGGTTCCGTCATCATTACCCGGGCGCTGGCAGAAAGGCTGTTCTCGGCTGATGCGCAGAGTGCCGTTGGGCAGTCCATCTTTACCCCATCGGGGCAGGCTATTCGTGTCATCGGCGTCGTACGCCAGCTGCAGGGACCCTGGCCGCTGTGGCCTGAAATCGAAAATTCCGCGATCTTCCCGGAAATCGTCATAGATGGCTCGTCAATGTATCTGATTCGAACCGAAGCTGGCGAACAGGATCGTCTGATGCCTGCGGTTGAAGAGATGCTGGCAGCCAGCAATGATCAACGCATCCTGCGTCAACTACGCACAATGGCGGACACCCGGGAAGAGAGTTATCGTATCGACAGTGTGATGACACGTATTCTTTATGTGGTGATCGCGACACTGATATTCATCACGGCCATGGGCATCGTGGGGCTTGCCGTGTTCAGCATCAACCGTCGCAGAAAACAGATTGGTACCCGCCGGGCTCTAGGCGCAACCCAGGGTGCAATTTTGCGTTATTTTCTGCTGGAGAACGTGATGATTTCCGGCATTGGCGTATTGGCTGGCGCGGCCCTGAGTATTGCTTTCAATATCTTCCTGGTACAGACGTTTAATATGCCCAGGATCGACTGGTTCTACATACCCGCCGGTATGCTGGTTCTGTTGCTGGTTGGCCAGCTAGCGGTGGTCGGACCGTCCCGGGCAGCAGCGCGCATTGCGCCCGCACTGGCCACGCGCTCGGTGTAAGGGGTTGCCAACGGCAGGGCCGGCGAGGCATCTTCATGCCGGGCTCAGTGCTGACCGAGACCCGTGACACGGATATTCTCGCGGTGAAATGACATCGCTGACGTTGTGCTGCTGCGCCGATAGGCATCGGGCAGCAGCAGTCAGATCGGCATGGCTTATTTCTGCTCGTAGTGTCCCATCAACATACCAGTCGCCAGGATATGACCGTCGATAGCTTCCAGCAGCTGAGTCTTGTTCAGGCCTGCAGGCAGCTCAAGCGCTGCATCAAGGGCATATATCCGGAAATGGTAGGCGTGCAATTTGCCGTCAGCCGGTGGCCGTGGACCAAAGTAGCCGGTCATCCTCGCGCCGTTAACACCGTTGATCATGCCGTCCAGCCCGGCAACACCAGTCACCTCTGCGTCTTTGCTCAGGCCTTCCGGCAACTCTGACGCCGCTGCCGGGATATTGTAGGCCACCCAGTGTACAAAGGGCTGCGGCGTTGGCGCGATCGGATCGTCCATGACCAGTGCCAGTTGTTCAGTGCCAGCCGGCAGATTGCTCCAGCTGATTTGCGGTACGGTGTTGTCGCCGTAAGCCGAGTACGCCAGCGGGACCGTGCCGTGGTGGTCAAAAGCTGTGCTGCTGACGGTGATGGTATCTTCCATCTCGGCCGCGGACAGCAGTGCCGGCAGTACCATGAAACTGAGCGCAATAGCGCCGATCGTGTGTTTTAAAGTTTGCATTAATGGAACTCCAGAGTGATTTAAACGATTCTGACTTCAGCTGCCAGAGTAAAGCAGGTCTTGCTGTAACTCAATGCAGACCACAGCGCTTTGCGACGACGCTATTGTCTGGCTCGGTGTAGCGTGCCAGACTGCAGATCCCGCAACCGCCTGCAGCGCCAGAGATATGGAAAAATCATCCCCCGACAAAGCCGGTATCAGCAGTCTGCTTCAGGCCGCGCGCTTTGTTCTGCCCTACAAAAAACAGATCCTGCTGGCGTCCGTCGCGCTGCTGTTCACTGCAGGCCTGACCCTGGGTCTGGTGCAATATGTGCGCATCATCGTGGACTCCGGTTTTGTCGCCGGTTCCACGCAGTCGTTGAGCGGCGCCATCCTGGGTTTTCTGGCCGTCGCCATCCTGCAGGCATTGGGCACATTTGCCCGTTTTTACTGGGTGTCATGGCTGGGTGAGCGGGTCACCGCCGATATTCGCAAGGCCGTTTTTGATCATTTGCTGACCATGCACCCGGCCTATTTTGAAGACAATGTCAGTGGCGAAATCCAGTCACGCATCACCACCGATACCACCTTGCTGCAAACGGTTATCGGTTCATCAGCGTCCATTGCTCTGCGCAATACCCTGCTGCTGATCGGTGGTGTCATCTTCCTGTTTATTACCAACCCGCGGCTGACCAGCGTGGTCTTGCTGTGCATACCGCTGATCATTGGCCCGATCATCATTTTCGGCCGCAAGGTGCGTAATTTGTCACGACGCACACAGGACCAGATCGCGAATGTCGGGGCTTATGTCGGCGAGAGCATTCAGCAAATAAAAACCGTGCAGGCTTACAATCATCAGCGCGAAGATCAGCGCCTGTTCGCCGGCCATGTCGAAAATGCTTTTAATGTAGCGCTGTCTCAAATCCGCTCACGATCATTGCTGATCGCTATCGTCATGACGCTGGTTTTTGTCGCCATGGCGGGCATGATCTGGGTCGGCGGGCAGGACGTTATCAATGGCCGCATGAGCGCAGGCGAGCTCACCGCCTTTGTTGTCTACGCCGTCATGGTGGCCTCTGCCGTCGGTGCCATCAGCCAGGTGTTTGGCGATTTGCAGCGCGCAGCCGGTGCCACCGAACGCCTGATCGAGCTATTGAACGCTGAGTCTGCTATCAGTGCGCCGGCCGCACCTGCGTCGCTGCCGGCCAGCCTGAACGGCAGCCTTCAGTTCAAGACGCTGCGCTTCTGCTACCCGACGCGACCGGACACGCCGGCGCTTGATGGCTTTGAGCTCACCATTGCAGCCGGTAGCAGCCTCGCCCTGGTCGGACCATCGGGTGCCGGCAAATCGACGCTATTTGATTTGCTGCTGCGTTTCTATGATCCGCTCAGCGGACAAATATTGCTGGACGGTGTCGATATCCGGGCGCTGGATCCAATGGAGCTGCGACGGCATTTTGCGCTGGTCAGTCAGCAGCCCACCATTTTTACCGGTACTGTGGCGGACAATATTCGTTATGGTTGCCCCGATGCCAGTGATGAAGCGGTGCGCGCCGCAGCAGATGCCGCTTTCGCCAGCGAATTCATCACCCGCCTGCCGGAAACCTGGAACAGTCAGCTAGGTGAAGCCGGCATCCGCCTGTCCGGCGGTCAGAAACAGCGCCTGGCCATTGCCCGTGCGATTCTGAAAGATCCTAAAATTCTGCTTCTTGATGAAGCCACCAGTGCTCTGGATGCCGAAAGTGAGCGTACAGTACAAGTAGCGCTGGAGAAATTGATGCAGGGGCGCACTACCCTGATTATCGCTCACCGCCTGGCGACCGTGCGCAATGTTGATCGCATTGCCGTAATGGAAGCAGGCCGGTTGATTGCCACCGGCAGTCATGACGAGCTGCTAAGCAGCAGCCCCCTGTACGCACGTCTCTCCGCCCTGCAGTTCGACACTCATATCTGAGTGCTGAGGTCGCATCATGCGACAGGACCAGGAGACAGACATATGATTGAGCCACAAGATCGCGCGCGTGCTGCGCTAAGAGCACTGTTCGTGGGTGACGCACTTGCCATGCCGGTACACTGGTATTATCGCCCGGCAGATATTGCGCAACAATTCCCCGGTGGTGTGCGGGACTTCCATGACGCCCCGGCGTTTCACCCGTCTTCCATCATGTCGTTGCATTCCACGCAGCACGGCGGACGCCAGGGTCGTGCAGCAAAATCAGACTCCGCTCGCGATATCGTGGGTGATGTCATACTGAAAGGCAAACGTCAGTTCTGGGATATACCCAATCAGCACTACCATCAGGGCATGCGCGCCGGGGAGAACACGCTTAATGCGCATTGCGCCCGCGCAGTGATGCGCTCCATCATGGCAAACGCAGGGCAGTACGACCCGCGCGTTTATGTAGAGCACTATATCCAACTGTTGACGGCAGAGCCTGCGCAACATCCCGACACTTATGCTGAGTCCTGTCATCGCGGCTTTTTTGCCAATCTGGAACAGGGCAAAGCGCCATTGCACTGTGGCGCAGTCACCCATGACACACCTTCCATTGGTGCTCTGGTCACCATTGCTCCGATCGTGTTTGCCGAACGCCTGCGAGGCCGCTCACTGGAGACGGTGCAGGATCTTTGTCAGCGGCATCTGTTTCTGACGCACCCCGATGCCGGGCTGGCCAGGGTTTGCCGGGCCTACGTAAACCTGCTGGACAGCCTGTTGTTCCGCGACGAATCTGATGATGTGATGTCGCTACTGACGCAAACCGCCCGCCACAGTGCGGGACTGGATCTGCCGGGTTTGCTGGCCCGGACACATGACGACAGTGAGGTACTGGGCCGTAAATACTCCATTGCCTGCTACATTGACGGCGCCTGGCCGGGCATCCTTTATCTGGCTGCCCGCTATCTGAACGATAGCAAACAGGCCCTGATAGCCAATACCAACCTGGGGGGCGACAACGTGCATCGCGGCGCCGTACTGGGCGTAATCACCGCATTGTGTGGGGACTCACCGCCAGTCGATGCGCTGTATGAGCAACTGGTTGATCGCCAGCAAATAAGCGGGGAAATCGAGGGATCGACGGCAACCTGACACTGGTTATTTTGTGACCGCGAGGTTCTGCCCCGCTTCTCCTTGAGGACCGGTAAGTGTATGATCAATAAAACAATCATAAAGTAGCTTGCCCATGGACCTGATAACAAATTATTTCGAAAGCCTGGTGTATGACCACATCAAGCACCAATTGAGGGATACCCCGGCAGCGCATGACGAAGATTACATTGCCGACGTCGCTTGCGTTGCTCTGAACAAACTGCCGGCGCGTTATGTGCGCCATATCGTAGATACCCGTTTCTTCGAATCGGAGGAAGAACACAGGCTGAACGATACTTCCGTTAAGCACGCTGTGACTTACGCAATCGGGTTCCTCGAAAAACGTGCCGGCATCTCGCCTGACGGATCCGCACACTTCAGGTCCGACAAAGGACCCTACGGCATCCCGTAAATGCGCGTCGGCTGAAATGAAACACCTGCTCGACCATTGTCAGACAAGGAGAGTAATTCATGATGCCAAACACAGACAGGCACTCACGATACGCCAATCTTCCGGCCATTCTAGCCGGCCTTGGCGCCCTGCCATTCCTGGTCAGCAGCCTGTTGCTCACGCTGGGGGTGTACAATCTGCCGCTGTTGGGCAGCACCGCAGAAATCCTGCGCAGCTACAGCCTGGCCATCGCAGTGTTCATGTGTGGCATTCATTGGGGGCAGTATCTGCAGGACACGCAGGCCAGAAGCCTTAATCTGTTGATGACCAGCAATGTGCTGACACTGATTCTCTGGTTCGGATTTCTGGTGACCTCGTTTGTGGTCTATTTTGTCATTGTTATCGCCGTGTTCCTGGCCTTGCTCTGGGTCGACTATCGACTGCACAAAGCCGGCAGAATTACCGCGCGCTATTTCCGAATGCGACTCGCAGTGACGGCGGTAGTGTGTGCATCACTGGCCTTGCCGCTCAGTTTTATCTGATCCGCCAATACACGCCTTTTAACCAATCTGTTTAATTTTCGCGATTAATTTCATAGACGCACATATTCACGACGGCTGCGACGTTCAATGATTCAACATCTCCGCAACCGGGGATGCTGAATGCCCGTGCGTTCATCGCATCGAGCTGTTCTGCGGGCACGCCTCTGGCTTCATTTCCAAACACCAGGCAATCAGACTGATGGAAAGTGCCGGATGTCAGCTTTTCTCCCTGCATGTCCAGGCAGCCGATTGCGGCGTATCGTGATGCCAGCGTCGATAGCGGCACGTCAATTTCCACGGGCACATGAAAGATGGCCCCCATACTGGCCCGTACAACTTTGGCGTTGTAGGGGTCCACGCAACCGGGGCTGAGCAGGCAGGCAAAATTGCCGAACCATCCCAGTGTGCGCAGTATGGTGCCAAGGTTGCCCGGGTCCTGGGTTTCAAACAGATAAACGGCGCGCTGCACCGGCGCAGGTTCAGAATGCTGCAACGCCGCTATCGGCACACTGGCAATGATACCCTGCGGTGATTTGGTGTCCGACATCTGCATCATCAGTTTGTCACTGACAACGGTTTTATGCAGCGGTCCGGGCCAGTCCTGATACGAGTCACTGACATATAGCTCACTTTCCAGCAGTGCCGGGTTGGTTTCAGCCGCCTTCTGCAACTCCAGCACGAGATGTTCACCCTCCGCCAGAAAGCAACCGAACTGTTGGCGATATTTTTTCTGATGCAGTTTTTTCAGCTCATCGCTTTTCAGGCGGCTCATGGCTTAGTCCTCTTCGCTGCCGGTCTGTGCATCTGCCAGCATTGCCAGCGCCAACGCCTCAGCCACCTTGATACCGTCGACACCGGCTGACAGAATGCCGCCAGCGTAGCCTGCACCTTCACCGGCCGGGTACAGTCCGCGGGTATTAAGGCTTTGCAGGCTTTGTGGATCGCGGGTGATACGCACGGGAGACGAGGTTCGGGTTTCAATACCTGTTAACACTGCGTCATCACGATCAAAACCACGAATCTGTTTGCCAAATGCCGGCAGGGCTTCACGGATGGCACTGATTGCATACTCAGGTAACGAAGACGCCAGATCTCCCAGTTTAATACCGGGCTGGTAGGACGGCGTAACCTCTCCCAGAGTCGTCGACGCTTGGCCGCGAACAAAATCGCCCACCAACTGACCGGGAGCACAATAGTCGCGACCACCCAGCTCAAAAGCGTGCGCTTCCAGTTGTTCCTGCAACGCCACCCCCGCCAGCGGGTCGCCGGGGAAATCCTGCTCGGGACTGATGCCAACCACGATACCGGCGTTGGCGTTGCGCTCGTTACGTGAATACTGACTCATGCCATTGGTCACCACACGGCCGACTTCGGAGGTCGCAGCGACTACCGTGCCGCCCGGACACATGCAAAAACTGTAGACTGCCCGACCGTTGCTGGCATGATGCACCAGTTTATAGTCAGCCGCGCCCAGTGCGGGATGGCCGGCATATTTCCCCAGGCGTGATTTGTCGATCAGGGATTGCGGATGCTCAATGCGAAAACCAATGGCAAAAGGTTTGGCTTCAACAAACACGCCCCGGGCATGCAACATACGAAAGGTATCACGCGAACTGTGACCCAGGGCCAGCACGACATATCGGGTTTTTATCTCCTCGCCGCCGGCCAGTGTGACACCGCTTACCCGACCGTCTTGTAGAGTGACATCGGATACCCGACTTTCGAACCGGATTTCGCCACCCAGCGCCCTGATCTCTTCCCGCATGGTGGACACCACGCCGGTCAGGCGAAACGTGCCAATATGCGGTTTGCTGACAAACATGATTTCCTCAGGCGCGCCCGCTCTGACGAACTCATGCATGACCTTGCGACCATAGAATTTGGGATCCTTGATCTGACTGTACAATTTGCCATCAGAGAACACGCCGGCGCCGCCCTCGCCAAACTGTACGTTGGACTCCGGCGTCAGCGTCTTTTTCCGCCACAACGCCCAGGTGTCCTGGGTGCGGTTTCGAACATCCTTGCCGCGCTCCAGCACAATGGGTTTGAATCCCATTTGTGCCAGTATCAGGGCGGCAAACAGACCGCAGGGGCCGAAACCGATGATTACCGGCCTTTCGGTCATGCCAGCCGCCGCCTGCGCTACCGGATAGTAGGCAGTGTCAGGTGCCGGACGAACGTGCTGATCTGGGGCGAAGCGCTGCAACACGCCGGCTTCATCAACCAGGGTAGCGTGAATGATATAAACAAACGTGATTTCACTGTTCTTTTTACGAGCATCGTAGCTGCGCTTGAACACGCTGAACGCCAGCAGTTCATCACCGGCCACCTGCAGCCGCTTCACGATGGCGGCGCGGAGTGCTTCGGGTGGGTGGTCCAACGGCAAGGCTAGTTCAGTCAGGCGAATCATGTTGAGGCCCCGGCCGGTGACTCCGGCAAAAGGTATGGAAGCGCAGCGCGGGCAGTGCCCGGTACTGCTCAATAGGCGACTATGCTATGCTTTCACCCCGAAAAAGTCATCATCAGCATTCCTGGCAGGCACATGGCCCGATCAAAAAGCAGCAAACGCTGGCTGGACGAGCACGTCAACGACCCTTACGTCAAAAAGGCGCAAATAGACGGTTTCCGCTCGCGCGCCAGCTATAAGTTATTGGAAGTAAACAACAAGGACAAGATCATCCGGCCCGGCATGCTGGTATTGGATCTGGGCTCTGCGCCGGGTGGCTGGTCCCAGGTGGCGGCACCCATCGTCGAACCCCAGGGACGCGTCATTGCGTCCGATATCCTGCCCATGGACTCGATCGCGGATGTGGATTTTATACAGGGCGATTTCACTGAACAGGAGGTTTTTGATCAGATTATGGCCGCACTGAATGGTGCCGGGGTCGATCTGGTGATGTCGGATATGGCTCCCAACATCAGCGGCATTGATGCCGCTGACCAGGCGGCGTCCATGTACCTGGTGGAACTGGCGCTGGACATGGCGCGGCAGACCCTGAAACCGGGCGGTAGTTTTCTGGCCAAGGTATTTCACGGTGAAGGCTATGACGATTATGTCAAAGACCTGCGCACCAGCTTTGACAAGGTGGTCACCCGCAAGCCAGACGCCTCACGGGCACGCTCCCGTGAGGTCTATCTGGTCGGCAAGGGTTTCAGATCCTGAAGCAGTTGCGTCAATAGCCGACGGCCGCGCCATCTCCCGCGCGCGAGTCGGCGGCACCATGAAACAGTCCTGTCTCCCGGTCGATGAATATGCCCATCGCTGAGCCCTGATTACCGCGCACCCGCGTCTCATGCCCCTTCGCCTCATACAGGCGAATGGTGTCAGGTGAAAAGGCATTGGCTTCCATACTGGTGACATCTGGCAACCACTGGTGATGCATGCGCCCCGCCTCCACCGCCTGGGCAACATTCAGATCATGATCGATCATGTTCAGGATCACCTGCATGGTGGTATTGATGATGGTACGGCCACCCGGGCTGCCAATTGCCAGCACCGGCTTGCCGTCCCGGGCCACAATGGTTGGTGACATTGATGACAGCATACGCTTTTGCGGCACCACCAGGTTCGGATCGGTACCAACCTGCCCATCCCGATTAGTGACACCCGGCACTGGATTAAAATCACCCATCTCGTTATTGAGCAGATAGCCGCCGCTACCGGCAACAATACGCGAACCGTAGCCGTTCTCCAGAGTATAGGTCAGCGACACCATATTGCCGTCCTGGTCGACCACTGAAAAGTGCGTGGTCTCTTCACTTTCGTAGATATCGGCGAATTCGGCTTCATCGCTGACCGAGGCCTGTGTCATATCAATGGACGCGCGCAGTGAGGCCGCATGTTCCTTGCTGATCAAACGACTGACCGGCATGTCGGGATTAAAATCCGGATCACCCAGAAATTCGGCGCGATCGGCGTAGGTCCGGCGCATGGCCTCGGTCAAAACGTGCAGATAGTCCGCCGAGTTATGCCCCAGAGCGGCCAGATCGAAACCTTCCAGAATATTCAGCATCTCGATAATACCGACACCGCCGGAGCTCGGTGGCGGCATGCTGACGATGTCGTAGCCACGATAAGTTCCGCGCACCGGTTCCCGCTCTACTGGCTGGTACAGTGCCAGGTCTTCCTCGGTAATCAGGCCGCCATTCTCCTGCATGAACGCGGCCAGCATGCGTGCGTTCTCACCTTTGTAAAAACCGTCGCGACCCTGGTGCTGGATTCGCTCCAGTGTGCGCGCCAGATCAGGCTGCACCCAGTTATCGCCCATCTGGTAGGGTTCGCCATTGTTCATGAATACAGCCGCAGACGACGGAAACTGGTCCCAGAATGGTTGATTGCGACTGAAGCCGCTATAGAGTGCGTAGGTAATCGGAATACCGTCGCGCGCCAGCGCTACGGCCGGCGCCACCAGATCTGCCCAGGGCAGGCTGCCGAGGGCCTGATGTGCCTCGTACAGGCCGGCAACTGTGCCCGGTACACCCACGGACAGAAAACCGCGGTGCTGGGCGTTGGTGCTCAAACCGTCGTCGCCCACGTACATACGCTCGCTTGCCGCCAGCGGTGCTTTCTCACGGAAATCAAAGGTTGTGGCGTGGCCATCATCACCGTGATACACCAGAAAACCACCACCACCAATATTGCCTGCCGTAGGCCAGGTAACGGCCAGGGCAAGCGCCGTCGCCACCGCCGCATCAACGGCATTGCCACCGTCCTGCAGAATATCAACACCGACCTGCGAGGCCAGTCGTGAGGCGCTGGTGACTATGCCATTTTCGACACGTAACGGCGTTTTACCGCTCTGTGCTGACAGGGTAATTGGCAGCAGACAGATTAATATCAGCGCCAGGCTGCGGTAAAAAAGGCTGATTCTTGTTGTTGTTTTCATGTCGTGTACTCCGCTACGGTTTTAGCGTTAATTCACCCTATTTGCTGGCAGCTTCTGCCAACAGGCTTTCGATATAAAGGCTTCTGAGTTTTTGTGTCAGTGGCCCCGGCTTGCCATCAGCAATCACCTTGCCATCAATACTGACCACCGGCATGACCAGTGTGGTGGCACTGCTGATGAAGGCTTCATCAGCAGCCAGGGCCTCTTCCAGACTGAAACTGCGTTCGACCAGCGTCACGCTGGCCAGCTCTGCCAGCTCCAGAATCACGCGACGACGGATGCCCGGCAGAATGGCGTTGGACAATGCCCGTGTGATGATGGTTTTATCTTTGATAATGAACGCTGATGACGAAGCACCTTCGGTGACCATGCCGTCTTCCAGCATCCAGGCTTCAAATGCACCTTGCGCTGCTGCCTGTTGTTTTGCCATACATTGGCCCAGCAGATTCAGCGACTTGATATCACGCCGTTGCCAGCGCAGGTCGGGTACCGACACGACCTTGACGCCGGCCAGCGCTGCCGGATTGTCCAGCAGACTCCGCGACGAGGTGTAAGCCATGATGGTGCTCTTGATGTGCGGCGGATAGGCAAAATCACGCTCGGCAATGCCCCGGGTAATCTGTACGTAGACACTGCCTTCTGTGACGCCATTGCGCCGAATCAGTTCACGCAGCATAGCCAGGTAGTCAGCCTCAGTGCAGGGCCAGGCAATTTCCACGGCGCTAAGGCTGTGACGCAGACGCTCAATCGAGTAGTCTTCATCGACCAGCTTGCCCCTCACAATGGGTATCACCTCGTAGACTCCGTCACCGAACAGGAATCCGCGATCAAACACGGAAATGGTGGCGTTTTCCTCTGGCAAATATTCCCCGTTTACAAATACCGTTCTGCTCACAGCACACCTTCCAGATTTTCGACCGCAATATATCAGACATTAAAAAAGGGAGCCGTAGCTCCCTTTCCGTGATGCTGGCTCCAATGGAACCTTCTCTGAGATCAGAGAGGGGTGTCATCAAACCACCAGGAAGTTACTCCCGGCTTTTTTAATTGCACCAACATCCATTGAAACCTTAGCTGAATCACTCGACATTGGATCACCTCCTTTTTATTTCTCAATTGAACATGGCTTGAGAGTAATCTCGAAGTCGCAACAGTGTCAACAAAATAATGTCAGTTTTTTTTCACGCGCCGCAGCAAACCCAAACCCAGCGCCGCCATGGTAATGGCAATCAGCGGATTCAGATAATTGAGAAAGGCATACGGCAGATAATCCAGCACCGGTACGCCCAGTGTTGCCGCATAAAAAGCACCCGCAGTGGTCCATGGAATCAGGCCGGTGCTCATGGTCGCGCCTTCTTCGACTGACCGCGACAACACGGCGTTATCAATGCCTTTTGCCTCGAAGGCAGGACGGAAGAGCTGACTGTTGAGAATAATGGTGATGTAGGCTTCGCCCATACCCATATTGCCGATGATCCCGGCGCCGATGGTGCTGGCGACAAGACTGGCGGTACTTTTAAGACGCGCAATCAGTCCTTGCAACATCGCCTGCAGAAAACCTGCTGCGAACAACATACCACCCAGTGCCAGTGCCATCAGGGATAACAACAGCGTCCAGCTCATACTGAGCATGCCACCCCGGCCCAGCAGCTCATCCAGACTGGTGATGCCGGTAGTGCCCGCCTGATTGCTCCACAAATTATTCAGCACGGTAACCACACTCTGGCCCTGATACAGGATGGCAATCAACACGGCCACTACGACGCTGGCGGTCATGGCAACCTCAGCCGGGAAACGCCGCAAACTGAGGGTCAGCATCACCAGCAACGGCAGCAGGGTAATCCACAGATTCAAACCATAGCTCGACGTCAGCGCCTGCCGGATTTCAGCAATCGCCACCGTTGGCAGCGCGTTATCGGCATAAGCCAGCCCCAGCACCACGAAGACCAGCAGACTGATCACAAACGCAGGCACCGTGGTGTACAACATGGACCCGATATGGCGAAACAGGGAGGTACCCGCGCTCATGGCCGCCAGGTTGGTGGTATCAGACACCGGCGACAGTTTGTCGCCAAAGGTCGCGCCACAGACAATCATGCCAGCCACCATGGGCAGCGGGATCCCCATGGCGCCGCCGATGCCGATCAACACGACACCCAGGGTACCGGCGGTGCCCCAGGACGTCCCCGTAGCTACCGACATCACACTGCACAGCACCAGACCTGCTGCCAGAAACCACGCGGGACTTAGCAGATTCAGACCATAATAAATGAGAGCAGCCACGGTGCCGCTTTGCATGAAAGCAGCAATCACCAGACCTATCAGCAGAAAGATGTAAATGGCTGGCAACGCCCGACTGATGCCGTCGTTCATCATGTCGCGAATCGCCACAAAGTCGTGACCCAGCAACCTGCTGTTGAGGCCGGTCCAGATCAGGCAGGCGAACAACAGAATATGCAGACTGATACCCAACGCAAACAGGCCCAGTGCGATAATCGCCAGATTGCCGGCAAAACACAACGCGCCATGAGCGGCGCTTGGCCGTTTCGCAGTTGCCGGCAGCGTACCCGGTTCAGTTTGCACTTAGAGACGCTTCTACCGCTTTGAAAAAGCCGTCACGATGGCTGGCAAAGCTGGCGCCAGTCGCCTGCGGCCAGGCACCCTGAACCACAATCACCAGGTTTTCCTCCGGGCTCAGGTAGATGCCTTGCCCGAAAATGCCACTGGCGCGGAACGTGCCATCGCCGTTGAGCCACCACAGATAGCCGTAATTGTCGCTGCCGGCCGACGGTTCAGTGGATTCGGCTATCCAGCCCTCAGGCACCAGCCGCGAGCCATCGTGCAGCACGCCGTCATTCATCACCAGTAGCGCCAGCCGCCCCCAGTCCCGCAGCACCGGTGACAGGCAGCAACCACCCAGTTCGCCACCGTAAGGGCCGTGACTGATCCAGGTAGCATCACTCTCCATGCCCCAGGGCTGCCAGATCTTTTGCGTCAGATAGGCGGCCAGGTTGTTGCCGATGGCGGCGCGCACGATGGCCCCTGCCAGATTGGTTTCGCCCGTGTTGTAATTGAAGCGCTCTCCGGGTTCGGCGACACGTGCCTTTTCTCCCATGAATTGCATCAGCGCCAGCATGTCGCTGGGCGAGGTGGCAACATCCGAGGCCGGATCAGCATAGTCTTCATTCCAGTCCGTGCCCGACGCCATTTGCAGCACATTGCGAATGCTGACACCGTCGTAGGCGCTGCCACGCAGTTGCGGCAAATAGTCAGTCACCGGATCGTTAACACTGTTGATATAACCATCGGCAATGGCGGCGCCGGTCAGCAATGAGACCACCGACTTGGTCATGGAGAATGACACCCATTGGGTATCCTCATCGTTGCCAAGGCCATACTGCTCCAGCACGATCTGTCCGTCCTTGAGCACCAACAGGCCACCGACATGGTTGTGCTGCATGTAATCAGCCAACGCGAAGGACTCACCGTTTACCTCGTAGCGCAAAGCCGAGAAATCGCGCTCTGCGCGCGGCAGGGGCATCACCTCTTCCCCTGTCACAACTTGACGCACCGGACTTAGCAGAGCGGTATTACGAAAACCGGCAATTTGCTGATCACCCGACCAGAACAGAATGCTGCCGTCAGTGGGCAGATTCCGGGTATCATTGGCCGGGTCGAGCCAACGGGCCGGACTATCGGTTTGTGCCAGCGCGGATGCCGGTGACAGACACAACAGAATTAACAGGGGCTTTATCAGGTCAGTTGCGGGCATCGCCATCTTCCTCCGGGATTGTTATGGTAGACAGCGTACCGCACCGCTCAGACAAACAACAGCGCCAGCATCGTCACCCAGCGGACATGAATACGAGCCACGCTACGGCCTGCAAGCACCCGAATAACGGAAATCCATGACCACAGCCCTGAACAACAGTCCTGAGCAACATGCCACCGCACTGGCGGCCTTTATCCGCGCCCATGCCCCCGTGCTGCTGCTGACCGGCGCCGGCATCAGCACCGACTCCGGCATTCCGGATTACCGGGACAGCAATGGCAACTGGAAGCGAAAACAACCGGTGCAGCACCAGGAATTCATGCAATGCGCCGCAACACGACAGCGTTACTGGGCGCGCAGCCTGGTGGGTTGGCCAATCATGCAGAAAGCTCAACCCAATCTCGCTCACCGCAAGATAGCCGAACTGGAGAACAAAGGTCTGTTATCGATGATCGTGACGCAGAATGTCGACCGGCTGCATCAGAAGGCGGGTAGCGACGCAGTTATCGATCTGCACGGCCGTGCTGACGAGCTGATATGCATGTCCTGCGGATACAGGGAGGCGCGGGCGCACATGCATGCCCGCTGCGCATCACTTAATCCATCGCTGGACAGCGTTTTTGCCACGGCGGCGCCTGATGGTGATGCAGATCTGGAGATGGATTTTTCGACTTTCGAGGTGCCAGGTTGCCCGCAGTGCGACGGCATCCTCAAACCGGACGTGGTTTTCTTCGGGGACACTGTACCCAGGCCCCGTGTTGACCAGGTCTTTGACGTACTGGCGAACAGCCGGGGCCTGCTGGTGATTGGTTCGTCCCTGATGGTGTTTTCCGGTTTTCGTTTTGCCCGCCAGGCGCACCAGGCCAACACCCCAATTGCGATACTGACGCAGGGGCGAACCCGCGCCGATGACCTTGCCAGCATCAAATTCGATGTGCCGATAGCGCCACTGCTGGCAGCGATCCAGACCTGACCAATTATCACGGTGCCTGCACCGGCTCCGGTGCCAGCTCGCAATTCAGGCACATCACATTCTGCACCGGCTCACCTGCGGCCAGGTCTGTGAGCCAGTCCACAAAGCGGACGCCCTCAACCTCATAGCTGTAGACTTCCGGACGCAGCAGGATGGTGTGCATCGAGCCGCCTGCCACGTAGTAACGAAAATCCGGTATCGCCTCGCCGATTTCATTCAGGTTGGTTTCCAGCAGTGGCAGCAATGACTCGGTGGGCGTACCGCCCAGTGCCAGAAATTGTTTCTGCACATCGTCTTCCGCATTGTCGTATGAAGCAAAGCGAATATCCGGGCGCTGCTGCGCCGCACCGATGTAGAGATGATGAAAACTGAATTCGTCAGCCGAAATAGTACTGACATAATCCATCTCTGCCAGCACCTCATCGGTTGCCCATACATCATAGGGATTGAAATTGGCAAAACCACGATATCCCCCCGAGGCGTCGCCCAACTGCACAACGCTGGAGCGCGGATATTGCTGCGCTATTTCCAGGGCGTAGAACGGCGACGGTATGGATCCGGCACTGGAGCCGGTAACAAAAATCTGTCTTGGCACCAGCACATGGTCAAATGCCCACTGCATGGCTGCAGTCGCATTGGCCAGGCCGCGATGCTGTATGTTCACTTCATGAGATGCATGGCCTTCAATGGCAGGCGCCATGTGGTTCTGTACCGAATCCCCGAGATGGACATCGGCGGAACAGTAAGGCGCATAAACGATCGTGTAATCCGCGAATGGATTTTCCGGATGCTCAAAGGCGAGAATGCCATGGGCATTGGCAGGGTCTGTCGCAGCCAGGTTGACCTGGTAACTGGGTTGCAGGTCGGGGTCACAGTTGGCGCCATCCCAACACGCACCGCCGCCTTCCAGATAGAACATCAGTTTGTCAGGCTCACCCTGCTTAACAAAAAAGCGATATTCCGAGCCATCGCTACAGAGGGTATCGCCGCCGGGTGCAAAGGCATTCCAGCCCGGCTCCAGACCGGAGAAGTCGGCATAGGTCTGCTCTTGTGCATCAACCGCCGGCACATTGACTGCCGTCGGGATGTCGGGAGCAGCCGGCGGCTCGGGCTCGCTGCAGGCGGCCAGCGCCGTCACCGCAATCAGCACCAGGGCGGCAAAACGGGCGCTGGTGCCGACGATAAGTCTGGTCAGAATCGGGAAAAAACCGGTGTTATTGTTGTTCATACGCCTGAACTCTCGATTATCGTGTGTATTAAGGTTGGGCCTGATACATGTTGTAACACATTCCGTAATAACATACGATTCGTCGCAGGGAAAATACACCCCAGCCAGAGGCTCCCCATGATCGATGTTTACAGCTCGGCCACGCCTAACGGTTACAAGGTTACCGTGATGCTGGAAGAGGTTGGCGCGGACTACACCCTGCACCCCGTCAATCTGTCCGCCGGTGACCAGAAAACACCGGCGTTCCTCGCCATGAACCCCAACGGGCGAATACCGGTGATTGTGGATCGCAGTAACAACAATTTCAGCGTATTCGAATCCGGCGCCATCATGATTTATCTCGGGGAAAAGTTCGGCCAGTTATACCCGGCAGACCCCGACACCCGATCCCGTACCCTGCAGTGGCTGATGTTCCAGATGGGCGGGGTCGGTCCGATGATGGGCCAGGCCAATGTATTTTATCGCTATTTTCCGGAAAAAATTCAGCCGGCCATTGATCGTTATCAAAACGAATGCCGACGCCTGTTCGCAGTGCTTGACAGTCGACTTTCAGCGGCCGAATATCTGGCTGGCGAGGAGTATACCATCGCCGACATTGCGAACTGGTGCTGGGTACGCACCCACAACTGGTCGGGCGTCAGCGTCGACGGGCTGCCTCACCTGCAGCGCTGGCTCGACGCGCTTTATGCCCGCCCGGCCTGTCAGCGTGGCATCAGACAACCGGAGCGCAATCGCACGCCAGATGACATCGTCAGGGGCGCACAGAATATTGTTGTGCGCTAGCGCCAGCAAGCTACCAAAACCACCGAAACAGAGAGCCTGATTTATCATGACCCGAATCACCTATATAGAACACGACGGTACAGAACACAGCATCGATGCCAGCAATGGCGACTCCGTGATGGAAGCCGCCATCAAGAACCTGGTACCCGGCATTGATGCCGACTGTGGCGGCGCCTGCTCCTGCGGCACCTGTCACGTGTTTGTAGATGACGCCTGGCTGCAGGCCGTCGGCGAGCCGGGCGAATTCGAAGAGCCCATGCTCGACATCAACCCGGAACGAAGCGCCAACTCGCGACTGTCCTGTCAGATTGATATCAATGACGACCTTGACGGCCTGGTAGTACGCCTGCCTGAGTTCCAGTTCTAGTCGCACTAATTTTCAGTATCATGCCGATCGCGGAGTGCCAACATGTCAGATGTAACAGCTCAGGACACCAAACGTAAGCGCAGTCTGGTTGGTCGCGATCCGTGGACAACGCCACTGGATGAGATCGACCTGGCACACCCGGGCATCTGGCAGGCCAATGAATTCCTGCCCTTCCTGTCAAGGCTGCGCCAGGACGACCCGGTGCACTACTGTGCCGATTCGCCGCTGGGGCCCTACTGGTCAGTGATGAAATACAAAGACATCATGACCATGGAAGCAGCGCCGCATATTTTTTCGTCAGAGCCCACCATCGGCATCGTTGATGTGATTCCTGAATTCACGTTGCCCATGTTCATTGCCATGGACCCGCCCAAACACGAAGAGCAGCGCAAGACAGTTCAGGGCGTCGTGGCACCAGCCAATCTGAAGAACCTGGAGGGACTGATACGGCAGCGTGTTACCACCATCCTGGATGCACTGCCTAAAGACGAAACCTTTAACTGGGTTGAACTGGTATCGCGTGACCTGACCACACAGATGCTGGCAACGTTATTCGATTTCCCGTTTGAGGACCGGCACAAGTTGACCTACTGGTCAGATGTCGCCACTGCCATCCCCGGGGCCGGACTGATCGACAGTTATGAAGAAGGCTTTGAGATCCTGAAAGAATGCCTGGCTTACTTTTCCCGGCTGTGGCAGGAACGTGCCAGCAAGCCGCCGGGGAATGATCTGATATCAATGCTCGCGCATGGCGAGGCCACACGCAACATGCCACCACGGGAGTTTCTGGGCAACCTGATACTGTTGATCGTGGGCGGCAATGACACTACCCGCAATTCAATCAGCGGCGGTGTACTCGCGCTGAATGAAAACCCGCAGGAGTATCAGAAGCTGCGCGACAACCCGGCGCTTATCCCGTCCATGGTGTCAGAGATTATTCGCTGGCAAACGCCGCTGGCCTATATGCGCCGCACGGCAAAAGTGGATATCGAGCTGGGCGGCAAAAACATTCGTGCCGGCGATAAAATACTGATGTGGTATGCCTCCGCCAATCGCGACACCGACGCAATTGAAAATCCCGACGATTTTATTATCGACCGCCCACGCGCACGCCAGCACCTGTCATTCGGTTTTGGTATTCATCGTTGCATGGGCAACCGTCTGGCGGAGATGCAGCTGCGGGTTCTGTGGGAAGAAATCAGCAAGCGTTTTGACAAGGTGGAGGTCGTTGGCGAGCCGGTGCGTATCTACTCCAGCTTTGTCAAAGGCTATACAGACTTGCCAGTGATGATTCGTTCATCTGCCATCAAAAGCGCAGCTGGCTAGCAATCAACTGCCGCGGCAGATTCTGACAGGACACAGGAAAGGTCCGCAGGCAAACTGGCCGGCACTTGCAGCGCCGGCCAGTACCAATCACCTCAAGCCTTGAAGTCTACTTCAGTGGCCACATCAGCGTCATAATCCACGTCACTGCGCTCAAAACCAAAGAGCTTCAGGAACTCATGCTTGTAGCCTGCATAGTCGGTCAACTGGAACAGATTGTCATTATTGACACGCTGCCAGAGATCCTTGCATTCTGACTGCACGTCATCACGCAACTCCTTGTCATCCATTCGCAGTCGTCCGGCGTCGTCCATATCGTATGGCTGTTCATCCTCGCGATAAAGCTGCTCACGGAACAGGCGATTGAGCTGTTCGATAGTGCCTTCATGCAAGCCTTTTTCTTTCATCACCTTGTACACCAGTGCGATATACAAAGGCATCACCGGGATGGCCGCCGATGCCTGCGTGACAACAGATTTGAGCACGGCAACATTGGCACTGCCACCGTATTTTTTCTCCAGCTTGGTGTTGAGTTCGGACGCTGCGCGATCCAGATCTTCCTTGGCTTTACCCAGGGCACCATGCCAGTAAATTGGCCAGGTCATTTCCGTACCGATGTAGCTGAAAGCAACCGTTTTCGCGCCGCCAGCCAGCACGCCGGCCTGGTCCAGCGCCTGCATCCATAGCTCCCAGTCCTCGCCACCCATGACGGTAATGGTGTCGGCAATTTCTTCCTCAGTCGCCGGCTCGACCTCGGCGTGAATGATCTGATCCTTGTTGGTATCAATAGCGGTCGACTGGTACACCTCGCCGATGGGCTTGAGCACAGAGCGCTTGAGTTCGCCGCTATCAGGCAGTTTACGGACCGGCGATGCCAGTGAGTACACCACCAGATCCACTTTGCCCAGATCCTGTTTTATCAGCGCAATAGCCTGCTCACGTACTTCGTTGGAGAAGGCGTCGCCATTAATGGATTTTGCGTATAGCCCATCTTTTTTGGCTTCTTCTTCAAACGCCCATGAGTTGTACCAGCCAGCGGTCCCGGGTTTGGTTTCAGTGGCAGGCTTTTCGAAAAACACGCCAACTGTTGCTGCCTGATATCCAAACGCCGCCGTGATTCGTGCTGCCAGGCCGTACCCGCTGGAGGCGCCAATGACCAATACTTTTTTCGGACCATTACTGTGGACTCCCTGCTGTCGGGTCACCTCAATCTGATCTTTGACGTTGTTGTAGCAACCGGTAGGGTGCGTCGTGGTGCAAATAAATCCGCGGTATTTTGGCTTTATAATCATCTATATCCCTCTAACTCCGCCAATACGGCGATATTTGCTCAGTTGCGCTGGGCGCCACTGGGCTGTCTGTTCGAATTCAGCTACTATTTTACCCCAGGCGCAGCGCCCGTGGACACATCCATGATCATGCGTGCCAGCAGATACAATCTGGGTTCTATCGAGTCCAGCAGCACGTATTCGTCATTGTTGGAGTGGGCACCAAAACCTTGCAGGCCGAAACGTTCAATCACCGGCGCCTCAGTCTGCAGGGCAGCGAATGCCGCATCGGTGCCACCACCTTCGGCCTGATCATTGACCACCAGGGTCATGCCCAGCTCAGCATAAATCTGCTGGCCGTGTGCTGCCAGGGCACGGGATGCATCAGTCGCCTGCAATGGCGGCCGTCGATTCTCAAAACGCAGACTGATCTCGGTATCGGATATCAGCCGGTTGCTCACTCGCTCCTGAATGCGGGATTCCAGCCGCTCAAAGTCTTCCAGTCGCAGCATGCGCACATCCGCTGTCGCGACCGCGTCTGCCGGAATCACATTACGGTTGGTACCCACCTGCGCCAGCGTCCAGTTCACTTTGAAGCCTACGTCGGGTTCCGACAGGTCGTCCAGTTGCAACAACTGGTGCGCCATTTCATACAAAGCGTTGCGGCCCAGCTCAGGAGCGGCGCCGGCGTGTGAGGCACGACCTTTGACTGACATCGTGACCGCACCGATACCGCTGGTGGCCAACGACAGAGAATCGTTGTCAATGCGTGTCGGTTCTGCTGACAGAACCACATCGTGCTCGGCGCCCAACTGCGTCAACATTGTGCGAGAGCCCGGCGAGCTGATTTCCTCATCGCCGTTGATCAGCACTGTCAACGTGCCATAGTCGTCAAAATTCAGTGCCTGCAACATGGCAATGACATGAACGATCAGTGCCACACCCTGTTTGTCGTCAGAGATACCCAACCCGTACGCGCGATTGCCGTCAATACGAAACGGTTGCTGCGCCAGCATACCGCGCAGGTACACGGTATCCATATGTGCAATCAACAGAATTTTTTTGTCACCGGAGCCAGAGAAGCGGGCATGCACCATCGGGCCCAGTTGCTCGGGCGTGTCAAACATGCGATACACATCGTCCCCTGCCTGCAACAACTCGACGTCACCACCCAGCGCACTCAGCTCAGCCGCAATCAGACTCGCGATCTGCCCGAGGCCTTCGCGGTCACCACTGCCTGACTCGACAGACACCAACCTCTCCATGGTCGTTATCATTGGCGACTTCTGCGCAGTGGCGGCATCAAATACGGCGGTGTCCAGTTGCGCGAAAGACACCTGGCTCATCAACAACGTCGAAAATAAAACGGTACTGCGCATCATCACTGTAAACATCGGAAGTCTCCGGCCGGCAACAGACCTGTCAGCGGCATCTGTCGCGGTTAATTTCTCAAGTAGGAAGCGCCATTGGCATCGATAATGGCGCCGGTAAGATATTCGGTTTCGCTACCGGCCAGAAAGGCCACCAGATTACCGATCTCGGAAGGTCGCCCGATGCGGCCCAACGGACTTTGTGCAGCGACATCGTCCCAACCCTGATTGCGGATTCGCGGCGACGCCGCCGGCGTTTCTGTCCAGCCCGGTGCTATCGCGTAAACACAGATACCGTGGCTGCCCAGCGCCAGTGCCAACGACTGTGTTGCCGAGTTCAGACCAGACTTGGCGGCACCGTAGGCCGGCGCAGTGGGCTCACCACGAAAGGCGCCACGTGACGTTATATTGATGATTTTACCTGCACCTTGCTTCATCATCGGTTTGGCTACCTGAAAAGCCAGATTCAGCGGCGCCATCAGGTTAAGCTGCAGGCTTTGCTGCCAGTCACTTTGCCATTGCTCATAGTCTGCACTTTTGACGTCCTGTGGAGTAAATTGTCCGGCGGCATTAACCAGCACATCCAGTCGCTGATAGGCACCCAAAACGTCTTCAACAAGTTTTTCCGCATCTGTTGCGCTGGCAACGTCGGCGTAGAATGCCTGGTGCCCGTCGCCATCCAGCTCTTCCAGCAGCGCCAGCGCGTCATGCTTTTTACTGCGGTAGTTGACGGCAACGGTAAATCCGGCAGCGGCCAGCGCAATGGCACTGGCACGCCCTATTCCTGATGCCGCGCCAGTGACCAGCGCGACTTTTGGGACTGACATAACGACTCCTGTCGTGGACAACAGAGACCGAACCTTAACGATTGGTCTTGAGCAGATCTCTGATCTCGGTTAATAATTTCTCTTCCGCCGACGGCTCAACCGGAGGCGCAGCAACTACCGGCACGGGCGGGGGGTTACGCTTTAATCGGTTGATAAACCGGATTGCCATGAAAATGACAAATGCAATGATGGTGAAGTCAATCACCGTCTGCAGGAAGCGTCCATAGGAAATGACCACGGCGGGTACATCGGCAGATACCGCCTCACGCAAGGTGATGGCCAGGTCAGAAAAGTCGACACCCCCCAGCAATACGCCGATGGGTGGCATCACGACATCGGCCACAAACGAAGACACGATGCGTCCAAACGCGGTTCCTATGATGACACCAACCGCCATGTCGATGACATTGCCCTTGACTGCAAATTCCTTGAACTCCTGAATCATTTTCATGGCAACGACCCTCACAGATGTTGGTCAAACCAGCCTTTTAATGCATCAGCGGCTGTCACGCCATCAGCACCGGTGAACAGACCGTGACCGGCGCCTTCGATTACCACGAAGTCGGTAACGATGTCAGCCGATTGCAGGGCTGCATACATATTCTCACTGTGGCTGATATTCACCAGGTCGTCGGCGTCGCCGTGCACCAGCAATACCGGTGGGTCACCGGCACTGGCAAAATCGATCGGCGACACAGTAGGCGCCAATGCGGCATCAAAGTTCAATGCCGGGAAGTTGTCATTCGGACCGGTCATGCCACGAAGGTTCGTCGGTGGCATGTAGGCCACCACAGCTGCCGGACGATGCGGTTGATCGTCGGTGGACAGGCCTAACATCAATGACAGGTGACCGCCGGCACTGATACCGGAAACCCCGATCCGGGCCGGATCCACCCCATAATCCCCGGCGTTGCCGGCAATAAACTGGAACGCCTGTGACACATCACTCCATGCCTCCAGCACGTTGTAACGGGGGCTGCTGCCATGGCGAACCGCGAACACCGTGTAACCGGCATCCACCAGGGGCACAAACATGGATTCGTACGCATTCTGCATCATCGGGCTGGACATCCAGCCGCCACTGATCATGTAAGCAACCGCCGCACCATTGGCGTTGTCTTCGGGTTGATAGACATCCATCACCATTGCCAGACCATCTTTCTGGCCATAGACAACATTACGAACAGTGTCCGCCTGTGCCGAGGCTGATAGCACAAACAGCAGTCCCAACGACGAGATCAGAACAGACAGGGATTTTGTCGCGGACGACAGAGACAATACAGACATGGAGCGCTCCGGGCCCGCTGATCGCGGGCAAAGTTGAAATCGTAGGCCAGATTAGCCCCAGCCTGACAGCGAGTCAACCTGGCAGCAGAATCTGCCAGTATCCAACATCAAGCCATTGCCCGGCCTTGTAACCGACCTCTTGCAAGTGCGCGATTTTGCGAAACCCCAGTCGCTCATGCAACGCCACGCTTGCCGCGTTGGGCAATGAGATGCCGCCAATGACACTGTGTACCGAGCTGCGCTTCAACTCGTCCAGCAACGCAGTGTACAGGGCCGTGCCAAAGCCCCGGCCAACCGCGCCCGGTGCCAGATACACCGAACTTTCCACCGAGTAGAGATAGGCACTGCGGTTTTTCCAGGGGGTGGCGTAGGCATACCCCACCACTGTGCTCTGACCGCCGGATTCGGCTTCACCTACCAGCCACGGCAGCAATGCCGACTGCACCCCCTGCAGACGATCTGCCATCGCCACCGGCGCCACCGGAGTTTCCTCAAAGGTAACCACGGTGTTCGATATGTAATGGTTGTAGATATCAGTAATGGCTTTGGCGTCGGCCTGACTGGCGGGTCTGATGAAAATGGTCATGGATTCGTTTATCTTGAGTTATCAGTGGTAAAACGGTGCTAAACATAACCTGCCAGCTGCAGAAAATATAGCGCCGCGAAGCCAAGATAAAACAATCCCGAGGCCAGCATGGCCATGGCATAGAACAGGCCCGGCCGCAAAGCCTGAGGCAAACGGGTGCAGTTGACGAACAGCGCTGCCAGTACGATGAACGGCGTATGGACGGCGGCGATAATACCCGAGGCCGACATGATTTGTACCGGATTGTCGAACGCAAGAATTATCAGGACCGGCAGCAGCCCGGTGACGACGACAATGAACAGTCGTTTGAGAGATCGTCGTTTGAACATGGGCAACCGTGTGCGTTGCTGACACCATGCCAGCATCCTGACAGCCAACACTTGTTTCGCAGATTGCTGGCCGCCCCGAAGAAGTATCAGAGTCATATCGGCGAAGCTGCGCCCCCAGCCATCCTGATTGGCCAAAATGCTGCCACCCAATGCAATGATGATGGCGGCGAGCATCATGATCTCGCCAGCCACACCCCAGGTTTCGGAAAACAGACGGCTCAGATCCTTCGCCACATCGCTTCCCTCGGGCATGACGCCTGCCGGCGAGAGTAGTTCTGCGCCCAGTACCATAAAAGAAAAAATAACAGCCAGCCCGCCAAGCACCCCCAATGTTGCCGCGCCGGTCATGACACCAAGCCAGGCCCGCAGTCGCTGTACACGCGCCTCCGATGCCTGTGGCTCTGCATTGACATGATCGCTGGCAGATTGCTCAGCAATAAGACCGCCACCGTAACCCCGCGTGGCCGTCCAATAACCAAACCAGACGATGCCCATTGAACCTGCCAGAATGGTGCCTACCCATGGCAGGATTATATACAGATCAGGGTCCGCTGGTACTGTCGGCACCAATCCATCTGTAACGCCTTGCACGTCTGAAAACACGACCGCGGCGGCAACAACCGCCAGCAGCATCAGAATCATTGCCATTATCCGGCTCAGGCGCTCGATCTTCATGTAATGGCCACTGGCGGTAAATGCCGTACAGGTCACCACAATCAGCACACTGTAAACCGTGTTAGACCCAGGTAGCGCCGAACCCAGGGCACTGCCCACAATTGCGGACAAACCCGCTATACCCACCATCGCAGCACACAACTGGGGCACAAAAATAGTCCAGACCGCCCAATTCCTGGGACCGCTCAGTGTGTGCATACCCTCCAGCATGCTTTGCCCGGTAACAACGGAAAATCGCGCCATTTCCCGGATCATGACCCACATGAAAAAAACAACCAGCAATAGCACCCACAATAAATCGTACTGATAAGCAGAAGCGACGCGTGGTGTAAATAATATTGACCCTGTACCTACAGCCGACAACATCCACAACAGGCCAGGACCATACCACTTAAGCTTACCCAGCCCCGTTGGCGGTAATGGCACCTGTTCCCGAAACATTGTGTCACTTGTAGTACGATTGGTCATATGGGCTACTGCCTTTTACTGTTCTCCAATTGAATTTTTAATGTGATGTTTAGTGCCCGATGTCACTTGACTGGTGAGACCACCCACTCAGGCTCATCGAACTCGCCCAGCGGACGTATGTCACATAAGTGTGCCGCGCCTCTGATGATGTCAGCCACCGAGGTGTCATGTTTATTTTCCATGGCGTCGCGGCTGGCCTTGCTGTCCCAGCTGGCGATAGCAATCAACACACCGGGATCATCAAGTTTTCGATGCAGCTCTGTACCACGGGCTCCGGGTGCCTGCTGAATTATTTCGCTGGCACGCACCCAGGCGTCAGCGTAATCCTCTGCGGTGTACCCCGGCTTTATGTGCACTTCAAAGATGTATTTCATGCATCCTCCTGGTCACTATTCGTCCGGGTCGACGCCACGACATTACTGCGATGGCTGACCGACTCTCATTTTATAAATCGCCCGCTGCTGAATGGAGCAGACACAACGCTTGCTGTCGGCCATGAACAGGCTGAAAACACAGTCCGCGAACTCATGGCCCTTTTTATTAAACAGGTCGGTAATGGTCATTTCACTGATCAACGCGGTATTCAAGGGCACCGCCTGGAAGTTCTGCGCGCGGATCTCCAGGTGAATCCACGGACTCATGCTGGCGACGGCGGCAAAATGACGATTGGCGCAGCCCAACAGGAATGACATATTGGCATAACCACTTTCATTCCTGTTGTTGTCCGCAAGCGCCTGTGTTCTCAGCAGGACTGGCATATCACTTTGACGGCGCAGGTAAGCGGCCATCTCGTGCTGTGCTGACCACAAAAAGGTTTTTGCCGGACAACCTTGCTGACGCAGCTGCTCCATCACCTCGCGGTTTGCCGCAGGCGCCTGCCAGGCATCGGCCATGACCTCATGATTCTGGTACTCGGGCTCAACATCAAGAGCCTCTGGTAACCATACCTCCGAGATTGCGCATAATCTGTCGTCACTGAAAAGTTGCGCATGGTAGCGGTCTTCCGGCCCCTGCTGCTCAACCTCAACCATGAATTCGTGCTCGTCGTACAGGGGAGACTTGATCGTCGCGTGTGCCGCGCCGCGCTCCAGCCAATGCAGTCCCCAGGCTGTTACCGCAGGCTGAATCAGATAAGCCGAAACTGTTACACCGGGCACCAATGCGCCGGTAAAACCATACTCTCTGGCAAGTTCGTCGGAATGTATACGGTTATCAGAATCGGGTACCTGATTGAATGCTTCGCCACGCCATGACCTGATCGCCGGCACGACTATTTCAGGCCCCATATGCGAGCCACTGCGGTGTCGCTACCAAGGGTCGCCACAATCAGGCTGACTACGCTGACGACAAAAAATACAACGACGGGAACCACAGCACCCAGCTGCCCGGCCGCCAGGGCAAAGAACAGTGACACTCCAAACAAAATCAGAAACAGAGTGGCGGCAGCCAGCAGGATAGTGCGATGTGAGGGTCGGTAACTGGCAGCCGGCTCACCTTTTTCGAAAAAAGCCAGTACCGGGCGGCATAACTTGCGTAGCGCATCTTTCATTATTCGGTTTCCATTGGTTTTGTTTTACGTAGGCTGAGGAGCTCGACATCGATTGTCACTGACAGCGATGTCAGTGCTGCAGCACGTTTGCGTCCTTCAGCGTTGGCCCGATACAGATGCGGTGTCATGGTCAACAAATCCTGCACCAGACCGGCGTCCTGAATATGGGCCACATAGTTTATGGAATCAGATGATACCCGTTCAAATCCGGCGGGCAAGTCATCCCTATTGTCGCGTGCCGGCTTCAGGCTGGGATAAATTATCTCACGCAGCTCCCGCAAGTGTGCCGGGCCCGGGTCCAACTGAATCAGCGAGCCGTCGTGGCTCAGTACGCGGGCGAACTCACTGTATACCGGGAAGCCGAACATGCACAAGACCCGGTCCAGCGATCCGGACTGCACGGGCAGATTGGCATTGCTGCCCACTACCCAGCGCATGTTGTGATCCTGCCTGGCGGCGGACTGCACCGCCCATTTTGAGATATCCAGGCCCATCAGGGCCAGACGCCCGGGTCTGTCGGCAACCGCTGCCAGCTGTCGCAGATAGTAGCCCTCACCACAACCGGCGTCCAGACATCGAACGGTCTGCTGGTCGGTCAGTCCGCTCAGCATCGCTTTGCTGATCGCCGTGGCCACCGGTGTATAATACCCGGCTGCCAGAAACCGCTGCCGCGCAGCCACCATGTCCTTGCTGTCACCCGGATCGCGCGAGCGTTTCTTGTGTACCGGCAACAGGTTCACATACCCCTGGCGCGCCACATCGTAACTGTGCCCATGCTCACACCGCCAGTGCCCTCCGGCATCCCGCAGCACCGCACCATCCAATGGACACGCCAGCTGTGTAAATGGCATCAGGCTGTACAAAAAGTAATCCCTCCGTCCCCTTTAAGGTTTTCCTTTAAGGTTTCTGTCCTCAGCCTCGGCCAGGCGCTGGCGTGATTCGTGGCAAATGCCACGCAATCACTAAAATTAGTCGTTCAACCGGATTTCATAATAAAACACTTTAAGGTCACCAGCCAGAGACTGGCTACCAAAACCCCGGCAGTCTTGGTATTCTGATTCATCAGGATTGATAACTCACCAATTCAAATCCGACACAATTAAAAAAATGGACGTATGATCAAAACCAACAAGACTGAAGACGGACCAGTACTCTCAAAAAACGCCGCGATTTTTTCGCTGGCCGTTATTATTGCAGCCATTTGCGCACTCGCAGCCAACAGATTATGGCATCAGGACATTTCCGTTACATACGAAAACCGCCTCATGGAAAATACCCAGGTGTTTTTTCTGATGCTGGCCACAGCCATGCACCTTATGCAGACAGTTCGTCAACCCACCAGTTTCATTACAGTGCGTCAATGTCACATGGTGCTGGGGGTGTTGTGCCTGTCCATCATGGTGCGGGAAGTCGATATCGACAGGCTGGGGCCCCAGCAAGGCTGGGAAACCACCGAAACTCTGATCCGTCTGGCCGGGGGCGCTGTCTGGATCTGGTTGCTGACCCAGATCTTTGGCAATCGCCTGGCATTGTGGCGATACAAAGCCGACATTCTGTGGACAGCGACCAGTGTGCAGACAGGACTGGGCGTGATGTTCTACATGGCGTCCTGGTTCTTTGACAAATCCATTGTGGATCTGCCTGGCGAACGAAGTCAGCTGTGGGAAGAAACTCTGCAGATCAGCGCCACCGTCTTTCTGTTCACCGCAGCTCTTCGCCCCCTTTATTTGAAAACAGACTAACTGTTTTTATCCGCCCCCAGTTTATCCTGTGTCCGTGTTTCGAAATCACTGGCGTCATGTCGCTCACGTAATTGCTCATGCAATTCACCCCAGGATCGATTAACCATTTTACCGCGCTGCACCGCCGCTCTTTGTTCCAGCTCCTGCGTCCAGCGCACTACGTTTTTGTAGGTATGGGTCTGCAGAAACTCGGCAGCTTCATACACCTTGTTATTGACCAGAGCACCATACCAGGGCCATATCGCCATGTCGGCGATGGTATAATCGTCGCCCGCAATGTACTGGCTCACCGCCAACTGACGGTCGAGCACATCAAGCTGACGCTTGACTTCCATGGTGTAGCGATTGATTGCGTACTCATACTTTTCCGGCGCGTAGGCATAAAAATGGCCAAACCCGCCGCCCAGAAAAGGCGCACTGCCCATTTGCCAGAACAGCCACGACAAACACTCAGCGCGCCCGGCTGTGTCTTTGGGGATAAAGGCGTCGAACTTCTCGGCCAGGTAGAGCAACATGGCTCCGGACTCAAAGATACGTACTGGCGGCGACACACTGTGGTCGACCATTGCCGGAATTTTGGAATTAGGGTTTACGGAAACAAATCCACTGCCAAACTGATCACCTTCCATGATATTGATCAGATATGCATCATACTCCGCCCCCGAATGGCCCGCCGCCAGCAACTCTTCCAGCAAAATAGTCACTTTGACTCCATTAGGCGTTGCCAGCGAGTAAAGCTGAATCGGGTGCTTGCCAACTGGCAATTCCCTGTCGTGCGTGGGTCCGGCTACCGGGCGATTGATGCTGGAAAATCGGCCGCCGCTGACCTCATCGGGGCGCCATACTTTGGGTGGCGTATATGGTTTGTCGCTCATGCAATCTCCTTGGTTATTTGGCCTTCCTGTCAGCAACCCGGCATCGGGCGAGGTAACGGAACGCTCACGGATGTCATTGACTGCCGGTAATGGACTTATACCGTAGGTGGCAGTCAGAGAAGTTGGCAGTCTAACAACAGCCATCTGATAACAACAGCCCGGGCAGGAACAGGCGCATGGTCGCAGGCGCTTGCGGGCCTGCGATCCGGCAGCCACCGTGACGCATCGTGTTGCAGGAAGCGGACAACGAAAACTGCAATCCATAAATTTAACTATCTATTGCCAGAATTGCGCGTATAGTTAAATTGACGAGATAAATCACTCTCAGAACGTCGCGCCTCCAAAGCTTGGGCGCCGCATTCAGCCCACTCCCCCCCTTGCTTATAAATTTGCATTGATTCAATGCAACAGATCCCTTTATGTCCGGAAACATCCGCGCCATATCGCCGGGCACCTTGCCCTTGCAACACACACCAGGTACCAGCCTATGAAAGCTACAAAGCAACCTTTTTCGATGATGCTAAAAAGTGCCACAATCGCATTCGCCATATTCGCCGGCAGCGTGTCCGGCGCCTCCTTTGCCCAGACCATTCCTGATCTGGGCGAGGCCGCGCAATTCTCGGTTCTCGCAGGGTCGACAGTAACCAATACCGGTTCCAGCATCATCACCGGCGAACTCGGTGTCAGTCCCGGCACTGCGATTACCGGCTTTCCACCCGGCATTGTACGTTTGGGTCAGATTCGTTCAAATGACGCCATTGCCGCCCAGGCTGTCGCCGACACGCTGGTTGCATATAACAATCTGGCTGGCCAGGCGGTGACCACTGAACAGGCTGCCGCCCTGGGTTCAGGTATGGTGCTGATACCCGGGGTTTACCACTTTACCAGTGCCGCCGACATTACCGGTTCCCTAGTGCTGGACGCTCAAGGCAGCTCTACGGCAGTGTTCGTGTTTCAGGTGGAAGAAGCCCTGACGCTGAATAACAATGCCGCCATCAATCTGATCAATGGCGCAACCGCGAGCAACGTATTCTGGCAGGTAGGAACCTCGGCAACACTGGGGACCAGTTCCGCCTTTTACGGTAGCATTCTTGCTGGCGCGGGCATCACCCTGAATACGGGTGCTACTCTGGTCGGTCGAGCACTGGCCGGAACCGCAGTGACTCTGGATGGCAATACGGTAACGCTGTCGACCACAACGACTGGTGAGACACCAACACCGATCCCGGGCACCGAACTGCCAGGCATCGACAAGGTCATTAATTCAGCCGGTCAGGCGTCCACGGCCACCATCAAGGCCGGGGCAACGTCAAATGGCGGCGCCAGCTACAGCAGTAGCTTTTCAACCAGCGAGCAAATTGTGGTTAATGCTGAACTGGCCTTTGAAGCAGCGGATGTGGGCAAGGCCGCCAACGTGTTTGTCGTCATCAAGTACATCTCCACCACCGGCGTTGAGCAGTGGTTGATGGAGAACGGTGACGGTGACTTCTTTGTCTGGGATCAGAATGTAGAAACCCTGGTATCGATCTACAGCAGCAACAGCATCGGCAGCAGTATTTCTGGTGAATTGTTCAGCGGAACGCTGGATGCAGGCCGATACGAAATCTTTATCGGCTACACGGCGCAAGGTGGCGAACTGATCTACAGCGAAACACCACTGGCGTTTGTCGTAACCCAGTTATAAGTACGAACCCGGCTGTTACCAGCCGGGTTAAAAAATGGCGCCTCAGGGCGCCACTTTTTTGTCTGCGTTTTCAGCATTGCCTGCCTCTTACTATTGTCGAGTCTGACGCAGTAATGCTTGCTATCTGATCGCTATCGGATTCACTACGACCTGGACGGCGCCTTTAAACTTGGGCTGTCCCAGCACAAACATGAACTCTTGCACCTCATCTGCTGCCAATTCAGCGGTATTCATGCTCTCCAGAATATACACACCCTGCTTTGCCAACAGCGTCTGATGCACCGCAAATATACGCTGCGGATTCTCAAAGGGAATCACTTCCAACGCCGGGGTATCCGCTCCGATCGCCACCACGCCCAGCTCTGCCAGGTATTCAGCACCTTCCACACCCAGCCCCGGCTGACTGGAGATGTAGCGCTCATTGTCGACGCCCAGCAATTGCAGCCAACCGGTGTGAAACAACACCACATCGCCGCGCTGAATTTGTATTCCCTGGGCACTGGCCGCCGCATCAATTTCGGTGCGATTAAAGGCGGTGCCTTCCCTGACCATGTCGACTCCGAGATGCCGGGTCATATCCAGCAGCACCCCCCGCGTGACAATCGGCGGGATGTCATGCGTGCCCAGCTCCGCCAATCCGGTGTCGCGCACGATATCGGCCGCAGTCAGGCCATTGTAGTACTGGTTACCGATGCCCAGGTGCCCCAGACCATCGATCTGCGAACCAATGCCAAAGCTGGTAACGACGCGCTCATCATTGGACGTCACAACATCGGCGCCGACCTCAACATTGGCGCCTGAGGCGACAATATCGATATCATAGCTACGCCCCCCGTACGCTGGCGCGCCTTCTTCGGTATCAATGCCCAGCGAATAAACTTTGCCTGTGGTAATCAGCTGTGCCGCCGCCCGCACACCCCCGGCACTCAGGTTGTTGGCGGCGCCAATGCGATCATCCGCGCCGTAACGTGATGGCACCCAATCCTGCGCATGGACCGGGCCGGCAAAAGCACTGGCGACAAATGCGCCCATCACAACAGTCTTTAACGTTTTACGCATGACATTCCCCTGTTTTTTGTGGGCGCTTTCTTTGTGGGCGCTTTCTTTGTGTTCACTTTTTTTGTGTGAATTTTGTTCCAGAAATTTTCTAATCCACTCCCCTGCCAATTTCCCATCATGTGGCGTGGCAAAACTACGCTCAACCTGTGCCAGCATCTCGGGCGCCAACTGATCGGCGCGCAATTCCAGCAAAGCCCTGGCGTACTCAACACTGAATTCCGGATGCCCCTGAATCGCCAACACCCTGCCCGGAATGTAAAACGCGGCATTCGGACAAAAATCGTTACTGAGCAAGCGCATGGCTCCGGCGGGCAGACTCAGCACCTGATCCCGGTGGCTGACAATCAGATTTACCGATACACGATCGTCAACAAATGCCGGCTGCTGCTCCAGTTGATACTGCATGACACCCAGCCCCCAGCCCGCATCCGAGCGCCCGGCGCGGCCACCCAGGGCGTGCGCCAGCAATTGGTGACCAAAACACACGCCCACCATCGGTTTGCCGGCCGCAAACAGTGTTCGCGCATATTGTCGCAGTGTCACTATCCAGTCGTCATCGGCAAAGCTGTCGTATTTGCTGCCGGTAATCAGGAACCCGTCATACGACGCTGGATCGGCTGGGTACTGCCCGTCGATAACGCGATAGATTGACATCTCCCAGTCGCTACCGGATTGACCCAACAAGCGTTTGAACATGTCGCCATAGCTGCCATAGCGCGGACGTAAGGTGTCGTAAAGAATATCGGCATCAAGAATCGCGAGTTTCATATCGGTGCTACACTCGTTGTGTTGCGGAAATAATTTTATATCGGGCTTTTTTAACGATTTTTAAAAGGGTTCGTTGTCAAGGGCTCTGCTATGACAGGCCCCGGCTCAGATTCGCTGAATGATAGAAAATATCTATTGCACTGGTTTATAAAACGTCTTTCACCGGCCATTCAGACATGAGGTATAGTCGTGGACCACGCTTGAGAAAATATCGGATTCACCACCCCATCAACGATTGGAGACAGACATGGACAACAACAACGGCAATAATGCCGAAAAATGCCCGGTAATGCACGGCTCCCGTACAAAAATAGGGGGAAGCGGTACTTCTAGTCAACACTGGTGGCCCAACCAGCTGAACCTCAACATCCTGCACCAGCATTCGACGAAATCAAATCCGCTGGGTGAGGATTTCAACTACGCAGCAGCGTTCAAAAAACTTGATCTGGCCGCAGTTAAAAAAGATCTGGCCGACCTGATGACAGATTCGAAGGATTGGTGGCCCGCCGACTACGGCCATTACGGTCCTTTCTTTATTCGTATGGCCTGGCACAGCGCCGGCACCTACCGTATGGGCGATGGCCGAGGCGGCGCCGGTGCCGGAGACCAGCGCTTTGCGCCGCTGAACAGCTGGCCGGATAACGGCAACCTGGACAAAGCGCGCCGTTTGCTGTGGCCCATCAAGAAAAAATATGGCAACAGCCTGTCATGGGCCGACCTGTACATTCTGACCGGCAACGTAGCGCTGGAAACCATGGGGTTCAAGACCTTCGGCTTTGCCGGTGGTCGCGAAGACGTCTATCAGCCCGAAGAAGACATCTACTGGGGCGCGGAAGACGAATGGCTGGCCACCAGTGACAAACCCAAAAGCCGCTATTCCGGTGAACGGGACCTGGAAAACCCGCTGGCTGCGGTCCAGATGGGTCTGATTTATGTCAACCCGGAAGGCCCCGATGGCAACCCTGACCCTCTACTGTCGGCCAAAGACATCCGCGAAACTTTTGAGCGCATGGCCATGGATGACTATGAGACCGCTGCGCTGACTGCCGGCGGTCACACCTTCGGTAAAACCCACGGTGCCGCCGACCCTGACAAATATGTTGGCGCCGAGCCGGAAGCAGCCGCGATTGAACAGATGGGCCTGGGCTGGAAAAACAGCTTTGGTAGCGGCAAAGGCCGTGACGCCATCACCAGCGGTCTGGAAGGTGCGTGGACACCGACCCCGACAACATGGGACATGTCCTATTTTGAGGTGCTGTTTGGCTACGAATGGGAACTGACCAGGAGTCCGGCGGGCGCTCAGCAGTGGCAAGCCAAAGGGCTGGCCGACAAGGACCACGCCCCGGATGCCGAGGACGCGTCCAGGCGTGTGCACATCATGATGTCCACGGCCGATATGGCGATGCGCGAGGATCCTGCCTACCGCAAAATCTGTCAGCACTTCCACAAGAACCCGGAGGAGTTTGCTGACGCCTTCGCTCGCGCCTGGTTCAAGCTGACCCACCGCGACATGGGCCCCAAATCGCGTTACCTGGGCCCGGAAGTGCCGGCGGAAGACCTTATCTGGCAGGACCCGGTCCCGGCTGTCAGTCACGAGTTGATCGACACGTCGGATATCGCCGACCTCAAGGGCAAGGTGCTGGCCTCTGGCCTGTCGGTGTCCGAGCTGGTTTACACCGCCTGGTCTGCAGCCTCGACTTTCCGCGGCTCTGACAAGCGGGGTGGTGCCAACGGCGCCCGCATCCGGCTCGCCCCACAGAAAGACTGGGAAGTGAACCAGCCGGCGCAACTGAGCAACGTACTGAAGACCCTGGAAGGCATTCAGCAAGACTTCAACAGCGCGCAGTCTGGCAACAAGCAGGTATCCGTTGCCGACCTTATCGTTCTGGGTGGCAGTGCTGCTGTTGAAAAGGCAGCCAACGATGCCGGACACCAGGTGACTGTGCCGTTCGCACCAGGCCGGACTGACGCCACGCAGGAACAGACCGATGGCGATTCATTCGCGCCGCTGAACGCTGAAGCCGATGGTTTCCGCAATTACCGCCGCACCGCATTCACGGTACCTGACGAGGAAATGCTGATCGACAAGGCGCAACTGCTGACGCTCAGCGCACCGGAAATGACTGTGCTGGTGGGTGGCCTGCGGGTACTGGACGCCAACTACAAACAGGCCAGCCACGGCGTGTTTACCCGGACACCGGGCAAGCTGACTAATGACTTTTTTGTCAATCTCACGGATCCGGACACTGAGTGGACGCCAACTGCGGCCGATGCCGATGTCTTCGAGGGCCGTGACCGCAGCAGCGGTGAAGTCAAATGGACCGGCACCCGTGTCGACCTGATCTTCGGCTCCAACTCCCAGCTTCGTGCCCTGTCCGAGGTTTACGCCCAGGACGATGCCAAAGAGAAGTTCGTCAAGGATTTCGTTGCGGCCTGGACCAAAGTCATGAACGCTGATCGTTTCGATCTGGCGTAATTCACCGGCACACCCGGGCGCAGGCTGCCACAGCCTGCGCCCGGCAACGCCAACATCTTGTGCTTGCGCACCGCAACAGTGCAACAGCCTGTCTGACGCCCCAATGCGAATCCGGTAACAGCCCCGGTACGCATGATTCCCGCCTTCGTACAACAGGCACCCCTACCACCGTTGTTTGACGCATCGAAACCCGGCAACCCCTGATATATAAAGGGTCATCGCAATACGTCTCGTCGCCGATCCGACGAGCGGCTGCCTATGGCACCCAATTTGCTTAATCCAATTATCTGAAAATTGATCAGGTCAGGAGCAATGCCGCATGCCCAGTACGATATGTACATCCGACACTACCAACAAATCCCCCAAGTCACGACGAGCGCCCATGCTCAAAACCCTCGCTGCCTGCGCCCTGCTCTGCAGCGGTATGGCTACCGCAGCTGAAAACTGGGAACTGCCAGACGAGCTAAACAGCAAGCTCCAGGGTCTGGCATCCAATGAGCGAAGCTTCGTCACCAATGGCAGCTTTCTTCCATTCATGCCTGCGCGTCAAATGGAGCTTGAACTAACCAATCGTGATGCCGCCGGCGTACAGACACTGGTCTCCGACCTGATGGCAGTCGCCGGTGAAATGGGCTATGACGCCAGCCGCGATATGGGTGCCATGCCTCTTAATTTGACATCAACCGGCTTTAACGGCGGCATTCTGTTGCCGGCCATATTGCGTGACGACAAACGCAGCCCCGGGCCGTTCAGCGTCCATCGTTATCTCTTCCCCGAATCCGGCATTCCAACCTTTGCCGGCGCTCCGGTTGCCGTGTGGCCGGAAGACCTGACCGCCGGTTCCGTGGATGTTGCCATTGTCGGCATTCCCAGCGATATGAGCAGCGGCCGTCGCAACGCGGAAGCCGGCCCGAACGTCATGCGTTCACTGGATACCATCGCCGAGCCGGATATTCAGACGCTGGTAGACCCCATGAAAGCACTGAGCGTAGTTGACTACGGTGACTTCCGCGTCGACAACATGAGCATCGAGCGTTCAGTTGACCACGTCACTGACATGGTCGCAGAAACCTCAGCCACCAACGCCACCCCAATGATGGTCGGTGGCGATACGTCAATCCTGTACCCGGCGGTCAAGGGCGTTGCCCGCACGCATGGCAATGGCAGCTTCGGCCTGGTGCATTTCAGCGCCCACCCGGATGCCAGACGCGATGCCGTGCATACCATTTCTGATGACCAGGCACTGTTCATGTTGCTGGATGAGGGCATCGTCAATGGCGCTGACCTGATCACTGTGGGCCTGCGTGGCAATGCCGCTACCGAAACCACCTTGCAGTGGCTGCAAGACAGTGGCGTACGTTATCACACAATGGCCGAAGTCAATCGCAACGGCTATGCCGCCGTTATGGACCGGGTGGTCAGCGAACTGGAAGCGTTGCCGGAACAGCTTTTTGTTTCCATCGACGTCAGCGTCATTGACCCCGGTGACCTCATCGCGGCCGGCCGCGTATCCGCCAATGGTCTGAGCATAAACGATGTCACATCAACGGTGCGCTATTTGTGCGCAGCCCGCGAGATCGTCGGTTTCGAAATCACCGACATGGCACCCGCACTGGATTTTTCCAGACTGTCTGCCCTGAACTCCAATGCTGTGCTTAATGCCTGCCTGGTCGGCATGGCATCGCGCAAGGCCGGCTTTGCGCCGGACGCAATTCATCCGCTGGCGCTTGACCATGGTCAGGACTGAGCCCATGAACCATGGCCACAATCCTGACAGCGTCCTCAAACCCGCACTGATGACTGGAATACGTATGATGAAAACGAAAAATACCAAAACACTCACTAACACCAGACTATTACCACTCGCCGCTGCCATCATGTGGGCAGGCCTGAGCGCCAGCACCCAACTGGCGGCGCAGCCGGCCACAGCGGCGGATGAACCCGAGCATGTCACCGGCACCAACCCTTACCCTTACGATACCGAAGACCCGCGCGAGAACGACCGCCCGGGAATTGAATTACCTGACAGTGTGTCTGACAAGCTCGCTCTGCTTAGCGAAGAGCAGGTCGAATTTCTGCAAAGCGGCGATGCCGGTCGTTTCCGGGGCAGCCTGGAAGATACGGTTGAGTACCTTGAAGAGAACACGCCGGAACATATCCTGACCTGGGTCGAGGCCATGCAAGGCGTGATCAGCGCCCAGCGTTACGACGCAGATCGCGACGCACCCAATATCGCACTCAACACCGACTCCCCCATGTTCAATGCCTGGCGCCTGCGCCGGCCTGCATCCATGGACCCGGAGCGTGAGCCCGGCACCATTTCACTGGGTCGCTACAACGGCGGTGGCGGTCCTCCCACATTTGGCGGTTTCCCGCTGGCGCTGACGCCGGAAGACCTGGAAGCAGCCGAGGTGGATGTGGCGATTGTCGGCGCCCCTCTGAACATGGGCTCGGGCTGGCGCGATTCAGGCGCGCAGGCCACCACGGACATGCGCGTGCGGGGCCGCGCTTTGGGAGGCATGGACCAGTACGTTCAGGTTAACCCTGGCAGCGTACTCAATATCGTTGACTACGGTGACATTGCCATCGACAACGCCAGCACCGAACGCTCCATGCAACACATCCGCGAAGTCGTGCGCGAGATCGGCAACACCGGTGCCGTACCGGTCATCGTGGGCGGTGACCACTCGCTGTCCTACTCGAACGTCGCCGCGATGGCGGATGTGCACGGCAAAGAACGCGTATCAGTCATTCACTTTGACTCTCACTACGACGCCTGGTGGGGCAGCGCGCACCTGATCAGCCATGGTGCACCGGTCTATCGTCTGCTGAATGAAGGACATGTGCGCATGGAGGACTACATTCAGGTGGGGCTGCGCTCCAGCGGACCTGATGAAGCTGCCTTCAAATGGATGCGCGAAAACGGCATGCGTTATCACACTATGGCGGAAGTGGAACAGCGCGGCTGGGACGCGACCCTTGAACGGGTGGTGAAAGAGGCCAGCGAAGAAGGTCGCAAGCTTTATATCTCTTTTGACATTGACGTCATCGATCCGGCATTCGCCGTCGCTACCGGCACCCCAGTGTCAGGCGGCCTTGATATGCGCGAATCAATTACCATCGTCCGTCGACTGTGCGCAGAAGCCAACGTCGTTGGTTTTGAACTGGTGGAACTGCACCCGTACCTGGACCCGACTTACATGACCACGCTGAATAGCGCACATGTCATCAAGGCCTGTCTGACCGGGCTGGCCATGCGCGAAGAAGGTCTGACCGAGTCGTTCTACCTCAGCCCGGTATCATCAGAGCATGCGGTTGATGATTATTACGGCGATCAGGCGGATTTCCTGCGTCACACAGAAGCGCTGGAGAGAAAGGATGAAGACGAGGCTGTAGATCTGGAAGATGATCTTGAAGAGGCGGTAGAGCAGGAATGATTTGCGCCCGCCCGCTCACGCGGGCGGCACGCCTGTGCTGGCTGATGAAAAACCTATGCTACCCGGTGCAAAGCACAAACTTTGTTGCCTGAAGGGTCGCGCAGATAGGCCAGGTACATCTTGATGCCGGCGCCTTCACGCACGCCGGGTGGATCTTCACAGGCGCTGCCACCGTTGGCCAGGCCTGCTTTGTGCCAGGCATCGGCCGCCTCCGGACTGTCGGCAGCAAAACCGATGGTACTGCCGTTGCCATTGCAGGCGGCTTCGCCGTCAATCGGCTTACTCAAAGCAAAAACACCGGTTTTGGTCCGATAGAAACAACGCCCCTTGGCATCGACCATCCCCGGCTGAACGCCCAGGGCTCCCAGCGTAGCATCGTAAAATGTCTTTGATGCGTCAATATCATTGGCTCCCAGCATGATGTGGCTGAACATTCCTACTCTCTCCTTATCGTCGGCTGTCAGAAGCGACAGCCTTGTTGTTTAACGTGCATTAAAGCCAGAGTAACGCACACCCGATAAATCCGCCATCTCGCGATGCCAGGTTGCCAGGTCGTTGTTATTGAGCTGGTTCAGCGAATCATGACCGCAGGCCCGCGCCATGACCTGCATCAGCGCCACCGATGCCTCCAGGAAGTTCTTCAGCCGCCCGGCGGCGTCATCAATATCAAGGCGTTGCCGCAACTCCGGACGCTGCGTGGCGATACCCGCCGGGCAATTATTGGTATTGCAGATTCTGGCGCCCATGCATCCGATTGACTGCATGGCGCTGTTAGCTACGGCAATGCCATCAGCACCCAGCGCCAGCGCCTTGACAAAATCCGTCGGCACTCGCAAACCACCGGTAATAATGAGTGTCACCCGACCACTGGCGTTTTGTTTGTCCAGATAATGGCGGGCCCGCGCCAGCGCCGGAATCGTGGGCACGCTGATATGATCACGAAACATTTCCGGCGCTGCGCCGGTGCCACCGCCGCGGCCATCCAGAATGATATAGTCAGCACCCGCGTCCAGTGCAAACTGGATGTCGCGCTCAATATGATTGGCGCTTAACTTGAAGCCAACCGGAATACCGCCGGTTATTTCCCGGACCCGGCCAGCGAAGCTTTTGAAATGCGCAACGGTCGACAGATCCTTGAATGTAGGTGGCGATATCGCGTCCTCCCCTTCGGGAATGCCACGCACCTCCGATATTCTGCCCTGATTCTTGCTGCCCGGCAGGTGCCCCCCGGTGCCCGTCTTGGCGCCTTGACCACCCTTGAAATGGAACGCCTGCACGCGCGCCAGCAGTTCTTCGCTGTAGCCAAATGCTGCGCTCCCCAACTCAAAGAAATAACGTGAGTTTGCCTCTTGCTCTTCGGGCAACATACCGCCTTCACCCGAGCAGATGCCAGTGCCGGCAAGTTCGGCACCTTTCGCCAGGGCGACTTTTGCTTCTTCTGACAACGCGCCAAAGCTCATGTCGGATACAAACAAGGGCATTTTCAGTAGCAGCGGTTTCTTCGCCTCCGGTCCGATGACCAGTTCGGTTGCGACGGCCACATCATCCATCAGGGGTTTGTTAGCCATCTGCGCCACCATGATCTGTATATCATCCCAATGCGGCAGCGAATGCCGTGGCACGCCCATTGCCGTCATCGGCCCGTGATGGCCAACCGATGACAGGCCGTCCTTGGCAAGCTGCTGGATGAATGACAGTGTTGGTTCTTCCTTGGTCGACGTGGCGATGATGCCGGCATCTGCCGCCGCCTTGCCCACCTGGTCGTCTGTAAAGCGTTTGTGCGTGCCGTCACAATACGGCGGATTACGGGTGTGCTTGCATTGGCACAGGTAGGCATCTTCACTGCCCTCGGCAGTGAATTTCTTCGGCGTAATTCCCGTGCCTTTGTGAGAGCCGTCGCAGAAAGGCTGATCACCGGACCGGCCACAGGCACAGAAGAAGTAAGTCTCACCCTTGGTCAACGATTTCTTGATGGGCTTGTTATCCGCTACTATCGGTTCGCTCATGACAAAAACCTCTGTTTAAGTTGACTGGGCCAAGGGTATCAGTCCATGGTTACAACATGAATACAGAACCTTACGAACCCCTGACCTTAATGGATTTTAGCGATCCTTGCAGCATCACCGCCTGGCACCCTGTCAACGACAGTGTTATGGGTGGAGAGTCGCGCAGCAGCCCGCAGATTGTTGATGGCAGGCTGATATTCGCGGGCCGTATTGCCCTGACCAATAACAGTGGTTTTGCCTCCATTCGGGCCCGTAAACAGCACCATGATCTCAGTGCTGCTGACAGTGTGCTACTGCGCGTGCGGGGCGACGGCCGTCCTTATCAGTTCAGGCTGTATACCAATGCCCACTATCAGGGCTCCCGCATTGCCTACGCCACGACTTTCGAGACCATTGAAAACACCTGGCTGGAGCTGCGCCTGCATTTCAGTCAGTTGCAGGCCACCGTGCGCGGCCGGAAATTGTCAGGCCCGGCCTTTGACCCGGCCGGCGTCGAAGAAATGGGTTTTCTGCTCGCCGATAAACGCGAAGGTTCCTTTCTACTCTGTGTTGACTGGATCAAGGCGATTTAGACGGTCTGCGTTAAAAGTCATTGTATCGCCCCGAAACGAGGAGTAAGTTCAATTAACAGGCAGGTGCTGTGCTCGATGCCGGCAGCCGCAGACCTTTACTTTTTACACACGGGTACTGAATACCCGAATGGAGACCAAACCGATGGGAGTTGAAATTAATGGTGTACTGGGCCTGATCTGGCTGATTGTGATCATCTGGGCGGTGGTTCAGGTGGCGCAGAGTTCCGCCGGCGGCACCAGCAAACTGCTCTGGATACTCGTATTGCTGTTATTGCCGGTACTGGGGCTGATACTGTGGCTCTTGCTGGGGCCCAAATCGTCCAAAAAGCGCTAGCGCGCTCAGGGCGCAAACCAGAATTCGATTTCATCCGTGTCTGCGTCAAAAGTGGCAGCGTGAACGGTGTTGGCAGGCACGTGATACCAGTCACCAACACCAAAACGCTGCTGACTGCCATTTATGGTCAACAGCAACTCCCCTCGTGTAATCACGCCGTAGTTGTCTGTGTCATGGGTATGCGGCGGGATCTCGGTGCCGGCCGGGTAGGACGCAAACAACACATCGCCGCCTGTTGCTGCCAGTTTGTAAGCATCAAAACGGCCATCAAACACCGGCAATTGCTTTATCCTGTCAGGGTATTTTCCGGACATCTGACTGACCTCTGTGTGCCTCGGTGGCAATCCTGTTAATCCAATATTAATGTAAAGTTCATTATCAATTCGTAATCTATCACTACTGTGGGTGGCTGATAACCCACACCAGGAGTGATAGCATGAAATACTTGGCAATAACGATCGGCGCAATAGGCATGTCAGCTTCGCTGACAGTCTCTGCAAATGATCATGGCGCCGCCGTGGCAGACAGTGTCATCGACCAGCAGAATCAGACATTGCTGGAAAACACGGCCGGCCAGGGTTTTGGCCCGCAATCACCGCGCGACTTATCCAATCACCACGGTGACAATCAGCGCATATTCAGCATGGCACCGGCGCATGATGAGATGAACTTGTGCAACATCCACTTTCACGCAAGTGCCGAGCACAAAGGTGGGCAATTCACGAGTTACGCCGGCAATGGCGACGGCCACGGCAATCACACCGGCTTTGTCTACGACGGTGAATTGGCCAGTGCCCTGCTAGCGCCGGTCAGCGGGCAAATCTGCCCGGCCAATAACGCATCGCTGCAGCCTGGCGACACCATCGAAGTGCACTATGTATTCTCCAGCGCGCAGATTGCGCCCGGACCAACCCTGGGTGCTTGCCTCAACGATAACACCATGAATACCCAACTTCGCGTGGAAGGTCAGGTCTTCGTGCTGGTCAACGATCGATCAGCGCTGGACTTCTCCGAGCTGGCGGCTATCGGCGAGCGCAATGGTTATCACCAGGCACTGAACATCCCGACCAACACAGGATCGCCAATTCAATACGCAGGATCAACGACGGGACCGGCTTACAATGAAAACGGATCGCCCTTGCTGGTGAGCTGGAGCGTCCGCCCTGAGGTGGCGTTTGTTGACATCGAAACCGTGGGTGACTGGTGTAACGACAACGTGTTCGCTGAGAGTGCAGCGCATGGCGTTCGCAATCTGGTGACGGCTCCGGCACTGTTGTCGCCAATCGAATGATTGGCGCAATACCGGGTTACGGGTTCTGGGATAACTGGAAGCGGTAACCCAATCCCCGGACAGTCTGGATCATGGAAGCGGCCGGTGAGGCAGGATCTATTTTCTGCCGCAACCGGCTGACATACACGTCGACAATATTGGTCAACGGCTCGGACTGACTGCCCCAGACCTTGTTGAGGATCCGTTCCCGGGACAATGCCTTGCCGCTGTTCTGCATCAGGAATGCCAGCAGATCAAACTCCAGACTGGTCAGCGGGATATCCTGTGCATTCAGACACACCAGGCGGCTGCCCTGATCCAGAGTCAGGCTGCCGTGCCTGAGCACACTGTTGGTGCCTTGCTGCGGGTCGTCCAGGCGTCTTCCCAGTGCCTGTACCCGTGCCAGCAACTCTTCAAAATCAAACGGTTTACACAGATAGTCATCGGCCCCCGCGCGCAAACCGGCCACCCGTTCATTAACGTCATCCAGCGCTGTTAACAGTAAAATGCGGCTCTGCGGCGAGCGCTGCAGAATCATGGGTAACACCTGCACGCTGTCCTCTGTGCCAAACAGTCGGTCCAGTACAATCACATCGGGCTGATGTTGATGGGCCTGCATGCTGACCTGATGCAATTCGCTGACCGTGACACAGTCCAGGCCTTCAGCACTGAGGCCACGTGCAATAAAATTCAACAGCGGGCGTTCATCATCCGCAATCAGCACTTTCATGATGACGACTCCATAGGCAGGCATAACGTGAATGTAGAACCCTGGCCCGGCACTGAATCGACACTCAGTACTCCGTGGTGAGCTTCTGCGATGGTTCGCGCGATAGCCAGGCCAAGACCTGAACCTTCTATCGAACGATTGACCCTGACGAAGCGCTCAAATATATACGGAAGGTCGGATGGCGCAATACCAACGCCTTGATCGGTAATTTTGATCAGCAACTCATACGGCCGCTGCAACGCCTTGACCAGAACGGTTGTATCGGGCTCAGAGTACTTGATGGCGTTGTTTATCAGAATCGCCATGAGCTGAGCCAGCCGGTGTTGATCCCCGGAGAGCAGCGTCTGCGGACTGTCGATATCACATTCAAACGCAATCCTGTAATCCGGTGCGAGGCGACGCCAGTGATCGACCTGCTGCCTGAGCCAGGGCTCGATCGCGAACGTCTCGGGCTCCAGTATCAATTGGCCAGACTCGGCCCGCGCCAGCAGCAGCAGATCGTCAACCAGCCGGCTCAGCCCCACAGCCTGGCCGTGGATCACTTCCAGGGTCTGTCGGCCTGCAGTTTCACTGATCACAGGCTGACGCAAGGTGACCTGGGCCTCACCCCGGATGACGGTCAGTGGCGTGCGCAGCTCATGACTCAGATCTGCCAGGAACTGACGGCGCCTGTTATCAATATCGGTAAGTTTGGCATTTGCATCCGTCAGTTCACGGGTGCGCTGCTCGACTTCAAATTCAAGCTGCTTTCGGGAACGCTCCACCGACAGCTCATGCTCCTGCAACTGTCGGCCCATGGAGTTAAAGGACTCGACGATAGGATCAAATTCGCTATCCAGGTTATCCGGCAAGCGATGGTCGTAGCTACCCTGCGCCAGCGCTTTGGCACCATTGGAGATCGCCTGCAGTGGCGGATAGAGTTGATTGATCAACCACCAGCAGGCCAATATGATCAGAGGCAGACCCAATACACCAAACGCTACGGTGAACCATACAATTGCGGTATTCAGCATATCAATGCGGGCATTGATAGCCACAACCACACTGCTTTGCCGGGTGACCGCGTCGTTGATCGCTTCACGGAACTGATTGTCGATCGTGACCTCAAGCAAGGTACGCAAACTGTCTTGCATATTCAACGGGACATCATCCCGGTTGGCGGCGATAGCGCGAAATTCATCAATGATCTGCGCAATCAGCTGAGCAAGCCCCTCCGTGTCCTCAACACTGCCGCGCGTAATCTCAAGGCCAAGTTGTTGGCGTTGCGCAAGCTCGAGACGACGAATGTTATTGATGGACTCGTCGATTTGCTGCTGCTTGTTGCGCACACCCGCCTGGTTGGCAGTCTGCCCGAATATCAATCCATCCGTCAGTTGTTTGAATAACCGATAGGAGATACTCGACAGCTGCTGATGCTCGATAAGCAACGTCTGCGCCATGGTGCTCTGCGAGAGATTCTGCCGGGTAATTTGTGCCGATACCGCAGCTGCCATCAACACCACAATCAGGGCCGCCGTGGAGACACCGGCAAACAGGTACAGTTTCCGCTTAAACATGCTGGGTTGCCTTTGTCATCACAGTTGCGAAGCTCTTTACGCTAACACGGGAGGGTCGGTTCACACACAGGAATCGAGATCGTCACCTTGCCACCCAACCACCACACACCGGAAATACCTGTCCGACAAAACAATCTGCCGCACTGCTGCACAGATAGGCGGCAAACATGGCGTCCTCGCGGGCGCTGACCAGGCGTCCTAGTGGCACTTCGCGCGCCAGCCGGTCCCTGAACTTCGGATTAGCCTGCACTTCTGCCGGGAAGTAAGTCGGATTATCTACAAAATTCTGCGCAATGGCATTAACCTGAATATTCGATGGCGCGAGCTCCACACCCACGGCCTGAACGTAGGCAAGCTGCGCACCGCGAGCAGCGCTGTAGGTGGAAGCGCGCTTCATGCCTTTGAGGGCTGACGCACTGCCAACGACAAGTATCTTGCCGGCACCACGCTCCCTCATCATCGGCACTGCTGACCTGATCAGCCTGGGAAGCGGGTCCACCAACGCCGCGAATACTTCCCGCCACTCGTCCTCGTCAACATCCGCTGCTGCCGTACCCGGTGCCAGCACTGACAGGTTGGCGATCACAACATCAATATCACCCGCCTCACGCATCATCACCTCGACATTGTCAGGCGCTGACAGGTCAAGCTCATTCCTGATGACAACGGCACCCTGTTCGGCAAAGACTTCGCAGAAGACCGGCCCCATAAACTCGGAGGCTTGTGTGATCAACACACGCTTGCCTGTCAGACTATTATCCATGAACAGCTTCCTTTGTTACTTGCGCATGATGAGCTGTTTTGTGTTCACTCGCTCCACATCAATTTATGGTATAACGTTCATCTGTCAGTGGCTACTCTGTCCGGTCAGAGCATGCGTGAGTCAACGGAACTGCCAAGGATGCTGTATGGCCCGATCATCACCTTTTTTTACGTCCGACCGTCTGCGCTTTTTTATCAGTCGCATCAAAGAGCGGTTATGGATCAGACCTCTGATACTTTGCGTGCTCTCCATCGGCGCAACGTTTGTCGCCAGACTGGCAGATGATGCCGGGCTTGACCAACTGGCACCCAGCATCAACCCTGACTCAGTTGAATCCCTGTTGTCCATCATGGCCTCCAGCATGCTGGTTATTGCGACCTTCGCCGTAGGCTCCATGGTCGCCGCCTACGCCTCGGCCAGCGCCGCAGCGACGCCCCGCTCGATTCCTCTGGTCATTGCTGATGACGTCACCCAGAATGCGTTGTCGGCTTTTATCGGTGCGTTTATTTTCAGCCTTGTCTCTCTGGTCTCCGTGCAGCACGAGCTGTTTGACGTCGCCGGACTGTTTGCCATTTTCATACTGACACTGCTGGTGTTTGCCATTGTCATTGTCACTTTTGTACGCTGGGTTGACCGCATCGCCCGACTGGGCCGGGTCGTCAATACCATCGGACAGGTCGAGCTGGCAACCAGCAACGCATTACAACGCCGCCGGCGCTCCCCTACCCTGTGCGCCCTGCCGGCGCCAGCACCACACGATGACGAAACCGGCATTCCGGTGTATGCATCAAGCGTTGGCTACATCCAGAATATTGACATGGAGACACTGCAGTCCTGCGCACAAGCGCTTGGCTGTCATGTTCGGGTAACCGCACTGCCGGGTACCTTCGTGACCAGTCAGCGGGCATTGCTCCGTATCGATGCTGGCACGGAGTTTAACCCGGAAGACTTCTCCTGTGCGTTCAAGATAGGCACAAACCGTACCTTTGAAGATGACCCGCGTTTTGGTCTGCTGGCATTGTCGGAGATCGCCGACAAAGCTCTGTCACCCGGCATTAATGACCCGGGCACTGCCATCGATGTTGTTGGCACATTGGTGCGACTTTTTACAGAATGGCAGGCTCCTCTGCATAAAAAAGACATGGAAGAGATTATCTATCAGCAGGTGTCGGTTCCCGAGCTGTCAATAGCGGACATGTTCGACGACGCCTTTACCGCAATCGCCCGCGACGGGGCCAGTATTGTAGAACTATCGATCAGATTACAAAAAGCATTTGCTGCGCTCGCTGACAGCGACGATAAAGCCATGGCCAGCGCTGCTCACCAACACTCTCGCGCCGCCCTGGCCCGATCTGAACATGCCATGTCGCACCCCGATGATATCGCTGCAGTGCGCAAGGCAGCCGCCTTCTCGACAGTATAGCGGCAGCCGCCTGGTTATGGTCACCGTCATTCAGCATCCGGCGTTCGATTTAGTTTTATTTCCTGTTGTTGACGCTTGCTGAGGCCCTGCACAACAATACGGTACGATTCAGACAGGTAATATCGTAGCTCCTCGTCCAGCGCACCTGAGGTTTCGATTTGCTGTATCCATTTCATGCCACGATTGGCAAAGTAGGGCGCGGGAATATAACCCTCATGAACACTGAGAAAGGCAAAATTCTGATCTGAGGTTTTGAATGTAAACGCGGGATGTCGGTCACGACTCCAACCGCCAATGGCAAACACCTTGCCACCAATTTTCCAGACATGAGAACCGCCCCACTGCACCACATGAGTCGTAGCGGGCAAAGACCCGCAGAATTGATTAAATGCATTGTAATTCATGTCACACGTCGTGTTGTTGCCATAACAACATAATCGCTCATTCCGGATTTAAATTCAAATAAGCGGAGATGGCGTCATATTACCCGCGACTAAGCGGATTTGAGCAACAGCTCATATCCCGGGACAGCGCTGGGGGCGGAAATCATTGCACGTTTAGCGTAGGATGGTGTCAATCCGAAACCAACACCACACAATGGAAATCGCCTTTGTAAATACCCAGGCTCTCTGGAAAGACCCTGTCCACGGGGCGATTGCCGAGGAGACGATGAAGCATGCAGGATTTCCTGACAATATGGCAGGAAGCGGCGACTACCAGTCTGGGCTTTTTCTGGATGGCACTTTGGGCGTTCATACTCGGTTACCTGATCAGCAGCCTGATTCAGGTGCTGGTGACACGAGAGCGCATGCAGAAAACCATGGGCAAAGACGGCCCCAAAAGCATTGCTCTCGGCACTTTCTTCGGCTTCCTGTCCAGCTCCTGCAGTTTCTCTGCACTTTCCACGACCCGCGCACTGTTCAGTAAAGGCGCCGGCCTGGCCCCATCGCTTGCCTTTATGCTGGCCTCGACCAATCTGGTCATTGAGCTGGGCATGGTGATAGCGATATTTCTCGGCTGGCAGTTTGTGGTCGGGGAGTATGTCGGCGGCATTCTGCTGATTCTGGTCACCTGGCTGATGGTGCGCATCACCCGTCCGCGCCGGCTGGAAGCACTGGCCCGCAAGAAAATGGACGAAGGGCACGAGCACGACCATGACAGCCAGCCGGTCAGCTGGAAAGAGAAAATCACGAGCCGAAAATACTGGCACGAGATTGGTATGACCTATGTCATGGAGTGGCAGATGGTCTGGAAGGATGTACTGATCGGCTTCACGGTCGCTGGCATCATCTCTGCTGCAGTGCCGCAGAGTTTTTTCCAGGCCCTGTTTCTCGGTTCAGGTGGGGACAACGCCGCCAACCCCGGTTTCTGGCTGACACTGCAACAGGCACTGGTAGCACCGCTGGCGGCATTCTTCACCTTTATCGGCTCCATGGGCAATATACCACTGGCGGCCGTGCTGTTCGGCCAGGGCGTCACTTTTGCCGGGGTCATGGCGTTCATCTTTTCAGATCTGGTGGTTCTGCCAGTGTTGCGCATCAACGCGGCCTATTACGGCTGGAAAATGGCGCTCTACATCCTCGGCATTATGCTTGTCGGCATCGTATCTGTGGCACTGGTGATGCACTACGGTCTGGCAGCATTCGGCATGCTGCCAGAGTTTGGTAGCGGCCGGGATCCAGGCGAGCGCGAATTCTTTCAGGTGAATTATCAGCTGGTGCTCAACATCGTCTTTCTGCTGGCCACCGCGGTCATGGTATGGCTGTATCGTCAGGGTCAGCAAGGCGAACACGGCCATCACCACCATCATGATCATGGTGGCCCGTCGTTGACCGACAAAGTGCTGCGCACACTGTCAGTTGTAGCTGGACTCTGGCTGGCAGGTGGCGCAGCACTGATTCTGCTTTGATCAAACATTACACCCGACACAAGGAGTTGATATGACCTTTGCCATTTCAGACATGAAAGTAAGCAGTCACGACCTGACACAGGGAGACCGTATCGCAGACAAACACAGCTTTGATGGCGGCAATGTATCGCCCGATCTGCAATGGGAAACACTGCCCGCGGACACAAAATCGGTGGCGGTATTTTGCCATGACCCCGATGCCCCGCTAATTTCGACGCCGGGTAATTATGGTTTTGTGCATTGGTTGCTCTATAACATCCCGCCGGACGTCTCGCACCTGCCTCAAGGCTGCAAGGATTACGCACAGGGTGTGAACAATTTCGACAGCACCGGCTACGGTGGCCCCAGACCGCCGGCAGGCCATGGCCGACATCACTATTTTTTCTGGGTACTTGCGCTTGATGTTGAACCGGCGCTGGCCGACGGACTTGAGCTGGCGGACTTTCTGGAGAAAGTGGAACCCCATGTACTGGGCATGAACCGACTGATGGCGCACTATGAGGTGTAACATGCAGATCACAAAAATTCTCTTGCTGTCCCTGACATTGACGGGCGCGCTCATTGTGCAGGCACAGGATCAACACCAACCGGACACAGCAGTGGCCACGTTTGCCGGCGGCTGCTTCTGGTGCATGGAACCGCCCTACGATGAACTGGAAGGCGTCACAGCAACCATTTCCGGTTACATCGGTGGCTCCGTCCCGGACCCCAGCTATGAGCAGGTATCCTCAGGCGGAACGGGGCACGCCGAAGCCGTACAGGTTGAATACCACCCAGACCAGGTCAGTTATGAAACGCTGCTGGAGGTGTTCTGGCGTAACATTGACCCGCTGGATGCCGGCGGCCAGTTTTGCGATCGTGGCAGCCAGTATCGAAGCGCAATTTTTTACCATAACGAAGAGCAAAAACGATTAGCCGAGGCTTCCCGTGCGCGGCTCAATGACGAGGCCGGATTACCGGGCCCCATTGTGACCGGCATAGTGTCCGCCGATCCCGCTGATTTTTATGTCGCTGAAGATTACCATCAGAACTATTATCAGGAACATTCAGTCAGGTATAAATTCTATCGCTGGAACTGCGGTCGTGACGAGCGCCTTGAGGAGATCTGGGGAAACGACTGATCAATCATCGTCGCTAAAAGCAGAGAGATGAAATTCCGCTGCCTCTGCCACTTCCTTCACGCCGCTTTCAAACAGCTCCGGCACCTCGCCCCCTGCCATCACTTCCAGCACGGCGTGAACACCACGGGACAGGGACGTCAGGTTGTAGCCGCCTTCCAGTACCATCACGAGCCGGCCTTCACAATGCTGGTCGGCGATACTCTGGACAATGCTGGTGAGGACCTTGAAGCCGTTATAGGTCAGGTTCATGGCCATGTCATTGTGGTGCGGGTCAAAGCCGGCAGAAACCAGCACCAGATCAGGCTTGAAACGCTCTGCAGCGGGCACCAGTATCTCACGAAATGCTTTTTCCAGAGCGATGTCGCCCGCAGCTTCCGGCAGCGGTACGTTGATGGTATAACCTTCGCCCAGTCCGGCGCCCACTTCTTCCAGATGGCCGGAACCGGGATAAAACGGCGCGGCGCAGTGGGTATCAAAGAACAACACATCGGGATCTGCCCAGAATATATCCTGGGTGCCATTACCATGATGCGCGTCCCAGTCAATGATCAGAATACGCTCACAACCCAGTTTAGCCTGGGCATGCGCTGCCGCCACCGCGACGTTATTCAACAGACAGAAGCCTCTGGCACGCACTGCCTCGGCGTGATGACCCGGCGGTCGCACCAGCGCGAAGGCACTTTGTGATTTTTTGCTGACCACGTTTTCCACCGCCGCTATCGCATTGCCGGCGGCCGCTGTGGCGGCCTTGATGCTGTCAGGGGATACCGCCGTGGTATCACTGTCCAGCCAGGCGCTTTTGCCTTCCAGTTCGAATAACTGGTCCAGATACGATGTGGTATGAACGCGGCTTAACTGGTCGTACGTGGCACTGGCGCCCGCTTCAAACTGGATGCCCGGAATGGGGTTCTCATCAAGGTAGGTCTTGATCGCACTCAGTCTTCCGGGATGTTCCGGGTAGCTCCATTTGAAATCCAGGCCTTGCAGGATGCTCCTTACCCGTTTTTCAACCCGGCTGGCAATAAAAGGCAGATCCACCTGCGGATCATGCCCCAGCATCACGTCGTCACAAAATACCTTAACCTTGCGATCACCTATCACTCAATTCCCCTTTTCAGCTATCCGAACCTGCTTGCTGCAGGCCCGGAAATCATCGTCGTTTCGCCAGGGCTTCCTGCACCACTGCGGTGAACGCCGCAGCCCGAACTCCCGTGGGCTTGAAGCCCAGCTTGGCCCAGGTCGCTGCCGCCTCTTTGTTGGAAGCGGCATATTCCAGGATCAGCTCGCCGATATTGTGGCTTTCTGCGAAGGCCAGCAACTCTCGCAGGATGGCACTGAACACACCGAGCTTACGGAAATCCGGCTCGACCCAGACATCATCAATGATTCCGGATTTGAATTCAACATCTGCCGTCTGCTCCCAGATGCCCTGACTGCGCCATACGTATAGATAACCCATACCCACCAGGCGCTCATCAGATGTCTGCGCCACAACGATCAGCTTGGCCGGATCGGACAGGGATGAACGCAGAGTCGCCAACAGGCGATTGTGCTCTTTCTCCTTGAGCGTGTGGGGCGGAGAACCCGCTACGTGAAGCGCCAGCTTGGCAAGAAAATCGACGAGCACTGGCAGATCTGTGTCCTGCGCCGCGCGTATCGATACCTGGTCAACGTTCTTTACTTTTGCCGTCATTGGACACCCTCTTCACTTTCTGTGACGCCTGACCCTATAAACTTCCGGACAGCCAGAATACACCGGTAATTTTCTTTCGCAAGCGACACCACGGTAGCATCGATGCCTGCGCACGGCAATGCAACCGCCAACGCTCAGGGCTCTGCGTTTTAGAATTTACTCCATAGATCGCGCTTGTTGAAATATCGAATCATGAGCGGGGTTTCAACCGCTGCGTAGGTGATGAAAGCAAACCAGAACCAGTTGGTCGAGAACACCAGCAGATCGAACGCATGGTCACGCCCCGCATAAAGCATTCCAGCGACAAGAAGCACGGTCCCGGTAGCCAATAAGTCATTTGCGGCTATGCGCACAAGATTGTCACCACACAACATCGGGTACGCAACGAAATATGCCAATAACGCGACCGTCAAATTCAGGCTGAGAACAATAAGTTCTGGCGTAACCATTGCGTTCCTTCAGGGTTTAACCTGTCGCGCACGTTGTGCAGAATTTACAGGTATCGGGCGGCTGCCAGCACCTGGCTGAAGTCAGGCCGTTCGCGGTAGTCTTCTTCAGCAAACTTGAACCGGATGACACCATCAGCGTCAATCAGGAATATGCCTGGATAGGGGATGCCGTAGGCGCGATCGCCAGGTTCATATTGGTTGTTCACGATGTTGAGGGCACTGAAGTGCCTGGTATCTTCATCGCTCAACATCGGGAAGTCGACATCGTAGTCAGTTTCGGCATTTTTAAGGGTTTGCAGCGAGTCATATGTCATGGTGGCAACATTGATGCCCATGGCCTCGAACTCGGGCGCAACATCCACTAACTGCTGTAGCTGGCTGATACAATACGGGCACCAGTCAAAAGAGCGACTCAGCACCAGCACCAGACCGTTGCGGCCGCTCAGATCAGCAAGCGTTCGGAGATCGCCATTCTGGTCTGGCGCTGCAATGGGCGGAATGTTGTTGCCCTCGGGGAAGTCCGGTGCCCAGACCCAGTCCTGGGCGACAGCGATGCTACTGAAATTGATCATTACGAAGAGAAGCAGGGTTTTAATCGGCGTTGGCATACAATGTCCTTATGATCTTGGATAGTTATCGGAATCTGCTGCTTTTCAGGCGCCTTTTACAAGACTCCATGCCAGCAGTTTTTGTCTCATGCCGACACCGGCTTCCGGTCAGATGGATGGTTAATGCCATCCATGACCACGACGTCGTCCAGTTCAAACGGATTCACACCTTCCAGGCAGGCGATGTTGTAACCATATTCAGCCGGGTTGGAACGGCGCTGATGATGGGTGTAGATGCCACACACGGTGCAGAAGTAGTGCTTTGCCACCCGCGTATTGAACTGATACAGGCCCAATTTTTCCTCGCCCTTTAATATCCGGATACACGCCAGCTTGCTGGTACCCATGATGGCGCCGCGCCGACGACACAGAGAGCAGTCACAGCGCTTGGGATCAACCACGCCATCGGGCAAGTGCATCTCCATCTGCACAGCGCCACAATGGCAGCTAAGCGGATGGTATTCCCTGATGTTGGTGTCGCCAATGCGCTTGATCATGGTGGTGGTCTCTCCGTGTGTTATGCCTGTTGCGGGTGAAATCAGGCGAGCCAGGGTTTGTACGGTTCGTCAGCGACAGTATCGGCCTCATCGCTCTGCGTGGCAACGCTGTTGTCGTAGTCACGAACAATGTTGACGGCAGCCTCATAGTCATCTTCATTGACCAGCACATTGGCGAAGCCATCCATGGCCAAATCACCGACTGCACCCTGCAGGTAGTGTCCGCCCACGTGGGAATCAATGTCATTGGCGCGCAGCATCCCGGCCACGATATGCGCTTCGATGATGTCGTTGGCTCGATAGACTATTTTCACAAGGTCTCCCACGTTATTCCTGAAGCCTCAGTATCGCAGAATGACCATGGCTGCGGCCAGCACCAGAATCAGCGCCGCCAGCACATTCAGGGCGCGTGTCAGTTGACGGGCGCGAGAGCTTAGCGCCAGTGTCTGCCCCGCCCGACTCACCAGCCAGGCATAACACAACTTGACCCCACCCACGGTAATGACGGTAATCAGCACAATAAGCAATATGTCAGGCACAGTGAGCACACTCAGGTCGACAAAGGCAGGAAAAAAACCAAGGTAGAAAAACACAGCCTTTTGATCACCCAGCGTCAGCAACAGGCCGCTGAAAAAACTGGATGTAAGTGATGTCGGACGAAGATGAAGCGCAGTGTCGCCCGCGGCGCCGGTCACGTTACGGGAGCGCCAGAGCGCCACTGCCATCCAAAGCAGATAGGCCGCCGCTGCGTATTTGAGGTAGTCGACCCAACTGCCGGCAGACGCCAGCAGCAGACCGAGTCCGAACAGGACAATCAGGATGAAGATGATATCACCGGTCACCACACCGGCACTGACCGCCGCGCCGTGACGGAAACCACCACTAAGTGCGCGTGAGGTTACCGCCAGCACACTGATACTGGGCAGAGCGGACAGTACCAGCATGGCACTGAACAACGCTATCAGGCTGGCTGGTGTCAGGCTCATGGCCCGAGTCCTCCCTCAATCAGGGCTTTTTACTGGGCGTTCGGCGCTTACCCTTATCCTTGTCCATACGTACTTTGGGGCCACCGCGTTTTTTCGCCTTGGGTTTAGGTGTGAAACGCTTATCGTCACCGGCCCCGGCTGGCGCCGAGGATGGTTCACTGAAATCTTCACGGGTACGTCGGATGGGCCGATCGGCAGCCGCCGGTGGCCCATCGGAGCGGTCCGGGCGGTTTTTTCTGAAACCTTCCGGCTTGGCCCCTTCTGACTTGAAGCCTTCCTTTTTGAACCCGCCTGCGGCGGATGGGCCTTTTTTGAAGCCCTCTTTCTTGAATACTTCTTTCTTGAAGCCCTCTTTCCTGAAAGCAGGCTTTTTGAAATCACTGCCACCGGCGTCACGTCGATCCTTATTGAAGGCCGGACGTTTACGTTCGGGGCGGGTGTCTTTTTCAGCAGCACTCTCCGCCGCACTCATACGCTCCAGGTCCAGCGCCTGGTTGCACACACGCGTACGCTGAAGGATCTGAAATACATCATCGGGCATGCCGGCAGGCAGATCGATAGTAGTATGATCGTCGTAAATCTGAATACGACCGATATATCGACCCTCAATGCCACCTTCATTGGCAACGGCGCCGACAATCTCGCGCGGCGTCACACCATGCTCGTGACCAACCTTGATACGGAAGCGCTCCAGAGCGACGTCTTCGCCGTCATCGAACTCACGCGCTTCGCGGCGTTTGCGGGCCGGGCGATCAGACACCGGATCACCGGTAAAATCGTTATCATTAAGCTCGCCAAACAGATCCTGCATCGGCGGTTTGCTTTTTACCTTGCGGGCCGGTTTGTCGGCCGGTGCAGACGCGGTGCCGGCATCACGGGCGCTGGCGACAAAGGCATCAACATCAGGTGTATTATTCGCGGTTTTGGCTGACTTGCCAGCTTTGACGGCAGGGGTCTTGCCATAACCGGACTTGGCAACACCAACATCCTTAAACGATGGTTCCAGCGGGCGGTCTTTCTGTAACAGCCACGCCATGGCCGCAGCCGCGTCCTCAACACTGCAATCATGTTCGCTGCACAGATCAGTGATCAGACCGCGGAAGAAATCCAGGTTGTCATTTTCCAGCGCCACCGCAATGGTGTCCTTGAACTGTTGGCTGCGATGAAGAATCAACTCTCCGCGCGTTGGCAGTTCCATGCGCGTCACTTTTTTCCGCGTGGTGCGCTCAATGGATTGCAGCATGCGCTGCTCACGCGGGGCAACGAACAGGATTGCCTTGCCGCTGCGACCGGCACGACCGGTGCGACCAATACGATGTACGTAGGTCTCGTTGTCGTAGGGGATATCGTAGTTCATCACATGGCTGATACGCTCTACGTCCAGCCCACGGGCGGCAACGTCAGTGGCAACAACAATATCCAACTGACCGTTCTTCAACTGCTCTACCGTGCGTGTTCGAAGCTGCTGATTCATGTCGCCATTCAACGCCGCGGCAGAGAAACCACGTGCATTGAGTTTGTCCGCCAGCTCCTGAGTGCTGTTCTTGGTGCGCACAAAAATAATCATGCCATCGAACTCTTCCACTTCCAGCATGCGTGTCAGCGCGTCGAGCTTGTTGGTGCCCTGCACCAACCAGTAAAACTGCTCAATATTGGCATTGGTGCTGGTCGCGGTCTTGATGCTGACTTCGATCGGGCTGCGCAAATATTTCTCCGCAACGCGCCGAATTACCGGTGGCATGGTGGCAGAGAACAGCGCGACCTGACGGGTCGACGGTGTTTTCTGCAGAATCAGTTCCACGTCATCAATAAAACCCATGCGCAGCATTTCATCGGCTTCATCCAGCACCAGTGTCTTGATGTCGCCCAGATCCAGCGATTTGCGGTTCAGGTGATCCAGCAGACGGCCGGGCGTGGCCACCACAACATGAACACCGCGACGCAAGGCCTGCAACTGGCGGCCCATCTCCTGGCCGCCGTATACCGGCAACACGTGAAACCCTCGCATACCCTGAGCGTAGGTCTGGAATGCTTCCGCCACCTGGATCGCCAGTTCTCGCGTGGGGCACAGCACCAGAGCCTGGGTTTTGGGATTGGTGACATCAATATGCGCCAGCACAGGCAGGGCGAAGGCCGCCGTTTTACCGGTACCGGTTTGCGCCATGCCCACAATGTCGTTGCCTTGCAGCAGGGCGGGGATGGTCGCCTGTTGGATAGGCGAGGGTTTTTCGTAACCCACTTTGTTGAGTGTTTCTAACAGAAAAGCGGGAAGATCAAGCTCAGCGAAGCTGAGATCCTGAACGGGTGTCGTCGACATAATGGTGCCTGCAGGCGCGGGGAATTCAATAAAAGGGCGGCGATTATACGCCAGAAGCGCTCTGACGTATAGCCGTTAACCCCGGCACGAATCCCGCACTGCCCGCGCTGTCAGTCGTATTCGCGCAAAAAGTCGACGGCGCGGTCCGGGAAGTCGGTAAACACCCCGTCAACATTGGCTTCAAAATAGAACAGTTCCAGCATGTGGTCAAAATCGTCCGCGTAGGCCGGAATCTGCCCTTCGTCCTGCCGGAACGTGTATGGATGCACTTGCATGCCAGCCTGGTGGGCGTCACTGACCAGCGAACTGATAATCAGGCCGCTGCGGGTAGACTCCGGGCTGATGATCATGCCTTTTTCCGGTCCCACGCCGTCAGCGTACTGCGCAAGATCGCGCATCCCGCCGGCGCTGAGCATCCATTGGTAGACCTCGTCGTCACCCATTAGCTGCACCAGCTTCAGCTCCACGCCCAGCGCTGGCAGCACTTCTTCATGAACGCGTTTCAATTCGTCGAATTCAAAGGTCTGCACAAACACATTGCTGTCTTTGCTGGTGTAGCCGAAGCGCTTCAGTTCACGGATGATGGCGGTGCTCAGGTCTTTGCCGTTGTCGTGATGAAACGCAGGTGACTTGATCTCGGGATAGATGCCGATGTCCTGGCCTGAAGCGAGGTTCATGCCCTGCACCATTTCCAGTTGCTCGGCAAAGGTATGGATCTGGAAGCTGCCCTGCCAGAGCGGGAAACGCTGCGGGTAGATCTGTCGCTCGACGCCGCTCTCGTCCACCCGGTAGCCTTCGGTAACCCTGAGCTGACGCAGCTCGGCCAGATCAAAATCGACCACGTAGTGCCGACCGTCATCGCGCGCACGGCCAGGAAACTGGTGGCGCACGTCAGTATTACGGTCCAGCGTCAGGTCATGCCAGACGATGAGCTGATCATCGCGTGTCATCACCACATCCTGTTCCATGAAATCGGCGCCCATGGCATAAGCCATGGCCACAGCTGGCAGCGTGTGTTCGGGCAGGTAACCACTGGCGCCGCGGTGCGCGACCACAATCTTGCCAGCGGCATCGCGCTGGGCATAGGCAGGCTCGATCGGCACCACATTCCCCACTACCAGACCCATGACCAGGACTCCGCTCAGAAATCGCTTGATTGCTGCAGTTGCCATCAGTGTATCCTTTTTTTTAGCAGTCATGTTGATATCGCTGACCCCGCAGTCTACAACACTTTTATGACAGTTCGCCGACAATGTCCTGGTCATGGGTCTGGCGCAATGTAACAAACGTGAAACAATGACGTGCGGGGCACGACGCACAGCAAGAACGAGCCGGCATGAAGATCTGCCACCTTGCTTTATAATTGTGCGGCGTATATCAGTTTGAATTCAAGCCACTAGCCCGCAGTACGCACAATGGCAGCACGTTTAACTTTGTCACATTACGGCACTATTGTGGCGATCAGCCATATTTGTCCATCACATTGCCATAATTGACAGCAAATCTTTTGCTCTGTTTGTTGTCTGAATGACTGACGGCAGAACTATGCCCCCAATTCACTCAGTCAGCAGTTAGCAGTAGACACGAGGTATGCCAATGAGATTATTCAAACGCAGCAGCAATCCCATTTTTATTGAAGATGAGGGCTACAACTGGGGGAACAAGCGCGGAAAAGGCTTTCGGGTGTTCATGTTTCTGCTCACACTGACCCTGGCTACAGGCATCGTCATCACCATGATCAACCCTTAAGTAGTGCGTACGCCCGGGCTAACCGGGACCAGAAGCGATAACCCGGGCAAAAAAAAGCCACCTGTATAAGGTGGCTTTTTCCTGATCAGGCCCGGACCAGATCCGGGACCGACGGTGTGCGCCTGCTTACGCCTTCCTGAATAGCGGCTCGCTCTCTGCCGCTGGTTTGGCCTCTGCCGCAGCGGGCTTAAAAATCTCACTGTACAGGAAGAAGTCAGTGAGCACGGCGCGCAGGTGAATCGACGCGTTCAGATTATCCACCAACTCCGAGCTCATCAGAGGCTGCGCCAGCACAAAACGAAGGGTGGCACTGGCCTTGCGCAGGTCCTCAGCGATCACCAGCTCGTATTCATGCTGAGTCTCGCCCAGGGCAGCCAGGACGTTTTGCATGGAGGCCAGCATATCTTCCAGTGTCGGTCTGGCATGAGGCGTCGGATAACTCGCCTCGTCATGCGGCGGACGCCCCTGAGCGGCGTACGCCAGCAGGAACTCGTAGCCAGACTCAACTACCTCAATATCTTTTTCCAGGTTCTTAACGTCGGTCAATCTTTCACCTTCCATTTGTTTGTATCGTGATTGGCACGCATTTCATCTTCCGAGATCCAGCCTTTGACCATGGAGCGCGTGTAAAAGATCTTCTCGGGGCGCACCGCAAAGTAGATGTGGATGGCGGTAAATGCCACCAGCGCCAGGGTTGCCAGGCCGTGCAGCAGGAACATCAGGCCCAGTTGCGCCTCATCCGCCACTGACGGACGTTCCCAGAACGGGGTGCGGATATTCAAAAACAGAATGACGCCGGTGACAATAACCAGCAGCACCAGCACGGTCATTGCCCAGTGCATGCCTTTCTGCTCAAAAGAGTATTTGCCCGGTTTGCGGGTTTCATCAAACGGCTCGGCGAAATCCGCCGGTGTCATGATCATGGACTTGAAGTCCTGCCAGAATGACGCACGAATAATGTGAAAAACCACTACAAAGGTCAGCAGCAGACCTGCGATCCAGTGGATATCGAGCCACGCGAAGCGAATGCCGATGATAGGCATGACACCGGTGGCGATAAGCACGAGCACAGAGCCAGCCATGATCCAGTGAAACGCGCGGTCGATGGCATCGTGTCGGCTTACTTTTTTACCTGCAGGCGAAGGTTTGGCTTTTTTCTTGGCCAATGCAGCCATAAAAATGGCATGCGCGGCCAGCAGCACCAGAATTGCGACGGCAACTACCCAAAGCAAATCCCAGGACACACCCAGAATTACCTCATCACCCCATACATCCCGTTTATAACGTACGATTTCCACGCGAATTCCCCTCATCTGTAAGATATTGTTTTTTAAGGCGCTTTCCAGACACCATGTGACCTACCACGCACGCAGCGAAATCAGATTCACCACGCCTGCTTGACGCTTTCCGGGCGGCCTCTCAGAAACCACACTGACGCCGGCCGCCGCCACTGGCATTAAGCAAGTGTACCAGTACCCCTTAAAATGCTTGTCAAGCCTAGGGATTCAGGGGGCATACAGGACGAGAAGGTTAATCCAGACATGAACATTTATCAAGCCAAGATACGCCTCATGCCGGGATCGTCACAGCTTGACATATTTTCGTTCGGTGGTATTGTGTCCAGCCCCCGTAAAACAGCGTACTGTGGTTTTACGACCGTCCGGACCATGCCGGACACGCAGTCCGGGGTGCAGGCAGCGTCATCGAGCCGCGTCAAATCAAAAACCCTAAATCCACGCATCTCCCTGCTTGCAACGCTTGAAGATCGATCGTGTCGGCCAGGAACGTTAACGATAGCCGAAGCGGAAACACTATAACGAATTAACGAGACTTAGCGACTTATGACTGATCAAGCCCAATACCCCTACAAGTTTGGCTTCCCGGAACAAACCGGACTTTACGACCCGGCGAGTGAAAAAGACTCCTGCGGCGTAGGCTTTGTGGCAGACATCAAAGGTCGCCCCAGTCACCAGATCATGCTGGACGCCTATCACCTGAACTCGCGCATGGATCACCGCGGCGGTTGTGGTTTTGAAGCCAACACCGGGGATGGTGCCGGTATCCTGATGGCGTTGCCGCATTCCTTTTTTGCTGACGTCACCAAAAACGAGCTGGGCACCGAGCTGCCCGCAGCCGGCCAGTACGCAGTCGGCAACATCTTTCTGCCACAGATCAGCAAAGAGCGTGAGTTCTGCCGCGACGCGATCAACCAGATTATTGCTGAAGAAGGCCAGACCTTGCTGGGCTGGCGCGAAGTGCCGGTTGACGCTGACGGAGCCGATGTCGGCCCGGCAGCCCGAATGGCACAGCCGCAGATCGAGCAACTGTTTATAGGTGCCGCTGACGGCCTGGACAAGGAAGCCTTCGAGCGCAAGCTGTACATTATCCGCAAGCGCTTCACCCACAAGCTGCGCGGCGACAAGTCGCTGAGCGAAGCCAAGATGGTCTACGCCTGCAGCCTGTCCACCAAAGTCATTGTCTATAAAGGCATGCTGACGCCCGGTCAGTTGTTCCCGTTCTACAAGGACCTGACCAACCCGGCCTGTGAAACTCACATGGCCATGGTGCACTCGCGCTTCAGCACCAACACCTTCCCGTCGTGGGACCGCGCTCAGCCCAACCGTTTCATGAGCCACAACGGCGAGATCAACACCTTGCGCGGCAACGTCAACCAGATGGTGGCGCGTGAAGGTACGCTGAACACTGACCTGTTTGATGACAAGCTGAAAGACCTGTTCCCCATCATCGACTCTGATTGCTCGGACTCAGGCTCATTTGACGCCGTTCTCGAGTTCATGCTGCTGTCCGGTCGCTCCCTGCAGGAGGCCGTGATGATGATGATCCCGGAAGCCTGGCAGTCCGACGTCAACATGACGCAGGACAAAAAGGACTTCTATGAGTTCCATTCCGCGCTGATGGAGCCATGGGACGGTCCCGCGTCCATCGTGTTCTCTGATGGCCAGTACATCGGCGCCGTGCTCGACCGCAACGGCCTGCGCCCCAGCCGATATTACGTGACCCATGATGACAAGGTGATCATGGCCTCGGAAGTGGGGGTGGTCAAAGTTGATCCCGCCAACGTCAAGGAAAAGGGCCGTTTGAAGCCGGGCCGCATGTTCCTGCTCGACTTTGAGCAAGGCCGGCTGATTCCCGATGAAGAGCTCAAGCACAGCATTGCCGCCAAGCGCCCTTACGGTGAATGGCTGAATAACCAGCGCGTCACCCTGGACAAGCTGTCTGACGGCAACGAAGAGCACTCACTGGACTCCGATAACGTGCTGGCACGCATGCAGGCCTTCGGTTACACCACCGAGACCATGCAGTTCATGCTGCTGCCCATGATCACCGAGGCTCGTGACCCGCTGGGTTCCATGGGTAACGACTCGGCGCTGGCCTGTCTGTCTGACAAGCCGCGCATGATCTATGACTATTTCAAGCAATTGTTTGCCCAGGTCACCAACCCGGCCATCGACTCCATCCGCGAAGAAGTGGTGATGTCGCTGGAATGCTTTATCGGCCCGGAAGGCAACCTGCTGGAAACCAGCGAAGAGCAGGCCCACCGGCTGAGCCTCAAGCACCCGATTCTGTCCAACAAGCAGCTGCAGACCATTGCCAATATGGATTACAACGGCCTGCGCACCAAAGTCATCGATATCACGTTCGATGTGCATGCTGACACGGGCTTCCAGGATTCCCTGAGCCGCATCTGCAGTGAGGCCAGCCAGGCCATCGCCGACGGTTATGCCTTCATTGTGCTGTCTGACCGCAAGATCGGCAAAAACCGGGCCGCCATCAGTGCCCTGATCGCCTGCGGCGCGGTCCACCACCATTTGATCAAAACCCATGAGCGCACCCGTATTGGCCTGATCGTTGAAACCGGCGAAGCACGCGAGGTTCATCACTTCTGCCTGCTGACTGGCTACGGCGCAGACGCAGTGAACCCTTACCTCGCTTTCGAAGCGGTATGGCAGGCACAGCTCGACGGCCTGCTGGGTACGGACTACAACACCGAAGATAAAGTGGTGTACGCCTACAAAAAAGCCGTGGCCAAAGGCATGCTCAAGGTCATGGCGAAAATGGGTATCTCCACGTTGCATTCCTACAAGGGCGCACAGATATTTGAAGCCGTGGGCCTGGCCGACGATATCGTCAATCGCTGCTTTGTCGGCACCGCCAGCCGAGTGCAGGGTGTGAATTTCGCCACACTGATTGAAGAGACCCAGCGTCGTCACCGCCTGGGCTTCCCGGAAAAGGACGAGAACCGTATTCCGGTGCTCAACAACCCGGGCGACATCCACTGGCGCAACGGTGGCGACAGCCACATGTGGGACCCCAGTGCAATCTTCAACCTGCAGAACGCAGCGCGCACCAACAGCCCGGACGCCTACAAGGTCTTCGCCAAGTACACCAACGAGCAGACCACACGCGCCTGTACGCTGCGCGGCCTGCTGGATTTCCGCAAGGATACCGCGGCCATTGCGCTGGATGAGGTCGAGTCTGCCAAGGACATCGTCAAACGTTTCGCGACCGGCGCCATGAGTTTTGGCTCCATTTCCGAGGAAAGCCACGAGGCACTGGCCGTGGCCATGAACCGCCTGGGCGGCAAATCCAACACCGGCGAAGGCGGTGAGGATCCGATCCGCTTCCAGCCCATGGCCAATGGCGATTCCAAGCGCTCGGCGATCAAACAGGTGGCATCGGGCCGTTTCGGCGTCACCATCTGGTATCTGAGCAATGCTGACGAAATCCAGATCAAGATTTCCCAGGGCGCCAAACCTGGTGAAGGTGGCGAGTTGCCCGGCGGCAAAGTGGACGAGCAGATTGCCCGCATCCGGCACTCCACCCCGGGCGTCGGTCTGATTTCGCCACCGCCGCACCACGATATCTATTCCATTGAGGACATGGCGCAGTTGATCCATGACCTGAAAAACGCCAACCGTCAGGCGCGCATCAGCGTCAAACTGGTGTCCGAGATTGGCGTTGGTACAGTTGCCGCGGGCGTCACCAAAGCAAAAACCGATCACCTGGTGATTGCCGGCCATGACGGCGGCACCGGTGCCTCGCCATTGACCTCGATCAAGCATGCCGGCCTGCCATGGGAACTGGGTGTGGCCGAGACCCACCAGACGCTGGTGATGAACAACCTGCGCTCACGCGTGGTACTGCAAACCGACGGTCAGCTTAAAACCGGCCGTGATGTCGCCATCGCTGCGTTGCTGGGTGCCGAAGAGTTTGGTTTTGCCACCGCGCCTCTGGTCACGCTGGGCTGCATCATGATGCGCAAGTGTCACCTGAACACCTGTCCGGTAGGAATAGCCACGCAGGATCCGGCGCTGCGCAAGAAGTTCAAGGGCCAGCCCGAGCACGTCGTGAACTACCTGTTCATGGTGGCGGAAGAACTGCGTGAAATCATGGCCAAACTGGGTATCCGCACGCTGAACGAGATGGTAGGCCGGGTCGATCTGCTGGAAAGCAACATCGCCATCAACCACTGGAAGGCCAAAGGCCTGGACCTGAGCAAGATCCTGGCGCCAGCCAAGGCTGTGTTCCCGAACACCGGCACATACCAGACCATCGCGCAGGACCACGGCCTGGACAAGGCACTGGACAACCAGCTGATTGAACTGGCCGCGCCAGCGCTGGAAAAGGGCGAGAAGGTCAATATCGAATTACCGGTGATCAACATCAACCGCGTCGTCGGCACCATGCTGTCCAACGAAGTGGCCAAACGTTGGGGCGAGCAGATGCTGCCTGACGACACCATCAACATCAAGTTGCACGGCTCTGCAGGCCAGAGCCTGGGTGCCTGGCTTGCCAAAGGCATCAGCATCACGGTGGAAGGTGACTGCAACGACTTCGTGGGCAAAGGTCTGTCTGGTGGCCGCATTGTGGTTTACCCGCCCAAGAACAGTACGTTCAAGGCCGAAGACAACATCATTGCCGGTAACGTCAATCTGTATGGTGCCACCGGCGGTGAAGCCTACTTCCGTGGTATTGCTGCCGAGCGATTTGCGGTGCGCAACTCCGGTGCGTCTGCGGTTGTTGAAGGCATCGGCGATCACGGCTGTGAATACATGACCGGTGGCCGGGTGGTCATCCTGGGCAAAACCGGTCGCAACTTCGGCGCCGGCATGAGCGGCGGCGTCGCCTATGTCTGGGACCAGGACGAGAGCTTTGCGCGTCAGTGCAACACTGAGTCCTACGAGCTGGAAGGCGTCACCGATGCTGCCGACCTGGATGAACTGAAAACACTGATCAGTAACCATCTGCAATACACCGGATCGGCGGTGGCCCAACAGATTCTGGATAACTGGGATCAGGCCATCAAACAATTCGTCAAGGTCATGCCCAGCGATTACAAACGCGTGCTGGCGGAAATGGCGGCAAAAGAACAGGCGGTCGCGGTGTAGCAGGCGGTTGGCCACACTGGCGATAGAGACCATTGGGCGCGGCCGTTTGACAACAGCCAGCCGGGATATAAATTTCGAAGAATAGGTTAAGACATGGGCAAACCAACGGGTTTTAAAGAATTTGAGCGCAAGACTGAACCATATCGGGCGCCGGCAGAGCGACTCCTTGATTACAAGGAAATCTACACCGAACACGACGAGAAACACCTGGCTACCCAGGGCGCGCGTTGCATGGATTGCGGCGTTCCGTTTTGCCAGTCTGACAATGGCTGCCCGGTTTACAACCTGATTCCCGAGTGGAACGACCTGGTTTACAAAGGCCAGTGGCGCGACGCGCTCGACCGCCTGCACAAGACCAACAACTTTCCCGAGTTCACCGGCCGCGTGTGTCCGGCACCCTGTGAAGGCTCCTGTGTACTGGGCATCAACGAACCTGCGGTGACCATCAAGAACATTGAAAATGCCATCATCGACAAAGGTTTCGAGAATGGCTGGGTGCAGGCCAACGTGCCAACCCTGCGGTCCGGCAAAAAAGTGGCTGTCATCGGCTCCGGCCCTGCCGGTCTGGCAGCGGCGGCGCAGTTGAATCAGGCCGGTCACGAAGTGACCGTTTATGAGCGCGCTGATCGCATCGGCGGCCTGCTGATGTATGGCATCCCGAACATGAAGCTGGAAAAGGATGTGGTCGATCGCCGCGTTAAACTGCTGGAAGCAGAAGGCGTCAAATTTGTCACCGGCGTTGATGTCGGCGGCAAAAGTGTCAACGCCATGCCTGCGGACGAATTACTGGGCCAGGTCGACGCCATGTGTCTGGCTACCGGCGCGACAACGGCACGCGACCTGGGCATCCCCGGCCGCGAAGGCCCCGGTGTGCATTTCGCGATGGAGTTCCTCACCGCCAATACCAAGAGCCTGCTGGACTCTGAACTGAAAGACGGTCAGTACATCAATGCCAAAGACAAAAACGTCATTGTCATTGGTGGCGGTGACACCGGCACCGACTGCATTGGCACTTCACTGCGCCACGGCTGCAAGTCGTTGGTCAACTTTGAAATTATGCCCAAGCCTCCGCGTGAACGCCCGGGTGATAACCCCTGGCCGCTGTGGCCAAAAATCCATCGTGTTGATTATGGCCACGAAGAGGCAGCACATCGCGACGGCAACGACCCGCGCGTGTACTCGATCAGCGGCAAGGAATTTGTACGCGATGAGCATGGCAAGCTGCTGGGTATCAACACCGTGGAAGTGGACGGTAACTTCAAGGAAGTTCCCGGTTCTACCAAGTTCTGGGAAGCCGATCTGATTCTGTTGTCCATGGGTTTCCTGGGGCCGGAACACTATGTCAGCAATCCGCTGGGGCTGGAGCTGGATCAACGCTCCAACTACAAGGCGGAGTACAAGGACTTCCGTACCAACCACCCGAAAGTCTTTGTTGCCGGTGATTGCCGACGTGGGCAATCGCTGGTGGTCCGCGCAATTGACGAAGGCCGTCTGGTGGCCGATGCCATCAACACATACCTGGGCGCCTAGGCCCGCATGACTGCCGGACAGGCCTCAGGCTTAATACGCCTGAGGCCTGTCCGGCGATGATCAGACCAAAAGGCAGCGTCAGAACACTGCCACGATCGCTGTGCTACACTCCCTGAAACACCGGATCCAGTCATTCAAGCGGATCCATGAAGGCGGATTTGCAGGATGAGCACACCAGTACTGGAACTGACTGACGTCACCAAACGTTACGGCGATTTCACTGCCGTCAACAAGATCAATATCAGCATTCCGCAAGGTTCCGTTTACGGGTTTCTGGGGCCCAATGGCGCCGGCAAAACCACCACCATTCGCATGATTCTGGATATCCTCCGTCCTGACGAAGGCCAGATTCAGGTGCTGGGCGCCACCTCTGCCATGAGCGTGCGCGATCGTATCGGCTACCTGCCGGAAGAAAAAGGCCTGTATAAAAAGATGAAGGTGTGGGCCATCATCGCCTACTTCGCGACACTGAAAGGCATGGGTCGACGCGAGGCCAAAGACAAGGCTTTTGCACTGCTGGCTAAATACGGCCTCAGCGATTTTGCCAATGCCAGCGTCGAATCCCTCTCCAAAGGTATGGGCCAGAAAGTTCAGGTGCTGTCATCGATTGCCCACGAGCCGGAACTGGTTATCCTGGACGAACCTTTTTCCGGGCTCGACCCGGTTAATCAGGAAGTACTGGAACAACTGATACGGGACCTGTCGGCAAACGGTCAAACGGTCATTTTTTCAACCCATGTCATGCAACACGCCGAACGTCTGTGCGAGCGCCTGTTATTGATTACCCAGGGTAGCAAGGTTTTTGACGGCACCGTTGACGAGGCGCGCGCCATCATCCCGCGCCGGATTGTGCTGGAGACGCGTGACGACATCAGTCCGATTCGCTGTCTTAACGGCGTGTTATCGGTACAGGAGCACGCGGTAGATGATGAGTCCCGCCTTCCCGGCACGCGACAGTGGGAGCTTTATGTCAAAGAACAGACCGACCCGCAGCTGATTCTGCAACACTGCTTCGAAAGTGGTGTATCACTCAGCCGTTTCGATTTCACCCAGGCCAGCCTGCATGATGTGTTTGTCCATCTGGTCGGACAGGACGCACGGGAACACAATTTCAGATGAGAGCTTCCTGATGAGAGTTACGCTGCTGATCGCCTGGCGCGAATACATGGAGAACGTCAAAACCAAGGGTTTCTGGATCGGCGTGCTGTTGGTGCCTATTGTCTTCTTTCTGATTTTCCATGTCTCCAGCCGCCTGGCTACTGCCACACCGACGCGCTATTACCTGCTCATAGATCAATCCGGCGAGTATGCAGCGGCGGTGGAAACTGCCATCCGGCGAGAACACCAGCGGCGTGTGATGCTCGATTTCATGCGCTACCTGCAGGAAAACCGCGTTGATGTCGATGCTGCCAGCATCCGCGCCGAACCCGCCGCGCAGCTTAATCAGCTGCTGGATAATTTCGACAACGACGAAGTTGCAGCACTGGACGAGTGGCTTGCCAGTGGCGGCCTGGACTACGCCCTCACCATGGCGCAACCCTACCTGCGCGACGATGCACCCGAGTTTACCGAGCCGCGGCCACAGTTTGTTGCCGCACCACTGCCACCCGGCGTCAATCCGGATGCAGATGCGCAAACCGTGGTCGGACAATTGCGTCCCTACCTCAATGGCGAGCGCCGCATTGACGTGGCAGGCGATCAGGTCAGCCTTTTCGCACTGATACTGATTCCGGCAGACGTTGACCAGGATATTGTGCGACCCGCCACTATTCAGGGCCTGATGGCGCCGGACAGCGGCCCCCGTGGCGTACAGTACTGGGCTGGCAATCTTACCGACACACGATTATCCGGTGCTATCCAGAACAGTATCAACAGTGCCATCCGGCAGCAGGAGTATGCCAGCCAGGGTATAGATATTGCGGCCGTGCGCAACGTGCAACGCACCCGCCTGCCGCTCAGCCGGCTGGACCCCGGCAAGGCCGCCGGCGAGGAAGCTGTGAGCCTGGCCGACACTTTCCGGCAATGGGCTCCGATGGGCTTTGTGTATCTGATTTTCATTTCCCTGATGCAGAGTGTGCAGTACCTGTTAAGCAATACCATCGAAGAAAAATCCAATCGCATTATTGAAGTGCTGCTGGCATCGGTGACGCCCGGCGAATTGATGATGGGTAAACTACTGGGCATTGGTATCACCGGTATTACCACGATACTGGCATGGATCGGCTCGTTTTTTGTGTTCATCCGGCTTTACCAGACAGTTGAAACTGCCATGATCGTGCAGATTCTGGACGTCCTGTTAAGCTCCGACCTGATCCCTTACTTTATCTTCTACTACCTGTGTTGTTATGCCTTGTACGCGGGCATCTTCCTGGCCATCGGCAGTCTGTGCAACACACTGAAGGAAGCCCAGAGCCTGATGATGCCATTGATGGCTGTTCTCGTGGTACCCATTCTCACCATGAGCTTTATCGCCCAGGACCCCAATGGCACACTGGCGCGTGTGATGTCATGGATTCCGCTGTTCACACCGTTTACCATGATGAACCGGGCCGCCGCGCAACCACCGATGTTTGATATTGTCGGCACCACCGTGGTGCTGGTGATCAGCACTGCCGCCGTGCTCTGGCTTTCCGGACGGGTGTTCCGGCAGGGCATTCTGCGATCCGGTCAACCGCCACGTATCATTGAGCTTTGGCGGATGCTGCGTCGCTCAGCTAGCTGATCCGGCGCAACCGGTAAATCACTGACAAAAGCCAGGAGTACTGCCCGTGTCACGTCAATCCGTCGAAAACAGAGCCTTTATCATCGTTCTGGGACTGATCACCCTGGCCTTTCTGACCATACTGCAGCCGTTCTGGAGTTCCATTTTCTGGGCCTGTGTGATGGCGCTGCTGTTCTATCCCCTGCAAGGCAAACTGCGGCATAGACTCAATGGCAAGAATTCACTGTCAGCTTTGCTGACACTGCTTGCCGGCATTATTCTGGTGGTCATTCCGGTGACGATTATTGCCTTCGCGTTTGTCGCGGAAGGCGCTCAGCTTTACGACCTGATCGAAAGCCAGCAGATCGAACCCGCTCAATTCTTCGAGCGCATCGGCAGCGCGGTGCCCATCATCCCGGATGTGCTCGATCGCCTTGGCATCGACATGTCCAATGTGCGTTCATACCTGTCTGATTCCGCCATCACTCTGAGCCGCCTGTTATCGCAGGAAGCACTCAGCTTCGGACGCAATACCGTCAGCTTTACTGTCGGCCTGGCCCTGATGCTGTATCTGACGTTTTTCCTGCTCCGCGATGGCGACAAAATGATGGGCTGGCTGGGCGCCGCGGTGCCCCTCGAGGACGACCGCCGACAACTTCTGTTTCGCAAGTTCACCGAAGTGGTGCGCGCCACGGTCAAAGGCAATCTGGTGGTAGCAATGGTGCAGGGCGCACTGGGCGGGTTCATATTCTGGGCGCTGGGCATTACCGCCCCGGTACTGTGGGCAGTAGTCATGGCCTTTCTCTCGCTGGTGCCTGCGGTCGGCGCTGCCCTGGTGTGGGTGCCGGTAGCCATCTACCTGTTTGCCACCGGCAATGTCATGCAGGGCTCGATTCTGGTTGCTTACGGCGCCATCATCATCGGCCTGGCAGACAACGTACTGCGCCCCATTCTGGTGGGACGCGACACCAAACTGCCCGACTATATCGTGCTGTTTTCCACACTCGGCGGTATCAGTCTGCTGGGGATCAATGGCTTTGTTATCGGGCCTTTGATTGCCGCCCTGTTTATCAGCTTCTGGTCTACGTTCAGCCAGGACTTCAATCGCTGAGCGGCAACCGCGCTTTAGCTGCAAGCTGAAGCCGTGTGGGTTAGAATACCGGCTTTGCAACAGGACACACGGCAGGAGCATACCTTGAATAACCGCCAGATCGCATTTATCGGTGCCGGCAATATGGCCAATAGCCTGATTCGCGGGCTGTTGGCCAAAGGCGTTGCCGCCGACCATATCCACGCCAGCGATATCGACAGTGACAAGCTGCAGGCCCTGCAATCAGAGTGCGGTATCCGCACCGGAGACACCGCCAGCATTGCGGCTGTTGCTGACGTGATCATCGTTGCTGTCAAACCGCAGGTGATGGCCACCGTATGCACTGCCCTCAAGCCTTTGATCGCCAAAGCCGACTGCCTGATCATCTCCATCGCCGCCGGCATTCCGGTGTCATCCCTGGCGCAATGGCTGGGAGCTGAGCGGGCCATCGTGCGCTGCATGCCCAATACGCCGTCTCTGGTGGGCGAGGGTGCCACCGGACTGTTCGCCAATAACAATTGCAGCGCCGACCATAAAACACTGGCCGGCGACATCATGACTGCCGTCGGCATTGCCTGCTGGTTGCAGGCAGAAAAGGACATTGATACCGTGACCGCGCTGTCAGGCAGCGGCCCGGCGTACTACTTCCTGATGATGGAAGCCATGGAGAAAGCTGCAGTGGCCATGGGCCTGACGCCCGAAGTGGCACGCCAACTCAGTATTCAGACCGCACTGGGCGCCGGCAAACTGGCCGCCTCCAGTGATGTCGCGCCCGATGAACTGCGACGCAGGGTCACCTCACCGGGTGGCACCACAGAGCAGGCCCTGCTGTCATTTGCCAACCAGGGTTTTGAATCCACCGTAGCCAAAGCTATGCTCGCGGCGCAGCAACGTGCTGCCGAGCTGGCCAAATAATTCGACAGCAAGAGACCTCACTATGAACTCACTTGGCAGTATCGGCACCTTACTGATTACCACTCTGGGCTCGCTGTATTTGCTGGCAATCCTGTTGCGCTTTTTGCTGCAGTTGTCGCGCGCCGACTTTTACAACCCCATTACACAAATGATCGTGCGTGCCACCGACCCCGGCGTACAGATTTTCCGCAAATTTATTCCCGGCTTTCGCGGCATTGATTTCTCGTCGCTGGTATTCGCCATCCTGGTGCAGTGTGCCATGATCAGTGCGCTTATATTACTGGCCGGCATTTCCCTGCCTGGCCCCGGGCTGATCCTGACCTGGGCCCTGGTGGGGCTGTTGAGTTTTGTCCTGAATATCTATTTTTGGGGACTGCTTATCTCCATCGTTGCCAGCTTCATTGCTCCTTTCAGTGCGCACCCGGCACTGGTACTGGTGCGGCAACTGGTGGAGCCGATCATGGCGCCTTTCCGACGCCTGTTGCCTGCGATGGGGGGGCTGGATCTGTCGCCCATTTTTGTTTTCCTGAGTCTGCAGATTATACGAATCGTGCTGATTGCGCCGGTTAACGCCAACCCCGTGTTTGTCCCAGGTCTGTAATATGCCCGACGTCCTTCCGGAAAACTCCGTTGGCATCGTCACCCCCGAGCTTTACCGCTTCGAGGAACCACTGACGCTGCGCAGCGGCAAGGTGCTGAAGGCCTATGACCTGATCGTGGAGACCTACGGCACTCTGAACGCAGACCAGTCCAATGCCATTCTGATTTGTCATGCGCTGAGCGGTGATCACCACGCGGCCGGCTATCACAGCATGGACGACAAAAAACCCGGCTGGTGGGATGTGTGCATCGGGCCGGGAAAACCCATCGACACCAATCATTTTTTTGTAGTTTCCCTGAACAATCTCGGCGGCTGCGCCGGCAGCACCGGCCCGGCGTCAATCAACCCCGACACCGGCACCTGGTACGGCCCGGACTTCCCGGTAGTCACAGTGCGCGACTGGGTCAACAGTCAGGCGCGTCTGGCAGACCGACTGGGCATTCAACAGTGGGCCGCCGTCGTCGGCGGCAGTCTCGGCGGCATGCAGGTCATGCGCTGGTCCATCAGTTACCCCGAACGTGTGCGTCACGCCATCATGCTGGCGGTGGCGCCAAAATTGTCGGCGCAGAATATCGCCTTCAACGAGGTGGCGCGCCAGTCCATTACCGCCGACCCGGACTTTCACGCCGGCCGATACCGCGAGCATGAAGTACTGCCGAAAAAAGGCCTGATGCTGGCGCGTATGGTGGGGCATATCACTTATCTGTCCGACAGCGCCATGCGTGAGAAATTCGGCAAGGTGTCTGATGAGCTGAAGCAGGTATCACTGAACCTGGGGCGCGACCTGAGAGCCGGCAAGCTGAGCTTTGGCTTTGATGTCGACTTTCAGGTTGAGAGCTACCTGCATTATCAGGGAGAACGTTTCTCGGAAACGTTTGACGCCAACACCTATCTGCTGATGACCAAGGCGCTGGATTATTTTGACCCCACCGTCGATTATGACGGCGACCTTGGCAAAGCCTTTGCCAACAGCGACTGTCGGTTTCTGTTGATGTCGTTCAGCACGGACTGGCGCTTCCCACCCGAGCGTACCCGGGAGATCGTCACCGCGCTGCTGGCTGCCGGTAAACAGGTCAGTTACCTGGAGATCGAAGCCGACCAGGGCCACGACGCTTTTCTGTTGCCGGTGCCACGTTACATGGAAGCGCTGACCACCTACCTGACTGTTGTCAAAGACGAGGTGAGTGCCTGATGCGAGCAGATCTGGATATTATTCGTAACTGGATTGCACCGGGCAGCCGGGTGCTTGACCTGGGCTGCGGTGACGGCAGTCTGCTGCGTTATCTGCAGGACAACCTGCAAACGGTCGGCACCGGACTGGAAATCGATGAGACCAGAATCAATGCCTGCCTGGCCAAAGGTATCAGCGTTATTCAACAGGACCTTAACCAGGGACTGCAAAATTTTGAGTCACAGAGCTTTGATACCGTGCTGTTGACGCAGACCTTGCAGGCGGTACATTTCCCTGAACTGCTGGTCGAGGAAATGCTGCGCATTGGCAAGAACTGCATTGTGACCTTCCCCAACTTTGGCAACTGGCGCGCTCGTATGCACCTGGCTATCAAGGGTCGCATGCCGGTATCGGAATATATTCCGTACGAGTGGTACAACACACCGAACATACACTTTTGTACCGTGCGGGATTTTGACGTCTTTTGCCATGACAAGAACATCGACGTCATTACCCGCACTGTGGTGGATTACAAACATCGCGACAGTTGGTTTATCCGGGCAGCACCGAACCTGCTCAGTGAAATCGCCATTTACCATTTCTCGCGCGCGCCTGCGCCGTAAACCGGACCAACCATGAGCAAAAGAATCGTTCTGGCCTCGGGTAATGCAGGTAAGCTTCGCGAACTGCAACAACTGTTGCAGCCGCTTCATGTTGAGCTGGTGACACAGCAATCGCTGGGCATTGGCGATGCCGACGAAACAGGTCTCACATTTATCGAGAATGCCATTCTGAAAGCGCGGCATGCCAGTGATGCCAGCAGCCTGCCGGCATTGGCTGATGACTCCGGGCTGTCCGTCGATGCACTGGGTGGCGCCCCCGGCATCTATTCAGCACGCTTCGCCGATATGACCGGCGATTGCCCTGCCGACGCTGATCGTGGCACGCGCGACGCCGCCAATAACCGGAAGCTGCTGGGCCTGCTTGAAGGTCTGCCGGAAGACAAACGCAGCGCTCAGTTTCATTGCGTGCTGGTATATCTGCGTCATGCTGCCGACCCCACGCCAATTGTTTGTCATGGCGTGTGGCATGGCCGGATTCTGCCGGCCCCGACAGGTGAGGGCGGCTTTGGTTATGACCCGCTGTTCCATGTGCCATCGATGGCGTGCAGCTCCGCACAACTGAGTGCTGAACAGAAGAACGCGATCAGCCATCGCGCCATCGCCATGCAATCGCTGATTCAGCAACTGCAGACACACCTGTGAGTAATGCAACAGAGGACAGAACCACGCTCACGCTGGAACTTCCGCCACTCAGTCTTTACGTTCATGTCCCCTGGTGTGTGCGCAAGTGTCCGTACTGCGATTTCAACTCCCACGAACAAAAAGGCGAACTGCCCGAAGATGATTATGTTGACGCACTGCTAGATGACTTTCGCCACGACCTGTCCTATGTACAAAAACGTGCCATCAGCACCATTTTCATCGGTGGTGGCACACCCAGCCTGTTGTCCGCGGCGGCGTACGATCGATTATTAAACGGGCTGCAAAAAATGGCAGCATTTTCCAGCGACATCGAAATCACGCTGGAAGCCAACCCGGGTACTGCCGAACGTGGCAAGTTCGCTGACTATCACAGTGCCGGCATCAACCGCCTGTCGCTGGGCATTCAGAGCTTTGATCCGCAACAATTGCAGCAGCTGGGCCGTATACACGATGAGCACGACGCCGAACGCGCGATTGAATACGCCCACAAGGCAGGTTTCAACCGGCTCAATCTGGACATCATGTATGGCCTGCAGGCACAGTCAGCAGACTCAGCCATGAAGGATCTGCAACGGGCCATCGATGCCGAACCCGAACATATTTCCTGGTATCAACTGACAATCGAGCCGAACACGGTGTTCTTCAAACATCCACCACCGCTGCCGCCCGAAGACACACTGATTGACATTCAGGACAGCGGTCTGACGCTGCTGGCGGATCATGGCTTTACCCGCTACGAAGTGTCGGCCTTCGCCAGGGCCGGCGGCCAGGCCCGCCACAATCTTAACTACTGGCGCTTCGGTGATTACCTGGGCATCGGCGCCGGCGCTCATGGCAAAATCACCCAGCGCTCACGGCAGCGCATTTTGCGCATGCACAAACGCCGCCAACCCGGGCACTATCTGCAGGCGGCGGCGGTGGCAAAAAAACAGGCGCTAAACCAGAGCGCCGGCAATCTGCTCAATCGTTACCCCTACCTGGCTGATGCCGGCCCTATCGAAACCGATCAGCTGCCCCTGGAGTTCCTGCTCAATGCCCTGCGTTTGCGCGAAGGGTTTACCCGGCGTCAGTTCGAACAGCGTACCGGGCTACCTTTCAGCCTGATCGCAAAGCAGGTAGAATCCTTGCATCAGCGCCAGTTATTTCGGATTGACGGCGATCGCATCAGCACCACGGATACCGGTTACCAGTTTCTCAATTCCGTACTGGAAGCATTCGTTTAGAACCTAACGAGGTGGCCCATGAGCACTACCCTCGCCCAACAACACTGCCAGCCTTGTGTCATTGGCACCCGGCCATTATCCTCTGACGAGGTCGAGCGCGTGTTGCCGTCCATAGGGCGGTGGAAGAAAGTGCAGGTGGATGGCGTAGAGCGCATTCAGCGTGACTATCATTTCAGGGATTTTCGCGAAGCGTTTACTTTCGCTTACAAAATCGCCGCGCTGGCCGAACGCGAGAATCACTATCCCGGTCTGACCGTAGAGTGGGGAATGACCCGTGTGTGCTGGTGGACCGACAAGGTTAATGGCCTGCACATGAACGATTTTATTATGGCAGCAAAAACCGATGCGCTGATCACGCGCACGGACTGAGGCAATCATGGCAATCAAAGCCCGTTCGCTGATGCAACATATGGATGCGGTGCTACGCTTACCCAGCATCAGTTCAACCAATAGCAGCATCGACATGAGCAATATGCCGGTGATCAACTACCTCGCAGAACAGTTCACCGCGCTGGGGTTCCAGTGTGAAATCATGCCTTGTGAATCCAGCAGCGAGCAGGGCAAAGCCAACCTGATTGCGACTCTGGGCAGTGGTCCCGGCGGTCTGGTGCTGGCCGGTCATACCGATACCGTGCCCATGGATGAAGCGCTGTGGTCGGTCAATCCGCTGCAGATGACCGAGAAAGACAATCGTATCTATGGCCTGGGCAGCACTGATATGAAAGGCTTTTTTGCGCTGATTCTGGAAGCTGTGCGCAATTTTGTCGATACGCCCATGCAGCAGCCATTGATTGTACTGGCGACGTCCGACGAAGAAACCTCCATGTTCGGCGCCCGCAAACTGGCCGAGCTGGGGCGCCCCAAAGCCCGTTATGCCGTTATCGGCGAACCCACTGGCATGAAGCCGGTGCATGCACACAAAGGGGTGATGATGGAGTCCATTCGCCTGCAGGGTCGTAGCGGGCATTCATCGGACCCCAGTCTGGGCATCAATGCCATGGAAGCCATGCATGATGTGATCGGCGAGCTACTCCGGTTTCGCGCCGAGCTGCAGGAAAAATACCGCAATCCGCTGTTTGCCATTGAACTGCCCACCATGAACCTGGGCTGCATTCACGGTGGCGACAATCCCAATCGGATCTGTGGTCAGTGCGAGCTGGAGTTTGATATCCGCCTGCTGCCCGGCATGGAAGTCGAAGTCATGCGCAGCATGATTGACGAGCGCCTGCGGCCGCTGGCCAAGCGCTGGCAGGTCGGTTTTGAACTGATTCCGCTGTTCCCCGGTGCGCCGGCGTTTCTGTGTCCGGCGGAGAGCGACCTGGTCAAAACAGCGGAACGCCTGACCGGGCATAGCGCCGGCACAGTTGCCTTTGGCACCGAAGCACCCTGGCTACAGCGAATTGGCATGGACACCATCGTGCTGGGACCGGGAGACATCGAACAGGCGCATCAGCCGGACGAATATCTGGGGCTGGACCGCATCCAACCCTGTGTGGACCTGCTGCGAGAGTTGATCACTCACTATTGTGTCAAAGGCAACGCCACCGCGAGATAAAATCGCGTTACAATCATTGATCTGGCAACAACAGACACTGATACCGCAGGGAATCGCCCGGCAGGATAACAAGGCATGGAAAATCTGGCGCAGTACATCGACTGGTTCCGACACTCATCGAGTTACATCAACGCACACCGGAAAAAGGTGTTTGTGGTATTGCTGACCGGTGAAGCGATCGCGCATGACAACTTCAGTAATATTGTGCATGACATCACCTTGCTGCACAGTCTGGGCGTCAAGCTGGTGCTGGTCCACGGCGCCCGCCCGCAAATCAACCAGGCACTGGATCAGGCTGGTCTTGAGCTACGCTATCACAATGCCTTGCGCGTCACTGACGCTGAAGGGCTGCACGCGATCAAGCACGTGGTCGGCGGCATGTCGATTGATATGGAAGCCCAGTTTTCCATGGGGCTGGCCAACTCACCCATGCATGGTGCCGACATCAAGGTCAGTCGCGGCAATTTCATCACCGCCCGGCCACTGGGGATTATTGATGGTGTGGACTTTTCCCTGACCGGCGTTGTCCGCAAAGTCAATGCAACCGCCATACAACAGCACCTGGACAAGAACAATATTGTGCTGCTGTCCAACCTCGGTTACTCGCCCACCGGCGAAGTGTTCAATCTGTCAGCCGAGGAAGTGGCAACCGAAGTTGCGATCGCCATGCGCGCCGATAAGCTGATTCTGTTTGGTCCACAGCGTGGCGTCATGGATGCGCAGAATAATCTGGTCAGCACGTTGAGCCCGGTAGCCGCTGCGTCGCTACTGGACAGCATCGACGACAACAACGAACAGGCCCGGAACGGCGTGCGCGAATCATTGGCAGCAGCCATCAAGGCCAGTGGCAAAACCGTGCATCGCTGCCACCTGATCAATTATGCCGACAACGGCGCGCTGATTGAGGAGCTGTTCACTCGCGACGGCAATGGCACACTGGTATCACGCGACAACTTCGAACTGCTGCGACAGGCTGTGATTGACGATGTCGGTGGCATACTGGAGCTGATCGCGCCACTGGAAGCGGCGGGTGTGCTGGTACACCGGTCACGCGAACTGCTGGAAGCTGAAATCGATTACTTCAAGGTGATCGAAATGGAAGACACCATCATCGCCTGTGCGGCCATTTATCCGCTGGACGAAGACAGTGGCGAAATCGCCTGCATTGCCATTCATAAGGATTACCAGGAAACCGGTCGCGGCGATCATCTGTTGCGCGCGCTGGAGAAGGAAGCACGCAAGCAGGGCATGACCAAAGTGATTGTGTTGACCACCCAGACCGCTCACTGGTTTCTGGAACGAGGTTTCACGCCTATAGAAATTGCTAATCTGCCTATCAAAAAGCAGGAAATGTACAATTATCAGCGCAACTCCAAGGCTTTCCGCAAAATACTGGGCTAAAAGGCCTTTATGCCGAAACCGCGGGTAACGGCTTAACGCTCCAGCACTACAAAGCTGTAGTCGTAGGGATTGGTATCCGACGCGCTGAAGTCCTCGCGACCCAACTCATGCCAGGCTGCCAGTTCAAACTCGGGAAACGTCACGTCGCCTTCAACATCGGCATGCACCTGCGTCATGTACAGACGATCAGCCATCGGCAGTGCCATTTCATAGATCTGCGCACCACCCATAACTACGGCCTCGTCACCACCATCGATGGTGGTGACGTGCTCCGCCAACGTGATGGCCGCTTCCAGTGACTGTACAACCTTGACCCCGTCGGCAGTGAATTCGGGGTCACGGCTGATGACGATATTGGTTCGGCCCGGCAATGGCCGGCCAATAGACTCCCAGGTTTTGCGCCCCATGATGATGGGCTTACCCATGGTGACCTGTTTGAAATATCGCAGGTCTTCGGGCAAATACCAGGGCAGGGCATTGTTGCGGCCAATCACTCTGTTACGGGCCATGGCCCAGATTAACGCCAGTCTCATAATGTTTCCTGATTGATAAGCTATACCGCAATCGGCGCCGGTATACTGGGATGTGCCTGGTAACCCACTATTTCGAAATCGTCGAATTTGTAGTCGAATATGCTGTCCGGACGACGCCTGAATTCCAGCTGCGGCAGTGGCAACGGCTCACGCGTCAACTGCAATCGGGCCTGCTCCAGGTGGTTGCTGTACAGGTGTGTGTCACCTCCGGTCCAGATAAAATCACCCACGTCCAGATCACATTGTTGCGCAACCATATGTGTCAACAAAGCATACGACGCTATATTGAACGGTACCCCTAAAAAGGTGTCGGCGGAGCGTTGATATAATTGACAGGAAAGCTTGCCATTGGCGACATAAAACTGGAACAGTGAATGACAGGGTGGCAGCGCCATCTCATCGACGTAAGCCGGGTTGTAGGCCACCACCATCAACCGTCGGGAGTCCGGACTGGTTTTTATCTGGTCTATCAACTTGCTGATCTGGTCGACGGATTGACCATCTTGCGCTGGCCAGGAGCGCCACTGGAAACCATAAACCGGCCCCAGGTCGCCGTTCTCATCGGCCCACTCATCCCAGATCGATACACCATTGTCTTTCAGGTATTTGATATTGGTATCGCCGCTGAGAAACCATAAAAGCTCATGGATTATGGAACGCAGATGTAATTTTTTGGTGGTCAGCAGGGGAAAACCATCCTGCAGATTGAAGCGCATCTGATGGCCAAACACCGACACGGTACCTGTGCCGGTGCGGTCAGTTTTGACAGCGCCCTCATCAAGAATACGTTGCAGCAAGTCCTGGAACTGTTTCATGCTTTTCCTCTTTTATGCCTGCGCGGGCTTGCGGTATGCCACGACCAGCAAAACAACACCTGCGATGATCATCGGCACCGACAATATCTGGCCCATGGTCAACCAGTCCAGCGCAACAAAGCCGAGCCATGAATCGGGCTCACGGTAGAATTCAACAAAGAAACGCTGAACGCCGTAGCCGACGGCAAATAAGCCGGACACCGCGTAGCGCGGACGTGGTTTTGACGAGAACCACCACATCAGTGCGAACAGTACCACGCCTTCCAGTACGGCCTGATACAGTTGCGAAGCGTGACGTGCCACCTGATCGACATGCGGGAACACCATACCCCAGGGCACATCGGTCGGACGCCCCCAAAGCTCCCCGCCAATGAAATTGCCAAGTCTGCCGACACCCAGACCAAATGGCGCCAGCGGTGCGATAAAATCGAGCACATCAAAATAGTTTTTATTGATGCGGCGAGAGTAAAAATAGAACGCCAGCATCACGCCAAGAAATCCACCGTGGAATGACATACCGCCTTCCCACACCCGCAACAACCACAAGGGATCAGCCAGAAAACGATCAAAATTGTAAAACATCACCGAGCCAAACCGGCCGCCCAACACCGCACCTAACGCCCCATAAAACACCAGATCTGCCAGTTGTTCATCGGTGAATCTGAATTTCTCAAAGGCGGGCCCGCCTGTCGACGCGCGTCGGGCACGAAGACGGGCAAGGTACCAGGCACCGGTAAACGCCACGATATACATGATGCCGTACCAGTGCACCGTCAAGGGTCCCAGAGAGAACGCAACGGGATCAATATCGGGGTATGTCAGCATCAATCTTCCTCAGAGTCAGTTGGTGCGCGATGAGCGCAGCAGTCGGTCGACACCGGCGTTATACAGCGCCAGATCAACACAGCTGCGGATACTTTCGGCGTCACTCATCTGCATCACATCGTGCAGCAGAGTTTTGGCCGTGCTCAGTGTTATGGCACGAATCACTGCTTTGACTTTCAGCAGGGTGGAGGCGTTCATCGACAGCGTATCAAAGCCCATGGCCATCAACAGAATGGCGGCACCCGGGTCGCCGGCCATTTCGCCACAGATACTGACCGGACGGTTCTCCGCATGCGCGGCCGTTACCACATGTTGAAGGGCGTTCAACACCGCAGGATGGAAAGCAGAGTACAGATCAGCGACCCGCGGGTTGTTGCGGTCGACTGCCAGCAGATACTGGGTCAGGTCGTTGCTGCCCACGGACACAAAGTCGACGATCTGGCACAGGGCACGGGTCAGATAAACTGCCGCCGGCAATTCGATCATGACACCGATCGGTGGCATCTTTACGTCGAGGCCTTCTTCCTGCAGCTCACGCAGGGCGCGCTTGATAATCTGGGTGGCGCTGGTGACTTCCTGCAGATTGGACACCATCGGCAACATGATCTGCAGGTTGTCGAGGCCCTCACTGGCGCGGATCATGGCCCGTGTCTGCGCGATAAAAATCTCCGGATGGTCGAGCGTCACGCGGATGCCGCGCCAGCCCAGAAAGGGGTTGGCTTCTTCGATCGGGAAATATGGCAATGATTTGTCACCACCGATATCCAGCGTGCGCATGGTCACCGGTTTGGGTGCGAATGCCTGTAACTGCTCGCGATAAATGTCAGCCTGCTCCTGCTCGCTGGGGAAGCGCTCACTGAGCAGAAACGGTACTTCGGTACGGAACAGCCCGATACCTTCAGCGCCGTGATCCAGCGAGCGCACGACGTCGGTCATCAAACCGGTGTTCACCCACAGGCTGACGCGGTGATGATCCGGCGTGATACACGGCAAATCAATCAGTGCTTCCAGACCACGAACAAACTGTTCTTCCTCTTTCAGCACTTCGCCGTAACGCGCCAGTGTTGCTTCCGATGGGCTGGTCAACACCGTGCCGTTGTAACCATCGACAATCAGCGGACGGCCGTCAAGTTTTCGGTACGGCAGGTCCACCGCGCCCATCACCGTCGGTATGCCCATGGTGCGCGCCAGAATCGCTACGTGTGAGTTACCTGACCCTTTGACGGATATCATACCCACCAGTTTATCCCGGGGTACTTCCATCAACATCGATGGCGTCAGCTCTTCGCCGACCAGAATGGTATTCTCGGGGTATTCCCGCTGCTTGGTGTTTTCGGTTTCCTGCAGGTAAGCCAGTACCCGGCTGCACAGATCCTTGATGTCAGCTGCACGTTCGCGCAGGTATGGATCCTTCATCTGTTCAAAGGATTTAACATGGTCGGTGGCCACATCGGCCAGCGATCCCTGGGCCCAGTTACCCTGACGGATCAGGTCATTGACTTCGCGGCCCAGCGCATCGTCATCAAGCATGCGCAGATACACATCGAACAGCTCGCGCTCTTCCGGTCGCAACTGCTGTCCGACACTCGCGCTCAGCGCGCGGATATCATCACGCACCGCTGATAACGCGATGGCGAACGCACTCAGTTCGGCGTCGATGTCATCAATCTGCCGGCTCGGAATAATGCTCAGATCGGCATGCGGAAACACCACCACGGCGTGCCCGATGGCGACACCTGACGCGCCGGAGATTCCGGAAAAACTGCTGTCGGCACGACGCTGGCCGGACGGGCTCACGCCCTGAATCGCGCCGGTGGCCTCGGCAGCGGCGATGACCCCGGCCAGCTGCGCCGACAGGGTAATCAGGAAAGCTTCTTCACCGGCATCAAAGGAACGCTTCTCCCGGTGCTGCACTACCAGCACGCCAAGAACTTTGCGGTGGTGAATAATGGGCACACCCAGGAAGGAGCTAAAGGCTTCCTCGCCGGTTTCCGACAGGTAGTGATAATTGGGGTGCGACTGCGCATCTTCCAGATTAACCGGCTCGGCATTGCGCGCCACCAGGCCGACCAGGCCTTCGTCGAGCTGCAGACTGACATGGCCAACCGATTCCTTGCGCAGACCTTCGGATGCCATCAGCACGTGGCTGCCAATATCGCTGTCCAGCAGGTATACGGAGCACACCTGTGTGGCCATGGCCTCGCGCACGCTCGAGACAATGACGTCGAGCGCGGACTGTAGGTCCCGGGCGGAATTCACCGCCTGAACTATGTCTCGCAATCTATCAAGCATATGGGGCTGTCTGTCAGCGTCTCACGAGTTAATGAACCGGTTCAGGGGCTTGACCAGCTGTTTGAGTGCCTGGCGATAAACTTCTCTTTTAAACTCAATCACCTGGCTCAGCGGGTACCAGAAACTGACCCACTGCCAGTCATCAAACTCCGGCGTCATGTTCTGACTGGACAGACAGATACGCGATTCATCTCCTCGCAATCCGAGCAAAAACCATTTCTGTTTTTGTCCGATACACACCGGATTGGAATTCTGCCGGATGTAGTGTCGCGGTAACTGGTAGTACAACCAATCCCGTGTGCTGGAGAGTATTTCCACGTCCCTGGCTTCAAGCCCGACTTCTTCTTTTAATTCCCTGTACATCGCCTGCTGCAAGCGTTCACCCTGGCGAATACCACCCTGAGGAAACTGCCAGGCATCCTGACCAATACGCTTGGCCCATAACACCTGCCCTCTGGCATTACAGATGATGATACCGACATTGGGTCTGAAGCCTTCAGCATCAATCATGTTGGTATCTCATTGCTTCCCGTTTACGCAGTGATAGAACAGTTGCTCAGTGACGAATTTGTTGCGCGATGCCCACTCTGCATTGTTTCACAATTCCGCCCGGCAAAAAAGCGCCCGTCTCAGGTTATAATACCGGCCCGTTGACCCCACCCAAGCCAATTGCAGAGACTGACTTCATGACAAAACTGGCCATTTTTGATCTCGACAACACCCTGCTGGCAGGCGACAGCGATCACGCGTGGGGCGAATACCTGTGCCACGCTGAACTGGTGGATGCCGACGCGCACCGACGCCGCAATGATGCGTTCTACCAGCAATACAAACAGGGTGTGCTCGATATGAACGAATATTGCGAATTTGCCATTGCGCCGGTGGCAGGTCTGCCCGCTGCCCGCCTGGCCGAGTTGCACGCCCTGTTCATGCGCCAGTTCATCGAACCCATGCTGCAGGACAGCGCACAGAAACTGATCAACGAGCACAAGGCAGCGGGCGACATTTGCCTGATTGTCACCGCAACCAACCGTTTTATCACCGCGCCGATCGCAGAGAGACTTGGCATAACACATCTGATTGCCACCGATCTGGCCCAGGTGGCCGGCGTTCTGACGGGGAAAATCGATGGCAAGCCCTGCTTTCAGGCGGGCAAGATCGGCAAACTCGAATCCTGGCTGCGCAAGCAGGAAGATCCCTCGTTATCCATGCAGAACGCGGTGTTTTACAGCGATTCGTTTAACGATATTCCATTGCTGGAAGCGGTGGGCGAAGCGGTGGCCGTGGATCCCGATGACAAGCTACGCCAGCATGCCAGCGATCGGGGCTGGCGCATCATCAGTCTGCGATCAGGCTGATATCCACGATCAGGTCATCGGCCAGGCGCTCCAGTTCCGCGCGTAGCGCTTCGATATCGAGATCTGCCGGAATGTGGAGCACCGCTTCTGCGCGAAACAGCACATCTGATGACATCGGTGCCGGCACACATTCAGTGTCCAGATCATCGACGTTCACGTGTTGACGCGCCAGGGCACCGGAAATATCACGGATGATGCCCGGCCGGTCGTTGCCAACCAGGCTCAGGCGCAGAGCGCGCAGGGGTTTTTCCGGCTCTGCCTGCGCTGAGCGCTCAACAATCAGCTTTAAACGCGGCGACAGCGCATCCAGTGCAGACACCAGAGCCTCGGCTTTGTCTTCGTCAACACTGACACGCAGAATGCCGGCAAACTTGCCCGCCAGCCGTGACATGTTACTTTCCAGCCAGTTGCCCTGATGCTGCGCCACAATCTGCGCCAGTGACTCCACCAGCCCGGGTTGGTCGTTGCCGATCAGCGTCAGCACCAGATACGTTTTCATAGACAAACACTCACTTCAGTTTAATCGGACGTCAGGGTAAATCGCTTCAGGCGCCTATCATGACCCGGCGCGGGAACTGACCGAACTCTTCCCAGTAACTGACCCGCTCCGGCAAATCCTCGGTTACGGCCTGGGTACTGCCTTCAATATCCGTGACCCGCGACACAATAGTGTGCTCACCCGGTGTTGCACCCTGCCAGTCAAAATGGAAAGGTTTCCAGCTGTAGGTGGACGCCTGCGGATCAATGACAGCCTGCTGCCAGGCACCGCCATCAATGCTGATGTCGATGCTGCGCAAAGGAGTGCCATCGTTCAGCGCAAAACCGCTGATGCGGTGACTGTTGCCGCGCCTGGTCACCCGGGCGATAACCGATTTCAGATTCATGCGCGCTACCGAGTTCTCCACCCAGCGCTCCTGATCACCAACCATGTCCTTTTTCAGGGTGACATAATCCCGACCCATGAAACGTCCCATGTAGCGCGTGTCCTGCACATGGATCTGGGTCAGCCATTTGACATTGGCAACGCCATAGAAACCGGGTACCAGCAGCCGCACCGGGCGTCCGTGATGCACAGGCAAGGGCTGGCCATTCATCTCAAAGGCGATCATGTTGTCTTCACGCATGGCATCTTCCAGCGACAGGCTGCGGGCAAAGGCTTTGTCCACCGTGCGGCCACGGATTTCCTCTTGCCCGATATCACCACCGAAAAACACCACTTCGCGCCCGTCTTCCTGTACGCCAGCGCGTTCCAGCAATGCTTTCAGATTGATACCACGCCAGCGTGCGTTGCCCACCAGACCATGGTACATACGGTTGCCGTTACCACCGCACTCGAAACCGGCATCCAGGGTTTGATCGGGCAGGGCCATCAGCTCGTCAAGGGTAAAACTCAGCGGACGATCGACCAGCCCGGTGACTGTCAGACGATAGTTGTCGACATCCAGCTCCGGCTGACCATAGTGCTGGACAACGTAAAAGTCGTCGCTGTAAAAATTATTGATCTGGCGGGTATCAATGATATGCGTCATGCCTGGTCTGCGCGGGCCGGGATCGTAACCCTCGGGTACATCCAGAAACGGCATCAGCTCTTCTCCCTGGGCCAGTGCCATCCAGGGAAAACTGGCACCTGCAGCCATCACACCAGCGCCCAGACCTGCTTTCAACATGTTTCTGCGGCTCTCGCTCTCAATTGTCATAACCCCACCTTTTCTCGTTATTTTTAGTTTTTCCAAGCTTAATGCTGATGCCCGCCCGGCCCGTGTACATGGCGATGCGCCACTTCCTCGGCTGTCGCCTGACGCACACCCAACACTTCAATCTGATAATGCAACGTGCGGCCTGCATATGGATGGTTGGTATCGAGGTCGACATTGAATTTGCCGACCTTGACCACCAGTGCATTTTTGACACCACGATTGGTTTTAACGGACACAATGGTGCCGGGTACCAGATGCTTGCGTTCCGGCGCGCGCTGTAAATGCTTGATCGGAATGCGCAATAGTTCGTTTGAGGTGCGCGGGCCATACGCCTGCTCTGGCGTCAGGGTAATCTCGATGCGATCGCCGGCGCGCTTGCCCGCCATGGCCTGCTCCAGTCCCGGCACTACATTGCCATGACCGTGCAAATACAACAGCGGCTGGCGCCCGAAGGAAGCCTCCAGCCATGGCGAACGATTACCATCGGGGCGCACTTCACAGAGCCGGTAATGGAAGGCGACTACGCGGTTGGTATCCACGCGCATGGTCAGATGCGATGGCGGTTCCTGAACACTGCTGAAGTTGACTGAGGCGCCTTCTACGCGTTCTTTGGGTGCCGGCTCGGGCGGCTTGGCAGCGGCCTTTGGTTTTTTGCTGGCCGGCTTTTTGGCTGCAGCCGCAGGCATCGGCTTTGCAGATTTGGCGGTTGCCGGGGCCGATTTTGCGGTTTTGGCTTTTGCCGCAGACCCGGCGGCAGATTTGCTCGTGCTGGCGCCGGCCTTGCCTGTCGTGGCTGTCTTCGCAGCAGGCTTGGCGCCTGCTTTGCTCTTGGTGCTGGCAGCCGCTTTTTTGGGCGCTGCCTTGCTGCCTGCTGTTTTTGCAGCCGGCGCCGCTTTCGGAGCCGCCTTTCGGGTCGCTGCGGAGGCGGCTTTTGGTGCCGGTTTTTTAGCCGGTGACGCGGCCGCTTTTGCCGGTGCCTTGCTTGTGCCTTTGGCAGCTGCCGCGGCTTTCGCGGGCGCCTTGGCCGGCTTGCTGGCCGCCGTGGTCTTTGCCGCTGGCTTTTTGGCAGCTGGCTTTTTGGCCACCGCGGTTTTCGCAGCGGTTGTTTTCGCAGCCGGTTTTTGGGCTAATGGCTTTTTGGCAACCGGCTTTTTGGCAGTCGATGCCTTACCTGCTGCGGGCTTTGACGTCTTAACAGGTTTGTCAGCGCTGGTGTCGGCTTTTTTGGTGCGCGTCGCTTTGGTTTTAGTGTCAGTCATACCGATCTCTCTCTGTCAGGATGATCGATTCTAGCAGATTGCTCCGACGAAGAAATACGTCTCCCCACTAAGTTTGACTTTCCTCATTGGTATCGACAAAAAAACCATTAGAATCGGGCGTATAACTACGATATGTTCAGGCGTTGCGCGCTTTTGCTCATCTGCCAGGACACGGAGACAACACGATGTCATTGAAAGACACAAAAACGGCACAAAACCTCAGGGACGCATTCGCCGCCGAGTCACAGGCCAACCGTCGTTACCTGTATTTTGCCCAGAAAGCTGATATTGAGGGTCGCAACGATGTTTCAGCGCTGTTCCGCTCCACAGCAGAGGGGGAAACCGGTCACGCCCACGGCCACCTGGAGTATCTGGAAGAGGTTGGCGATCCGGTTACCGGGCTGCCGATCGGCGGCACCGCCGATAATCTGAAGTCAGCCATCGCGGGAGAGACTCACGAATACACAAACATGTACCCCGGCATGGCAAAAGACGCCCGTGATGAAGGCTTTGAAGAGATCGCAGACTGGATGGAAACCCTGGCCAAGGCGGAGCGATCACACGCTCACCGTTTCCAGAAGGCACTTGATCAGCTTGAGGATTGAACCGGACATGAGCAACAGGAAACTGACCCTGGCGGATATCGGCACACTGGCGCACTACCGGCAACAGCGGCCCGCCATCCGCCGGACCATCATTGAGCACAAGAGACATCGACGTGTCGCCCTGGGTCCGAACGTGACACTGCATTTCGAAGACCGGGCGACCATGAAATATCAGGTGCTGGAAATGATGCGGGCGGAAAACCTGTGCAGTGACGAAGCAATCCGGCAGGAGTTGGCAGCCTACAATCCCCTGATTCCCGACGGACACAACCTGAAGTGTACCCTGATGATCGAATTTTCCGACGCCATTCGCCGGAACACAGCACTGCATGAGCTGGTGGGCCTGGAACATCAGGTTTATATGCAGATCAAAGGCTGCCCGCCGGTACCCGCCATCGCCGACGAAGATCTGCCGCGCTCAACAGCCGACAAAACCTCGGCCGTGCACTTCCTGCGTTTCGAGTTCACTGCCGAGATGCTGGCCGCTGTGCGCAAGGGCACGCGCTGGTCGGTTTACAGTGAACACCCGGCCTACCAGCATCATGTCGATCCGCTGCCCGACGCTGTCGCCATAGCCCTGAGCCATGACTTCGAACCGGGCAAGGTCGACTGACAGCTTTGGCTGAAATGGTGTATAATAATCGGCTTTACACGGTGAACCCAAAGGTTGACAGCATGTCCAAGTCCAAAAAAGATCTTCCCGTTTGCGACCGAGATGATCTGGCGCGCCAGATGGCGGCGTTCGTAAAATCAGGTGGTAAAGTCCAACAGATTCCAACCGGTACCAGCGGCCAGACACATACCCGCGGCCCGCGACAGATCATCCTGAGCCACAAAACCGCAAACTGATTCACGCTGTGGGGTCGACATCTATGCCGACTCCACGAAGAAGCTTTAACTAGTCTGCGCTCACCCTGTCAATCTCGTAACCACGTTCAGAGAGCATCGCTAGCACGCCATGCTCTCCGACAAGATGTGCCGCGCCCACCAACACGAACTCGGTACCCGGCTCGTCAAACATCGCCTCAATTTGCGACATCCAGTTGTTATTGCGCTCGACCAGCATGCTGTCGTAAAGCTCTGGCGCCTCCGCCAGCATGGGAGCAATGAACTGCGCTTCCAACGATGCCTGGTCGCCGGCCCGCCAGGCGGCCAGCATGTCTTCGATAGCGTCGCCAACAGTTTCCAGATCACGCAGTGAATAGGTCACAAATTCGCTCTCATACCCTTCCCCCATGCTTGCCAGCATGGCGATCTGCTGATCTATGGTTTCCAGCTCACCCCGATCCTTGCCATCACCCATGGCGCGTGAATTGTAATACGCGTCGACGCCCTGGGGCGTGAATCCCCGGCTCTGAAACTCAAGCAATGACAGTGTAGTAAGCAGCATACCGGGCTTGAATTTCTGCATCATGGCCATTGGCAGGCCGGCATTTTCGGCGTAGGCAGTCAACGCCGCGTAGGTTTCATCATCAAGTACACTTTGCAGGGTACGATCATCCTGATAGGTCAGTTGCTGCATCATGCGTGCCTGCACTGACATATCCGTCATCTGGTTTTGATCAATCTCGAAGAACAGACGATCTGATGCCTGGTAGGCGGTTTCAAACGCCTCCGGCAATGGATAATCCTGGGCCCGCAACAAATGGATGGTGCCGCCCAGAAACACCGTGTTATCGCCCTTGCTTGCCTGCCATACCGGAGCGTCGGCGCGTGCCGGCAGGGCAATGACAAGCAGCAATGACACAGCAGCAGCCTGCAGCACACGGCGCATGAAAGCTCCGTGACCCTGAACGACGGGGGTTACTGCCGACGTGCTGACTCTTGATGCTGAAGGCATATTCATGATTGCTCCTGTTAATAGTCGTTGTGCCAGACGGCGGCGCCGGTGATTAACGCCTCACCACGGCTGTCGCCAGGCTCCGGGAAGAGGTAGCATAGTGAGCATGACCAGGCACGCTGTGCGCTGCCATCTTCACTACGAGAACACCTAAAAGACCGGTACCCATGGCAAAATTGTTGTTTCGACTGCGTAATGTCCCTGAGGACGAAGCCGCCGAGGTTCGCGAGCTGCTGGCAACGCATGACGTTTCGTTTTACGAAACCAGTGCCGGCAATTGGGGCATCTCCATGCCCGGCCTGTGGCTCCACCATGATGCGGATTACCCGGAGGCCCGCGCGCTGCTGGATGACTATCAACATCAGCGTCTGCAGCGTATGCGCGCTCAATACCTTGCTGACAGGGCTGCCGGCACAGCCGATACCATGCTCACTCAGCTGCGGCGGGAACCGGCCATGGTCATTACCTACCTGTTCATTGTCGTCGCCGTGGCAGCGATTTCCATCCTGATTTTTTACTGACAGTGGTTGCCTGCCAGGCATTCCTGTTTACTGACTCCTTCACTTAACTCTTCACCAACCCCTTCACCAACCCCTTCACCGACCCCTTCACCAGGCCGCTCACCGGACTTTAGTTGAACACAGTCACTCATGTCATCGATTTTCTCTATTGATACACGCAGCAGCAATAGCCCCCTGATCCCGATAACAGACACCGGCGCAGTCAGTGCCGGACTCACGTCGACCCGTCAACAACAGGGCAGTCGCCACCAACGATACGTTTTATCTATCGTTACGCAATAAATATTTCATTTTACCTAAGCTGCGCTCGCCGTTATGATAGCCCCTGTTAACTTAATCGGCCTCCCCCTAAAGGAACGGCTACACGGCAAAGGAGCATTAACGTGTCATTGATCAACACTGAAGTAAAACCATTTAAAGCGACTGCTTTCCATAACGGCGAATTCGTGGATGTCACCGAAGCGAATCTCAAGGGCAAATGGTCCGTGGTATTTTTCTACCCGGCTGACTTCACTTTCGTTTGCCCGACTGAGCTGGGTGACCTGGCTGACAACTACGCCGAGCTGAAAAGCCGTGACGTGGAAGTGTACAGCGTATCCACCGACACCCACTTTACCCACAAAGCCTGGCACGACAGCTCAGAAACCATTGGCAAGATCACGTATCCGATGATCGGTGACCCGACCGGTATTATCAGCCGCAACTTCGAAGTCATGATCGAAGAAGTGGGTCTGGCTGAACGCGGTACGTTTGTTATCGATCCCGATGGCGTTATCCAGATCGTTGAGATCTCTGCCGGCAATATCGGCCGCGATGCGTCCGAGTTGTTGCGCAAAGTCAAAGCTGCCCAGTATGTAGCGAAACACCCGGGCGAAGTTTGCCCGGCAAAGTGGAAAGAAGGCGAGGCCACTCTGGCACCTTCACTGGATCTGGTTGGCAAGATCTGATCCATCCGCTTTGATCGCAAACATTGCCTGATCTTAGCCCGAAAGCCCGGGCGCGAACCGTCCGGGCTTTTTTGTGCCCGAATTTTGTCAACCGTAGCTGTTTTACCCGTACCTGTTTTACTAAAGACCAAGTTAACCAACCGCCTGTTAAGGGATAGCTGTCTTAAAGAGGAATTTGTCAAATGTTAGACACCAACATGAAAGCCCAGTTAAAGGCTTACCTGGAAAAAGTGACCCGCCCTTTCGAGATCGTTGCTTCGCTGGATGACAGCGCCAAATCCGCAGAGCTTCGCACACTTGTCCATGACATCGCGGGTCTGACTGACAAGATTACCGTACGCGAGGACGGTCAGGATGAGCGCCGCCCTTCCTTTGCCCTGCAGCGCCCGGATGCGGACATGCACCTGCGCTTTGCCGGCATTCCCATGGGTCACGAATTCACGTCACTGGTACTCGCTCTGCTGCAGACAGGCGGTCATCCGCCCAAACTCAGTGACGACAAAATTGCCCAGATCAAAGCCATTGAGGGCGAATTTGTTTTTGAAACCTACTTCTCGCTGTCATGCCAGAACTGTCCGGATGTCGTTCAGGCACTGAACCTGATGGCGGTGCTGAACCCCAATATCAAACACGTAGCCATCGACGGCGCCCTGTTTCAGGACGAGGTTGACCAGCGTCAGGTCATGTCCGTACCCAGCGTTTACCTGAATGGTGAAGCCTTTGGTCAGGGACGCATGGGCGTTGACGAGATACTGGCGAAAATCGACACCGGCGCAGCCGAACGCGAAGCGGAAAAAATCAGCAGCAAGGAACCGTTTGACGTGCTGATTGTGGGCGGTGGTCCGGCCGGCGCTGCTGCTGCCATTTACGCCGCACGCAAAGGCATTCGCACCGGTGTTGCCGCCGAGCGCTTTGGCGGCCAGGTGCTCGATACCATGGCCATCGAAAACTTTGTTTCCGTGCAGGAAACAGAAGGTCCGAAACTGGTCCGGGAGCTGGAAGAGCACGTCAAACAATACGAAGTCGACATCATGAACCTGCAGCGCGCGTCGGCGCTGGTGCCGGCGACCGAGGTTGGTGGTCTGCACGAAATAAAATTCGAGAACGGCTCATCGGTCCGGTCAAAAACCGTGATCCTGAGTACCGGTGCGCGCTGGCGCGAACTGAACGTGCCCGGTGAAACCGAGTACCGAAACAAGGGCGTGGCCTACTGCCCGCACTGCGACGGTCCACTGTACAAAGGCAAGCGGGTGGCCGTCGCGGGCGGCGGCAATTCCGGTATTGAGGCGGCCATTGATCTGGCTGGTATTGTTAAACACGTGACCGTGCTGGAGTTCGCCGACACCCTGAAAGCGGACGATGTGTTGCAACGAAAGTTGCACAGCCTGCCCAATGTCAGCGTCATCACGTCAGCGCAGACCACGCAGGTGCTTGGTGACAAGACCAGGGTCACCGGTATCGAGTACAAGGACAGAAACACCAACGAGATGCACACGCTGGAGCTGGAAGGTATTTTTGTGCAGATTGGCCTGCTGCCTAACAGCGAATGGGTGAAAGGTACGGTCACCACCAGCCCCTATGGCGAGATCGAGATAGACGCCAAGGGTCAGACCAACATCCCCGGCGTGTTTGCCGCAGGCGATGTCACCAATGTGCCTTACAAGCAGATTATCATTGCCATGGGCGAGGGTTCCCGGTCCTCATTGAGCGCCTTTGACTACCTGATTCGTCATTGATTCGGGCAGCTGGCTCCCCTGTCATCGACAGGGGAGGCTATCAGAGGATTGCCAACTCATGTGATCCACGGCATAGTACCCAGCGTAATTTAAAGCTTGCTATCGGAACCAGGACGAGTATGGATGCGCGAACCTATCAATAAATCCCGTCATACCGACCCGATACAGCAGATCCGCAATAAACGCATAAGTCAGGGCATTGTGGTCATGCTTTTCTCGGTCAGTGCGTTGTCTCTGGTAAACCTGTTCGATTCGCAAAGTGTGGTCGTGCCCACCCTGCTGTTCACCATCGTCTCTCTGCTGCTATCGCTATTGGTGCTGCGCAAAGGGCATGCCCAGGGTGCCGCCGGACTGACCGTTTTTGTCATGTTCGTCTGCGTTGCACAAGCCATGTGGGGAGGTGCGGGGCTGCGTTCATCGGCGCTAATGGCATATCCAGCAGTGCTGCTGTTTGCCATCATCATGATCGGCAAACGCACCTTCTATCTGGCGCTGGCGTCAATGCTGGCCTTCATGGTGGTGTTGCTGATCGCGAGTAATACTGGCTGGCGCCAGGGGCTGGAGGACGCAACAGACTACCGCTGGTTGTGGGATTACGGCATTATCCTGACCGCCGCCGCCTTTATCATCCGGGTGCTGGCCTCCGACCTGCTGGTACTGCTCGATGCACTTCACATACAAATGGACGATGCCACCCAATCCAGACTCAGGGCTGAACACCTGGCCAACCATGACAATTTGACCGGACTGCCCAACCGCCGCATGGCTGAACATTATTTTGATGAATTGATGATGCTCAGCCAGCAGGAGCACTCCGGCGTCGGCCTGGTGTTTGTAGACGTGGACAACTTCAAGGTCATCAATGACTCACACGGCCACCACCTGGGTGACGAATTGCTGCGTTATCTGGGTGAAACGATTGGCTCTCAGCTGCGCAAGTCTGACCGCTTGGTGCGCATTGCCGGTGATGAATTCCTGATCCTGTTGCCCGGCATCAGCAAAGGCAGAGACGTTGAGCCCATCCTGGAAAAGATCTATCACGCTGTCTCCAGTCCGGTCTCCCTGCACAATGAAACCCTGACACCGGCTGTGTCCATGGGCGTAGCCCTGTCGCCACAGCACGGTCACGACTTCAAGGATCTGATGACCAAGGCCGATCACGCCATGTATCAGGCCAAGGCGGCCGGGCGCAACCGGTATCAGTTCTTTCACCCGGCATAACGCCCTCGTGGGGTCAGTACATACCCTTCACATTCATCGGCAGGGCAAACAGACTGCTGCGCGCAGTGACATAAAGCACATCACGCTCAGGCCCTCCAAAGGTCATATTGGCGGGTGCCAACGGAAACGTCAGCGTGTCAATCAGTTCACCTGCGGGATTGTACACCGTAATATTGTTGCCACCGGTCAGGTACAGGTTGCCGTGCTCATCCAGCGTCAGCCCGTCTGACCCCTGGGCCGCCAGCAGTCGCTTGTTGCTGAGCTCGCCCGGCGCGGTGATATCGTAGGCATACGTCTCATTACCCAAATGGTCGGCGACATACAGTGTTTGTCCATCATGCGTGCCGATAATGCCATTGGGTTTTACCAGGTCGGTGATGATCGCTTCAGCCTCATCTGTACCCGGTGCCAGATAGTACACATAGTAGCCGGGCTGCGGATTGTTGGACTCATCACCGTAGCGCGGGTCGGTGAAATAGATACCACCACTGGCATCGATCCAAAGATCGTTCGGGCTGTTAAAACGCTGGCCATTGTGCTCACCCACTATCACGGTTGCCTGTCCGTCGCTGTCAAGCGCGGTTATCCGGCCGGCTCCGCCTTCAGCAGCAAACAGCTGCCAGTTGCGGTCAAAGAACAGACCATTGGTACCATTGCTGTCAGTGCGGAAAGTCTGCAGCTCGCCGTCGTTGGTCCACACATAGTTGGTATTGGCCGGGATGTCGGAGAAATAAACATTACCCGCGGCATCGGCAACCGGGCCTTCGGTAAATATAAACCCATCCGTCAGTAATTCCACCTCGGCGCCGGGTGCGACAAGGTCAGAACCCTGAGCCAGCACAGATCCGGCAACAACGGCAGCAACGCCGGCGATTGATCGCAAGAACATGGTTTTCATTTTAGATACTCCGTTAGCATGGTGAACGTGTAGTATACCGGCTGTCAGCCCCGACCCAGAAACGGCTGTCGCGGGTCCAGCACAGTGGCGTCAATGATGGTGGCGTTTTTCGGCATGCTCAGCATCAACACTGCGACACGGGCGATGTCTGCGACCGCCATCTTGGGTTCATCAACCACGGCTTTGGGCGCCTTGTCCCAGATGTCGGTGTGCACATTGCCCGGGTGCAGGCAGCTTACCATGATGCCGACTTCGCGCCCTTCAATTGCCAGCGCCCGGGTCATGCCCTGCAAACCGAATTTGCTGGTGGTATAGGGCACCGAGCCAAAGCGTGGGGTCTCGGCGGAGATACTGCCAATATTCAGAATACGACCACCGCCGGTATCTTTCATCACGCGAAAGGCTTCGCGGCTATACAGAAAGGCACCGTTCAGATTGGTATCCATGACCATCTGAAAGTCTTTCAAACGCAAATTCTGGATGGCGCCGGCGCGGGCGATACCGGCATTGTTCACCAAAATATCAATGCGGCCCCACTTTTCCATGGCCTGCTTAACCATATTTTCAACTTCATCGGCTTAGTCTACTGCTTCCTTGAGGCCAAGGAAGATGTTTTTAAAAATGGATGAGACAAAAAAGGCAAAAGAAGAACGAGCGGCTGCGCTGCCCCAGGCGATCGAACTCACACCCGGGGTAGCGCGGACTCTCGCCGGGGTCATCGATTCAGGCGGCTATAACTGCCCCTCGGTCACTGTGGCCTATCCGGACAGGGAGACCAATCGCGGTAGGACCATTCGCGTGTTTTGCGGCCCGCGCGGCGAAGACCTGATGATATGGGAATACCGCGTGACCCGCCGCCCCAACGGCCTTTATTTGGTCGACCCCTGCGGCTTCTGGAGTTGCAAGCCAGCCAGCTGACAGGCGCGATCTTAATCTATAATGTTTGGT
>LAZR01000049.1_pt1 | contig 179553 bp, 282 predicted proteins | sample 329461 | NCBI WGS metagenome assembly LAZR01 (sample SAMN03002196, study PRJNA259156) | marine sediment metagenome | biome: sea floor; feature: Hydrothermal impacted sediments; material: marine sediment; isolation source: Loki non-amplified sample from Loki's castle hydrothermal vent sediment ...
TTTGTGTAGTCCAACAGTTCCAAATCTCCTCTCAATTCCCTCTGGATTTCCTGTACTTTGGGCAACAACTTTTTCGCACACCAATCCATCCGCGATATCTCGGACACATTGGGATAAACTTAGTCCAATCAGCTTCATATTACTGTTCCTTCCAAAAACAAGTGTCCAATTACGGATAATTTAGGCATGCCCCAATAGGCCGAATCTATCGTAATATGCTGGTTTAGCGAGATACCTACTACTTCTTCTTAAATCCCACCATAACAACACATTGCCTACGTTTATCACCCCTAAAAGCAAGAAAAGCCACCATGTCAACAACACAAACAGACCAATAATCACCACTTCTAGAGCCAGTGACCCCAAATACATAAGTTCACTCACCCACCTACAGACACGGTCGGTCCTAGACGCTTTGACCATCCGTATACTTCCCGCTGACCACCACTCAGGTTCTGGTTTGCCTTCAAATGGCCATTTCGGCGATTGTGTGTGAGGGTTGATATTTGTCATTTCGTACACCCTTCAAAGACAAGTGTCCGGCTACAGACATATTGTTTCTACAACGTAGCAATCCAGTTTAGGACCATAAAGGTTAGTCCCCACAGGATGGCTCCGGTAGAAAAACAATTGATACTTTTCTTGGCGACTCGGTTGGTGAAATTGCTTATGAGGGCACAGATCAGAAACATTATCCACCCAATTACAAACGCTGCGCCATAGTTGACCATTTTTAGCACTCCTTCAGTATCCGATTATGGACCAAATGGTAGGTTCGTAGCCTGATTGTGCTCGACGGCTTTATTAACCAGTCGATTGAAGTTGTTGGATAGCCACTCAAAGTGAGGACATTCCGTTTTTTCGGCCAGTACCTCAGCAAGACCGGAAAGTAGACGCATAACCCCGACGGAGTCGATGGCCGCTCTTACCTGAACCTCACAAGCCTTCCTTCTCCAGTCGGTTCCTATTTCACCACAAGACACAGGTAGGGTCTCCTGTGCCATTTCCTTGAACATGTCCGATATGTCTTGGTAGAATTCTTGACCACCAGGATCATTCTCTTCAATACCCATATTGTTCATTTTTCGTACCCCTTCCAAATCTTATACTTAGCAGGGACTTACTATCGCCTATTGCCTATCCCTGCCACTTTTCACCACCAGTCCCCATTACCTCCCACACACACGATAAAACATATATAGGGGGTAAACGAGACTGGGATTGGATGCGACTTTGCAGCCGCGAAAGCGGTGTTTTTGACCCGATAAGACGTGTTTTTGTGCCACTAACCCTTATACCCAACATACACCCCACAAGCTTTTGGCAGGCGCCCCAAGTCCGAGCGCGATTTTTGTCCGGAATCTGTGTTTAAGATGCTTAGAATCCCCTTTTGTTACTAACAACACCCTACACAGAACACTAAACCCCCAGGGGTGCAATTTTGGGTGACTTGCTCATAAACCCCACTGACGGTACTTAGAATCCACTTTTAGTACCAATTACTCCTTATAACAACACAAACACACCCTACAAGGGTAATGAGGGTGCTATTTTTAGGGGTGCTTTTGGCAGGTGCCCGTTAGAGACAAACACCAAGAATGTTTGATGGACCAAACATCCCTGAATACTATTCATAAATGAGTATCATACAGGAACAGAAGACCAGGAAATATGATACCATAAATATCACAAGGAAAACAAAGGGATGTAGGAACATCCAGTCAGCCATGCGTTTGTAAATCTTCATTCTGAGTCTCCCAAAGACACTTGCATGAGAATGCAAACGTTCTCTTACCCCTTCCCTGTTCTCCAGGTTCGTAGATTTCTGACCATTCTCTTAAAGTCAGCCGTTCTTGCTGAACAGTCGAGAATACCAATCAGACGATATGCCATTTCGTTGGCGGTGAGTTCTTTGATCTTTTTTACTTTCTTTGCCATGTCAATGACCCCTTAATTTGCTGGACTAGTCCTAAAACCCCGAAAGTCTTTGGAAAAACCCCGGATAGTTTATGGGAAGGGTGATTAGTTAGTTAGGGGTGATAACTACCACATTGGCGACGGTATCAAGAGATAGTTTGACTCTGACGCACATACGTCTCATCCCGAACGATTCTGGCGTTTGGTCGCGATCCTCAAGTACTACATCGAGCGACGGATTAAACGTATTGAGCTTTTTTATCAATTCTTGTACTGTCATTTCTTTCTCCAAGGTTGTTAGTTGAAGATGGCCGATAACAAATAATAACCCATAACAAATCCTACTATGAGTAGAATAATACTCTCGACAACAAGAGGAGTGTGTCTACTCATTTTTCTTCCCTTCCAAAAGACGACGACCCGTGGTACATGATTCTAGACTGTGACACCCAGTAGGGCTTTTGTCAAATATAAATCGCTTACCTTTGACTTGGACAAGCTTACTGGGGGTAGAACCCCCGTTCGTCCCCTTTCGATTCCGCGCGCAGGTAGAGACGCATTTTCACCCTTTAGGATATATTATAACTCCACTACGTCGGTTAGCTAGACCAACAAGGTAGTTAATCCCAGAGCCGCAATCCCCAATACTGGCAATAGATGCCGACGTTAGCGTCTCACCCCTATACCATACAGAGCCGTCGGATGTGACTAGAAATAATACATTTCTCCTTCAGCTAAACCACAGTCCAGAATCACATACCACAACAAAAAAAGAGACCGGACGGGCAGGCTTCGGCACGATTTATTAACCCATCCTTCATTCACGGGATCATTCTTCCGCCCCGTATAGGCTTGCCACAGCATTACCCGTCGACAGAGAGTTAAGGGTCGACGCCGCTCTAGGCCACATTCCCGCCCGATCTCAAAAATTGGCAAGCTAACCCACCAAACTTGCCACACGAATAAGGCACTTTGCAGTGCGACACCCTCCGAAGAGAATGTCTTACCCGCATTCCCGGCCCATTAGGCCCTAACCGCTGCTTTTTTATGGACTACGCCCTAGCAGATAAATCTAGCTATCTGTTAATCCAGGACGGTTTCTTGAGTCCTTAACTTAACGACCAATCAAAGCCGAAACAGTCTCGCTAGACGAGATATATCTGTTTCTAAACTCCGTTTGTCGTGTCGCGCCGTTCAGCTACAAAAAAATCGCGACTACGAATACTGCCCGTATTCGCGCCACGACCTATAATGCCATTCCGACATGCGAAGAATTGTTCCACCTATCAAACTTTCGGACCGAATATACCGCCAGCAACAGGACATTAGACCGGAAAGAAAGAATTGACAGTTTAGCAATTACTAGACATGCCCTTGGAAAATTGCCTATCACGCGACAATAAAAAACCTACACTACTACGACCAGACGGCTTACCATAACGTACATCTGATAGTGAACACGACCTACCCTTTTCTGTCTTGCTATCCGGGGCTGTACCGGAACCGTGCGCCACAAACTAGGAATCGTGCCGATAATACGTTACTTGACCCGCCCGCGCAATTATAGCGTAGACTAAGTCCGCATTTCGGACTTTACGTTCTGTCGCCTCTAAGACTGGCGTTCGACCGATAACTGTTTGCCCCGCCTGGAACCGGACGGACGCACGTCCTGCGCGACCATCGGACTGTATGACGGCAATTATCAGACTACTACCCAACCCCGTCCGGGGATACCCGACGCTTATCGGACTTCCCGCTGTGATTGGTTATGGGACGTGCTGACGATATATTTTTCGCCTATAACGATAAAGTGCTACTTTACCAAACACGTCTGATTCTGACTAATAAGCCAGAATACCCATCGAGACGCGCCCCGCCATCGAGGCGCGCGTGCGACAGATACTCCATATCGGACCTACTTGCCCAGTTTCTTGAGCGCCATACGGGTAGCGCCAATACCGTTCCGACGTCCGAGAATCGACTCGGCAATGACGGCGGCACTATCGGACCCAAAGCCCAGATCGCGCGGTGGAGTGTACCGACTTTTCGTGCCCTCCTCGATCTGACGCTCATACGTTTCCCACGTTAACTTGAGCGCGGCTTGAGCATCGTCGAGACTGTCGTACTTAGACGCGGCATTCATAATGGCCGCATTTTGAGCGTAGACAGCGGCATTAGCCTTAAATTCGGTAGACCCAAATCCCGTTGACGTTCCGGTAGTCTGTGCGGTTTGTGACATTGACTTTTCTCCAATGTTAGACCGTCCCCAGACGAGACTACACCGTCCCGACCAGGGACGGACAAGTAGAATCTTATCGGAACTCATATTCGGACTTACATTGCGTAAGCCACCTGTTATCGGTCCCTTGCGGGACTTCGGTATGTCCGCTTTTTTTGGGACGTTCTGAAACGTCCCTTTTCTGTAGGATGTTTTTTATTCCTACATAATACTATACCCCTAGTTATACAACCTGTCAAGGCGCGCCCGGAAATAGATTTTCGCCGTTTTTGGGCTTGAATCCACGATGTTATCGTCCAATTACCGATAATCTGCGATTGTAACAACGTCCGGATTTTTCGCTCATTTATCGATCGTCTTCCTATAATATCTTCGTTATTCGCTCAAAATCCATTGTTTTATCGGAAAGTCCTATATTATAGGTTACGCGAGACCTATAACGTGCCATTTTGGGTCTGATAACCATGAAAAATGCGATATTATTGGTTAATACCTATAAGTCATGGTCCTATAACTCGAAAAGGTCGAAATTTTGGCTAAAAATCGACACATTCTCGGACAGAGTAAACTATTATTGGCCTCGTCCGATAAAAACCCACGGCCCAACGTCCTATAATGAGAACCCTAGATTCCCCCTCTCGGGGCACCGCCCAACGTCCGATAATTAGCCAGACCCAAAAGGTCCGATAAAGTTGGACCAACGTGCGTCCGATAATGATTTGCGGAAAGAGGCCGATAACGTCCCTTTGTGCGAAAAAAAATAGGACCGAAGGTTGTGCATTCCCACGGTCCCGTAACCTATTGTACTCAACACGTCCGATATTACGGATCGTCGCGCCATCGGTCCGATAAACCGCCGAACCTATACTTGTCCGATAACTTGTCGAGAACCTTATCGGTCCAGAACATGTCGAATGGATTATCGGTCTCTTCCAGTGTCACTTCAAGACCGTTGATTCCGATAACACGAAATGGCCGACACCTGCCGTCCGATAATAGCCAGTCCAGCAGATGTTCGCCGATGTTCCGATAATTGTGGTAAATATAGTCGCCGATTATCGGTCGTTTGTGTTTTATCGTTAGTCCGATATCCGCACAGTGCCGAAGTCTCGCCAACGCCCGATAATACTTGAATGGAATCTCGATCGTCGTTTGCGCCTTATCGGTCACATTCTCGCCATCGCCCTGCGCACGTCCGATTTTCGGACCATCATCTTCCTTGTCGGTCGTTGTGTTGGATTCGATCGCCGCGACTCGGTCCAATAATCCGTCGATTTGCGACAAGTGCGCGCCGTGTTGTTCTGTCATTTTTTCCAGTATCGCTTGATGGCCCGATAACTGCTGGACAATCTTATCGGTCATTGCGTTTGCCGCGTCCGATAATCTCAGAACTGATTTTTCGAGATAATCAATTCTCTCTTCAATTGTTCTTTCACACATATTATCGCTCCTTGTTATCTGTCCGATATTGTCCACTCTATCGTACCGACAGCACAGTCCGATAATGGTAGATGGTCTTGGCCGTGGTCCGGTAATCTACGTCGCAGGAGTTTGTCTATTATCGGTCTTTCCCATAGCGTGCCCCATGAGGTTCCGATAACCTGTAAATCCTCGTATGTTAGGTGATAGCGTGGCATATTATCGCCCCCCTGTTTTCCCGTGGCGCTCGCGCCACTTATAAGTTGTTGTTCCACTTGTCCCACAAATGCGACAGACCCGCGTCGTCCGATAACTGCTGGGTGATCTTATCGGTCCAGTGCGCGCCATTCGGATTGTCGGATAGTCCCAATTTGACATAGTCGCCTTGTTGTTCGATAATCTCGAACATCGTGCCGTGCGATTTGGTTTGGTCTGATAACCACTTTTTTAGGTTATCGACCCATCGCCCGTAAACGAACGAGAGAACCGATTTGTTGTCCGATAATCTGTTCATCTGGACTAGCGAAATATAAAATCCCGCTGGAATTGTCAGTCCGATAATCACTACCTGTACTGTCGCCATGTTATCGCTCCCTTTTTCGTGATTTTTCGTCTGATAAAAACGCGTTCATTTCACGTTATCGGCTTGTCCGATAACTACTGCCCTGCGCTGCCCACCAAAACACCGCGCGTCAACCGCCGATTGCGCTCGCTTTCGACCACCGCCCGATAATTGACCTTCCCTACCGTATCCGACTCATCGACGTCCGAAAACATAAAGTTTCCGAGATAGCCGAATTCGTTGCCCAAGCGTCTGATAAGCGCTTTTTTCGCTGACTCCCGGTTTGCGCCGAATTCGCAGGCGCCATATAATGCGCTGTGAAACGGACCGACGACGACGCATAGGCAACCGCCGATAACCTTTTCGTACCGATACCGCACGGTCTTTGCTCGCGCCCGCTTATAGAACACCCCTTCGTCCGATAAGGGTTTGTTCCGTTTCGCTGTGTGTCCGATAACATGCCTGCCCATGATACGCTCCCAAAAGTCCCAATAATTGTCTGCTGCCGTTTACACCGATTCTAGGCGCCCGATATTGGGAAGTCAAGGACCGATAAAAGAATTTTCACTTTTGGTCCTATCATATCCCGGCCCAAACAGAGGTCCGATCAGTTTCACTGGGTCTCAGGTCCGATAAAACACACCCGGAGTAAACCCGCGCGTTGAGGTCCGATAACTTGCAGTACGCCCGATAACCTTTGGCTCCGCGCACAAAAAAGCGGCCCGATAATAGAGCCGCTTGTTGGGTTTCAACCGCTGAATATGTCGGTCCATTGTGTGTCACAATTGACACAACATGCACGTTGGCGAACAACGCCATTATCGGTCCTTGGGGCACCGATGCCAACGACAACGTCCGATATAAAACACTCTGGACAGACATCGACATCGTCCACGTTATCGGCCCTAACGCTGTGATTGCGGAAGGTACGTCCGATAAGTCTCACACCTAGGTGTCCGCTATCGTATCCACCTTGCCAAGCGATCGCGAGGCCAACGTCAACCGCCTCGATCGATTCGATAACACGTCGTGCCGACTCGGAGCACATACCTTGTCGCCTTGCCGTTGTCCCGTAGTCAAATGCTTCGTGTTCGTTCATAGCACACCTACGCTCCCTAAATGATTGGTCCTATAACCACGTCGTTTGCCCATTCGCGGAATCCACCGCAACGTCTGATAACATCCATGTCCACCGGACGAATACTTGTGCCTAGTTCGCCGGTCAGCGAGTCGCGTCCGATAGCTACTATTTCTCCCGTAGATAGCCTAATCGTCACAGACCCATCACCGTCCGATAACGTCAATGCCGCGAGTCGTCCATAGGACATGGCCATAACGTCCGAGAACATGGTGTATGTCAATTCTGGGAAAGGTCCGTTTTTCGGTATTGTGATTGTCGCGAGCATGATACACAACCTTTCTTGTTATCGGCCCTAGTCGGCCGAGCAATAATCATAGTAGTCATGCGGACCATGGATTTCTAGTTCCGATATTCGCCCCGAATCTAGTTCATCGGCGGCATATTCTCGGGCTTTGGCAAGGTCCGAAAACGAACGCGTTTTGTACTTCCGCAAACGGGTCGGTGTTTTCAGGTGGCACACAACGTCGTATTTTTCGGTCGTTTGCATAATACAGTCTCCCTTTACAAAGAGTTGAGATCGGAAAGAATGTCCGAGAACCAAAACCATCCAACCGCCACCAACACGAGTCCGATAATAAGCACTGTCATTGCCCTATCCCTTCTCGTCGAATGTTCCGTCACTCGCCTGTACCACGTCACCCGATGCACGATACCATCCATCGGCCCAATTGTCGAACGCGGTGTCACCGATCGGCGATGTCGTTGGCATTGTGTCGCCTGCGAGGTAGCCGAAGTATCCGGTTTTGAATTCAGGTCGCTTCCGATCGAATCGTGCGTAATGCTTCGCGTAATGTTTCGTCCAATTGAATCCGGCGTCGGCTAGTTTCTGTATTGCTTGTCCTGTCCCGTCGTTCATGGCTTGCTCCCTTCGTCCGATATTAGCCCCGATACTGCATCGAGAACGCTCCCTTGATACACCCGATAACAATCACCGCTACGATACACAAGGCGAACCGAGTAAGGTCCGAAAACATCCATTCGCCCGCTTCCATGATCGCTTGTTCGATGTTCATCGCTTTGCTCCCGTTGGCCACCGTCGGCCAATTGAATTGTAGGATACGATCGGCGCGGATGCAAAAACATTGCCAAGAAAACTTTTGGTCCGATAACTCTGCCCTGGTCGGTGGTGCTCGCTCCCAGATAGGGGGAGTAGAGGTAACGTCACGTCACGAGGTAGGGTCACGAGGTAGGTAGGGTCACGAGGTAGGTAGGGTCACGAGGTAGGTAGGGTCACGAGGTAGGTAGGGTCACGAGGTAGGTAGGGTCACGAGGTAGGTAGGGTCACGAGGTAGGTAGGGTCACGAGGTAGGTAGGGTCACGAGGTAGGTAGGGTCACGAGGTAGGTAGGGTCACGAGGTAGGTAGGGTCACGAGGTAGGTAGGGTCACGAGGTAGGTAGGGTCACGAGGTAGGTAGGGTCACGAGGTAGCACCTACTATATGTGGTGTGCCCATACCAACCTACCTACCACATGGATAGTCCGATAACTCCGCCGCTACGTCCGAAAGGGGTACGCCCGATAAATAGGGGATTTGGAAGGCGTGGGGGCGTCCGATAAGCCGACGGGGTTCAGGCAAATCCGGCCCCCAAAACCCACCCCCTGCCAAAAACAATAATGTATATTTCATATCTGCAAAAACCCCGTCTTTAAGAATTTCGCTACATTAACCACCTCTTCTCCCTCCTCTTCATGTTGAAACAAACTTCAACACCCTCCTTTCAGTAAACACCGGTACACTTTTACTGCATAACGTTCCACCTAGTCGAACGATCTACATAGGGGGTGTACCCCTTTTATAGACGCTATATCAATAGACTTATAGGACTGAAAAAAGATGCAAAAATAATCTGAGACCATGCAACACAGGCCCCACTTACACGTATAATAGTATAGAGAGAAGATGTCGCAATGGTCTCATGAGCTTCGCACCTTTTAGGAGACAACAGAATGGACAAGACAGATTGGTCCGATCTCAACAAAATAGCAGACATAAGTGACGAGGAATCAAAAAGGTTGAATTCCCCAAGTGGTAGAAAATGTCCAGTGTGTACTAAAGAAATGACGACCGGAGATAACGAAGCTGCTGGTATCTGTAGTCGATGTTATGAAGAAGAAAATCTAGAACAGAAATTACGTTAACCTCACTTTTGTGTCTCGCTAACCGAAAGGAATAAATAATGGGAATGAGTAGTACTGCTATCTTATTTTGGGGTCTCTGTAGTGATGAGGAAGAGGAGCATTGGAAAAATATCGGCAGGGATGAAGAAGACCTCGATTACTACAATCCATTCGATGATAATGATGATGATGAGCCAGACGATGAGGATTGGGAGGAAATCTATGCCACCAAAAAAGGGTTGCATTACCCCTCAGAACCACGCAATGAGTATTGGGATGCAAAACGTAAGCTTGTCAAGGAATCGGGATGCGAAATTGGTACCCATTGTTCATTTGATTATGGAATGCCCTATATAGCAATTACAGAAAGTGAAATTCGGGCATACCAAGGATGTCCAGAAAAGATAGAGACCCTTGAAGTGAAATCTGACTGGGAACAAAAATTACGTGAGTTTTGTGGGGTTATGGGTATTAAGTGGTCTGAGCCGAGGTGGTGGATTGTAAGTTTATATGGCTAAAGGTATCGGGAGTACCCGATCCCATGAGCTTCGCACTTTTCTTTGGAAGATGATGAGATGCATGAAATGCCGATACACGTACTCGACCAACTTAAGGCTGGGTTCAAAGATCAGTTGCGCGTTTTTAGACAGGAGTTAGACCACAAACAATTGGCGGTGCTTGATGCAATTCAGAACAATCTTGGGTGTGTGGCAATTCGTAACGGCGCAGAAAAGGTGGCGTTTGACAATTTGATGGAGATCATGCAGAAGGATTACAACGTGGCACAGTTGATTTTTACTCTTGCGTACTTTGGATTTGAAGATTGTTTACGCTCTGTACTAGACGAAGAGTAGCGAAACAAGTTCGCTCCCGTTTGACCCTCACTTTTGTGTCTCGCTAACTTAAGAAGAAAAAGGGAAAACAAAACATGAAAAACGGTACTTATTGTTACTTGTGGGTAGCTGGTATAATACTAACGGGACACAATGCTTTTAGTGTCCTGGATACGCTGAAAGCCAAACTGGGCGAGATTCTACCCTACGGCCCAGAAGAAGGAGATAAATCATGATACAAACAGTTTTAACTTTTGACAAAAGAGACGAAGCACAAATATGGAGTGCTGTTAAAAAGCTATTGGTTAATGAGAGGCATCTCAACGACGACGGAATAACTATTGTAGAACACGGGGCTCTTCAGTTAGAAACAGCGATTCATCAATTGAAGGATAAGTTACCTGGGGTTAAATTCGACGTATCCAAACCAGAAGTTGTTTTTCAACAGCCAACGGTTTTTGTTGAAGTTGAGGGACCATCACATCTTTATCAATATGTGGTAAAAGAATTGAATAAAAGGTTGCCGGACAAAGAAGGGATATTGGTGTCGATTAAATCAAATCGCATAAAAGTGTCGGGACGATTTCCTCTTTTAACTATACAGGATTTAGTGCAATGTTTCAGAAATGTCAATGCTCACAAAAAGCTTCAAACACACATGCAAGACTTTAGGGATAAATCTATCACTGAGAGTAAATTGAGGGAGATGCTGAACACTTTTGTGTCTGGCTAACTTCTAGGAGATTCGATATGTCTAAAGCAGAACAGCAATTAATTGCTAAAGAAATGGGTTGGAAAATTTGTGATCGGGTTTTATGCGGTGGGTGTGACGATGTAACATTAGAACCATGTGGTATTTTTGTAAATGGCGAACTATTTGATCCATTCATGCACGAGCACGACCTTGTTCGACTTATGGAAAAGATGAGGAAGAAGGGGTGGATGTTCGGTATTGCGATTGGGAATTTAGGGTACAGAATGGCAGCAAGTACGATCAGAGACCCATTAACAGAGGGGCGTTCTGATTGGTGTAAAACTTTTGTGGACGCTGCTTCTTTTGCGATTATTGAGGGATTAAAGAAACGCAGTGAGAAAAAAGGAACCAAAAATGGATAAATCAGTAGCAATGGGAGTACACACTTTAGATCAGTCAATTGCTTATTTGTCGGAACTAATCGGTGATGCTTCGACAATTGACAGTGAGGCTGTGTCTACTTTATTGGCTGCATTATTACCACTATTGAGAGCAATAGGGTTTACACCCTCTGAGGATGAGGAAAGCAAGGAAGCTGTAGATTGGATTAAGCAACATTTGGATAATAGCGATAATTTTATTTACTTACTTTCGGCGTGTGCTTATTGTGGGTTGTTATCTGCGATGTTAGCTAATGCTCAGGTTGGTGATGTGGAGCCAGATACAGAATGAAGGCAGAACCAGGAGATAGGATTGGTATTACCAATCCAAAATTAGTAGGTTGGTATGGGAATACATATACTGTAATACCCCCTAAGATGTTGTTCCTCAGGGATGATGGCAAGTGGCTTGAACATGTTTTTGTTTCGCATAGGTATGGTTGGACCATGATTAGACATGAAGACTATATGGTACTTTCAAGACCCCAGGACCGTTCGGTTTATTTGTACATTACTCCAGAAATGTATAGGGACATGTATCGATGGGCAAATGATGAAAAAGTGAAGCAGGTTGCTGATACAGTTGGACAAGTCTCTGACCAAGGAATTTGCCCTGATTGTAATGGTAGGGGTAAAATAACAATGCTCAATTTTGATGTTGACTGTGATTGCGTGAAAAACGGAGCACGACAGAGTATCGAGAAGTTGGATAGGGTATTAAAAAAGGGGTTTGAAGGAACAGTTTGTAAAAACTGTTCATATGAGTTCTGTGAATGCGATGGAACATGTGATGAGGGTGATGGTCAATCATGTATTAGTTGTGAAGTTTGGACTTGTGGAGGTTGCTTAATAGATGGTATGTGCGGAAATTGTTTTTCCAAACTTCAGGGAGATGTTAACTGATAAATCAATTAACTGGGGAAAGAAGAGGTGTGTAATGGGTCAGTGTGGGTGTTATGAAGGAAATCAAGCATATAGAATCAAGGCTCCCAACGGGTGGTATGTGATAGAGCTACTTCCAGGCTGCAATTATTGTGATCATGGTCCTGGACTATCTATTTGTCACCCAGAAGCAATGGATCATCTAGAAGGAGGGGATATTCTTTGTTTACCAGAGCTTCCTTGGTGTGGTCCTGGAGAATTCAAGTTGGCTACATTCAAATGTGGGTTATCTCCTACAGAATCTGGAGAAGCGGCTGTGAAATGTTTTGTGTCCGAAGACTGTGAATGCAAAATAGACGAAGATTTAGCAGACATTCTTGGGGAAGATTTTTGGAAGGAGTATTTAGATAAGTCTCCTAGCTTAGTTGAGGTAAAAAATGAAGTTTAGACGATGGTGCCGAAATTGTAATTGTGAACAAGAAGTTGCTCCTATTATGGGGTACGAAGATTCCTGGAGAAAACTGTTTTGGCTTTTAGAGTTTCTTAGAACAGAGGAGACGATAGCAGAAGCTACGTTCGATGAATATATGGAACATCTTATGTTTTTTGGGAAACTGGCTTTTGATGCTGACGATGAAATAGAAAAGAGATTAAAAGAGGAGGAGGTTTCTGATAATGACTGATGGATTTTCTGACAGAGCCACTCCCAGTCCGGGAGAATACGATAAAATTACTTGTGGTGTTTGTGGTTCACTTATGGATGTTAAGAGAAACGTGATGAGTGCTACGGGAATGGCTGAAGCTATGTCTAAGAGACAACATTTACACGATGTTTTTTGGTGTTCTGATATTGAAGCAGATTGGCATATTCAAGCTAAGGCGATTCAGGAGTTGGCCAGAAAAACGCCTAGCCAAAAAACAGAAATTGCGCTATTGGTAGAGGCGTTGGATATTATCAGAAATCGTTGTGCTACTAAAAAGGTGAGTAAATTTCAATGATTTCATTAAGACGAATAGATACTAAATTTGGAGTGTCGCTTTATGGGGCTTTGGTTGGACACTTGGTGAATACTACTCGTGGATGGGTATACCTTTCTTCGGAATATAAACCGTTGATTTATGGCCGTAGTAGTGACTTGCTGAAAGATGAGCTTGTCGAGGTGAATGATATATTGGCGTTGCTTAACACTCCACAACTAAGGGGTTGTAATGAAGAAAATTAATTGGCGACTTAATATTGCGTGTGATTTTTGGCGAGCCCAGGTTGGCAATGTTGTGCTTTCCTGTTATAGGGATCAGGGTAATGACTGGTTGGCATTTGTTGATTTTAACGGGTCCACGAAAGAGGGGGATTGTCATAAATCATTGGGTTCGGCGAGGCAAGAGGCTATTGATTTAGCTTGTGAATTGCTTCTTGAGTATCGTGAGGCTCTGGAAAAAGAGATGGATAATTTTGAGATGACAGGAGTTAATTAACATGCAATATTGTTATATTTGTGCCCAAGAGATTCTCGCAAGTAATCTTCCACACAAATGTGATTCTGGTACTCCAGAATCACGTAACTGCGTTGATTGTGTCTTAAGGGATATTGAAATTGTTCGCCTGAAAGGCGAACTTATGTGTTTTGAGGAAGTGGTAAAGAAGGTGTGTGATGTAGAATTAATACCCGCTGCGTGCAGTGCTGTTTGGAGAATGAAGTTGGAAAAGTTGAAGCCACTGGTTGATGAGCTTCGTAAACTTCTAGAGGAATAACATGTTTTGGGTTATTTTGGTTGTTGGTCTTTTCGCTGCTGGTTATACTGGGTATGGGTTTTGGCAATTAAAGGATTTTGATAAATGAGACGATTTTTGTGTTTTTTTGGTTTTCATGATCTTGTGAGAATTAAATCGTATGATATTTTTTGTAGGGTGCTTTATGACTGTCATGAAATTTGGGAATGTGAAAGATGCGGTGTTTGGTTGCCCACGAATTTTCCCGTAGATGATGGAGATTGATTGTTATGGATAGATTAGATTGGAACAACAGAAATCGATTGTCGTGGTGGTTTCCTAAGATACCAAAAGAGATATTAGTCCCAGAAACACGGATTTTTCCGAAATGCGTTTGGGCAGATTGTGGTGCAAACCATTTTGTTCTTATTGGTGTTTTGGATGGTAGGAAACCAGAAGCGTTTGATACTTTGTGTTGGCAACTAAAAGCGGCGGGAGACGAGCTTGGATATCCATTTTTTCTGAGAACTGATTATCTGAGTGGTAAACATGGATGGAACGATACCTGTTTCGTGACACACGCAATCGAAATTCCTTGTCACGTAGCTCGGTTGATTGAAGAAAGTATTGGGGCTGACATACTTGGGTTTCCACCAGATTGTTGGATAGCTAGAAAAATGATTTCTACTATCCCTTCGTTTTTTGCTTTTCATGGAGACATGCCCATCGTGAAGGAACGACGATACTTTGTGCAAGACAGCAAAGTGTTGTGTCACCACCCCTATTGGCCTTCAGAGGCTTTTGACTTTGTTCGTGTGTCTATTGATAGTTGGCCCACGCAATTGGACGAGATGAATTATCAAAGTTCAGGTGAAATTAGTTTGTTGTCTGATTTGAGTGCCAAGGTGGGCGGTGTAGTGGGTGGTGCATGGTCGATTGATTGGTTGTGGTCAGAGCCAGAACAACAGTGGTACTTGATAGATATGGCTGAGGCTGAAACAAGCTATCACTGGAAAAATTGTTTCAATTTTTCGGACGTTAAATAATTTTATTTTTCTGGGATATTTTGAGTAGTTAGACGTATCACAAGGTATCAGGGAATTGGGCATCCCAATTCCTGGAGCTTCGCACTTTTTTAGGAACGCAGATATGGACACTAAAGTAGATTATAAGACAGTAGAAGTACCAAGGTTTATTGCGTGGGATGATTTTAAGGTGCTCAGTGTTTTACGAAGTGAGTCTCATGATGGTTGGAGGTTGGTTGGTGTTCAAAAGAGTATCTTAGGTCGCCAGATGTATATTTTTTCTAAGTCGCTTGGGCAGAAGGTGGTCGTATGAACAAAATACAATTACACTGTATGTGTTGCGATCGTATTCTTGAAGGGGAGAAATGGGACGATAACCCGTTGACTATTAACCCCGTATATAATGGTCTAATTTTTCGATCTAACGGTAACTTTGGATCAACTATTTTTGATCCCATGCCCATTGGTAATGAAGAGTTTCTTCAAGTTGTTATCTGTGATTTTTGTGTCATGCAGAGGGACGAGCGAGTAACGAGGGTTTATAACATAAAGACAACAAAAACTGCCGAGTCAGAATCTTTTGAGGTGGAGGAAAGGGAAGAAAATGATCAACACTGATAATCCAATAATTTCACTAGACCTGGAAACGGGTGGGTTGGAACCTGGGAAGCATTCGGTTTTGTCTATTGGCGCTGTTGTCGTACCTAATCCAGGAAACTTTGAAGATAAAAACATTACCTATGATGTTACAGAAGAGAACTCATTCTATGTTCAACTTGAGTGGCCTACTGTTGTTGTTGATCCTAGGGCTATGCAGATTCATAAATTGAATATCGTAAGTCCACCCGGATACGGTGGCGATATGTTGAGTATGAGTCAGGACGGGACTGAGGGGCTCAAGCGATTTGGTAAATGGATTTCACGATTAGTTTTACACACCAATCAGTTGGTATATGCCCTTGGGGTTAATGTTGGTTCGTTTGATTTGAAAATGTTGCGTTCTCCATGGAATGATTTAAATGGTCTTTTTTGGCCATTTCATTATCGGTCGATTGATTTAAATAGTCTGTTCTTTGCTTTAGCTAGTAGGCGAAATATGTCTTTCAGCGATGTAAAGAAAGAGATAACTGAAACTGCTTGGAAAAGAAGTGGTTTTTCTACTGACATGGAGCATCATGCCCTTGCTGATGCGTGGTCTAATGTGTATGTGTGGGAAGAATGCCTTAAGCAGTTTGGTGGTGATTGTGAGGTAGCGTGTTAAAATGAAGAAGCATTGGTATTATGGTCATCCTGGGTTTTTCCGTGGCCTTGCCCTCTTGGTAGGGACAGTGATTATTGTCGTTCCGCTTTGGACCCTTCTCCAGTCTCCAGGCTGTAATTTCTATTTTGGATCACAGATTGTAGACATTCTGAACCAGGAGAGCCAAACTGATGGCAAATAAAGGTCCGATTTATAAAGAAAAGGGCATAGTGGCTAATTCTGAATTACTAGCCCAGCTTCAAGTTGCTGTAAAAGAGCTTGAGGTACGTATGGTGGCTGATGTTCAGGTTTTCAGAGGGGGTCACGATGCTGGGTGGGGTGTTGGTAAGGCTCAACGTGGAATTGCTGTTGATGCTGTGATTTCGATTGCTCGGGTTATTAAGGGATTGAAAGGGTGGTAAGGGAACCACGTCCGTGTGGTTCCCGTAAAGAGGAGAATTAGTATGGTAAATGTTGAGTTGAATCTTGGTCCGTTTAATGATTGCATAACTGGGCTTAGTGATAGAGGTGTTGCTGAATATCGACTACTTAAGAGAACTGCGTTTACCTACAATGCCAAAAGGGAGCCTATTCGAATCATCGATTCATCTGATGATATGGTTACGGTTCACTTACTCCGTCTAGGGTTGGCAAAAAAGAACGACACCCCAGACAACCGTCGGGAGTTAATTAGGGCGGTTGAATTAGATATATTGAAGATGGTTTATGAGGTTGCCAATGCTGCCGAAATTAGTTTAACAAGCTTGACTGTACTGGATAGGGTTAAGATACCGATTAAATCTGCGACAATAGGTTGTGACGAGTTTGGTATACTTCGCATTATAGTAGAGGTTGGTATTTGTTCGTTTGAAGATGAGGCCGTGGTGGTCGGGAAGTGATATTAGTGTTTGCAACGTGCAAACACAGAGTGGTTTTTGAATAGAAGAGGAGAAGTATTATGAAGAAGCAGTTTGTGACTCTGTTGGGTGTTGGTTTGATGTTGGTTGCTGTTGGCTGTACGAGCCGTACTCGTGTTACGTTTGGTCCCTTGAGTGTCGCTGGTCAGACACAGGCTTTTGAGACGGAACAGCCGTTTTCGTTTGACCTTAGTCCGAATAAGGTTGGCTTTACTGTCGGCTATGTCGGATGGTCGGTCGAGAGTATGTTTGGGAGTTGTGAAGAGGTGATTGGAGCTTCTCATGCTACTGGAGATACCGAGAAGGTGCTTGAAGCAGTTCCCGCTCTTAATGAATAAGGAGGTTGATTGTGAAGATAGATGATGTGGTTAGGATTGACAAGTGTGAGATGTGTCCAGGTGTTGTGGGTAAGGTGGTTCCAGTCAAGGGGTTTAGGGAAGATACCGAGACGATGGTGAAATTAGGTTTTGGTCGAGGTAGGCCAGCGGCTGGTCGTCCTGAGTTTTTCAGTGTTGATGATCTTACGGTGGTAAATGTTCATATACTTGGAGATACGGAGAATCCTGCATCTTCCGAGGATGTTGAGCAAACAGTTGAAAGTTTGCAGGACAAAGAATAAGGGGGATTGGGATGAAGATTCTAGCTCTTGAGGTAGAAAATATTAAGTTTCTTAAAGTGGTAAGTATTAAACCAGATGGTTCTTTGGTTATCATTGGTGGGGATAACGCCGCAGGAAAGTCGTGTGTTTTGGACTCCATTTGGTATGCCCTGGGTGGGGGTAAGAGTGCTCCTCCTAAACCAATAAGGACGGGACAGAAGAAGGCTAAGATCGTCCTTGATCTTGGTGATATTAAAGTAACTCGCACCTTTACCAAAGCTGGTACGAACCTTGTCGTTGAGAATAAGAAGGGTGTTAAGTTTGGTTCTCCACAGGCAATGCTAGATAAGCTTGTGGGGGAACTTACTTTTGATCCACTCGAATTTTCCAAGATGGATGCTAAGAAGCAGGCCGAAGTACTTAAACAACTAGTGGGCTTAGATTTCAATAAGCTCGATGTTCAGTACAAGAAGTTGTTTGAGGAACGAACGGCAATTAATCGAAGAGGTAAGGAGGTTAGGGCGAATTTAGATGCTCTTACTTTACACGAGGGGATGCCAGACAAAGAAGTGTCAGTGGTCGAGTTGAGTAAACAGTACACCAAGGCTACTGAAGATAATAGGTTTTTTACTCTTGGGCAAACTGACATTGCAGGCGATATTGCAGAAATCGATAAGTTAAAAGAGCGACTTACTGAATTAAAGAAGAATGTCAAGGAGAGACAAAAGAATCTTGAGGGTAAGAAGTTGATTGATACAAAATTGCTCCAAGAGAAGATGAATGGTGCCGAGAGTACCAACACAAAGATTCGGGAAAACCAGAAGCATGTTGTCGTCAAAAAAGATATAGACAAGTTGCTGAAACAGTCTGGGTCTCTCACAAGTCAGTTAAATGAGATAGAGGCCACCAAAGAGAAAACATTGGCCAAGGCAAAGTTTCCAATTGAAGGATTGGCCATTGATGACGACGGGGTTACTTTCGAGGGTATTCCGTTTACTCAGTGCTCATCTGCTCAGCAGATTAAGATATCTGTTGCTATGGGTTTAGCAATGAATCCAAAGCTAAGGGTTCTGCTGATTCGCGAGGGTTCTCTATTGGACACAAAGAGTCTACAGATGGTTTCCGAGATGGCAGAAAAGGCTGATGCTCAGATTTGGCTTGAGCGGGTTTCTAAGGGCAGTGAATGTCAAGTGATCATGGAAGATGGGTCTGTGGTGGAGGAAGAAGATGATGACGACTAAGGATGGGATGGAAGATTTGGGGATGCTGCCGAATGGCTGTCACCTATATCGTCAACCGAATGGTGCTGGGGGTCAGACCTACTATAGCAATGAATGTGGTGTAATATCTATGGTTTGGGATACCTGCATCGCTAATGAGTCCACCTTGCTTATGGCTATTCTTTTTGAAAAGCGCCGTAGGTGTGTAGAGTTTATGATTAAGAAGAAGGAGTTAACCCCAAAAGAAATGGGGCTGGCCGAATCCTTGGGGTGTGCTCATTTATTTGACGAAGGCAGTAAACTACCAAGGTCGACTCAAGAAATGCTCGATGATGACATCATCAAAGATATCACAAACGATATACCAGATAATGTTCTAGGAGATGATCATACCGATATTGTTGACGTCGCCTGTTCTGGTCAAATGCCCACACTATCAAATCGGGAACCTCCACCCTGTATGCTGAGAAACGATGGTATAGAGGGGTCGTTTTTATTGGATGATTACACTGAAAGTAATGCTGTTGATGATATTATAGAAGACATAAAAGGTCCACCAGATTTAGTATATGGTTCTGATGGTCCTCCTCGCCCATCTTTGTGGTGTATGCTTTTTCATCGCAGGAAATATTGGGACACATTAAAAACAAAATCTGTTCCCCATCCATCCCTAATATGGAGAAACATTGAGGAAACTGAACGTTATTGTCACAAGTGTGGTCGAGAATGGACGACAACGGCTATAAGTAGACCATCACCGTGGGGTACGACCAAGGGTTGATTTTGAGAAGATGATTACATGAAGCCAACATGGGTAATCCAAACAAATATGGAGGGTGTTGACACCAAATCTATGATAGCTGAAGTTGAGCGTCAGGGGATGGAAGTTGATCGAGTTGAATACGATTATGCAGCACCCCTTAGTTCTTTAGAGAAGTGGTTGATCGCAGAAGGAGTTGTTCGTGACGAAGATGCGTCGGACGCTTGTGTTTTATGCTATGGTGACGTTGATTTTGTGAAAATGATCAAAAGGCGTGCATCGTTTATTCCCGGTACGTGGTGTAATTTTGAAAATATGAAATGCAGCACCTACTTTGCATATTTGGGCAGGCACTTACTGAACCGAGAATATGCCATGATGCCCCTGGGCGATCTAATGAGGAGATGGAACAATCTTACAGAGTATCCTCCCAATACATCACTATTCATTAGACCAGACAGTGGTGCTAAGCCATTTACTGGATACGTGGTAAAACCAGATAAACACCACAAAATCGAATCGTTGATTAAAACGATTGGTCCAGAAGTTTTAGTTGTTGTCTCCCCTGAAAAACAAATAGATGCTGAGTGGAGATTCGTCATATGTAACAAGAAGGTAATTACTGGATGTCGCTACTTACCAGATGAATCCGTTTACTTTCCCCAAACATCTTTCCGTCTTGCTCAAGAAATCGCTCAAAATGAATGGCAACCAGATATTTGCTACACCGTTGACATAGCAGAATCTGGAGGTGAAAAGTATTTACTGGAAATTAATAGTTTCAGTTGCGCCGGGTTGTATCTATGCGATATGGAGTCTATTATTCGACATGCCAGCAAAGCCGCTATTGATGAATGGAGAGAATATTTTGGATAAATTTCCTGATAAAAAATACAATGTAATATATGCTGACCCACCATGGAACGGATTGGGGTGGAATAATGGTAGTGGTGAAAAATGCCCCGCTAAGCACTATGAGGTTCAGGACATAGAGTGGATAAAATCACTTCCAGTGAATACTATTTCTGGTGATCCTTGTTTTTTGTTCTTGTGGGTAACATTCCCTAATTTACAACAGGGACTTGAAGTAATAGAATCTTGGGGTTTTAGGTATTCTACTTGCGCCTTTAACTGGGTAAAGCGAAACAAAAAAAGTGATAGCTATTTTATTGGTTGTGGAAATTATACAAGGGCCAATTCTGAGCTTTGTTTGCTTGGTACCAAAGGTAAGTGTCAAAAGGCAAGGAAGAGTAGGAGTGTTAGGCAGATTTGTGATGCTCGCATTTCTAAACATTCAGCTAAGCCCCCAGAAATTAGAGACAGAATCATACAGTTGTGTGGAGATATTCCCCGTATAGAACTGTTCGCTAGAGAAAAAACTACTGGTTGGGATGTTTGGGGCAATGAAGTCTAAAGAAATTTTCACCCTTGACCATGAATTCGATAGGTGGTGTGACCAACTCTTGGCTGAAAAGAAGATCGATTCACTTGCCTATTTAAGAATAATGCATGGGTGTGGTCCTGTATGGGAGGCTTGTCGTCAGAAGTGTGCCGATCTTTGCATGCAAAACGACCAGAAAGGAACAGCCATGCAGATAATGACGAATATAGATGGATCGATTGATGAATCATGGATGAAATCGCATGAGGATAGTAAGGAGTAAATAGATGTTTTGGAAAAAGAAATATGATTTCTATCTGGCTGGAAAAATGCGTGGCTGTCCTAATCTCAATAAGGATATGTTTACACTTGTTGCTAGATTATTGAGGGAAAAAGGATTTACCGTGTGGTCTCCATCGGAACACGATAGTTATCTAAAGTTGTCATTTGCTCAATGTATGACGGCGGACCTCAATGCGATAATTAATAAGTGCAGGAAAATTGCCCTGCTTCCAAATTGGAGAGATTCACAAGGCGCTAATGTGGAAGCTTTGTGTGCTTTTGCGACAGGAAAAGAAAGTGTTGAAGTTGTTTTGAATACAGATAATACTGATATAGAGTTGATGCCGTTTGACCTTAATGTCTACCATTATCCATATAGAGAAGGAAAGGTCAGTTCGTTCAATCCACATAAATGTGAGTTACACAGTTTTACTGAGACACAAACTCAATAATTGGGGTGATTAGTAATTCATGCAAATAGTGGAGACGTTGCTTGTTGCCGACTCCCACACATAAGATTGTCGACATGAGTATCCCGATGATGATCCAATGTTTCTTTTTCATGTTTAATCGCTTTCTCTGGAATCCCACACAACCTCAAGTGTTTTTGTGTTAACGATATCGTCTGCAACAACTGTGTATCGTCCGAATCGTCTATTGCCTTTAATGACACCTGGATAACAATGGCTGACAAGTTCTGTACAACTAAATCGGAGCGTATCATTGAATTCAAAAGCAAAGTCATAATCACTACCTATTGCAGCTTTCGCCCGTTTGATAGCCTCACCACTTCTCCATTTTTCGCTTCTTAGTACGATGACGTGGTCGGTTTTCATAAAATCAATTAAATCATCCACAACTACTCCGTCGCTTATTGCGTGAATTACCATATGATCTTGTCCACCTATCTCTCCAACATAGATTCCCCCATGATTAAACCATCCTGGAATTAAGGCTCGGTCTAGGTATCCCTCGAATCTCCTAATTAATATATCCCCAGGCTGGATCAATTTTTCTACGGCCCTATAGTGTTTTCCCTTTAGTTGAAAAGTCCTGGCGTTTACGGTTATCCAAAATGGTCGTAGCAATCCATGCCACCGAATATCCCCTATAAATCCGAAGACAGCTTTTTGTATCTTATATCTGAATCTCGTCATTTGATTTTACCTTCTTTCTTATTATCTTATACATCCTGAATAGTCGGTAGCCAGACCCTCCCATTTATCGGGGTCCGTGTCTGCCCTGCGATGACAATCTTTACAGAGATACAGTAAAAGGAAGGGTTGGGTGTGATTTGGGTGATGACCCTCAATACGGTCTTCTGAACAACACACCTCACATTCTTCTAAGGGGGTAAGTTTGCCAGATTTTATAGCCCGACGAACAAGTGATCTGGCATGGTCTTTTTCTGGGAATTTTTCTTTATCTTTGCGGGTGTTTATTGCATTGGTAGTTGTCGGTTCACATCGCCGGTTTTCATTAGTTAAGGCCGAGGAGCATTTGCGAGAACAGGCATGTTGTTGGCCGAGTTTTATGGTTTCATTAATACGTTTTTGTGGTTTATCGAATGACTGTTTACACGAAGCGCATTTGACCCTATTTGTCATTTTCGACTTCACCCCTTATCTCTTCGACACAATCAGCAGCAAGCCCCCATAAATCATTTTTTCTTTTTTGAATAATTTCGAGGTCGAAACTGCGTCGTATCTTTTGGAAACCTAGTTCCATATTAAGGGACAATAGCTCATTTTGTTCAGTAGTTGTTTTTGGCACAAACATGGTTACGAATAAGGTGTTTTGAAAATAGACATCTTTAAGTATCCATCCCTCTGGAGTGTTAGCCCACAATAGATTTGTGAAAAGCTGTATAAGTTCTAACGATGACGAATTAGACACTTGCATCACTATTTTCCCACTTGTCCAACCACTCGCTTGGGTGATTGTCGTAATGTTGTATTAAATATGTTAGATACATCAAACTGTCGCTAACGAAAGGGGTTAAGCTTTGTCCCAATGAGTGTATTTCTACTAAAGTAAACCATCCCACACCCATTGTGGTATAATGATTCGGTCTTAATTCCCCTTGCCACTGGTCACAAATAGAAACTATGGTACGATATTGGCTTGTCTGCAAGTTACAAAGTTGCCTAAGCCGATTACCGCACACCCCTACATCTTTTCTTAACTTGCCTGGGAATGTCCATGTTCTGTCAGAAGTTTGTTGAACCAACAGAAACCGATCACTGTTGCGTAGTATTATCCAGGCCATTTCTATCATCGGTACTCCCTTCTATATCAAGGGATTCCGATACTATTATACACCAGTCGCGGGTGTCACTCTAAGATCATCTGTTATCGCCGTCACCCCGTAATGACCCATCACTTTTGCGTCTTGCTAATTTATCAAGATTTGCGGTGTATACTTCTTCTAGGGTAAAACCGAGTCTATCGGCGAGTTCTCCAATACTCGCTATGATTGTAGACAAATATGGTTTTAATGCTTGCCAATTACCGATTATTGCTTCTTCATAGTAAATGTTTTCGAGACACTCAGCAATAAGGTTTGCTTGACGGTTCATGAGTAATACTAAGCGAAAGTCGTTTAGTTTTTTAACTCGTTGAATTATAAAAACCCCTCTCATTTCATACATTGTTTTTAGGTCTATTTTTGTATCACAACAAATATTGGCTAGATACCAGCAGCAGTCTCCGAGTTCTTTCTTTATACCATTGGATCGTTCAGAGGTCATTGTCCCACCGTCATCTCGGAGAAGTTTCTTGTATTTTTCAGCTACCTCTCCACATTCACCAACAAGACCAAGTGCTGGGTATATAATTTGGCTACCCTCTATGTCCAGATAGATAGCTGTGCTTCTTGCTCTGTCTTGATATTCAGATAGGTCCATTGTTCTTCTCCATTTTCTTCCGTTATATGACGCTGAACATGTTTCCATATTTTTCTAGTAGATATATATGAAATTGTAGATTGATCAACACCGAATATCGCGGCGATTTCTTTTTGGGACAACTTTCTTCCAGGATGACCATTTTTACCAGATTGCAGTAATTGTAAAACCAATTTTATTTTATCATCAGTTAATTTCGACATTCTATTTTTTTCGCCGCACGCATGTAGTCTGGAAAAGGTATTGTGTTGTATTGCATCTTGAGCATTTTCTGATTTTGTTCCCCATCGCAAATTGGTTAATTGATTATTTTGTCTATTGCGATCTTTGTGGCAACATTCCATTCCATCTAGACAATCACCCACGAATGATTCAAGCACCAATCTGTGAAGTTTGAGTGTTTTTTTATGTCCATTTTTGCATAACGTTATTTGTAAATAACCGAAACGGTTTATTTGAGGTTTGAGAATTCTATCGGTGTTAGTTTTGGAACTATTTAGGATTCTTTTGATCCGTCCTAGATTAGATATACAATACACTCCCTCATAATTTTTGACATCTTTCCACAATTCAATCATCATTATTTCCATTCATTTCTTCTTCTGTGGTAATATTTTTTCCCAGTCTCATACCAGACTGCCACTTTACGTTTTGTGTATCTGTAGCATAATACTTATAAGGGTCTTCAAGACTTTCGAGAACCCAATCGGCCAATCCTTGATCGACACTTTCTTCTGCGGTAAAGATGGTGTCATGAGAACACATGTCTTCGATTTTCTTCAGGGTGATGCGTTTTTTCATTGCTTTCATTCTGCTGCGGTAGATTTCATACATTTTTTTTCTCATTTTGGTCGCGTATTTAGCCCACGCCTCAACACTTTTGCACGTACCTGAAAGTCCCTCACAACCGTCATGAATCATAAATGTGCAATGTGGCGATACGATTCGAGAATCGCAAGCCTGGATAATGATTGATCCCATGCTCATTGCTGCGCCCCAGCAGATACCGTAGACATGAGAGGTAGATGCTCTGATAGCGTCATACATCATCATTCCTGAATACCAGTCTCCCCCTAAGTTATTCATATGAACAATAATCGGCTTAGATGAAACAAGGTCACAGTGGATTATAGATTTAGTGAAAAATTCTGCCATTTGACAATCTGTACCAGATTCACCCTCTCCGCTTGCCATCTCTGCATCGTGAGAACCGACATAAACCAATCTTTTTGAGGGTAAATATGAATAATCAAACCATCTATCAACATCATCTTTGTTATACGGCATTAAATATGTCTCCTAACTTGTCCATTGTCAGATATTTGATATAACCCTTTGTAATTTTTGATATTTTTCCAACATTCCATAACTACTTCATATCATCCTTTACATAATTACTCATTTGATATCTCACTTTCTACAATGCGACGTAGTTTTTCAACAACCATATGAAAATAAGAGTAATAAAGATAAATATAATCCTGACGAGTCCATGCGAATCCGTCCATTATTGTTGGTTGGCTTTTGATCAAATCAGCCCATTGTGGTAGTTCTTTACACAAAGAAGTCTGAATTTTTACCTGATTAGTATATGTAGTTATGTCAAAAACAATCACTTGCCCTTTAGTTCTTTTGATTCGCCCAAGAAGTCCCCCAGGACAATTTTTAGCTTTTATGGTAGACGCACATTGTCCAATTGATAATTGAGCACGCCATTGAGATAGTAGTTCTTTTGTTTTAATCATTGGATTCCTCAAATGGATTTTTTACAACATCACCCTTTTTGTACGTATGTCCCGTTTTATATAGAATACCTTCGACAGACAGGAGTGATGGATTGTCAATAAAGATTGCTACTCTAGAATCGCATTTTTCAAACAGGTCTATAATATGGTCCATCATTAGTAGAGCGATCTGTATTTTGGATTGTGGGTTGTTTGTTAAATTGGGATTGTGCCTAATAGCCATACAAACTGTATTTACCAAATCTAGAATTGTTTCAGTATCTAGGTTGGTAATTTGTTCGAATGTTTCTGGTTCAATCATCTGATTTATTATCTTCTTTGTCCAAGTTCTTAAAATGGGCTTTGGCCTCATCAACCCGACTCATAAGATCATCTCTTTTATCTGCTACATCATTTGGGGTAAAACCACAAAAAGTAAGTTCCCAGAATATACTGGTGATGAAACAATATAGTGTAGGTTCGATTGTTAGCGTGAAGCCAGTGCGTTTGAAATCACGGTCCGGTTCTACATATGGGGGGAAGAATTCGATTTGGGGCGAGACACGAATAGGGAGGTGGGCAAGGTTGTTTAATGGAGAAAACTCTATTCCATATCCCGAGTCTTTTATGCAGCGATCATCATCTTCGCACACATGAGAGTCAATAAGGTTGTCTGAGTCAAATTCTGCGACATGGCAGTGTGGGCCAATTCCATGGAATGACATAAGGTTGCGCATAGTAGCGACTTTGGGGTCATCCCAATAATCTTTGTCGTCAGGAAAACCTAGTCGTTTGCATGCCTTGCTCAGTTTTTTAGGGGTTGTTCTTTTTACCGTGAGGGTGTCGTAATCCAAGCTCCAGTAAAGCTGTAGATATTCAACGTCGTCTATATCATCTGGGTCGCGATCTAATTGAATCTGGTCCCAGAATGCTTCGAATTCAGGCATACCAAAAGTTCGAGCTATACCGGGAACAATTAGTTCCATACGATAAACTAGGAAGAATAGGTCGTATAGGGTAAAATCATCTGCAACTTTAGATACCTCCCATTGTAAATCTGATGGCATGAAGTCTTTGTAGTAATCTTTTGTTAGATGAATGCCGTCGCTCGTTTTATCACTCATAGAATTTACATCCCTCACAGTTGGGGCACTTGATTGTGCAATAAGGCTTTTGTTCATACGGAACAGACATCCAGCCACACACACCACATACGCAACGCCAAAATGGTTTGCTTGTAGGGAAAGCTATTGATTGAAAAGGCTCCCATTCTAGGATTATTTTATTCATAATTTACCCCCAGGAATTCTGCTGTTTTCTGTATGGTCGGCTCACTCACTTCTATGCCAACACAATCTAACCCGAGTCTTTGACACACTATCGCTGTGGTCCCAGACCCAATAAACGGGTCCAACACACGACCCCCTGGGGGACAATGACCCATTACAATACGTTCTACCAAAGCTTCTGGTAACTGTGTTGGGCAATGTTTTCTTTTCTCTTTGTGGGTGCCGCAGATACGAGGGAACTCCCATGTGTTTTCAGGCATTTTACCTCCGGGAGCCGCTCTCTTGTCATTGTATACTGTTTGCCTAGCACTAGGCACCTTAATTTGTTCTGGTCGAACATAATCAGAACCTAGCCAATAGATGGGACGATAGCACAGGGCGTATTTTCCATTTCTTGTCTGATCTTGCCCAAAAGTATAGTGCCACTGTAATCTTTGAATTAGTGGGATACCTAATTCTTCGATGGCGTTTTCGACCACCCTAGTCCATTTTTCGTTGAATGTCAGAAATATTGGACCATCGGTAATATCGGCCATTTTGCAGAGCCAGCAAAGAATATTGGCCTCATATTCCTCCACAGAAATCTTATCTGTGAACCCATCGTATTTTAAGCTTATGTTGTCTGGTGGGTCGCCAATGATTAAATCGACCTTCCCGATAGTGGCATGGCCGATTAGCTCGAATCTTCCATGTATTAGTTCAATCATTCTTGTCCCCAAAAAGGTGCGAAGCACATGGTATTAGTAGTATTCTCTAATACCATTATACGTCCCACAACCAATTTTGTTTCAAAAAAAACCAAAAAAATCAAAAAACTTGGAACATTTTTGCACAAACTCCCTCTCTATATATATGGAGGGGTATTTTTATCGGACGTTGAATATTGTGTATAAATTCAGGGGTGATAAAATGAAGAATGAGAAAACTAAAATTGAGTGTCGTTTGACGACTTGTGGGACAAAGGTAGTTAACGCCAAGGTTTTGGATGACTTGGTGGTTCCCGATCCTGATCCGGCTATTGGGAAACAAATCATCGCTGATGCTGTTGAAGAGGAAAAGGATGATGAGAATCAGCCAGAAGCTTCTTAACGAAGCGGAACCGATTATTAAACGACTGGCTAAGTCGCGTAGCGCTAATGGTGCTTTTGCATACTACGAACGCGATGATGTTTTTCAGGAAGTTTGGTGCATGTGCTTAGAGGCTCTAGGTCGATATGATTCAGAAATAGGGCCTGTGGAAAATTATCTAGTTAGACATGTCACCAATCGCCTCAAGAACCTGAAAAGAGATAAGTATTTTCGTCCGGGTTCTGATCCCCCAACTTCTGGTCTAGCTCGCACCCGAATGAATTTAGTAAATGCATTGCCATTAGATGGCGGTGATATCGCAGAGCAAGGGGTGTTGTTATGTTCTGGTAAAATTAGCGTTGAGCCCATTGAACATAGTGTGTGTAATGAAACTTTATTGTGTATTATCAGGAAATTACCCGAAGAGTTACGGGGGCCATTCGAAGAATTAATTTGCAACAACAAGGTCAGTATTCAGTTAGTTGATGAGATAAGACAGAAGGTTGCTGAGATTTTGAGTGAGAGGGAATCTGATGTCGAAAGATAAGAATCGAAAATTATCTGCTAATTCTAAAGCTCTCAGGGTCTTGGGTGAATGTATAGAGCAAGGTTTGACTGACAAAAGAACTCAGCAACGACTCGTGCAGGAATGTGAATATGAATGGACTCTTAGTACGATTAGTCGTAGACGAAGAGCAATGGGTGTTGTTAAAAAACATGGTCAACAGGTAAATACCACAACGGCAGAGTCACCAATGATGGAAAATGTGCCGTATGGAATGGGTGATGCGGAAAAATCAAATTGGTTTAGAAATCAATTTAAGAAAACACATCTATACAAAACTATAAAAAAACAGTTTGAATCAGAAGAAGTGGATGTGTATTTAGAGGATTTTGGACTTTTATGTTGTCAATTTGAAGATATTGTTATTAGTGAATTTATGCAGATTGATGATTTTCTCAAGCATAGACTTCTTATTGACGGACAATTGATTCTAAAGCGTTCTATTCAAAAACAGGTTTCTGACATACAAGAGTGGTTTATTCTGAATCCTAAGATTAAGGGAGAGGACAAGGAAGCAATTCAATTTCGTCACGTACAACAAGGACAACTTGACCATAGATATAAAGACTTGAAGGTTGTTAACGATCGTTACGATGCTCTTGTTAAAGAACGTCAAAAGATTTACAATAGTTTGGCTGCAACAAGAAAGGATCGTTTAGCGGAATTACAAGGTGGTAAAGATACATTTTTTGAATTGGTTAAAGCAATACAGCATTCAGAAGAAGAAAGAAGTCGGCATGGACGTTTTGCGGAACTTACGAAGCTAGCATCTGAAGAGATTAAGGGCGAGTTTCGTAAACACGTTGAGTTTCCCGACGGAAGTAAATCGCCAGTTATCATGGATTCTGAAACAGACTTTGGAGACGACGATGATGAATAAAACGGCACTTTACATTCCAAGACCTGGGGCTAGAGCCTCGATGGTACAACAGGGGTATGTTGATGCTTTAGAATATCTTGGTTGGACAGTATATCAGTGTGACCCCAAAAGTAAACTGGGGTGTCAAAGACTGATTGAGGAATATGGTGTTCGACTAATTATGACCCATTCTAGGTATGGAATAAGGCAATTACCTATTCAGGTAATTAATGCTAACCAAGTAACGGTAGTTGTAGAAGTGCTACCCTTAAACACATCTAATTTAACGGTTGATAGTCCTTATGAATTGGCTCATGACGATGAACCTAATTTGATCAAAGAAATAGATAACGTAGTTATTCACACACACGTAGAATCACATTTGTGGTTAAAACTCATGAGTGGTTGGAATGATATTCTTCATTTACTAATGGCGGCGAATTTAACTAAGGCCATGCCACCTACGTGTTCTGTTTTGACAGATGTTGCTATGGTAGCCAACTTTGAGCATAGACAGGGTATTATGAAGCATTTGATAGAACCACTTTTTAAGAGGGTCGATTTACTTGGGTATTCCTATCAGGCGTTTGGTGATAATATATGGCAACGTGCTGGCTTGAACTGTAACGGACCCTTACCTTTGGATAGTGATAAGTTGGCCTATATTTATTCTTCTGCGAAGGTATGTCCAAATGTTCACACCGAAGCCCAAATTGGTTTACAAGCTTTTTTGAATGAGAGGTCGTTCACGATTCCGTTATGTGGCGGGCTACAGGTATCTGACAATCCTTTGGCTACTAAGTATCTGGGGTCATATTGTGCAGTAGCTACCAGTACAACCGATTTCATGAATAAGGTTATTAATCTTATTGAAAATCAGTCATCTCGTTATGATAAAATAAGGGCCGGGGTTAGGAATATCGCACAAAACCATACGTATTTTAATAGATTGGTGAAAATTTTTGAAAAAGCTGGTTTGCCAGACCACAAAGAGGAGGCATCTCAAAAGGGAACTAGATTAGCAATTAGACATTGTTGGGAAATTGATGCTAGGATTAGTGCAGAGGAAAGGGGAATACCTTATGAAAACTAAGCAACGAAACATGTTTCGTAGACTAAATGGTGTGACAATGCCAATTGGTCGAAAAAGAATTAGATGGAGCCGCAACTGGAAGTGTTTGTGCGGGAGTAGTAAAAAGTACAAGAAGTGTTGTATGATGGAAATTGATAGTCTTACTGCTTCTGATGGCAATGCTACTGTAATTCCGATCCCTGAAGATATTCAGCAGATGAGTATTGAATGGCTTGCAGAACAAAAACGGAAACGGGAAGAAGAAGCAAGACAGGAAAAGGTAGAGGAAGATAAGATGAAGCAAAAACGAGAATTAAAACTTTCGGAAGAAGATATGAAGAATATGGTGGGGGTATAGAAAATGAAGAATAAAACTAGTTTTATATTAGGATGCACCGGCCAGGACGGGTCGTACCTTTCAGAACTATTACTTGAAAAAGGGTATGAGGTATATGGATTGATTCGCAGGTCTTCGGTTGATACGACCGAGCGGATTGCTCACATCATACATCGTCCAAATTTTCATTTGGTAGAAGGGGATATTACAGATGCTTCGTGTATGTATCGATTGATCTCCGGCATTCAACCGACTGAGGTTTATAACCTAGCGGCGATGTCGCACGTAGGAGTATCATTTGATCAGCCGATAACAACATGTCAGATAGATGCAGTTGGGCCACTCAATGTTCTTGAGGCTATTCGTCAGACGTCGCCTAAGAGTAAGTATTATCAAGCATCAACGTCAGAATTATTTGGGAATACTGATATAGCCCCACAATCAGAGCGAAGTGAAATGATACCAAATTCTCCATATGCTGTGGCGAAGTTGTATGCACATCATCTCACTGGCCTTTATCGTCGTGCTTACGGCATCTTTGCTTGCGCGGGCATACTTTTCAACCATGAATCGCAGCGTCGTGGAGAAGCTTTTGTTACACGCAAAATTACTAAGTATGTAGCATCGCTTCAGAAATGGATGGATTGCCATGAAGGGTTTCCGAGAAAAGATGTTGACGTCATCCCTTTGTTTTTGGGCAACATAGAAGCAAAGAGAGACTGGTCTCATGCTATTGACATGGTTAATGGTATGTGGTTGATGATGCAACACGACGTAGCCGATGATTATGTTCTTGGCTCTGGAGAAACGCATTCTGTAAGGGAGTTTTTAGAAGTAGCTTTTAATACAATTGGTTTGGATTATAGGGATTATTTTGAAGTTGATCCTAAGTTTTTCCGGCCAGTTGATGTTAACTTATTACAAGCTGATCCAAGTAAAGCCAGGGAAGTTCTTGGTTGGAAACCTACAATTGGTTTTGGGGAAATGATAGATCAAATGGTACAAAGTGATTATGGGGTGTTGATAAATGCCTAGGCTTGTTTTACCCACCTATAAAGCGATTCGCGACACTCGCGAACAAAAGGGTTGGACCTTTGATGCTCACGTACCTGATCGTCGCCCACCTAGGTGCGAGGGTATGGTTGTAGAAACTCTTCAAACTGGCGATTATAGCTTGGTTGGTTATACGGACATTTTAGCCATTGAACGAAAGGCAGATTTTTCGGAGCTTTGGGGAAATTATAGTGCTGCTAAGAGAAAGGCGTTTGAAGCTGAAATGGACCGAATGTCTCAAATTAAACATTCGTACATTATTATAGAATCATTGTTTACCCCCGATATTATGGAGTTATCTCCACCTCAGTTTGCTAAAGGTGTTCCTGGTAAGTCTATGGTGAGATGGTTGATGTTTTTAACAACTAAGTATGGGGTGAATATCATTCCGGCAGGAGCATGTGCTCGGAAGATTACCCAAATGATTATGGAAGAAGTTGTTCGTGTAGAAAAAGAAAGGTGGGTTCCTCTTGGTAGTTAATGCTAAAATTAATGCTGAGTTAAACGACTTGCTTTACGGTGATGAGGGCAGGCTGGGTTATCTATTTCCCTATCGCGATAAGGTTCCTAAGATCAAGGACCATATTTTCACCGATATAAAACAGACAAAGGAAGCGCTGGACAGAATTGTTCTTGGCAAAATGCTCGATGTTAACTATATTGGTTGGACAGCAAAAGCACTCCTTGGTCTTGACTTGCTTCCTATTCAGATAGCCACACTTCAGATTTTATGGAAGACTCCATTCCCTATGTTGATTGCTTGTCGTGGTGGTGGTAAAACCTTCTTACTTGCTGTTTATGCAGTTCTTCGCGCACTGCTTGATCCGGGAACTAAGGTTGTTATCGTTGGTGGTGGTTTGCGACAGGCCAAGTTAGTGTTCAACTACATAGAAACTCTTTGGAATCAATCTTCAATACTTCGGAACATTGTCGGTGGGGGCAAAAAGGCTGGACCGAGGCAAAACGTAGACCTTTGTTATTTTAAGTTGGGGGAGAGTATTATTTATGCACTCCCCACGGGCGACGGAACGAAAATTCGCGGGTTTCGTGCAAACGTAGTTATCGCCGATGAATTTGCAGCAATTCAGGAAGAAGTGTTTGATGTTGTTATTCGTGGTTTTGCGGCTACGGCGAAAACACCTATTGAGGAAGTGAAGAAAGCTGCTTTCGACAAGAAGTTGGCCCAACTAGACTTACCTGCTGATATTAAGAAAAAGTTAATTACTGACGACGGGAAAATGCATGGTAACCAAATTATATATTCTGGTACTGCATATTATGCTTTCAACCACTTCTCTAGAAGACATGATATGTGGTGTGATATAATTAGGAGTAAGGGTAATCCAGGGCGTGTTGCAAAAATTTTTGATGGAGAAAACAATGTTCCAGATGATTTCAATTACAAGGATTATGCAGTAATTAGAATTCCACATACCCATTTACCGGATCGTTTCCTGGATCATAGACAACTAGCTAACGCTAAAGCAACTCTTCCTAAAAATCTGTTCTTAATGGAATATGGTGCCGTGTTCATTAAGGATTCTGATGGATTTTTCCCACGTAGTTTAGTTGAGCAATGTACCGTTGGGCCGAATAAGCCTATCGAAACTCCGGATGGTCCAGTGACATTTTCTCCATTGATGAGGGGACGACCTAAGCTAAAGTATGTTATGGGGATTGACCCCGCAGCCGAACGGGATAATCTTGCTATTACAATAACAGAAGTTTGGCCTAATCATTATCGAGTTGTATATTGTTGGGCTGTTAACAAAAAGGAGTTCTCTGATCGAAAAGAGAGGGGTTTAATTACCGACGATGACTACTATGCATACTGTTGTTCGCGAATTAGGGAACTTGTAAAGCTGTTCAATCCAGTAAGAATAGAAATGGATAGTCAGGGTGGTGGATATGCTGTTTCAGAAATGCTACGGAACAAAAAACTACTCGATAAAGATAAGGGTGATTTCCCAATTTATGAAGTAGTAGACAAGGACGAACCTAAATCTACCGATGGTGAAACGGATGGTCGTCATATTTTACATCTAGTTAAGCAGAGTTCAGAGTACAACCAGGAAGCCAATATTTGTCTTCATAAAAGTATGGAAACTCAAACACTGCTATTTCCAGCATTTGATAGTGCAAATATGTATTCTGCTCTTGAAGCTGAAAAGGCCGCAGGCGTTTCTTTTGATACATATGAAGAAAATGTATTCAATATTGAAGAGTTAAAGAACGAGCTTTGTACCATTCAAATGAGTGAAACGGCTACGGGTAGAGAAAAATTCGATACCCCCACGGTTGTTCAAGCCGGAGCAGTAGAGGGTAGGGTTAGAAAGGGTAGGCTTCGAAAAGATCGTTATACCGCCCTTTTGCTGTCTCACAAATATATTTATGAAACAGATATAGCTCCAGACGATGGTATTGATTACAGTGACGTGGTGGGAAATATTGAAAAACGCAGTAAACCGGGGAAAAATGAACCTTTATATAGGGGGCCTGGAGTTGGTAGAATGAGGAATTCCCAATATAGTAGAACTGGCGGGGTGTACAAGGCCCTTAAGCGAGGAAATATCATTTCTGGTTAGTGGTGTATAATCAATAGAACTGTATTACGATTGTAATTGGATTAAACAAGAAGGAAATAAAATGGCTGCGAAGAAATCTAGTTCCAACACTCCGAAGCAAGAGGTTATGTACACCAGGGGTGAACAGGCTTTATCTAAACACACTGTTTCAGAAGTATGTCACATAAATCGAGGTATTGCTGGTCGAAGTGTTGCGGCTGACATAAATCTCCGAGCAGGACATAATCGCCACGATTATGATGCACAAAGACCCAGCGATAGGCTCCCCACCGAACACGCAGAAATTATTCAGGCGTGTCAATCGGTTTACCGTAAGATTGGTATGGTGCGAAATATTATTGATCTAATGACAGATTTTGCTTCAGAGGGGTTGGAGTTACAACACACAGTAAAGTCACAAGAACAATTTTATCGTGTTTGGGCCGAAAAAGCTGATTTGCCTGGCCGACTTCATGATTTTATGAAATTGTTGATGCGAGACGGTAATGTTATTGTTCGACGTAAAAATGCACTTATAGCTCGACCCCTTATTAAAGAGATGACTAGAGGTGGGATTGGAGTTATGGATACAATTACCGAAACCAATGTTACCGAGCAGCCAGAAAAGATTGGGAAAACGAAACTTAAAACGAAGAAAAATGAAATTCCGTGGAAATATACTTTTCTATCTCCAGTGGTTATTAAGAAAATAGGTGGTGAAGTAGGTCGGTTTTTTGGTTCAGACGCCTTAGGAATGGAAATTCCATCTTCTCTTGCCAACTCTATAAATTCACCCAAGAGCAACGCTGAAAAAGATTTTGTCAAAAAGCTTCCTCCAGAAGTGGTTGCCGCTGCTAAAAAGGGTGGGAGACTGGTGGAGTTAGATATGGATCGAATTTATGTTGATTATTATAAAAAGGATGACTGGGAGGATTGGGGCACACCATTTCTATACGGTGTTCTTGAAGACGTGATGTTTAAGGAGAAAATGCGGCTAGCTGATATGGCAGCGCTTGATGGTGTTATTAATGTTATTCGTTTGTGGAAACTAGGTAAGTCAGAGAAGGAGATTATGCCAGCACCTGCCATGATTGACAAACTCATCGGCATACTTCAAACAAATGCTGGCGGTGGGGTCATGGACCTTGTCTGGGATGATATGATTGATTTACAGGTTGAATATCCACCCACAGATAAAATTCTTGGACAAGAAAAATATATTGGTGTAAATTCGGATATTGTTCGTGGTCTTGGCATTCCAGATTCATTGGTTGGTGGTGCCGACTTGGGAACACGTAATGCTCAATCCGCTTTTGTTCAATTGAAAACTCTTGTCGAAAGACTTGAATATGTGAGGGGCCGTGCTATTCGTTGGATGAAAGGTGAATTACGGCTCGTTGCAGACGCAATGGGGTTCAAGAAGATTCCAACTATTAATTTCGGCATCATGTCTTTGCGAGACGAAGCAGCAGAGAAGCAACTAATGATCCAATTACTTGATCGTGGGATTGTTTCATCAGAGAAGACTTCAGAGGTATTTGGGACAAACTACATGATTGAACTTGAGAGAATGAAGACTGAACAAGGTATCCGAGACGATCATCCGGGTGTGCTAGAAAAAGCCGGTCCATATAATGCTCCGTTCTCTGTTATGGAGAAACAAACAGACCTTGCCATTCAAGTACAGAAGGTAAAGCAGGGTTTGGATCGAAACAGTAAATTGCCCAGCAATACGAACGACAATGGTGGTGGAGATAATCCCTCGGGTAGTCAACCAAAGAATAGGGGTACAAATCCATCAGGCAGACCCCCATCTACGAAGGACACAAAACCGCGAGATCAGCGAACTCCAAAAACCCAGTCCGTATTACAAGTTATCGCGGAGGGGTTTATTGAACAGATTGATCGAATAACCGACGAACCATATCTGAAACAACAAGGGGCCAAGAACATGAGGTCTTTGACAAAACCCCAAAAAGCAGAGCTAGAAGGGGTAAAACGCACTATATTATCCGTCTTGCTACCTAATGACATAGTGACGAAGGAACTGGTGTCACAGAGGTTGGATAATATTTCGTCTGCCGGGTGTTTCGAGGTTTATTTCAATGATTTAATGGTAAAGTTTACTGCGTCAGTTCAGCACACCCCTACCACTAAAGAGCGTAGAGCGTTAATGGCCCTAACATGGGTTGATTTGGTTGGATAAGAGTTTGAGAATAAAGGGAGGATAGTTATGGCAATAGTAAATGTTTCATTAGACACGACCATTCGGCAGGTAATTCTTACGATTAATGGCATATTGGTGTCTGCAAATGAGGTATCGATTAACAAATACGTATTTGACGATGGTGACGAAAGTATTTCTTTTTCGTATACCATTGAGAATGTTGATGGTAGTGGAATGAGGGAAAGACGGCAATTTTCTCTTCCCTCACCAACAACCCCAGCTTCTGAGGCGGGTGCGGCAGTTGATGATAATGGATTGGTGTCGAAATCTGTGCTCGATCAGAAAAAGGCTGCGGCAGGTTTGGCTAAATTTTTAAAGCCAGACAAGAAAATTGAGTAGTGTACTAATGAATAGTCTTCAGTTTCGTGTGTTTTATATTGACAATTGTGTATAACCAATACGACAGGAGGTATTCGTGCGAGTTTATCAATCCGAAAAAGATGCTGGTGTAGATTTTCAGTTAAATGAGGCTGGAAGCTTATCTGCATTTGTTACAGCTAAAGTTCAAATTCGGGATATTAAAGAGTATTTTGACGGTATGTCTGTCGCAGACCTTATGGAGGCTACCCAAACTGTTCAATCTGTAGAGGAGCTTCTTGGTCAAGAACAGCCAGATTTGGCTTTGGTCGTTGCGATTCTGGTTAGTACTGGGTGGAATAAGAATGATGATATTTTCACGCCAGACGAGGTGTGGAAAGCTAAATCGTCCCCCATGAACAAACCGATGAATGATAATCATGATGAAGAAAAAATTCTTGGACACATTGTTCAAAGCAGGGCGTTAGATAAATCCGGCAATGAAATTGTGTTGGCAGATAATGAGTCTCCTCCGGATGAATTTGACATTGAGGTAGCTGGGGTGCTATATAGGGCGTTTCCGAAACTGAGAGAACGAATTGATGAGATTATTGCTAAGGCTAAAAGTGGTGAAATGTTTGTGTCTATGGAGGCTTGGTTTCCGGATTTCGGATATGGTCTGATTGATCCAGCAACAGGAGAAACCAAACTAATAGAACGAACTGAAGAAACCGCTTTTTTAACTAAGCATCTAAGAATTTATGGTGGCTGTGGAGAGTATCAAGATTTTAAGATTGGAAGACACTTAAAGGATATTATTTTCGGGGCACAAGGGTTTGTTGATGAACCCGCTAATCCTGATTCTGTGATAAAGAAGGTTGCGGCGAAGAAAAATGCCGCTTCAAGTGTGTTTGTTACTGCTGAATTAAGTGAACTACCGGAAGGGGGTGTAGAAGACGTGGATGAAAAAGAAATGAAAGAACTTCAAACGAAACTAGACGAGGCTCAGGCAAGTCTTGAAGGCAAAGAAAAGGAAGTTACTGACTTGCAGAAGGCTGCGGAGGATTTCAAGGCTAAGGACTACGAGGGGCAGATTGCTACTCTGACTGCTAAGGTCGAGGAATTAAATGCGGGCATTGCAAAGACGTCTGAGAAAACAGAGGTTGATAAGGTTGAACTTCAGAAACAGCTTACCGAAGTAACGGAACGGGCTGAGAAGAGTGATGCTGAATTAGACGAGATTCGTAAGACTGAAACGGCTCGTGAGCGATTTGCTAAACTTTCTGAGGTGAAGAAGATTACGGACGAAAAGGCGACCCTCGCTGACCTGCGTGGAATGTCTGAAGAGACGTTTGTTGCAGTTCTAAATTATGCTGGTCAAAGTAAGTCTGAAGGTACCGAAAAGACGGCACCAGAAGATAATGGAACTGAACAAGCGGAAGCTGTTTTGGGTAATGTGGACGAAAAAGAAAAAGATGATGCTGATTTCAATGCAAATGAAACTGTTGTGGAATCAAATGTCAAAAGGTATGCGTCGTTGGCGGGTGTGCTAACTGGTCGCGCAGAAAAGAAAGATTAAGGGGGTGAACAAGGATGGCTTTGAAACCAGATCGTGAGTATAATGAGATTACTGATATTGCGAACTTTTGGGATGAGGATGAGACTCGTGCTATCGAAAAGGGTGGCATGGCGAGTGTTGTGACCTCGTCTAGTGGTGCCGCTATGGGTACTAATTATACCGATGAGGCAAATGTTGTTGATTATGATGATTCTGTTGGTTCTAGTACAGTTCCAAAGGGTATTCTGTTACAGAATGTGGCTTTGAAGATGAGTACGACAAGGGACTTTATCAATCATTACACACAAGAGATTCGTCCTGGCGATAAGTGTACACTAGTTCGGCATGGCTGGGTTGTTACTGACATGATTACTCCAGGTCAGACGCCTGCTATTGGTGGTACGGCTTATTTGGGTCAGAGTGGCCTTTTGGCCACGGGTGCAGTGAGTAGCTCGGTAGCCGTTGGTCGTTTTGAGACGACAAAAGACGGAAATGGTTTTTGTAGGGTTTTTATCGATCTCTAAAGGAGGTGAAGAAGAATGAAGCGTAATATTGTAAAACCAACTGATGACCAGATTGAACTTTTGAGAAAAACTGGTTCTAATGATAGGGATGAGCAAAAAGAGGCAATGAAGTCTTTGGCCGAGGCACTGGAAACTCCCCTGCGTTCGGCATTGCTTGATGGTGATATTTTGGGTGGAATCTTCACCCCTGAACTTCTGGCACCAGATGCGACTCCTGAGTATCCATTGGATTTGTATCAGACTGCACAGGAAGGCGATTATGTGGCATACCAGTTGCCAAGTGAGGGTGCGCTACCACTGAGAACCGTGGTTAGTGATTCTCTGACGGTACAGACATATAGCGTTGGTAATGCTATTGACTGGCCACTGAGGTACGCTTTCACCGCACGGTGGAACATTGTTGCTCGTGCGATGGCAGTTCTTGAGGCTGGATTCGTCAAAAAGATGAATACGGATGGGTGGCGTGTAATCATTGCTGGTGGTGCAGGTCGAACAGATTACAACGGTGGTTCGCCACTGGTGTATGACAGTGCGGCTGTTATTGGTCAGTTTACGAAACGTCTTATATCTCTGATGAAAACGACAATGACTCGCCTGGGCGGTGGAAACACTGCTTCTGGTAATCGGAGTACGTTGACTGATGTGTTTATCAGTCCAGAGGCTCTGGAAGACATTCGTGAATGGGATGCAGACCAAGTTGATGATGTGACTCGTCGGGAAATTTTTACTGCCAGTGATGGTGGTGGCCCAATGGCTCAAATCTATGGTGTCAATTTGCACACATTGGATGAGCTTGGTGTTGGCCAGGAATTCCAGACGTTTTTCGCGACACTAGGTGTTAACATGGGTACTGACGATGAGGAAATCGTTGTCGGCTTAGACATGAATAAGAACGATTCTTTTGTCATGCCTGTTCGACGTCCTCTCACAATCTTCGATGATGAGAATCTGCACAGACGACAGCGCGCCGGATTTTACGGGTGGGCGGAGCATGGCTTTGCGTCACTTGACGGGCGCCGGTGCCTCCTCGCGTCTTTCTAACCCCTTGTAAACAAAGGACTTACGTCTTTTGGTACTTATGAGAGGGAAGGGTAAAACCTTCCCTCTCTTTTTTATCTAAAAATTTTCACACAAAAGCTAGTTTTTTATCGACAATATTTGGGACAAAATTACAGGTTGTACGTATAATAGAGTGTGAGACCAGTAAAGATAAATGAGAGTTTGTTGCACGACTTATATGTTCATCTCGAATTGACGGCCAAGGAATGTGCTAAAATTCTAGGTGTCAGTGATACGTCTATCTGTCGTCGTCTAAAAAAGCTTGGAATACGAGTTAGACCTCCAATTAGGGGGTTGATGACAAATATTAGTGATGACCAAGTTATTGATCTGTACTGGAATAACAAACTTAGTATTTGTGAAACAGCAAAGAAATTAGGGGTTAGCGAGGGGTGTGTAAAAAAGCGATTAAACAAATCGGGGAAAGGAACCAGGACTGTTCGGGAGGGCGCAAGACTATGGAGAGGTAGCGATGAAATATTGGATGACCAATTAATACATTTATACGATGTATGTGGTTGGTCATGCGAAAAAATATCGGCTCACTTCAATAAGAGTTCCCAGTTTACCAGACATAGATTTATAGCAATGGGTAAGGAGCGGAGAAAGAACACTGGGAAAAATAATGGATCATGGAAAGGTGGAATAAACGATATTGGAAGTGCGGTACGTGGTTGTGCTACTTCATTACAGTGGAGAAAAGACGCATTTTCAAAGCAGCAATACAAAAGTGAAATTTCCAACCAACAAATTAGAGAATTAAATTGCCACCATATATATCCATTTCACGTTATTTTGCGATCCTCAATAACAAAACATACACCCTTGCCAGACGAATACAGAAGCTTGGCAATTGTCAACGACCCCAGATTCTACGATGGTCAAAACGGCTTGGTTGTATCAAAAGAGGAGCACGACAATATCGAGATGGGTAAATTAGATCAAGCACACCCTTGGTGGAAAATTTGGCAAGCCTATCCATCGTTTGCAATTAATCGCAGTGATTTTAATGATATGGATTTTGATTTATTTAACGATAAGGGAATGATACGTCCGACCGATTACAGTATTAATATTTCCCCCGTAGGGGACATAAAACACATAATTAGATACGAACATTATTTAGGGACCATTCCTGGTTCCAAATTAATACTTGTAGCTAGACAGAAAAGTGTCATTGTCGGAATAGCTACGTTTGGCAAAGGCACCAACAGAAATATACCTGATAATACTTGGGAGTTAACCCGTCTCTGTATTCCCTTTTATGTGGTAAGACCATTTGCCTGTGAGTTTTTGGACCGGTGCTATGGCTATATCAGAGAGAATTACCCCCAGATTAAGGAATTGGTGTCATTTGCAGATTCTTCTGTCGGACACAATGGTGGTATTTACCGAATGGCCAAATGGGCGAAAAACGGACAAACACCCCCTAGCTATGCCTATTTTGATCCAGCAACGTTTAAATTGATGCACAAATCAGCTTGTAGAAGAATTAAGGGTGTTGATAAAACCGAACGGGAATTGGCAGACGAAAGAGGGTGGATTCGCATTCCTCTTACTCACAAGTATAAATATTCACTTATTCTGTAACACTCTCACCAACCCAAAAAACTCATTTTCCACCCCTGGTGTATAATCCAATAGCTAATGAAAGGTCTTTTTCTGGGGGTTCTATGTCTTTATCTGATACACGAGCAATTGAATTATATGCCCAGAGAGACAGTTGTGCTGACATAGCTGAGATAGACGGTTGCAGTCCTACATCGATGTACAATCGTCTAAAATCGCTTGGTGTGAAAATGCGGACCAGATCAGAAGCTAATCAGATTTTTCCTGATTTTATATTCGTGGCCCTCTATAACATGGGCCTTTCTGTATCACAAACGGGGCGACTTCTTGGAGTAGATGCTTCAACGGTTACAAAGCGGCTACACTCGATCAACTACCCTTTGCGGTCTCGCTGCGTAGCATCTAAAATTCGTTATACAGAAAAAGAATTCAAAGAATACTTTATGACACGAAATGTGTTGGATAAACTAGAACAGATGGTTTAGGGGGTTTGAAATGGCTTTAATAGGACAGTCTATCGCGGAATTTGATTTTTTCCCAGATGCGCCACCAGCTATTGTCGGTGAGGGCGATTTGGTTACAGGACAAACTGTGAATATGGAATTGTGGGAAAGTGGTGTGGTTGTGTCCCTTACTGGTGCTAGCGGTTGTACGGAAATCAATAGCACAGGAAGGTATACTTGGTCTACCAGTGGTATTTCAACGTTAACAGCTAGTCGTCAACAATATCACTGGAGAATGTCGGATGGGACCAATAGTGATGAAGGGGATTTTGTACTTGTTGCCCACGAGAGTCGTGACGGTGGCATGCCATCATTAAATAATAAGAGTTCGTACATTGTACAAAATTAGAACGAAGGGATAGAAATGGCCGTAACTAATGCATTTGTTAACTTTGGTGCAGAATATGAATTTTTGAGCGCAGATGGTTCAATCTATAATTCCCTGAAAGTATTGGATGATTCTACGTTTTTGCTTTCATATGATGATGGATCGGATTCTCACAAAGGTAAATCCAGAATTGCTTCAGTTAGTGGTACAACTATCACTTATGGTTCTATTTATGAATATATTAGCACCCCTGGCATTGGTAACTATGTAGATACAGCAATACTTACCCCGTCTAAGTTTATTTTAGCATTTACTGATGAAACGGACTCAGGACACGGTACCTTAAGGGTGGGTAGTATTAGTGGCACTACAATCACTTTTGGATCAGAGACAGAATTTCTTAGCACAGGTAGGGCTGCATATCTTTCCATTTCTGCATTAGATGATTCTAGTTTTGTTATTTCATATGCAGACTGGTCGGATGGTAGAAAAGGTAAAGTAATTATTGGAACTGTTAGTGGAACCACCATATCATTAGGTTCTGCAACAACATTTTATTCATCAAATGAAGCTATCAATACTCGTACAGCTTCTTTCAATGCATCAAAGTTCGTTCTTTGTTATAAACAAGGGAATGCTGGAGATTTGCAGGGAACTGCAAGGATCGGAACAGTTAGTGGTACGACCATCACATTAGGTTCAGAGGTTGATTTCACAAATATAGCGAGTAGTTCATCGTTTAGTATTGATGTCGATATTTTAACTTCGTCACGATTTGTAGTTTGTTATCGAGACGAAAACGATTCAGAACATGGAACCTCTAGAATAGGAGCAGTTGATGGTACAACAATAACTTTTGGTTCAGAGGCGGAATTTTTGCCAAGTGGTGGGGCTTCTCAAACTATTGTTGAAAGAATTAACAACATCAATTTTGCAGTTTTTTATCAGGACGAAGCAGATTCTAATCACGGGACCATCAAGATAGGTACAATCGAAGATACCGACATCACTTTTGGAGATGAAACTGAATTTTTAAGTACAAATGGAGTTAATTACATAAGTTTTGGAACATTAAGTGTAGACAAGTTAGTTGTAGCATACACAGATGTTGCGGATTCTAACCATGGAACTGCTAAGATAGGTTTAGCTACTGTTGGGGTTGTCATTGGGAATGCGGTGACAGGAGAGGTGTTGAGAATTATTCACCGCCTTCATAAAACACAAGATCATGATCCGCAGTTATTCAACACTTTTGATGTCTCGCCTTCTGGTGTTAATATCCAGGTATGGGATATAATTGATGGGGCAAATAATCTTGTTTCGACCCCAATCAGTGGCTGTTATCAAATTGGTAGTACTAACACTTGGGGTTGGTCCACGGCGAATTTACCATTTACCCAAAGTCTTCAAAAATACCACTATTACTTTAGAATGATCTCAAATGAAAATGAGTCGCAGTATGGTGAGTTCTTCATAACAGTACCAGAACAAGGACATCGATCCTATACGGATTGGGAGGGTTAAATGGCTTGGACAACTGATTTAGTTTTAATGACCAGGGCCTTGATCGGCGATATTTCAACTCCGCAAACTTATGTGGATGAATATATTCAAAGAGTGTTGATTACTGCTGCGTATCAAGTTGATGCTGAGTTTGTGTTTGATTACGCCTATGTTTACGATATAGGTGCTATAACCATAGTTCCCGATCCAGTAACGAATAATGATTTTACGTTTATAGCATTAATTCCCCTGAAGGCGGCTTGTATTCTTAATCAGGGGGAATATAGAGCAGCATTAGGACAGGGTATTAAAGTGCGAGATGGCGATAGTGCAATTGATACTAGTGTTAGTTTTAAGGGATACAGAGATATTTTGGAGTTGGGTCCATGTGCTGCATATGAAAAACTGCGTTGGTCGCTACTAGCATCGGGTGGTGTTGGTGGGTCTGGTGTTGGCAAAGCCGTTTTTGGACCTTACCGTGAATCCGGTGGTAATGCATTAAGTACAATATCGTGGTATTATGATCAATTTGTAATTGGTCGAAGAGATCGTTCATAAAGAGCGGAATATTAATTAGGGAGGTAGAGAATGGCAACTTACTATGTAGATGGTGCAGTGGGTGCCGATGGAAACCTGGGCACCTCTGCGGGTGCGGGTAACGCTTGGGCTACTATCGATAAGGCGATGAACACAGTCGCCGCTGGGGACAAGGTGTGGGTGAAGGACTCCGCTGCGTACACGGAGAGTCCTACTATCGACACGGCCGGAACAAACGCTTCGCCAATCGTATTTGAGGGCTACGCCGTTGACACTGGGGATGGTGGACAAGTTGCTGTAACTGGTAAGATTGAGGATACTCTTGCTAGTGTTCCCGGCCATTACTGTTTTAAGAACTTCGATATCGACGGTTCTAACCGTTGCGTAAATCTTTCAGTGGGTTTTATTACCTTCCGCAATTGTGTTTTTCGGGACACCACGGGAGGTGGAGTGGTTACTACCGGCGGCAATTTTGTTTTTTACGAGTGTGAGTTTCTTGATTTACCAGGCGACGGCTTCAATAGTGTTGAAACTACCGGGCTAAACGTATTTATCAATTGCAAGTTCTACCGAATAAATGGAAACGGTATTGATGCTTCTGCGAGTACCATTTGTTTCAATTGCGTGTTTTTCTCTTGCGGTACTAACGCGGTTATAGCCGGGGACGCTGCTAATGGTGTGCTAGTGGCCTTAAATTGTACAGTGGACGGGGACGGAAAAGATACGGTCAGTGGAATTACACGGTCTCCCGCTAATCCTGGAAGCCAAGTGGCGGTCAACAACATTGTCTACGATTGTATTACAGGTATCGACTGCAACCACGGGGACCGCGATATTCTTGTTCACAACCTCGTGAATGCCTGTACAACAGCCTACGCCAATAGTGCCTCCGATCAAGAGGGTGGCGTTTCCAGTGCTCCTGACTTTGTAAATGAAGTTGCGGGTGCTGATTATTCACTGAATGATGGGTCTCCAGCTATTGGAGCAGGCACAGACGCCGGAGGTTAATATGGATATCGGAGCTATTCAACGTAACGGTATGGATATTGGAGCAATCCAATCTACTGCCTCGCCATCGACTTCTGGGATAACAGTTTCTGGCAATCTATATATTGAAGGAACTATTAAATCAACAGACAATATAACACTATATACATTTGGGCGAGATACTCGCTATTGTCTATATTCTGACAATGTAGTTTTTTATCATCCATGTAATAACCGCATAGAAGACACACAACAATTACTATGGAATGAAAATGCCGTTACACTTTCTGAAGGTATACTCGTCAGTGGGATTACCACAACTACAAGTGGTTTAACACACATGACTTACGATAATCAGAATGGTCGATACCAAACACTGGAGGGTACGACTAGTTTTGCTGTTGCATTTTGGACCAGATATTTCTTCAGGACTGGGCCGGATGCAAATATATTTATTGGAAGCTGCTCTAATTCCGAAGGAATGGACGTCACAGATGGCTTGCACATACATGGTCAAAACGGCAAGCCGTACGTTCACATTAACGGAGATGAAGGTACCGGAGGAAGTTCCCTCAATCCAACACCGACAGACGATGAGTGGCATTTTGTTGTTCTGTATACAGAAATATCCGGTGGTCAGTGGCACACATACGGAAGTATAGATGCTGGGGAATTAAATCACCTTACTTCTCAGGGCAGTATTTTTGCTCCAATGAGTGGGCAAAGATATTTTTTGATTCACATAGAAGATGTCAACGAGGCATCGCCTGCTCCTATAATAGATGAAGTGATAGCCTGGACCGGATTGGCTTCGCCATTTACTGCCGATGAAATTCTTGGTTTAAGAGATCGGGTTTGGGTTCATGGTATTCCAATGGATGCAAATATGGACCACCTTGACTCGACAAGTAACTTTGATTTGTTTGTTGAGGGATATACTAATTTCACAGCCTCTGGTGATATGTTTATAGAAAGTACTATACAAACAACTGCTTCTGGAGATATGTTTACGTTTGGAAGATCATCAGATGGTATGCTAAGACCAAATGATGTTGTCTTCTATCATCCTCTTAATGATAATCAAGAATACACCGTCCAGAGTGTGTGGTCTGGAGATGCTAATTTTGTAAACGGACAGATAGGTGACGCATTAACAGCAGAATTAATGATAGGCCAATATGGAGATGCTATAGAATTTAGTGCTAGTAGCAACTTGTATACCTCAATTGAAAGAATAAGCGATAGTACTTTTGTTGTAGGTCACAGGGGGCTTGGTAGTTCTGGTGTGGCGAAGATAGGAACGGTTACTGGCCAAACGGCAGTGCTGCATGACGATGCTGTTTTTGCGGCAGCAATTGGTCTTAATGACATATCAAGTATCGAAGAAGATAGGTTTGTTGTTGTCTACGAAGATCGCGACTTACCTAACCATGGGTACGCAAAAGTTGGGTCTATTAGTGGTACAACCATAACATTTGGTGCGTCTGGTGCATACATGTCTGATACAGGCAGCCTCGGAGCACCAATGTCTGTGTCTTTTTTAACCCCATCTTCGTTTGTGGTTGCTTATCAAGAGGGTTTGTCTCCAAACGATGAAGTTGTCAAAATAGGAACTATGTCAGGTACAACCATAACATTTGGCTCTGGATACACATTTGCTCCGTCAGGAAATTCGTCATATGTAACCGTAGACAGAATGTCTGATACAAAATTTGCAATTGCATATACCGACCAAAACGATGGAGCGAAGATAAAAGGTATAATAGGAACTGTTTCTTCTAGTGGGACAGTTGATTTTGGAGACGCAGCACAGTTTGCTACGAATGGTAGCAATATAGGTATGGCTATTCTAAATAGCGACCAAATAGTAGTTGGCTATAGACAGGGTTTTGCTAGTCTTGCTGGCGAATCTAAAATAGGGAGTGTGAGTGGAACTACTATTGGCGTAGGGGCTGCTTCACTGTTTTTGACTACTCAAGTATCCAGAGTAACCATGAACAGAGTGAATGACACCGCTTTTCTGGTTACTTTTAGGGACGGAAGCAACGGTTTGAGTAAGCTAGGTACAGTTAGCGGTACTACGATAACATACGGCGAAAGCTCTGAGTATTACGCAGTTGGTCCTACCCATATAGACTCAACAGTTTTAACAGAAAGTGTTTCTGTGGTAGGTTTTACTGCTAATGTTGGCAATGGGCTGCTAACACTAAATCCACTCGACAATTCAAGTAATCTGTCTAGCTTAAGTGATGTTAACGAGTTTGTATATCCTGGCGTGTCTGGGAGCAGTCGTATCACAACCTGTCTGTGGGGGAACAATCCTACTTTGCAGCTATCTGCTGTAATCATAGAAAGAGGACAAAAAATAACACTTACATCCGATGAGGTGTCTTTAGGATCAGGTACCGTCTATTGGAATGGGGACAATATATCTTCGATGATGTCGGGGGTCAATGATGGGTTAAATCACTTATTGGTTTTAGATTTTGAAAATACTTCTGGAAACGACTGGAGACTAAACACATCTGTTGATGGTGTTGGTTTTGTCGATCAAGGACTCCAGTCTAGCGGGTCTCAGTCCGTAGATGTCACAGATACTTCTCCAGGTATTATAATCTCTGGGGTTAGTACATCACAATGGATAGACGAGGTTGTTGTCTGGGCTGGTGATAAAAATGTATTAACTCAATTCACATCGACTGAACTTGATAGATTATATGCATTAGGACAATTTTTCGTTGAACCAATGCCTAATTATGATCAACGAATTCCCGTTTCGTCTGGCTCTAAAAGTCTTTTTATTGAGGGAAGTGTTTCTGCATTTATATCAAATTCGGCAGACCTATACATAAGTAGTTCAGAAGTCGATTCTAGTACAACATCTCTATATGTAAGAGGGAAAGAAAGTTTAACTGATTCGTCCACTCTGTCTATAGAAGGTCACGGCACAGAAACTCAGTCTGCCAGTCTATTCTTACATGGACTTGAAACAATCAATGAAGATAAGACTCTATTCGTAGGTGGTCATGATACAGTCTTGGCGTCAGGCGAATTGTATGTTAATGGGCATATACCGACAATTGCTTCCGGGGAATTGTTCGTCAATGGACACAACACACCAATAGCATCTGGAGACATGTTTGTCGAGGGACTTGGTTTTCAAACTGCAACATGTAGTTTATATACAGCGGGACCAATGAATATAGTAACAATATCCGGCAACTTGTATATTGCCGGTTGGGATACTTTTACTAGCTCTAGTGATCTGTTTGTTGAAGGACATACCCCATCAAACGGGAACTTCGATCTATTCACAACCTCTCATGAAATCGTCATAGCTTCGGGAGATATGTTCATCGGCGGATTAACCGATTCTCTGAATGATTCTGCAACGTTGTTTATACATGGATGGGATAGCCTGGCGATATCTGGGGACATGGTAGTTACTGGACACGAACCGTTTGTTGCTTCTGAAGACTTATTCACCCTTGGCCTTACTTCATCTTCTGATTCAATTGGGCTATACACACAGGCGGGTTCGTTTGATTCTATGAATCTATTCATTGGTGGCGCAGCCGCTGGTGGATTAGCTCGGCCATTAGATTGGTTAATGAGGACATCGGATTATTCTCCGCAACTTATAGGAACAATGGATACAGTGGCGAGCGGTGTTAATATTCAGGTATGGGATATCACCAATGGACAAAATGCATTAGTATCTATTACTAGTAGTGGTTGTTATTCCATTGGTGATACCGGTAGATGGGGGTGGTCAACTGCTAACTTATCAGGACCACAAATAGACACAAGACAGTATTTCTATCGCATGACTTCTGATACAACCGAGGTATTTGACGGACAGTTTTTCATGAAAACTCCAGAAAAAGTAAAATGGATTCATCCTGATGATCGTTCAAATTATTTGGTAATATTTTAGTGGCAAATACTATTCATAGGTGGTAAAAGGTGGCATTACGTACATACATTGAAGCTTCCGGATCATGGATGAATCCTTCTGGTCCTACAGACAATCAGTGGTTAGAGCACGATTTGTCTCAGTACGGTGTGCCATCAGGTGCTGTGGCAGAAATAGCTATATCTAATATTGGCCCTCTTTTTCCCCAACTCGGAGGGGTTAGAGCTACTTCTGGTTCTATTAATCGCTATGTTGATATTATGAAATCAGAACCGACTCCCGGCGATACATTTGTTACCATGAATGTTCAGGTAGATGCAAGTGGTAGAATTGATTATTTTTCAGAATTATTCATTTTTATTAAATTTGATCTCCTGGGATACTGGCCTGGGTGTGAATATGTTGAAAGAATTGATACGTTCGATCCAGTTGCAACCGGAGCTTGGGAAGGGTATGCATTAGATCAATATGGAGTTAGTGATGGTCAAGTAGTTGACATTCTTATGACCAACAGCGAAGATGACTTTGCTAACAACATGGGTGTTAGAACTAGTGGTTCATTCAGAAGTGAGTTATTCGATCTGTCTGAAGCTGAAGATGGTGGTTTTAATCCTCTTGCCATACCGGTTGTGTCTAGCGGAAGTAACTCTGCAATTGAGATTTATACTGAAGACCCAGCAAATACTGAATTTGGTTTACTTGGTTATTTTTCAGACCCACCAGGAACTTTTGTTGAAACCACTGTATTCTATCCAGAACCAAGTGCTTCTGGTAGTTGGTCATCACTAGACGTTGGATCGTCTGGCTTGCCAAATAATGGCGTAGCATGTTTAATTGTTGGTAGAGGTTTGAATAGTTATGCTCAGGTTGGTTTGCGAGAAACAGATTCAGCGATAAATAGATCGTTTGATCTAAGTTTCTCCGAAGAGTCTAGTGGTAGGTCTTATCTATCGATGGCTGTAAATATTGATTCCAGTGGATATATTGAACAATATTCAAATGTCTTTTCTCCCGATGAACCACAGTTTGTTTGTGTCGGGTATTGGACTGATTTTATTAACGATTTATTAGTACCCATTAATAATTCGGCAAACTTATTTATAGAAGGACATCGTGTTGTTTTATATAAAGAAGTTACCAGTATAGACAAAAGTCCCTTAACAACCGGGAGTTGGCAAACTGTAGATTTATCTTCTGGCGGATGTTCTCCTAACTCTGTAGCTGAAATACTTGTTGGAAATAAAGATACTTCACTTGGTGCTTATCTAGGAGTAAGAGCTAGCGGTTCAAGTTTGGATAGACATCTTTATTTAAGAGATTCCCCGCCATCTACCGGTAATCGAGATATTTACACGTGGCATGTTGCACTTAATAATGATTCTAAAGCAGAAGTTTTTAGTAGCGGTGTCGTTGCAGATAATGACGACGTAAGATGTTTTGGATATTGGACTGGATGTAATTATGTAGAACTTTATGATACATTTCAGATAGATACTCAAGGTGGATGGGTTAATCATAATTTATTGACATATGGAGTTCCTGTCGGTAAAGTGGTAGAAATTGTAATTATGAACGAGAGTATTTCATCACCTTACAGTGGTGGAGTAAGACAGGTTGGTTCAACTCTAAATCGTTTAGTTGATCTAGTTGGTATTTTTGGAAATTCTTCATCTAAAGTAGATGCTATTCCGATGTTTGTTAATACAAGCGGGGAGAATAGCACCATTCAAGTATATGCAGAGAGTTCTGGGTCAATGAGTTTTGGGGTGGTTGGTTATTGGCAAGACGAACCCGGATTGTTTACCGAATTAATTACTTCAATAACTCCTAAACCAACGACTGGCTTGTGGGAGCAATACGACTTATTCACAGATAACAGTATACCATCTGGCGTAGTTGCACATATTGCATTAGGAAATTCTCTACATAGTAATAACAATATTCTTGGAGTTAGAGGAATTAATACAAATCTAATTCAGAGATTACAACTAATTAGAGCAACAAAGGATTCTGCATCATCCTATTATGGTGTAGATTTTTATACATCTCACGTAAACGTAACAGATGGATACGTAGAATTTTATCACTTCAGATCAGCATCTGATACACAATTCACTGCGTTAGGGTATTGGGATATATTTCAGCAGGGGGGGGGTATAGTGTCTAATATATCTTCGTCTGGCTATCTGTTTACAGAAGGAATCAGCTTTTCCTCTGCGTCCAGTGATTTATTCACTCAGGGACATAAATTAATTGATTCATCTGGCAATCTTTATTCCAAAGGACACACACAATTTAGTGAACAACGTAGTCTGTATATAAATGGACTATCTCTATTTTCAACGTTAGGAAATTTGTTTATAACAGGCACTAAACTGGTAACAGCTTCCAGCAACCTATATATTCAAGGTGGTGTGAGTTTGACGCTATATGCCTGTGGGCACGAAGTCGCCAATGAACAATTAGATTTATTCACACATGGTATTGTAACTTTTTCAGACTATCGTGACTTATTTGTTCATGGTTACGCGAATATATCTGGTTCTTGTGTTTTATACACCCATGGTTCGGGAATAATAGATTATAGTGAGAATTTTGGCTTGTTTGTCAATGGGTTTGAACCAAAACCTAGTATTTCCTGTCCGATTCTTGATACTTCGGCAGCTATTCAGATTAAAACTTCTTTAATCACTACTTATCAAAACCATATAGATGCGTTAATTAATCAGCTTGGTAAAAATGTAAATTTGGAATTTGATCCAATTAGAGAGCCGTGCCCGAATTGCGAATACGATACAATCAGAAATAGATCGACAGGTATCTATATTCCAGATGGACCCCGACCATTTGCTAGGGGACGTAGATGTCCATATTGCAAGGGTAGAGGTTTTACGGAAACGGCAGTTACAAAGTGTATTAAGTGTTTGATTCAATGGAATCCAGAAGACGCTGAAAAATATGACATATCAGTGGAGAGAAAAAAAGGTATTGTACGATTTAAGACCTATTTAACAGAGGCGGATGATTTGCTCAGAGCAAGAACAGTCCTCTCTAATTATGATATTGCCGCACAAATGCAATTAAGAGTCAAGTTGGTCGCTGGTCCAATTCCTGTTGGACTTCGAGAAGACAGGTACTGTATCAGTTTTTGGGAGTTGATTTAATGACCGGTTCTGTGCAATTCAAACTAGAATTCACACCGAACACCATGAAGCAATTGCGCGACGGTGTTAAGAGGGAGGGGTCTAGAGTATGGGCAGGACGTGTAATGGCTAATGCGTCTGTAATTAGCAGCGAAATTGGGTTTATGCTAGTTCATATTCTAAATAACACTCCTGTAGCTAGGGCTCTCCGAGGGAACGGTATGGATGATTTGCCTGCACATCTAGGACTGACCGATAGTATGGCTAATGGTTTGGTTGATGGAATGGGTGCATTGATACAAAAATCTGTTCGAATTTCAGGAAAAGGTACTTCGGTAAGAATCCAGGCTGTGAGCAGTGATTGGGACGAATATTTATCTTTACCTGGAGCCGAATACATATCTCACCCATCAAACGTTACTGTCCCAGTGGTTAAATGGCTTCTTGTTAATCCAAGCATTGATATAGGTCAGGCTGCGTATGACATTGTGTTTGTGGGAGAAGACAACAAGATCGATGCAAGAATACAAAAAGTGTCGCGAAGTGGTAGGGCGATTATGGTTTCATTGGACAGTTTGGGTGGCAGTGGTGGGTATGTTTTACCAAGTATTATATCAGGGCAGGCTGGTCAAAACTTTATCGAATACGTTATGAGACAAAAGGGTGTTGCAACACAGGCCGCAATCATTTTGATGAAGAGGGTGAAATAGTATGTCTTTAACATTCAGGGGAATAGACTCTGCGGGATTCGGCGGTTACGCTTTGACCGACCAATTGCTTTATAACCTGAAGTGGTGGGTTGACTGGAATTTACTCAACAATGGTGCTTACGGAATTTATGAATACGATTCAGCCAGTTGGTATGATGATGATGAATCTAAGTTACACCCAGTCTCCGACGAAAGGTATGTCGCTGGGCGAGTTTGGAATGGCGCGGGCCGTGAGTGGGTGTGGGAAAGTGGTGTGTCCCTGGGCGGTGGGGCGGTTGATCCATTTCGTGTTTCTGGTGTGTATATTGAGAGTGATTTTTATCCAATTTCTGAAACCGGCATCAACCAACACCATGTCGATTATCAACATGGTCGTATTATTTTCGACGAACCAAAAAGTTCAACAGACGATATCAGAGCCGAATACACCCGGCGGTCAGTATACGTTGGATTCGCAGACGAACCTGATTTTCGGGTTTTAATGCTGGATGCAATAGAGGAATTTCTTACCGACTCTTCTACGTCTGGCACCCCTTCTAGGGAGCATCAAATCTGGCTACCCAGTATTTTTATTGAAGTTACAAGTACTGGGAAAGGACGGGGCTTAGAGCTTGGTGGGGGGCAAATAAAAGAAATATATGTTACTTTTCACATATTTGCTGATAATCCCCAAGATAGGAATTTATTAAAAGACTGGCTTGATTATCAAAGTAGGACTACATTTTGGATGGCCGATCTCAACGCGATTACCATGCCCTTTGATGTATATGGTGATATTGTGCCTGGGGTGACAAATTGGGTAAATATGGTAGCCACAAACCCCTGGAAGCGGTTGAGGGTTATGAACAGCATCGCAACAACACTTAATTCATTAAATTCTCAGTTATTTAGGGCTCGTGTTGTTTTTGAAATCGAGGTAGATTTTAAAGGAATTTAGAGTCTGAATCGCATAGAGTTGGTGTATAAGATATACAAGGAGGTGTACTTATGCAGGACAGAAAAACAAGATCAGATCAGTGGAATCCAGAGGAAAAGGTAGTACAGGAAATAATTGGAAAATACGAGGAGAGAAAGTCTGCTAGACAATTGGGGTTTGAGTACGGTGTGGCCGATGTTACAATTACATCATTGCTTGAAAGACGTGGTGTTTTTGTAAGGAACAGAAGCAACGCAAGAAGAACCAATCAGATTAAAGAAGACATATTTGATGTCATTACAGAAGAAAGTGCTTATTGGATAGGGTTTTTGCTGGCTGATGGGAACGTGTATCACCCTAAAAAACGATCTAAGCAGTTGAACCTAGGTTTAGCAGCAAGAGATTGGGAGCATTTAGAGAAATTCAAAAAATTCGTTGGGTCAAACAAGAAGTTATATTACAACAGCAATAATAATGGGGTTTTTATCAGCATATACTCAAACAGAATTGTCGAGAAGTTGGAAGAATACGGCATTGTCCTCAGAAAAAGTAAGATAGCCAAAGTTCCAGAGTTACTGAAAAACAATAGACATTTTTGGAGGGGAGTGGTTGATGGGGATGGATGGGTAGGTATTTCGGGCAATGGGTATCCATTTCTAGGTTTGTGTGGTACATTAGATATTGTAAGTGGTTTTATGAATTTTGTAGGAAAGACTGTTTCTATTCGAACAAAACCTGGGTGTAGTGAATTAAAATATGGTTGTACAACTGCCAAGATTATTTCCGATAGATTATATGGGGATTGTACCCTATTTTTACAAAGAAAATATGACAACTATTTACATATTCAAAATTGGATCACAAAATGCGTGCAAAATAGATCACTTCGGTGTATAAGATAGTGATGGTTAGCAACTTTGGGATAGTTAATAGAAAGGGAGATGATTTAGATGCCAGGTACTCAATCTAGGCTGTATTACGCAATTCAGGCAGTGGGTTTTGCGCCGCACGATACGCTGTGTCCACTGGATGCAGCTAATGAACATCCGGGTTCTGGAACGCATCCGTCTGGGTTTATAACGGCACATGGTATGCAAAGTGTAAGTTTGAATACTACATTTAATCTTGACCCGCTGTTTCAGTTAGGTCAATTGGAACTTTATGAAAATGTCGAGGGTATTCCTGAGATTGAGATGACAGCACAAAAGGTGCTCGATGGTTATCCGTTGTTATATCACCTAGCTACTCCGGGAGCTTCGTCTGCTACGCTGGTTGGGCGATCTAGCGAAAGGTGTTTTGTTGGCCTAAATGTTTATCCAGACACATTTGATAATGCATCAGGAACTCCATTACAGTCTGTCGGCATGTCCGGAATGTATGTTTCGTCCCTGGGATATACCCTGAATGTCGAAGGAAGTTCTACAGAAGATGTTACCCTCGTTGGTAACGACAAAGAATGGACCGCCAGCGGTTTAGATCACTTTGTGCCAACTGAGTTTGATGGTGCCGATGTTCCACAGTCACTAGCCGCTTCTGGTGGTATTGCTCGTAGGGAAAACATCCTTATGGGTTCCGGCTGTTCTATGGACAGTTCGGCTGTAATTACCGGTACTAGTGGGAGTATTTTCCCAACAGATATTGATGGAATTAGTGCTGATGGCTGGAACCTTGAATCTGGCGATTCGTTTGCCGCCCACCTTCAAACCATCAACGTTAATGTTGATCTTGGTCGTGAAGAGTTATTTGAACTTGGTCGAAGAGGGGCGTATTATCGGTTTGTTGCATTCCCAACCGAAGTTACCTGTTCAATTGAGATTACAACGTCTCAGGGTGATTTAGTAGACGCCATGGCTGATCCGGTTGGTGGAAGTAATCTCACTAATCAAAAGATTTTCTTCTGGGTCGAAGAGGGAACTCGAATAAATCTTGGGACCAAGAATAAACTGGCGTCGATCACTTATGGTGGGGGAGACACTGGCGGTGGGAACGTGCAAACAGTACTCAACTATCAAAACTTTAACAGTTGTACTGTAACACATGTCTCAGACCCTGCCGGTCTATCTACCTAGGATGCGACTATTGAATAATCAATGAATCGGGGTGGTTTTCGGACCGCCTCGATTTTTTTTATTTTATACGCAATAAAGACGTCGTTTGTGCGTATAATGATATGGAGGTAATTCGGACATGAAAAAGGAAACTACACAATACCGTATTGATAATCACCTATGTGTTCGGTGTGGAGAATTGGCTGTTCCCAATAGACGGTCGTGTAGTAAACATCTTGAAGTAAATAGACTTAAGGAGGAAAAGAAGCGGGAACGTAGAAAAAACAAAAATGTTTGTATTAGGTGCGGACAACGACCGCCTAGGCCCAACAAGGCACAGTGTGAGATTTGTGTTGAAGGAAGCAGGGGTCAGTATAACGAAACAAAGATGAATACCTACTATCAGCGTCGATCTGCCAGTTGTTGTGTTCGATGCGGTACGCCAACTAGTAGTTTTTCGGTTCACTGCAACGTTTGTAGCGAGTATATGAAAAAAAAAGACAATAAATACTATCACAGAATTAAAAACAGTGGAGTGTGTGTTCATTGTCGCAAATCTCAACCTATAGAAAACGAGATATTGTGTTCGGCCTGTAAAAAGAAAAGCAAAATTGCGGGCAAAGACAGTAGGATTAAACTAAAGTTTTCGGTATTTCAGCATTATGGCGGAAAATGTCAGGTGTGTAAAGAAATAGACATGGATGTATTGGCTATAGACCATATTAATAATGACGGAGCAGAGCATCGCAAACAACTCAAGCTGCAAGGAACAACAATTTACAGGTGGTTGGCTAAGAATAATTTTCCATCTGGATTCCAGGTTTTATGCTACAACTGCAATATTAAAAAATACCTTAAAGAAGATACGTGCCCCCACCAAGACCAGTCCGATCACCAATCACCCCCTCCCAATCGTACCTTATCGGTCAAAACTCGTTACGCACTTCCAGAAGAATAATTCTCGGACCATAAAATTTTTGTTTTTTGATGGGACATTTGGGGGTGTGGGACGTACAATGGTATTGGGAAGTACCCAATACCGTGAGCTTCGCACCTTTGAAGAGTAGAACGATGACTAGAGCAAAAGGACAATGTTCCAAATGTAGTAGAATGACATCCGAGGAACGATTTCGTTTTTTTGAACTTCTTTGGAAGTGTGACTTAATATTAGAGAAGAAACTGTGGCAAGGAATACTTTGCAAAAATTGTCATGAAGAATTAGTTCAAAAACTGATCACTTTTGTGTCTAGCTAAGCTGTCACAACAAAGAGAACCTTAATGACGTGTCCAATTAAATTCAAATATGAATACGAGAATCAATTTTACCCCAGACAACTGGGGAAGTGGAAGAATTATATTGACGATATTGCCCGTTCCTGTGGTATTCCAGAATCTATTTTGAACGCAGAACCAGACTATGCACGGAAAGAACGAGCGAAGGAGAGAGTAATGTTAACCTATCCTAAAGTCACATACGTGAAAACTATTTATCGACCTCCAGTGTGCATAGAATTTAAGTCAGGCGATGAGTTTAATTTTACCGATAAGGATGCAGCCCTGTTAGCCGATATTGCGCGTGTCGTGAACTTTCAAAGGGTTTGTGAATTCGTAGCTGAACCGATTTATGCGGTTTGGGATGTTAATGTTTATTGGAAGTCGTGCGACGAATTTTGCATCAACAGTCGCCTTAGAAGTAATGGTGCTATCGTTGACACTACTCTGAGCGCCGAACAGGCACTACATCTATCAGACGAGTTAAATAAAGTCTTGAATGCCCAAAGGGCCAAACTTGGGGATATCATTCGGATCAAAAGAAATAATTTTGATCCATCGTGGATGCAAAAGAATGAATACGAAGTAATTGGAAATTCGAATTGTTTTGCAGACGACGAAATAACGGTAAAAACACGCCGTGGTTCATATTATGTGGAGTCTGGTGATTATGATATAATCCGTCGGGCAAATGGGCTTGTTACTACCGGTAAAGAAAAGACGGTATGTCAAGACTGTAAAGGGACCGGGCGGATTACTATGTTGATTCGGGATGTTGACTGTGACTGTGTGAAAAACACAGTCACGTAAAAGAAAAAAATTGGGATTGTAATGAAATGAACATCAAACAACTAGAAAAAGCAAGTGCTACATATTATACTGGCAGTCCTATAATGACTGACGCCGAATTTGATGCGGCTATAGCCGAATTGCGTCAAAATGATCCAGATCACCCATTCTTGAAACGCATCGGCGCACCAACCCCCGGAACTGTTAAGGCTAAGCATCAAATTCCTATGGGTAGCTTAGCCAATGCAAACAACGAAAAAGAACTCAAAACGTGGATACTTAGATGTGAATTAGCCATACCACACTCTACTTCTGCCTTGTGTCTATCGCACAAACTGGACGGCTCTTCCCTAGAACTTATTTACGAGAACGGTTCATTTGTGCAGGCAATTACTCGTGGAGACGGGGAAGAGGGGGAGGATGTAACTAAAAATGTCCTACTTTCAAGAAATGTTCCTCTCTCGGTTAATCCATCAATAACTTCCGTTAGGTGTGAATGTTTGATCCATAAGAAGGACTGGGCGGAACATTTCGGGGGAGATGCAAATCCGAGAAATTCTGCCGCTGGAACACTACGAAGACATGATGGTAAAAATGCTCAATATCTTCGCTTTTATGCATTTGATATGATGGTAAATGGTGATGTTCCAAACTCCGAGACCACCAGAATGTTGGTTTTAGCAAAATGGTTCAATGTTCCAAATAACTTGTTCGTATCCTCCAACGAAAAAGCATATTTACCAGAACATACACAATTGGGGTACACGATAAATTGGTGTAAAGAACAGGAAACAAAAAGAGACAACTTTCCGTATGAAATTGACGGTGTTGTTGTTAAAATAGACAACCGCGAAATATCAGAACAATTAGGAATTACGGACAATCGCCCAAAGGGACAAATCGCCGTCAAATTCGAGCCCCGTGGTGGCGAAACCATCCTAAACAATGTGGTGTGGCAAGTGGGTCATACGGGCGAGATAACCCCCGTGGGAAAGGTGAACCCAGTGGGCGTCGGTGGAGTCACAGTCCGCAGTGCTAACCTATACAACACGGACGAGATTGAGAGACTGGGGATACGCATTGGAGATACAGTAGAAGTAGTACGAGCCGGAGATGTAATTCCCAAGGTCACCAAACTCGTTTGTTCTAGTACAGATGGTGTCGAGATCAAACCTCCGAAGAAGTGCCCGGAGTGTGGAAGCAAGACAGAAAAAGATGGGGTTAGGCTTTATTGTCAAAATAGATGGTGTGGTGGTCGATCATTTGCCCGTGTTATGACATGGATTAAAAAGCGAAATATCCTACACATAGGAGAAGGTTTGGTTGAGTCTGCCGCAATAGACGAGACTCGTCAATTGTATGTTCTGTCTTATGCCGACTGGGCTAGGGTCAAGGTGGGTAATGGTGTGTGGGGTAAAAAAAGAGCAAGTAGTGTTGTGGCGGCTTTGGAGAAATCAAAGAATGTTACACTAGCTGATTTCTTGGGTTCCATCGGAATACCAGGAATTGGTAGAACGTTGACTCGTCAATTATGTGATAGTCTAGATGATAGACCCAATAGCCAATTAACGCTCAGCGATATGTTTCAGTTACTACCGTCACTAATAATGAAACAGGCGGGGTTTGGAGAATCTAGAGCCAATGATTTTTGTAATTGGTTGAAAGAATACAGAGAAGAAATTAGTGATCTGGCTTTGTTTATGAATTTTGAGGAGGAAGTAAAAATGGAAAGCGACAACAGGCAGTTTGATGGAGAAGTAATTTGTTTTACCGGTAAGTCTCCAAGGCCGCGTGTGGAGATGAGTCAATTGGCAGAATCCGCTGGTGCTTCAGTTAGTAGTTCTGTGAGTTCAAAAACAACTATCCTTGTCATAGCTGATGTTGAGAGTCAATCGAAAAAGGCGGTTAAGGCGAGAGAAATGGGAGTCAGGCTGATGTCCCCCGAAGATTTTTTGGATTTTTGTGGGATATAGGGGTTGGTTAGACGTATAATAAGGTATCGGGGGTACCCGATCCCGGAGCTTTCACATTTTGGAGACCTAAGATGGATGACGACATAAAAGGGTTCTTTGTTGGATTGGTAGTTGGGTTAATCATAATGGCAATAACGATATCGTCTCCGTTCGTGGGTTGCAGATCAGACTTTCAGAAAGAAGCAATTGGGAATGGATGTGGAAAACTGAACTGCGATATAAACGGTGCGTGTGAATTTGAATGGAATTGCGAATAGGAGAGATTAGATGGGTTGTTGTACTCTTAGTTTTATCCTTGGTGTGCTTGTTATGGCCATTATAGCAGGAATGATTGTTCGTAAGTAACAGGAGGGACGGTATGAGAAAAACAATGACACCAGAAGAAGTATCGCAAAAATGTTTTGAACAATTTTCCAATTTAACGATAAATGTGTCTGATGAAGATAGATGGGAAGCTGCGGCAGAACTTCAGGCTACCCTTGAGGGTGTCTTGATGGAAAGAGATGAACTGAATAATGAGTAGTAGCCGAAGAAAAACAGAAACTGTTACGGTAAGGTCTCCCGTTAAATGTCCTCATTGTGGGGAAAACTGTTTAAGGAGCATCGAATGACAACAACAAGAGATGGACACCAACTGTCAATTGGTGAGAAATACACGGTAGTATCATTTGTTGAGGATACTCAAGATATTGAGTCGACAACCGAGTGTATCTATTGGGGCAATTGGGTTCAAGACAATACTCATTGTTTAGGTGCCATGGGAAATAGTTGTTCTGGTTGGTTCCCACAGACCCTTAATATACATCGTTTTATCCCGATAGATGTCGATGAGAACTTTGAGCTTATAAAATGTGAGGTTGGAGAATTGGTAGTCAAACACCCATCTGTAATAGAGTCGGTTGTTGTAAGGCGACTTAAGTAATATCTAGGGGGAGCCCAGAGCCCTCCACTTTTGTGTCTTGCTAACTCCAAAGGAGAAAAAATGGACGACAATAAAAAAATCGAAATGATTTCAATTCCTATCACTACATATAATCAACTGATTAAAGATCGGGAGTGGTTAGAAGCATTAGAGGCTGCTGGGGTGGATAACTGGGAGGGTTGTGATGTGGCCCGCGAATCTCTCGACAACTAAGGTGTATCCCGATAACAGAACGGTTATCGTAAGAAACGTTGATCCAGAATGTGTCCCTGACTGGTTAGAATGGGGTTATTTGCTCTGTCGAATGGCTAATTTTGGTACTTTGACAATTGATCCATTGACGAAGAGACCAAAGAACTGTGGTATAGTGGTATTGAAATGAAAACACTAATAAGTGAACAACAACTTCAGACCAGAATTACGGAAATGGCTCTTGAGATCGATTCGTATTACATGGCTCAGGAGTGGTATCGGAACACACAAGAGCCAGTGATTGTTGTTGGTGTATTAACAGGTGCTTTATTTTTCATGGCTGATTTGATTCGGAAATTATCCATTCGTATCGAACTTGATTTTATGAGGGTATCAACGTATCCAGGCAAGGCAACAGTAGCCCAGAAACCAAAAATTATTACTCCACCAGACAGATCATTGCGAGATGCTCATATATTATTGGTAGATGATATCCTGGATACCGGTAAGACAATTAAGGTGGTAAAAAAATGGTTGTCATGGCCAGTTCCTGAAGATATATGGACTTGTGTATTACTACGTAAGCCGGATAAGAATTCTGAAGTAAAAGCAGATTTTGTGGGGTTTGATGTTCCTGATGAGTTTTTGATAGGATATGGATTGGATCACGACGGAAAATTTAGAGAAATGCCATACGTGGCATTTCTTTCAGAAGAGGAGATGAGTAATGAATCTTTCGCAAGCAAGAAAGAAGTTAGATGAAATTAGTAAATCTACTGGAACTAAACACGTAAAGGTGTTGGTAAGTGAACTGTGCAAAGTATTGCACTCAGTACTAAGTGCGATAGAACGTATTGAAAAATCTATGCATCCTTTGCAGACAATTACTTTTCCGAAACAGAACCCAGTGCCGCCAACTGAGACGGGTCTCCCTACAACAAACCCCATTGATCCACCGTTTACTCCAAGGCCATTTAGGTCTCCACCAATTAAAGACCCATTTGATGCAAGGCAGCTTGAGGGGGATTCAGAGTAGTGTTCAACACGCCGGAACATACATGTGATATTGTCGAGGTACGGCTAGAGCCGCATCCGAATGCCGATAAGCTAAGTTTGGTCCGGGTCGGCGATTATCAATGTGCGGTGAGAACAACCGATTGGTCCGATGGAGACCTTGCTGTTTTTATTCCTCCGGACAGTGTTGTGCCAGACACCAAAGAGTTTGAGTTTTTAGGCAAACACCGTCGCATTAAGGCCCGCAAGCTACGGGGTGAGTGGTCGGTTGGTTTGTTAATTCCGGCACCTGTTGGGGCTGATCTTGGACAGGACTGTATGGAGATGTTGGGGATAGTTCATTATGAGCCGCAAGTACACGGGCATTTTTCGACGGGTGGAGACAATGTAACACCACCAGAAGGATTTTTCCCAAAGTATGATGTATTAAATTTCCGCAAGTACTCCGATCTGTTTGGTGATGGGGAGGAAGTTGTTGTTACCGAAAAAATACACGGTGCGAATGCACGTTTTGTTTGTGTCAATGATACTATGTATTGCGGTTCTCGTAGCAACTGGAAAAGGATGGACCCCAATAATCTGTGGTGGAAAGTTTTGGAACGACATCCTGCACTGGAGGCATGGCTACGACACAATTATGGGTGGGGTATTTATGGAGAAGCTTTCGGGCAGGTTCAGAATTTGAAATACGGCGCTGTACCCGATAATGACATTTTCTTTGCAACTTTCGATATTCTTGATGGAAATAGGTGGATGGACTTTGACGAGGCCCGTAGTGTTGGGGCTCCTCTTCCTTGGGTTCCATTGGTTTATAGAGGGCCTTTTGATAAAGATAAGATTCTTGCGATGGCAGAAGGGGATAGTTTGTGGCCCGGAGCGAATCATCATCTTGAGGGCGTGGTCGTAAAACCAGTAAAGGAACGGACTGATCGTCGACTTGGAAGGGTGCAATTGAAGATAGTAGGAAATAAATATCTTTCCAAAAGCTAAGGTATCGGACAAGCCGATCCCATGGAGGAGAAGCACAGACATGTGGTGTAGCAGAGAAAAAAGACAAAAACGGAAAAGAGCTATTCGCGAAAAAGCACTTAAGAACTTATCTTCGGAGCAATTTGGCGAACTAGCAGGTTATCTATATAAAGAGGGGTTGATAGGGTTAGACCTTAAGCCCATAAAACAAAGAAAGGAATAAATAATGCCATACATTAAAGAAGAAGAACGAGAAAAGTACGATCACCTAATAGATAAGCTAGCCGTTATTTTCAACGGTCTAGATGGTAATGATGAATTAAGCGGTGATCTCAACTATGTTATTTTTCGTCTAGCTTATCTTCTGACCCACACTCAAACGGGTGGAAAACGCAAGTACGCCAGAATGGCCGTGGTCCTATCAGCCCTGAACGAAGCTGGGGAAGAATTTCGGCGGCGAATTATGGGTCCATATGAAGATGAGGCAATAACCAAAAACGGGGATGTGCAGTTGAAGCCGCAACATCAGTTATTAAAGCCATCCAGCGTTCAGTGGTGTCCTAATTGTCCTGGGGGAAAGATCGTACAAGACCCTCACTGGCTAGGCCGTCTCCTTTGTTGGAAATGTCGATCTAATTGGGGTAAAGAAGAAAAAATAGAAGGAATAAATTGATAAGGAGAAAGTTATGTTGAGAGTAACAATTGGTGAAGATGAGTTTCAAGTTTGGTTTTCACATCCAGTTCAAAAACCATTTGAAATTGAAGGGTTAACTGGACGTATAGTTGATGATGATCGTAGATGTACGATAGTACAAATCAGGCAAAACGGAGCTTTTGGAAGTCAAGGGGTCGCTGTTTGTAATCCCAATGACAATTTTCGCAAGGCAACTGGAAGAAAAATAGCACTTGCTGACGCCATGTGGGATTTTAATAAGGACGAACGAATAGCGATATGGAATGAATATCATAAACATTGTAGTCTCTAAGGGGAAATAAGGTGGGATACAGATATTGTGTTTTTGGGGCCGGTCGTCAGGGCACTGCCGTCATTTATGACTTGGTGAAATTCTGTGAAGCCGATTGGGTGGTTGTTTATGAACCGAGCGACAGGTCTCGTCGACTGGCACATGAAAAACTTAACAGCCTACTGGAAGATGACTACGACAAGGTTCTTTGGGTATCAACGCTAGATGATAGACGAACACCAAAAATAGACTGGAAATCGTTCGATGTCATGATCAGTTGTGCTCCATGGAAGGAAAATCTCGGTTTGACGGAATTTGCAGTTCGGTGGAATACACCATTTTGTGACCTGGGAGGACATCCTGAAACCGTAGCTAGACAAGAAAATGTTATCACGGACACAGCGATCGTTCCAGATTGTGGGTTGTCTCCTGGTATCTCGAATATTCTGGCAGTTCATCTGGCAAAGCTCGGGTACGATAACATACAGGTGAGGTGTGGAGGTATTCCCATGGGGAATACTTCTGTTGGTGAATTTAACCAGGGTCTATGTTATCGCTTAACTTTTGATCCGACGGGACTAATTAGTGAGTATAGTGGTCGTGTACCTATAATAATCAGTGGTGAATTAAAGTATATTGAGTCGTTGTCAACAATAGAGCTATACAAAGATGGAAGATATGAGTGTGCTCCTACCTCGAACAACTCTCCCCAGGTTGTTCAGACTCTTTTGGATTTGGGTGTAAAGTACTATAACTACATGACTATTAGACATAAGGGGCACTGGAATTTGGTGAAGGGATGGAAGGCTGCTGGTTTTTTAAGTGGTAATAAGAAAGCAGATGCGTATTTGGTCGAAGTTTTGGGTGAAAACCCACTTTTGAAGTATGATCCTGAAAAACATGTTGATAAGGTGTTATTGAATATATCTGGTACACGGGGCGAAAATTCGCTTAAACAAACTGGGGGTTTTGATTTTCTTGTTCTCGCCGATCCAGAAACAAAGTTCTCAGCAATGGAACAAATGACGTCTTGGGGTATAACTATGGTAGCTCATTATATGGCTACTAGAAATGGTACACCCAATAAATTTGCAACACCAGAACGGTTTGTCTCAGGGGATTGGATTTTAGAAGGATTGAACAAACGATTGCCATCGTAGAAATTAAACAACTTGTGCCCGCTAAGCATAGATAGCGATGCGCTGGTTTTGTAAATCAGGGAGGTTGGTGCATGTCCGACAGTGGGCTTAGTGGAAAAGAGGCTATGAGAGCCGCAGCTATTCGTGGCAACGAGACACGAAGAGTACGTAATAGAAATAATTATGCAATGAACCTAAAATTTTGTGCTCATTGTGATCGGCAATTGGCTTACACCAAACGACACAATCGTTTCTGTAATCACTCGTGTGCCGCTTCTGCGAATAACTTAGGTGTGACACGACACAGTAAGTACATCAAAAGGCCGTGTGATCTATGTGGAGAAATAACTAGAAACCCAAAATTTTGTTCTACGAGGTGTTGTTGTGACTACATAAAGAAGTTGGCGAAACCGAATATTACAATAAATGGGTGTTTTTTGACATCGCTTGCTGCTAAAAGGTATTTATTGAGAATTTATGGCAATACCTGTTCTGTGTGCGGCTTATCAGAGTGGAATAATAAACCAATGTCGATATGTATTGATCATATAGATGGGAATTATCAGAACCACAGTATCGCAAATGTTAGGTTGATTTGTCCAAATTGTGACGCGCAAACGGATACGTATAAGGGGAGGAATCGAGGCAATGGACGACATGCTCGTATGGAACGATATCACAAGGGGTTGAGTTACTGAAAGTTGAGGTGAAAAAATGTTTGTTTTATTGCTGTCTATATTTGGAGTTTGGATGTTTATGTCTTTATTGGCCCTGGCGTCAGACGTTAGAGATGGACTTGGAGACGGAAGATTTATCTGGTTGTTTGGTTATCCAGGGGATCGGTTATATGAATTATCTAAAAAACTCTTCATTGTTAGAAATAGATAATGCTTGTTTTTATTCTAGAAGATGATCCTGTACGCATGGAGAAATTCATCAGAGAATTATCGTGTGATGAAATACATCATGTAGAAACAGTAGACGCTGGAAAAGAACTGTTATTAAAGAATAAATACGATCTTCTTTTACTAGATCATGATTTGGGTGGAGAACAAATGGTAGACTCGTGGAAACAGAATACTGGTTATCAACTTGCCAAGTTTATTCCAAAAACACAAAATAAAGATACACCATGTATTACACATACCTGTAATCCTGCTGGGGCAGACAATATTTTGAGTGTACTTCCACACGCAATTAAAGTACCATTTCCGTCACTCAATATCGCCGCTATTGGTGAATTTGTAGAACAACACAAACAAGGGATGTAAAACATGGGTCAAAGTCAAAAAAAGAAAAAACAAAAACGTAAAGAACAAAAGAGGGAAGTGGTGGAAATACCAGTTATTGGCCCTATTGATCAAGAAATATTAGATTCAATAGGTAATCCAAATGCTTGGACTCCAAAAATTGAAGATACTTGGATCAGGGAACTTCGGAAATTGTCTGGGTATGAAATTTATAGCAGATTTCCGCCGATGCGAAAACCTCCGAATGTTCGTACAAGAGGTAATAGTTCTGGATGGGGAGGATAGTCATGTATAGAGTTTTGTTGATTATTTGTTTGGTATTGGGTTGTTGTGGGTGTAATTTACTTGAAATCGCTACGAGTGATATCAATGGTTGGGACATGAGTGCATGTGTGTCCGGTTTCGATACATGTTGGGAACTCTGGAGTGATAATGCCGATAAATTCGAAGGAGGGTTCGTAGATGCTCTGGAAGGGCTCTAGGAATCGTTGTCGTAGCCTGTGTTGCCTTTTTGTGTCTAGCTAAGGGTCGAGAGACCCCCGAATCCGTAAGGAGGCTTAAAATAGATACGTTAAAAGTAGAACTGGAATATTTCGAGCAACACCGAAAAGAGTGGTGTAAGCACCATTTAGGTAAAGTTGCTGTAATTAGCGGAACCATCTTGCATGGTTTTTACGATACCTGTGAAGCGGCTTTAGAGGTGGGGTATGATAAGTGTGGTGTTGACCAACCCTTTCTCATTAAAGAGGTGCGTATTAAAGATAAAGTAGTACTTATTACTCGTCTTCTGGGGTTTTAATGAGTACAAAAAATACCCATAGACAAAAATACCCTCATTTTGGCAAGAAGGGTGATAGTCCACACAAACATTATTCAAATAGAGCAGAGATAATCAAAAAGAAGGGTGGAGATATGCCAAATGAGGTTTTCGAATCTGATGGGGGTCAAATACAAAAACACGCAGAAAATCCTAGTTGGGAATTTGACGACAGCGATTTAATAAAGATGTATTATTGGCGAGATCGATGTCGTCTAGCAGAAAAATTGATACAACACGTTTTAACTAGAAAAGATGTTGGTAGGGCGTTACATATACACGGCCTTGAAGAAAAACTTAGGAAACTACAAGAGGAAATGACTCATCAAAGAATTGCCGCAGAGGTCCGAAATAAACAGCTTAAAGCTGCCAATATGATTGTGTGTTGTACTGGAGGTTGTGAAGGTGGAATTATCGGGTCTTCAGATAAGGTAGAAGAGGAGTTAGTCGTCGAAGTCGAGCGCACAGCCAAGAGATTGAGGCAATGGTGGGAAAATCGTAAGCACCGATTGTCTCAAGAATAGCTTGCCTGCCATGTGTAGGTGGAGTAACAGTGTCGTTTTCGGACGACACTAGATTTTTTTATTTTTTTGGGACAAAATGGTGAGTTAGGGGTATAATAAGGTATCGAGGTATCGGGGAGTACCACCGATCCCGATTATGGTTTTGGTAGCTCAGTTTGGTAGAGCAACGGGTCGCACCTGTGGTCGTTGGTTCAAATCCAACCCAAACCATTTGTTGTCTGCCAGGGGCAGGGAATCCATAAAGGCTTGGCCACGGAGCCGTATCTGTGGTGATTTGGGGAATAATCAATGAAAAGTTTGTGTACACAATTAAGTGACAAGGATGCTCAGATATTTCTGGAGATGTTGCAGGATGATTCTGAACCCAACGAGGCACTTAAAGCCGCTGCGATACGGTACGTATCGCCATTTGGTGGTGATGCGGGCTAGGGTTTATTCTTTTAATTAAGATTGGACTTTGGCTCGTGGGAGACTGCGGATCTTTTTTTGTTAGATATAGGACTATGAAAACAACAACAGTTAATATTCGTCGTAGTGAATATGATGTATATATCGGCCGTGCTGGGCATGGCCACGATGGTATTTTCGGCAATCCATTCAGTGGTATCCGAGACGGTGGACGCGAGAAAGCAATTGCGTTATACCGAAAATACTTTTTGGAACGATTAAAAAATGATCAAGAATTTGTTGCACAGGTAGAAAAATTAAAGGGTAAGCGGCTTGGTTGTTTCTGTAAACCAAAGGCTTGTCATGGGGATGTGATAGTTGAGTATTTGGAGAAACCAATGAAAGTGGTGATATGTGGAGATCGTAATTGGTCGGATGAATCTATTATTTGTGAAAGATTACATAAACTTCCTTCCGATACTATCATTATCCAGGGGGAGTGTGACGGTGCAGATACTTTAGCCGGGGATCTTGCTAGGGAAATAGGACTTGATGTTGTCGGGTTCTATGCCAATTGGACTAGGCACGGTAAGGCTGCTGGGCCAATCAGAAATATTAGGATGTTGAATACGAAACCGTCTTTGGTAATTGCATTCCATAATGATTTGAGTAAGTCTAAGGGGACTAAGCACATAGTCAATGAAGCAAGGAAACGAGGAATTGAAGTGGAGGTTATTGAAGATAATGTTGAATGAAATAATTGATTTTTTGAACGAAGCCGTAAAGCAAGATAGTGAATCTGTCGACAATGTGTTTCGAAAGATAAGTGTTCCCGCTACTCAAGAAATGATTGAACACCCAACTATTGTAGTTACAATGGATGGTAAGTTAAGGTTAATTGGATTAATAAATGGTTTTATGGAGGAGGGTGGTAATCGCCTAGCTATGACAATTGATGATGAAACGGGTAAGATCACTGGATTCTGCGCCGTAACATCACAAGAACTGGGATTAGGATAGATCATGGAAAGAAAGGTGGTTGAATAAGATGTTGGAATGTTGTCTACCCAGTGATCAGATGGTTGAGGTATTGTTCAAGGGCGAAAAAGAAAAAGCTAAATTAGCTATTGCCGCAGCTTTTACAGAGACCGGAACTCACCTGATATTGATTCTCGCAGACGGTAAACAGCGTACTGTACCAATATCTATTTTTACGGACAATCCGGTTGCAGTGCCAAACTTTAACACTTTAGAGCTTTGTGACTATGGACGTACTGTTAAATTTGGCACATATGAAGCGGCAGTAGATTTTGCTTTGAAATACTGACTGTAGCGTAGTCTGGCCAACGCGCCGCGTTTGGGACGCGGAGATCGCAAGTTCGAGTCTTGCCAGTCAGAATCTTGAAGGGGAAAGGGGATTATGAGAAAATTAATTCGTAAATTTGTTTGCTGGCTAATCGGCTGTAACTACATTTGTCTTCATCGTTTTGTGATCGAACGTGATTACAATCTCAGTTCCACTGTAAGTGGATGGCAATGTATCCGGTGCGACAATCGTAGACACGAACAGTGGGATGATGTGTGATGAATAAAATACCGAAACTAGGAAAAGACTGTGAACAACACCTGTACTCAGAATACTTTGGATGTAGATGTACAAGTAATGAGCACCTTGTGTTGTTCACTCTTGATGCTTATGATCCTCAATATGTTGAGTTTTGCGTATCAGTTAAAATGAATCAATATCATGGATTTTTTGCAAAACTCTGGGTTGCAGTGAAATATCTGTTTGGTCGTAAATGTAAGGATGCGGTTGATCATTGGGATACTGTTATGCTGAAAATTGAAGATGTTGATCGGTTAATTGAAATGCTACAAAAGTATAAAAGGCTATCTGAGGAGTAAGTATGTCTTTGACGTCAAGCGACATTCATAAAGTAGTTCATGAGCTTAGGTATAGCCAGGGTGGTAATGTTGCGGATAATGTGGAGGCATTTGTGATCAATACTGAAGACTTAAGAGATTTGTTAAGGCAAGATCAATTTTCTAATCAATTTCCCCTTTGGGGTACGGGTTGTGATCCTGGACAGTTGAAGATTTGTGGAATAAAGATTATAGATAGCCCATACATAGAGAAAGGTGTTGTTTTTAAGATGTTCAAAAATGACCCATTGTACAGAAATTTCACTGATTTCACACTCCCTCCCGAATGGCCGATAAAATATATACCTTCATCATCACCAACTGGTTCGGATAAGGATGAAATAGAAAAAATGAAATTGAAAATAAAAATCTTGGAGTTAGAAACTGGACCAGTAGTTAAGGAAAAATCTAAGAAGAAGTATAGCCAGACACGAAAGATTAAATTAGGTTAAGGGGGAGTAGCTCAGTTGGGAGAGCGTTGCCCTTGCAAGGCAAAGGCCGCCGGATCGTAGCCGGTCTCCTCCAGTTACTCGAAAGGATAGAAAATGTTATCAACAGAAAGAGGTGTTGCACTACAACATTTGTGTGAGCATCGCATTAACGACGCGGATGAATATGGTGCCGCATTAGAAATGATTGACTTTATAGCGACAGAAGAAAAACTCACCGACGACCAGAAACTGTTTACAGAAACTCTAATATCTATTGTTGATGAGTATGAGGAAAAACATTATCCTTATGGAAATTAAATTGGGTCGATAGCTCAGTAGTGTATAAACATATGCACTTACCACAAAATGGTGATATAAATGCACAAAAAAGAAACTGGAATTCCGTGTTTTGAGTGTGGCAAGCGATCTGGGATAGATTGTCCTGGACGTAGACCAGACGAGGCTACTCGCTGTACTGTGTGTATGGAAGAGTTTATGGGGCGAATACGTAGAATTTCAGAAAAATATAAAGACTCACTGAAAAGACTAGCTGATTCTTAGGAGAAAAAAAATGAATAAACAACAGCAATCATCCCAATCGAGTAGTCAGCGGCTCAAGAGCCGTCTGGGGTGGATTGTGTAAATTCATATATGTGAAAACACACAGAACCGGATGGTCCGATAGGGCTGTCCGGTTTTTTATTTGGAAAGCTTTCCGTTTTGGCCCTGTAGTGTAATGGAAACACAATAGTCTTTGAAACTAGAGATTCCTGGTTCGAGCCCAGGCAGGGCCGTTTTTCCTCCTTGGTGTATAAAACAATAGAGATGAATCCATTAAGCCTTCAGTACGCGTGTGCTGGAATCTTTGTGGCCTTATTTGTAAAGAGGAGGTATAGTTATGGGTTTAGTAACTGACACATGGGGAGCAAATCGAAATCCAAGTCCAAAACCGTTCACAATGTACAAGACCCTTTCGGTTACGGCTGCATCTGGGTCGGCAAAAACAGACACGCAGAATTTTTTCAGTAAAAATTGTCCGTTTCCTGTGAAAATCACTAGTTTTGAGGTTCAATGCGTTTCTGTTTCTGGTGCTGGCTTCAGTGGTAGTGGATCAGCTATGACCGTTGCTTTGCAAAGAGATACGAACGTTGATGCATCTCCAACCGCTCCAGTTACGGCAACATTTAGCAATACTATTTGTACTGTAAACTGCTCTGGTATTGCATCAAGCACAGACAAGAGCTTGTTTAAGGCTCCTTCTAATGCTGGAGACCGGGTTGATGTAGGTCTGGATCAGACTTACGTAGCGGTTCCGAAGGGTGGTTCCTTGAGGGCAACACTGTCGGCGCAGGCTAATGATGCAATTGGAGTATCAGGCTCTACCCCTGTTGAGCTTTTAGCTGTAATAGAATGTGTACCAACAGCAACTTGGGACCAGATATACTTCTAATATAGTAACAAAATACATCTTTATTAGACTAAGATCGAGGGTGAAAACTCTCGGTCTTTTTTATTGGCGATGGTGTATAATATTAATAAGGACAGAATTTAGGTTTAGGACAGACAGTACCACTTACATTTTTGGGACTGGGAAGGTGTTATATGAACGTTTCTGAAAAAGAAATGCTGATTGATCAGATAATCTGCAAAGATATTTCAGCAACAATTCTTGATCGCAATGACGCACTTATTTCGTTTGTACTCCACTCTCCCACCCCCAAAGAACAAGCAAAGGCAGCAACGGTGTATTTGGTTGAATATCAACGAGCCATCATTTCGGGTCTATTCAATGAGGAGGATACTATAAAAAACATGATCATTCTTGGCGATTGGAGTGAACAAAAAGAAACAGAAATCGCTGGATTATACAAAGACATTCACACTATACGCAGTGAATTATTAGACCTTATATTTAACACAACCAAATTAGAACGAGCACGCTCCCTTTTGCGTCGTGCTGAAACAGCATTATTGGATCGATTATCACAAAGACATACTATACTCAACAATAGTGCAGAGAGCCATGCAATTAATTGTCAACAGAGATATTTGATTAGTTGTATTACGGAAACAGAAGATGGACTATTATTTTGGGATACTATAAATGACTTTGAAAAATTCGAAGATATCAGCATAGTTACACAGTTATGTGAATTTTTTTTCACGAAGTCCCATCTTTCATCTAAGAAAATCAGAGAATTGGCTCGATCTCAAAGATGGAGAATGTATTGGGAGGTAGCCAAAGCCACCAATGATTTGTTTGATGGTTCTGTATCTAGATGGTCTTGGAATCAGATAGAATTATCTTATTGGTCCACTATTTATGATTCTGTTTATGAAGCTTATGAACGTCCTTCGAGAGATATTATTGTTGATGACGATTTGTTAGATTCATGGTTTATAAAACAGGGAGAGAAAAGTAACAATAAAACAACAGTAAACACACCATCGCATTCTGGTAAGTCTGGTGGCCGTAATGAAGAATTTATTATGGCCGACAAAGAAGGTGCTAAGCGTGTTTATAATATAAACGATTCTAATTCTCGTGCCAAAATTCAGGCTCGTCAAAAGATATTGAATCGACAGGGTGTTGTTTCGGATCAAAATATGCCTGACAGTCAAATGGAGCTTAGACAACAAGCGGTGGAAAAGGAACGACAACACATCAAAAGTATTAGTAGTAAATAAGGGGGTCGTAATGTCTCAAAAAGAAGAAGAGTTAGCGTTGTTACGACAACAAAACAATGAGGTTAAGCGTGGACGCATAGCCAGGGATTCCCGCGACCGTCTAAAGAAAATAGCACACAAAAAATTTAGAACTTGTTTTATTTCTGCGTTAGTTGAATTTGAGAACACTTTTGGTCTTATTGTTTGGGGTCACAACTTGCCAGAAGATGGTATTACAATAGAACAAAAAGCAAATCGAGTACTGTGGGAACAGGTTCGAAAAAATATTTTAGACAAAGGAAACACCCAATCGCGTGCATTGGGTATGGAAATAGACCTACACAGTGTAGAGTTTGAAGGATATAGGATAGAATTTGGAGGAATAAGAGATGAGCAGTAAAAGTGAAAAAACAATCATCAATACTGTTGATGAAGATGGCAAAAAATTACACCTTACTATTAAAATGCCAGGACATAAGGTGTTGCAAGAAGCACAAATGGTTTACAATGTTGAGTTAACATCTCTTATCAAACAAAGTGTTTCTGGAAACAAACAACTTTTCTCCAAACAACAACTAGAAAGACATCTTAACGAACTTGGCGTGTGGACGGAGGTTGATGCAAAGAGGTTTCTTCAATTACAGATAGAATTACGAGAATCGGAACTTAAGTTAAAGCAGGGTGGTATTCCTGTCTCTGAAGCAAAAATCATTGCTTTGACGATGAAAGCTAAAAGGGCGGTTCTACTAGTTCTCTATGGTCAGCGATCTCAATTTGATGCTATTACAATGGAAGCCATTGCTGATAATCATAAATTCAAGTTCTTACTTACTAAATGCATTGTTGTCGAAGAAACCAATGTCCCACTCTTTACAAGTATCAACGATTATGAAACAAAACAGAATGAAAAATCTGCTATTGATGCCGCTACAACCCTTGCTGGGTTAATATATGGATACGACGAAAACACTGAAGCTAAGCTTGTTGAAAATCAGTGGTTAGAGCAATTTGAATTTGCCGACAACAAGGGTAGACTCGTAGATGATAATAAACGTCTTATCGATTCAGAGGGCAAACTCATTAATGAGGATGGTCGTTTTGTCGATGAGAAGGGAAGTTTAGTTGATAATATAGGTAGACCAATAGATGAAGATGGTAATTTTGTAGTCAAGAAAACCAAGCCGTTTACAGATGATAATGGTAATCCAATAACCAAGACTACTAAAAAGCGAAAAAGCGTGAAGAGTAAGGTTAAGAAATAGAAGGTGGTTTGAATGGCACAGCCCTTTATTCTAGATGTTATTTTACAAATTCAGAAACTGGATGGTCTTGATGTAGTCAAGCAGCAACTGGCTGGTATACAAGTGGGTGGTATTGGTCAAACTGGTAAATTGGCCAAAGGTCTAAAGAACGTGGGTATCCAGGCGAGTACTGCTGCAATACATGTAGCTAGGGGTGCTAATGTCACTATTAAAATGGGTAATGCCGCCAAGAAAACAGGTAGTCAACTTAAGGGTGCTGGTAAGGCTGCTAAAGGTTTCGGTGACCAAATACTTTTGGCGGGCAAGAGATACGGTGCATTTCTTGGTGCCACAGTTGTTGCGTTTAAGGCTTTTCAACTAATCGGTTCTGGCACTAGGGCTGTAATTGAGTTTGATCAGGCCATAGTTTCATTATCTCAAATCCTTGACAAACCAATTGATCAACTACAAGAGTTGTCTAAGCAGTTTCTAGATTTGTCGGTTACTACTGGTACGAGTGCAAAAGAAATTGCTGAAGCTGCTAAGCTGCTGGCTCAAGCTGGTTTTAGAGGTAGTGAGCTAACAGAGGCAATCAGTCAATTAGCCAAGGTACCTCTTACTCCTATTTTTGAGAATATGGATCAAGCAGTCGACGGCGCTATTGCTGCGTTGAGACAGTTCTCTGATGAGGGCTTAACGGTAGAGAGTGTCTTTGATAAGATAATCAACGTTTCTAACAAATATGCGGCATCTTTTCCTGACATCATCGAAGGTCTCAAGAGAGGTGGTTCTGCTTTCCAGGCTATTGGCGGAACACTAGACGAGTTCATAGCAGCCTTTACAACTATCAGGTCCGTTACCAGAGAAAGTGCCTCATCTGTTGGTACATCTCTGAAAACCCTCTCTTCTCGTCTTGCTGATCCTAAGATCATCAAATTCTTGGAGACCAAAAATATCAGGGTTCTTGAAGAAGGTCAATTCGTTGGTCCACTTGAAGCGATACGTCGTATCGGTGATGGTCTTGAAAGACAAACAACTATACAAGACAAGATTAACATTGCAACCAAGCTCGGTGGTCGACGACAAATCAGTCGTTTCTTAGCGGTGGCACAGAATGCAGAGAAAACAGATAGGATTCTGGAAGATGCCAAAAATTCTTCTGGTGCATTTAGCAAAGTGGCGGATCAAGGATTACAGGCTATAGGTAAGCAAATTGACATACTTGTAGCAAAAGCACAAAAATTAGCAATAGACCTCGGTGCAGATTTATTCATTCCATTTATTGAAGGATTAACAGGTGCCGCAGAAGGTGCAATTGCACTACTTGGTGCACTTAAACCGATACTCCCACTTATTTCTAAAATAGGCGCTGTCTTGGCTGGCGGGGCCATAATTAAGGGTCTAGGGTCATTCATTGGGCCAAGACTTGGCCAACTTGCTGGTCCTGCTGCTTTTGCTGCCGCAGGTGGGGGTCGAAAAGGTATTTCGGCTGGTATTGGCGCTAGTCCTTTTGCACAAGCTGGTCTTTTGATCGCTGCTTCGGAAACTGCTGCTGCTTTGGTTCGTACTGCTGATGGTGCTGATTCTTTTACTGCGAGCTTGATTTCATCCATTGGTGCCATCACAGCCGCTATAGCATTATTCAGAGGTCAAACCATAGCACAGTTTGCTACTGGTGGTGGTCTATTTAAGAACTTAGGCAAATTAGGAAAACTTGGTGCTCTTGCTGGAACAGCAGCTACTATTGGTACCATTGCCTTACCACTTATAATAGGAAAAGCACAAGATAGTGCTCAAGAATTAACAGACAGAATAATTGAAAGTGCGAGAAAAGCTATATCAAATATTTCTCTAGACGCTGAGGGTCCGAATCAGGTTTCTGATATTCTTGGTAACCTATACCAAGAAGTAGGAAAGGGTATACAAGAATTCATAAAAAGTGCCGATCCACTACAAGACCCAAGTTTGTCCAAATCACTTGCTGGAATAGGAAGGGCTCTTAGCGGTTTATTCGAAGGCGACTTTGAGGCAGTATTTGGGCCAGAAGGTAGTGCGAGTAGTCGTGGTGGATTATCCAGTAAACAGATTCAAAAGAAAATAGAAGAACTTATTGGTAGTCGTCCAAAATTAGTGGAAGGACTAATTGACAGTGTTGCTCAAACCCTTATTGACACAGGGAAAACAAAAAGAGTACGAGGTAATGCTAGGCAAAGTTTGATTACACAAACCATTGCGAGTGGCCGAACTCCTGAAGCTGCTAGTGTATTAGTAGATGCGATTATTAAAGCAGCGGGAGGTTTAGATAAGTTCAATGATGGAGTTCGTAATAATATCAACACTATTCAAACAGAAAATATTGCGAGAGAAAAAACAGTTGCTTTAATGAGAAATTTTATTCCGACTAAAGTGGTTGGTCAACTACTTAGCTTTTCTAAAGCTGTTGATAAAACAACCAGAATAATCAACACATCTGCTAAACTGTTCCAATCACAAATAGCAGAAATTGCAGGAGGCATTAGGGCTCCTAAGCTTGATTTTGATTTTGGATCACAGCAGGTAGAAAATTTGATTAAAGGTGGCGGTCTGAAAGACCTGTTCGCATTCACTCCAGATATTCCAAGTTTTGTTGGTGCCTTCGATGATATTGATTCTTTATTAAGCCGTTTTATAACAAGCGTTAGTGACTTGCCAACTGGACTCGATTTTAATGTTGAAGACATTGTGGATCAATTTTTTAAGTTAGAAAACATACCCGCTGTTTTGAAAGATAAGTTTGCCGATTTCTTTGATACTACGGCACAGGATATACGTAATGTTGCTGAGGGAAAATTCATTAGCGCAGACGAAATTAAGCAAAGATTTCAGAAAGAATTTGAAAATCTTGGTGTAGGTACTACTGATGCTGTTGTTGAATCTGTTGTTCAATTCATGAATAGTACATTTACGCAAATTGAGGATGAATTAAATAGGCTGGCAACAGTCCGTCAGTTTGAGCTAGACATAGCAGTGAGGCCAGGAACTCAGGCTAGATTCTTAGAGCAACAGCTTCAACGTGTAGGAGTTTCTACTGGAGGTAGGGGAGGACCAGTTAGAGAAGCAAGGGGTAGTATTGCTGAATTAGACTTGATAAGACGAGAAAGGGAGACTAGAGGTGCCGTTGGGGTTCCAGGTTTGCTTCCGACCCCAGAAGAAGGATTTTTTCAAGGTCCGGGGCAAAGACTTGCGGACATTGTTGGGGATGAGAGAATTAGGGCTCAACTTAGAGATCAATTCAAAGAACTGATTACAGAATCTTCTGTTCTCAAAAGAGAATTATCAAACCTTAAACCAGGGTCGATAGATTTTATAAAAGCGTCTGAAGATTTGAGAGAACTGTCTCGTTCTACGATCGAATTGCAAACAGCTATGGAGGCTGCTAGCCAGGCAACGCAACAATCATTGGAGATAGAAAAAAGAACACTGACACTACAACAAGGGTTGGAGACTGCTCAAGCACAGGCTCGCGGGGCAGAATTGGTGAGACAGGGTCGCATTACACCGTTACAGGCAGATAGAAGAGCTTTCGATCTAACTCAGAGACAAGCTGAGGAACAGCGGGCTTTGCAAGATAAGTTTGATGGTATTATTGAGAAAGATAATGCATTGCGTGCAGACTTAGCCAAAACCATCAGTATCAATACCAAAAGTCAAGCAGAAATTGTTGGTGAATTTAGTATGTCTACAAATATTTTCTCCGAAGCTACACGAATTCAATTTTCTGCTGCTGAACTTATGGCGAAAAACATCAGTGACTTTGGTCAACGCATTACAAGTACAGCCGATCTTACCGCTGGGTCTCCACCTACAACGTTCGGTGGGTTCGGTCCTGCTGCTGCGTCAAGACCTGTTGAAGAAATATCACAACAATCGACTAGTAACACGAATGAGAAAATACAAGAAAATACAAATGCACAGCGACAATCATTGGAAGTTCTTAAAGCTATTTTCAGTAGACAACAAGAGCTTCTTTCAAGAGACTTACCTCCGGAGGATGTTCGGGCCGCTGGAAGAAAAGTGGGCGATATTGAATTCTCTCAGGAAGCTATAGAAAATCTTGCGGAAAAAATTGAAAATCTTGAAACCGCGATCAGAGAACCAAGTGAAATCAAACTAGTATCCGATCAGCGTGTAGAAATAGACCTCTCTACTCTTCCATCGGATGTAGTAAATGAGGTACGACCAATATTCGAAGAAGCTGCCCTGAAAACTGCGTCTATAGTAACCAGAAAAGCTTTGGAAAGCCTAGCCGCTAACAGCCAGGACTCCGAGATATCAATAGCAGCGACCAATACCGCACAGGAGTTAGTTTAATGTCTCTTATAAGAAACAGTGATGTTTTATGGTATCATCCCTTGGATGATTTCACTGAATACATTAAGGATCATGTTTGGGATTTTTCTACAGGAAACGTGTTGTTTTCTGGAGGCATTATTCTTAGCGGATACACTAGAGATTCTACCTCTTTAACTGAAACCTCTTTGCTGGAAGACCTTGCTGGTGCGGGTTATACTGATATAGATGGAGGAACTTCTCTGACAATTTGTTTTTGGGCTAGCGGTTTTTATGAGAATAACAGCTACACCAGGTCTATAACTCCAGGGTGGACAAGTGCGAATATTACAAAGAATGGTGTAGGTCTCTGGAAGTCTAATAGCAATGTTTTAAGCGTTAGGTTAAGAAGAAACAACTTTGAGGTTTCCAACTTAACCGTACCCATTAAGCCAACAGATAGTGGTTGGAATTTTGCGGTACTCAACGTAACAAAAGAAGGTGTTGATTGGAGAAGTCGTGTTAGTTTTAATGGTTCTGGGTGGCAAGACCTGGGGACCGGTGAGAGCAACGCAGCATTCAGTAGTAATTCAAGAATGAAACTAGAGATGAACGATACTTCGGATGAAAGATTTGTCATAGACGAAGTGGTGACATGGAAAGATACTGATCTTTTTACTAGTACCGAATTATCCAATCTATATGAATTGGCCAACACATATGATCTATCCATGGATCAATATACTAATACATTCGGAACTCCCATCAGTAGTGGTATAAGTTGTTTCATACACGGCTCAGCACAAGTGGAGGGAAGTGCGACGTTATTTATATCTGCACAGACTGTAAATCAATCAGCTAATTTATCGATCGAAGGTCATGTGCATACTTCAGGAAATAGTAGTCTATACATCGAGGGTGGACTCAGGACTTCCAGTCAGTCATCGACTTTGTGGATCAAGGGTCGTGAACAGATTTCAGGAAATAGTACCCTGTTCATCGAAGGGGCTGCCATCCCAGTGTCGGGTAGTGCCGATCTATTTATGCACGGCTTGACAATCACTTCGGGGTCTGCTAGTTTGTACATAACAGGCCCTGTTCTGTCTAGCGACAATGCCGATTGTTTTATTAATGGTTTTGCGATAGCTTCAGGTACTAGTACGCTGTATATAAAGGGACAATTCCCAAACATAGATGCCATCGTCTCTGTTGTTGCGAATACGCCTACAATTAACGCTAACTTATTCATATACGGTACTCCTTCTGGTGAAAGTCAGACATTTTTTACCAACAACAATGCTACTCTTTTTATTAAGGACGATGGGAGTGACACTACTGTTGATGTTTCTGTATCATCTTTTGTTAAAGTGGCAGATGCCATTGCCGTTGAGATTAGTGGAACATGGTCATCTTTTGTAAAGGTTGGGAATATCTCTAGTCTCAGCACTGATTTTTACATTAATGCCCATGCTTCCGGAAGCAATCCACATGGCGTTCAAGTGTCAACTTCTGAGACTTTGTTTGTCGCAGGGTTTGGTAATACATTAGATGATGGTTATTTTGTTTCTATCTTAGATGTTGATGTTTTTACCAGGGTACATTTGGGTTCGAATGGATCATTAGATATGTATGTTTCTGGAGTATTAGGAGTTGTTCAGACCTCTGCCGAATCAAATTTGTATACGTTTGGTATTCAAGGTATTCAATCGGGGTCTAAATCGCTATATGTCATAGGAAATAACATCTATGACGACTCATTTAGTCTTTTTGTATTCGGTATTCAAGGTGTGTTTTCAGGAAGTGTGCCGTTATATCTTGAGGTAACTAATATAGGCTTATTCGATCAAGATACAACATTGTACGCCCATGGGTTCTAAAAATGAAAAATAAACAATGTAAAAGATGGACTGATATGGAGATTCAAATATTAAAAATTCATTACCCTAATGGTGGGATAAAGGATTGTACTGAGAGGCTCAGCAGAACTGCTAATGCCATCAAAATTAAAGCTATGCAATTGGGAGTATCAACATATGGCATTCAGGGATGTAAAAAGAGATTGGTGATAGAGGAACTTGATAACAACAAAGTTATTGCTACTTGTCCTACACATGGGGATGTTTATCACTACAGCAAGAACCAAAGATTTAGATGTATTAAATGTGAGGCTGATAATTTCAGTAAATGGTCTAAGAAGTCATCATCTAAAACAAAAATGAGAGCATCACGGAGAATAAGAATGCGAAAACCAATTAAAATGTACGAGAATAGATTGAGAAGCTCTTTGCATCATTGTTTTGTCGGCCATGTTAGCTTCACGAAACACCTACCATATTCAAGTCAGGAATTGCACAATCATTTAGAGTCCATAAAACTGAAACAGAACAATAAGTGTCCAATGTGTAGCGATGATTATAACAATACTGGATTCGATATTGATCATATTATCCCAACATCCTCTGCTACGAATGATTGGGATATGTTGGAATTGTTCAGTTTGAAAAATTTATCACTACTATGTCCCAGATGTAATAGATTTGTTAAGAGAGACAAGATGCCACTTGATCTGAAAGAGGTGAATAAATGTCAGTAATTTATACTAGATCAGATAGCATAGGTCGCAAGATTGTGCCTGCTCCATTAGTAACCATGAACAAAAGTTATGACACCGATGGGGATGGTACTAAGCGGGGTTCTGCCTACAAGATTACACTCACCGGTACCCTTATACCGTTTAGAGGCTCTCCAAGTGGATCATATTCATCATTAAATCAAGCCTTCTGGACTTTAAGTGGTGATCCGCCAGACGAAACATATGAGGAGAATAACGAAGATTTCAATCATATTCTTCGTAAACAAGAAGCTCTTAGGTGGTTATTCAGTGAAGATGGTGGAGTGTTGGAGTGGCAACCATCTAATGGTCAACCGCCTATTAAATGTTACCCAAGAGTTGTGTCTATCAATTTCCCAGAAGGGCAGTGGGCAGATAGGGGTGAGTATACTGTTGAACTGGAAGCACCGTGGGTGTATATTAATGGTTCTGTTGAACTTGAAGATGATACGTCTACTGACTTGATCTCTTCTTCTTCTGAAACATGGTCATTTGAAGATATTACTGGCAGAGAGAATAAACAATACAGAGTAACTCACGAAGTTTCCGCCGATGGGAAATTAGGTTATGATGGTGCTGGATCGCTGTATGAAAATAAAAATGCATGGGAACATGCCAAAGATTTTGTAGATACGAGAGTTAGTGGTTCTATTAATTCTGATACTATGTTTGCCGCTCTCGGTGCTTCCGATAAGATTGCGGGTAGTTACAGCAATGTCGTTAATATAGATCAAGCTGGGGGTACATATGGAGTAACAGAAGAGTGGCTAGTATCAGACCTGAGTACCTATGAAGAACGACAGTTCACTGTTGATTATGACCAAAGCCAGGATGAATATAGCGTAACATATCAGGGCAAAATAGAAGGTGTTTCTTTAGATAGTCTTGCTGGGAATGTGTCTGATCTTAATCAGGCGAAAGCTGCTGTACCAAATGTTGAAACGGCACGTATAACGGCTATATCGTATGTTGGTTCTTTTATTGGCGATAAGACATTACCCATTTCTCCAGATAAGCGAACCTTCTCATTAAATCAACAGGATGGTACTGTAGACTTCACATATATATGGAATACATCAGACAGTAGTATAGTATTTATCACAGATACCGCCCAACATTCTTACTCATTAGATAATTCTCTTAATACATTAACATTCTCACAGAATATAGAGGGTAAAGGTGAAACCTCAACAGTAAGATTAGCTAATGCAAAAAGTGCGGTTTACAGCAGTAGCGAGGCTTTAGGTTTAGCTAAGACGCTTGCGGGTACTAGTCTGAGCTACAATTTAGTTTCTATTGTAAAAGCTTTTGATGAGCGACAAGGAACAGTAAGGTCTACTTGGACATGGACAGACAAGGATGCTCATAGCACAGAGATCAGTATCCAGACACAGGAAGCGGTTGCGGTTGTTGTAACAATCCCTATTCCTGGTCGTGCTACTGGCCCTATTATTCAAAACATGGGAACAAAAAATTCAGAAATAATTACCGTAACAATAAGGTCTAAAAGAAATACTAGTCAACCAACCTTAGCAACAGAACCATACGGAGAAAGTGGTACCATTATTGGTGATTCAAATACGTGGAATCCTCAAACTGGCGCAGCCGAAAGAACCACACGTTTTTTAAAGGAGACATAAATGACTGCGACACCTGTTACACCTTATTTATTATTCAATGGTTCGATTAGAACCATAAATACAGCATTGGGTATCAATCAGAATCCTACAGTTGTTACGACTACTGTCGTAGAAGATTCTACCCCCGTGTCTGTGACCAATAGACAGTTTGTTCACATATCCATTGGTAAATTTGATTTTCGTGGAATAGTTCAATCCTGGTCACAGGCTGTCACTGACATTGCTGGTACTGGAATCTATAATATTCGTATTACCGACACCAAACCTGTCCTTGACGCTGCTCAGGTGATAATCGGTTCTTCTTTCAACGAAGCTAGAACACAAGCCTATGCTTATGGAGATAATGTTATTCCTATAGTATTCCAAACAGCGTCTCAGAAAAATGATGGAATTCCATTCAGTGTCTTGCAAACCGCCATAGAAGGTGCGCAAATCAAGTATGGAAGCGAAGTATATACAGTTAATTTCAATTTCACTCTTCCCAATAGGGGTAGTAGTGTTGAGTATTCGCTTAAAAGCAGAGCTATGTCTCTTCTTGAGTTGATATCCCAGGCAGCTAACGACAATGGACTCGATTGGTATGTAACGACATCTGCTAACAAGGTTATTTCTGTCAATATGTTCGGAAGAACCAATGTTACATCTATAACCATAGATCAACTAGCAGCATTGCACCAAGATGCAGTTATCCGCAGGCACCAAGGTCAAGAAAATAGAGATGCAATTCAAAAAGTGGTTTTGACAGGTGGATACCGTACTTACTTACACAAGGTCGACGGTTCTTTATGGGAACAGTTTTGGGGTTTCGATGAATATGGACGTAAAAGAAGAGAACCTCTGTATTCAGAAACGGTTATGGAACAAGTCATTAACAACGATTTCACTAGCGAAGATTATAAAGAAGAGGATGTCCAGAAGATCTTGTCTTATGCTAATGAATTCTGGGGCAGAAAATTTATAGGTTTGATCACACCGCCTACTGTAATTGGTTCTGACGGACGTTCTTGGGTAACGCCAACGAGTGCTGCATGGTATGAATCCGATGATAGTCCCTTAGATTATGACGACACAGATTTGCTTGACAGAGATGGTCAATTAAAGTTCCAAACGGAAGATGGTCGATGGGTTACATTTGCTGCTTTGCCTTTGCCGGGGACAAGATACTCTACAAAGAATGTTAAATTGAATTATCAATGGGATGATGAACTATTCTCCAATCCGAATAGTCACATAGACAAGAATGGTAATATTTCCATTAAAGCGTCTTCAGAAATTATAGATGGATTTGATGAGATGGAATATTGGTTAGAACAATTTATCATCTATCTGCTTAATCTAGATGATGATGAATTTATCAGTCTTGCATGGGCCTTGTCGCAATTCTTTTTGTTAAATCCTGAGATATCTATTGTTGTTCGCTTAGATTTTCTACGACTAATCAATTCCAATGCAGATACGATTATTGCTATTGCTGAGGGAGATTTAATATATACAGATGCTGTCAAGAACAGCATTCAAGAAGGATTTAGTGATCAATATTTTGTACTTACACTAGCAACCCCACTACGCGTTAGAACAATAACTAAAGAAACTATCATCAATGAAACCACAGGTTTCAATGAACAATCAGATGTTATCACTAAAACAAGACTTACAAATATAGAAAATGCATTTTTGGCATTGCTAGACCAAAGAGAGACGTATGGACCATGGCAAAATCGACAGAATTCTCAAGGAAGAACAGAGGTAATAATAGATTCTTCTCTTACCCCATGGAGCTTTGGTTTTAGAGGTATTATTAATTCTACTGGTATAGATATAATGAATGAAGTAGCCCTAGGCAGAATTAAAACTGTTTTGGATATATCTCTGGATGCAGCTACAGCAGAGCTTGAAGTAGCTGGGTTACCGGCGGTAAATATAGGAGATCAGCTACAAACTACAGGCACTATTACTGCGATTGGTATCGTTTTCGGTATCAACGGGATTAAAACAACCTATAGATCGCTGCAACATACTACTGAGTTGTCTAAATATTTGAGACAACAACAACGACTATTAGATAAGCTTCGTCGCCAAGCTGCTGAGTTCAATAATACTATGCAACCAATACAGGATATTTGGGAAACAGACAGAGTTATTAGAACGCTCAAAAAAGAATTGCCAGAACCTCCTGTCGATGTGAGTACTGAGGGAAATAGGAGACAGGCGGGAACTTTACTGGGCAGAATTGAGTCCAGAGTTAGTAACACAGAACCTAAATATAATATCACGCCTATGGTGTGGGTTGCAGATATTTTTGGAGAACTAACACTAGTCAGAGACCCAAAGGTTTTTGGGATATATACAAGAGTAGTAAACATGAGTGAAAAGCAAACTTCGGCAGGCAGGCTTTTGGTTGGTACAGACGTACAGGTTAGAGAATTTTTTACTACAGATGGTGGAATTACATCATATTACATGGAAGTATCTGCGCCACCTCCACCAAGTTTTTCAGCTACGATCAATCAGGTTGTAAGTAATTCCCAGCCAAGATATAAGGTAACACCGATATCTAATTCGGTGCAACAATTACACCTACTGGCAAGTGAATTAAATGCTCTTAACTCTGTGCTCAACATAGGAGAACCAGAAAATTTTACGGGGTACTTGAGTATCAATTCACAAGTAACCATTAATTGGAATGAAAACGATAATGGATCGTACACACCTTTTATTGAGCAACAAGTGAACTTCTTTAAGCCACTTGATTAAAGGAATTTGACATGGCAAGAGTAGGACCAAATCAAGACATCAATGATCCGACAACCATAATAGATGTTGCCTATCAGTATCAACAACAGAGTAATGATTTTGGTGACTTGTTGGCACAATCATTGTCGCAAAATCCCAATGCAACTGGTGATCCTATAGTTGATATCGTTATTCCACTTAGGATGGAAGATGGTTCTACACAATTTATTAGGGGGGTAGATATCAGTTTTTCTGATAATGTGCATTCATATGACACAACATTGGTTGCTAGTGCTAATATACTTACATATATTGATCTAGCTGAGCGATTCAGAGAGTACTGGAATACATTGAACAATGTCGTTGATCAGGTAAATGACTTTGATTATACGATAGAAACAACCATAGACCCAATAGGTCCAACAGTCAGTCACCCAGGAACTGGACAAACAAGAACCCATGGTTCTCTTGGTGGTACGGAGTATAATGAGTATTCTTATACATATTCTCCTTTAGTATCTTTATCAGAACCTACATGGCACGGTTTCGGACCTACGGATTATAATCAAATAACATATCCAGAACTTTTGAGTCAACTATCTATTATTAATTTAACTAGAAGTTTGTCTTCCCTGATAACGTGGGAAACAAATTATTGGTATGATAAATTTAGTGACTCGTCTGGTAGTTTAAGAAGTGGGAGTGCAAGGTTTACTAAACACGAACAATATGCACCTCCAATTTCTCAGCAATATATACAATTTTATAACTCTGGAGATATAACCATTACTATTTCTATTTCCATGAGTATTGTTTCTACGTTCGATACTCGCTTTGCTGCTAGTATTGCTTCTTGGGCCGAAATAGATGATCTAAATGTTTATCCAAATCCATTTGCAGGAACCAAATCTTTATTATCTTCATATATTATCCAGAGTCAAGAATTATTATCTCCTGGTGGTACGATATCTCTTAGCGATACAAGAGATGTAGATATTCCTCCTGGTAAATCCGCTTTTGTAGGGTGTTTCGGGAGTAGTGGTACTACTTTTGGAGGGGTAGCAACTGTTGGTACAATAAGCGTTTCACTGACATTAGAGGATGAAACAATAACCCATGCAGTAAGCGTGGTCTAGAAATGGTGTATAAACAAGTGAATGGAAGGAGTGAACAATGTCAACAATTAATGTATATGTAGCCGAGACCGATGTCAAAATAGATATAGGTGAAGCTCTGGGATTCTATGGGGGTGCAGGATTCGGTAGTCCCTTATCTCTGAATGAAGCCAACGGACGCACTTTTATCACAGATGTTGCTGGCACTATTGCAAAAGAGGAGTGTGATAATTGCCGAAAAAACTCATCTTCAGGTGTTATTATAGGTCAGACGGGTGACGGAATCAGTTTATTGAATTTACCCAATTATTTAACAACAATAAATTTACGCTTTACACATCCAACTGCCGTTTTAATTCAAAATGCTCGCTTAATAGCCTTCGACGGGACTACCCTTACGGCTGCTCCGACAGGTCTGAACATATATGGCGCAGAAACTATCCACACCAGTAGGCTACAAACAAATACAGGTACTGGCGACTCCACATGGACTCTTATGGAAGGATCGAGTTCGTCTCTTAATCTGGTTGATTCTCCAGGTATCTCCGGTATTAGCCCTCTAGGACCAGCGAGCGCGGATACAAGACATGACTGGTACGTTGCCCTATCTGTTATTCCCACAATTCCTGGCGACCGAAATTTTAGCTTCCGTGCGGACCTCGAATATATTTAGCAATCAATTCTCTTTGGTGTATAAACCATTAGAGGCGGTAATGAATTATCGTCCAAAGCGGTTTGACACCAAGGGATATTTGAGATGGCTATAAGCAGGGAATTGTATCGGGAAAGAAGAAATAAAAATCTTTGTACCACTTGCGGGGAGCCTGCCCAAGCAAATAAAGCAATGTGTTTGAAACATGCCAAAAGAATTCTAGAAAAACAAAGAGCTACCACAAATAAAAGAATCAGTCAGGGATTATGTTCTATGTGTGGAAAAAACCCACCAGCACCAAGACGCGAAAGATGTCAACAATGTCTAGATGTTAAAAAGTTAGATTCTAAAATAAACAGGACACCACTAATACGACAAAGAATAAAAAATGGTCTTTGTACAAGTTGTGGTAAGTCAAAAACAACACCTAATAAGTTATGCGACGAATGCTCCCAAAAATATAACGCATCTGCAAGGCTGAAGGAGCAACAAAGAAAAATTGACAATCTTTGTACAAAATGCGGCGAAAATCCACCAAAAATCAATAGACGTAAGTGCTTGTCCTGTTTGGAGATTGATAGACAATGGAGGAATCAACCAGAAATTATCAACAAAACAAGGGGCAAGCGTCAAAAATTAAAGCAGGAGGTAATGAATAAATATGGTGGAAAATGCAATTGTTGTGGCATAAAAGAGCTTAGTTTTTTGAATATAGATCATGTGAACGGCAATGGGAGGGCACACTTAAAAAGCATAGATAAAGAGGGCGGTCATCGATTTTATAGATGGCTATTAGCAAACGATTCCTCATCAGAATTTCAGGTTCTCTGTTTTAATTGCAATATGAGTAAACATTTGTCTGGAGGAACTTGTGCTCATAAATTAAACACTTTTGGTGTATAATATAGTGGATAAGCTGGGTTTGAAAATCCAGACTAGGTTTGTTAGGTAAGAAATGAAAGGGGGTGTAAGGCATGGCAGCAGCAATTACTTTTTATGCAGGACAAGGTGGTGGAACTTGGGTTAACCAAAACGCGTCTGGTCTGGGCTTTTTCGGTACAACTTTCGGAACTTCGGTTCAAGTCGGGCAGTATCAAGATACCAGCTATATTACTACTGGAAACGGTTCAGCAGAGGGGCCACAGGCAACCAATAACAAATTCATCACGTCGTCAGGTATTAGTGTTGATGGAGACGTGACAGTCGCACCTTCAGCAGTTGCAGTGAATTCTGGTACTATGAACATTCGTTTTACGTTTGACAGTGCCGTGAAAACTCAAAATTGTCAACTTCGTATTTTCGATCGTACTACCATCAACAATGGTGCTACGGGCGTAACTACTCAGGTTGTTCAATATGCTAATGGGGGTTCTGGAGTAACTTCTAGTGGTACCGCTGAAGCAGCGGCTAGTCACACTGGTTGGATTGCTCCATCTGGTTCTGGAGTTACTATGGCGTTGCTCAGTAGCGCTGGTACTAGTGGTCTCAGTCCATCAGGTACGGACACCATAGATACGCGACACGACTGGTATATCGGTCTTTCGTGTACTCCGCTGAGTATTGGGAGCAAGGAATTATTCGGTTTGTATACACAGCTGGAATATTTGTAAAACTTTTCAGCAAAAAGGCACTTTGAGAGGGTGTTGATTGTCCCGACGATCATAGTTCTCTCTTTTTTTTCTTTTTAAGGAATTTCATATGTGGCAAAAAGCCATAGGGTTAGATGGGGAACTTTACGATTCTATTTCGGAAGCTAAGGTAGCTGATTGGCTTTTGGAAAACGACATAGACTATGAACCCCACAAGAAACTACCCAAAAGCCGTAGTGTAACAGATTTTTACTTACCACAACTTGACTTATGGGTTGAATATGATGGATTAATGGAAGTACGTGCCGACGATAAACTAGAGAGAAAGCGAAAATTCTACGAAAAGCACGGATTGAAATTTTTAATAATCACAAGAGATAATTGGCAGAGAGATATACTCGAACAGATAGAATTGGGGTAAAAGATGCCCAAAAAACATCAAACGTTTTATGCTGCGATATGCTTGGTTTTAAGTGTTGTCAGTGGGATTGCTGGAGCATCTTATTATGTGGGAGCAGGACAACAAAAGATGAATGATGCAATAAACACTAATAGCATCAAAGTTGCTACCATTAAAACAGAGATAAATCAAGAACTAGACCGTTTTACCGAATTAATAGTTTTACAAATAACCCAACTCCAAAACGCCACAGCACAATTAAACAATTCAGCCACAAGCTTACATACCGAAGTTCAAGTTCTCAAAGTTTTAGTATCTGGCTTAGAAAAAGAACGTAGTAACTAATCATTCCATCCATACATAACTTCGATAGCACGACACAAAAGGGTTCGTAATATACAGGCTTCCCCCTCACTTATTGCATGTCTTACTACGGTTTTCTGGTCATCTCTTTTGACGCTTAGGTGAATACGAAGCATCCTGTTTTTATCGTAACCAAAGTACAGAACAGCATTGCCTTTTGGATTAGAATGGAAAAGACCTTTATGCTTTTTCGACTCTTGGTCAATTGGTCCAACCCCATCTTTAATACCCATTAGAACAGTGAGAAGCTCACCAAGATCAGATTCCCCCAACTTGAATGAAATTTTATTAGGCCAATCGAAATTTGCATTTCCATCTTTATCCTTGCCCTTCTGATTAGCCATTTCAAGAAAAACACAATCCTTTTTGGAACCGAGACTCCACTGTGACGCCGCCCCATTACCATCGTTTTTTGCCTTATAGAGTATAAAGCTTTTACTGTATTTATCCGCCATTATTCCTTCTCCTTTGCTTCTTTCATTTCTCTCATTTTTGTAGATATCGCCAAAGCATCTTCATACGTTAATGATCTAAGATTAATATCTCCATCAGAACTGAGTTCGCATACAATGTTCAAGTCGCCCACAACCTTGTCTATAGAAAACCCTTGTCGTTCGGCTATCATGCGAATCATTGTAATTTGAGCCCCGTGGATGGCACCTCCAGGTTGAACATCAGCAGTAGCAGCAACAGTTTTACTGACTTCTTCTGCCGCAACAACACGTTTTAGACCCAAGGCGTTGCGATACACCCTACCCTTAGCCCTAGTATCTGCCATGGCAACCAAGTAAGTAGCGTAATCCTCGAAACAATTGGCGGCATTTGCATCAGCTAAAGCCTCAAACCTTTTTTCATAACCATTCTCGGTAAGGAATACTACCCAAGCCTTTGCGCATGCCCTAAAATTGTTTTCTTCTGAAGGGGCTGCTATTAAATCGCATCCTTCCTCCATTATGACACCAACTAGTTCTCCAGCTATACGCCTCAACCCTTCTACCCTAGGATTCCCCTTATCCATTTCATCGTCATCAAATTTGCCCAAAACATATTGGGTCCATCTAGGATCACTGGGTGTGGGCGGAGCCGAATTGTATGTGTCAGCGGCGTCCTGTAGGGCTTCGTTCGGCTCCACGTCTTTGGTAACCACTTCTTTGAAAATATCTCGATCTCGATTGGAAAGCTTCGTTTCTGGAACCTCATTTTTTACAACAACGTCCTGTATTGTCCCAACTACAGTCTCACTTTTTGTGTCTTGCTGAACAACAGCCTTAGCCTCAACCTTAATTCCCACATCATCGTCATCATCTTCTTCAACAACAACCTTCGTCAATTCTGAAAGTCCCTGTTCTCCACTTTGATGGGCCTTGAGTTTTGCGAGCAATTCCGGCCTCTTGAGCTTCTTCCCTTCGTCGTCAAGCAAATCCTTTTCACTATAACCACAAGAAAGCAACTTGACGGCTAATTGATTTTTACTCATTTTTGTGGGCGATACTGTTTCGTCACTCATTTTTTGTCTCCGTTAGTACTAACTTAACCAGTGCCTCTACATCACAATCTGGCACAATAGTATCATGTACCTTAATATCAAATTCTGCTTCGATCAACTCTTTGTGGGATTCGTGCCTAACAATAACCACTGCCCGTGGATCACAATATGCAATCCTTAATTTTGAACCATACTGTGGCTTGTTAATGAATTCTGGGTCAAAAGCATAATGGTAAATTGTTGATGCATTGCTTTCTAAAGCTTCGATTGTTGTGCCTATGCTTGTAGTTATCAAGGGGTAATTACCCCATCTCATCAAATCTGACGGAGCAAATATTGGACACAATGGTTGAATGCAAGGTGGAATGATATGTTGACTAAATATACAAATATCTATTCCAGCATATGTTTTACATAAACGATTGATTGAACTAATCCCCAGATAATTTAAGTGAGATACACCCAGGTGGTTGAAGAAGAATCCAACGATTTGTAAGTCGTCGTTGAGCCCCAATCCAATTTTGGCCATTTCTTTCGTTGCCTTTTCTTTTCGCCGTACTGCTTCTGTGTGCCCAGGATTTTTCTTCTTCTTACTCATTCTGCTTACCTCGTCGCTGTACAGCACTTTTCCGAGCAGCATCCTCGCATTGATCTATTAATTGTCTAGCAGCGTCATCAATAGGAGTAACAGTATTGTGATGAAGTGGGGCGGGTATGTGATATATTAATCCTATTTCAGATAACCTCAAGAGAAGATCGTAATCATCTCTAATTGGCATTTGTTCATTGAACCCACTTTTGAGTTTAGGAAACACCTGGGGACGTATTAAAAAATTACGGTCATACGAATAATTAGCCAAAAATCTTTGCATATCAAACGATTGGTGGAAAATCCTCTCTGTTCTACCATCTGGATGATGATTATCACAATCACTTACTACACAAGCTATCGATGGATTAACCTGGAAAACCCCAATGGTTTGTGCAATTTTATCTGGTGTATACCAACTTTCAGGGTCCATAAATCCAAACATAGTAACACCTTGCCACTCTGCCTGAAGTGCCGCATTGAGTGTGTGGCCGATTGTACTCAATCGCTTACGAAAAATTCTAACAGGAACACCGTTAAGTTCCCCACTAAATTCTGGGGGTAAACCGACTTTGTCGCCAATTGTAACTGGTTCTGCTTTAAGTAACTTACATAGAACATCGTATGTTCCATCCTGAGAATCATTGTCTCCAACCACCACTTGATTAGCTGGACGAATACCAATAGTTACTGAATTTAATGCCTTCGCTATGGTTTTGGCATTATTGTGAGTTGCAATGACTATGGCAACATTTTCTTTGTCTTGCATCATAGTAATATATCCGTAGAAAACCATGAAAGTCCTATTTCAGTTTCGGCTTCTTCATCCCTGAGTCGTTCGGTAAATGACTTATCTGATTCAGTCAAATGTAAATATGGCTTGGTTATAAACAGTCCATAAGTAAGATTATAAGGAGTAAATATTGTTGATCCCATCTTATAAGGGAAAGACCAATGAATCACCCTACTAGGGACACGCCTGACCATTGATGCAAATTGTCTAAATTTTTCTGGTGATATGGTGCTTCCTGCTGGAATGGCAAGAAAAAATGGGGATGTAATTAGTTTCGATATTCTTTTTATTGTTTTTTCACCATCTTGTATAGGCTCATGGCTTGAACTACTATTTGCTACAATGGGCGTATTTGGTATTGAACCTGCGTCCTCGCATACTAAATTGGAGAGCGTTAATGTTGATTGTCTCTTGTTAATATACTGTAATGCTAAATTCTCCCGATGACTTCCAAAACCAGTAACATCCACTATGATAATTTTGTTTGCGTAGTGAAAGTACCAATTGGGGTCGAGTGTATGATCTAAATCTTCAATACTATTAAGTGACTCATCAAAAAATATCAATAGATCAAATTTAAGGCCACATTCTTCTAATACTTCTCGTTGTAATTCTGAAAGTTCAGTTGTATTTTGTTTTTTAGCCCACTTAGAACTTCGACAGAGTCTACAATATCCAGGTGCGAACGCTTGTTCGTTTTTTAGTGCAAATACCTGTTTCAACACACATTTCTTGGCACAACCTCTTCGATCCAAAAAACAACATCTTTCACAATCAGTTGTTATCATTTCGAAGCCTCTACGTAAATAGCAACACCTTCGTATCTTTTTAAGATAAGGGTTAATCCAGTGTCAGATATGATCGCGAGCAACGTATTTACGTCTATCGCAGACAATCTATTGTCTCCATTTTCCTGTGTGCCAAACATGATCTTTAGGAATTCTGGTAGGTCTAATTGTCCCAGGTAGAATGCTTGCGAGACAACAAAGCAATCAGGTACTAAGATTTTCAGGATACCGCCAGGAACCAATTTTTGAGCCCAGTTAGCAATTGCTGGCTGAACTTCATTTGACGGGAGATACTCCAAACAGTCTATTGCTATAATTTCATCAACAGTGCCGTCTTCCGCTAGCCAATCTAGGGAACGAATATCTCCTTGACGATACACGTCTTGGGACATCTTTCCTTGTGGCAAGCGGTCGATATTCACAAATCCAGATCGCACGTCACTTCCGCACCCTAGATTAATTTTCATTTTTGTTTACTCCTTTTATAGTTTCCTTGCATATAGCAACAGCCTGACGAAGAACAGCAAAACCAGCCTGTTCTGCCAAAGTATAGGGAGGTATCTCATACGATGAATCATAACATAAATCAAATTCATAGATACATTCCAAATCGATTCCCAATTTATCTTTCTTGTCCTTAATTACGATACTTAGTTTAACCACTTATTGCTCCAGTTCTATGCCAACCTACCCGTTGGACATTTTGCGGTTTTCCAAAGCACTTCATTCCAGGCATCAAGAAATTGTTGCTGCCCAAATTGTTTCAATACTGTTTCTCTGCCAGCAGCACCAATTTCGAGTGCCATATCCTTGTCTTCGATTAAATCTACGAGTCTTTCCCTCATTACCTTTGGATCATTTGTAATAAACCCATTCTCTCCATCTTTGATGAATTCGGGCATTGCAGTAGTAGCCGTTGTAACAATAGGACAGCCAACAGACATTGCTTCAAGTAGTCCAAATGGGGTTGTGGACCACAGGGTCGTATTGAGGAAAACTGAAGCATGACGATAAAGTTCACGTAAATGGTCTGTATTATCTGCCATTACCGAGAAGCCTGGACTATCACCCCATGCAGATGTTTGAAGACCTTTGGTTACCTCTTTGTATAGATCAAAACCACATATTGAATTTCTTTGTGGATAATTCCATACCGCTGTCATCACTTTAGAATCCCCTCCAACCCAGCCATTCCAATAGTCCGTATCCATGCCATGTCTGATTACTGTGACATTCGGATCATCTAGGTCGTGGAACCATGCTCCCACAGAAAAATTCGCCATAAACACATTATGATCGCACTTAAGGTGCCCAACTCTTTCTATTGTTTCGTCGTCCCACGAAGGCCAGGGCAATGTGTGTTGTGCTGCCAGTAGCGAACAATTTAATTGCTGGGCTAATTGGATTAGAATTGGGTAGTGATCTATCGAATTTTGTGTAAGCACCAAATCAAAAGCAATATCTGTTTTCAATTGCTGAGTAATATCGCCGCCCCCTAACGGGAAAATATTTGGAGGCATGGCGCGTTCTCTTTGGTCCCATTGATGTGCTTGAGGGTGATTTAACATGAAAAAGTTATGTCCAGTTTTTGCTAATGTGGCTTGGTATGATTCATGGTTTAACATAAAAAGAATATTTAACGGACGATTCCTGTCTCTGTTGATGCTTCTTAAAATTGAACTCAATGGCGCTGGCATTAGTCCCACCTCCTTGGTCGTCCACCACAAATATCACGGTTGCAATTACATCCAGCACAAACATCACGACCTTCTAGTGTTTCAGAATAAATCAATGGTCCAGCAATATCTATGTGTAAAATACACGTTTCAGGAACATATCCCTGTTGAATCATCAATTCTTTACCCCGCTCACCTTCAAACATTATGATACTCCAAGTAATTCCCTAGCTATGACCCCAACTTTATCGTAGCTAAACTCGGCCGCTCGTTGTTTCGCAGCTTCGCCCATAATCCCTAATTCTTTGTCTTGCCACATCTTATAAGCACTCTTCATACACTCAATAAAATGACAAACATTCGGCTCGAACCAACTTTCTTCCCCCGTGTATAAATCCGGGAAGCTATCCGTATGTCCAAAGCATGGAGTCAATTGTCCATCTATGAGCCATCCGGCTTCAGTTGTTCCTGATCCATCGCTCGAAAATATGTTGTCTCGCGAAAACCAGTATCTATCAACATACGTACTATCAACCAATTCCGGATAAGACCCCCAATTACTCAATATCACAGGATTTCCAAATCCCATAGCGTCATGCGCCGGAATTCCCCATGCTTCTCCGTGACTTGCCGAGACGAATACATCACACGCCATATGCAATCTATCCAATTGCTCATCCGGAAGGAAATCAGTGATACACACTACTGGGGGATAGTAAGGGTGTCGAGCATAAATGTGTATCGATTTTTTAATGTCGTCGATAGTACTTTGAACAACGCTCCTTGCTTCTTCTGGTGTTTTACCAGGAACATTAGTCTTAATAACAAGAACAACATCGTCTCGTAAACTGAATGCTCCATAGAAAGCCCTCAAAATAGCTACGACATTTTTTCTACGACTCATTTCACCAATTGTGTAAAACACGCACTTGTTTTTTAGTCGTGGAATATTCAATGGCTCTGGGGGACTGTTGAACCTTTGAATATCACAGGCACATGGAAGTATTTTGGTTGGAGTGGTAACCTTGCTGTTTTTTATTGCCTGCACGTTCTGGGTAGATGGAACCCATAATTCGTCCATAAGGTTACAGCAGTGACCCCAGTTTGATTTATTAAAATGAGAAGTCTCCCAACAAAAAATACCAACGTTTTTAACACCCGCCTTGTATTCAAATTGATGAGGAAGAACGTGCTGGATAACTACATCGACACCATCGGTTGTTTTATTCTCTAGGTGTTCCACCCTTTTCGCTAGTTCATTGTTTTGCGACGGAGAAAACTTAACCGCACGGGCGACAACATCAATTCCACCAGCCTCTAAAGCCAAAATGTTGTTCACGGCCTGGGCACTGTATCCAGTTCCATCTCTGTAAACACCTATGTAACATATTTTCATTACATCACCACCGCATCAAATTGTTCTTCAGTCTTACCGCTCAAACTCTTCAATCTTCGTTCTTCAACAACATTCGCTTCTTGTACCATCTTTATGAAGTGTTCCACAAGCACTTGACGGTTAAATGGTATTCGATTCTCCCCAACTGTTTTCGATCCACTGTTTAGGCATTGAAGCCACTCTCCAGCAAAGTGTTTATTCTCATCACCTTTGGAACCCATTCTTGTGTTAGAACGACGAACTAACTCTGGATGACCCCAAACATCTCCGATAACCCAGTCAACAAACTCGTTGTTACTCATATCATTGCTTGGCGGAACTAGAACTGGCTTTCTGATGCGAGAAGTTGGGCAGAGCCAAGTATCTTTCTGGTCTTTAATTTCAGTCTCACGAAGAACTTGTCCCCAAATTGCCGCTGTTCTATCCCATCCTCTACGACACATTTTGATGTCTTGCCCATAAGTATCAACTAATTCTTCGGCATATGCTCTAGTTTGTTTGGATTTATCGTCACGTACAGACTCACTCTGTTTAAGGAATTTGTCCAGTTTATTTGCGAAATCTTGATTATCTGGAAGTGCTCGTTTTTGTTCCGTTTCTATAATGGATTCCCAGAAAAAGCGGCCAACATCAATGGGAATACTGGTGGGGCATTGAAAATAATCTTCCATTGCAGAATATCTTGGTGCTGCAACCGGAACACCACAAGCCATTGCTTCCCATGCTGGCATGCCGGCGCCCTCACAGATCGAGTATTGGACATACAAATCAAATGACTTCATAATATCCGCGAGTACGTCTCTCGGACATGAGTGACCTGCATTTGGTGGACGAGAGGCAAGTTTTCCACATTTACGACAAATTACCAATTCCCCAGCAAAAAATGATGGATAAGCTACGTGACAATTGGCACATAAATATGTCATAATTACTTTATTGCCTATCTTGAAATCTCTAATGGCTTTGCCCATATCGTACCCAACGTCAGGGTAACTAGTGTGTAAGTAAAGAAATGTCCGTTTAGCTAATTCTACATGACCTTTGGATTTAGATTTGTAAAGCCACATAGAAAATGCTTCTATTAGATCGTAAAACAATTTTCTCTTTTGATTTCGAGCCGTCATACCTATAATCAAAGAGTTTGGATCAATTCCAAGTTTAACCTTATGATCTCTTTTGTTTTTTGGTGGCTTAAATATTTCTAAGTCAACACCCGGTGATGCTAGAGTTACAAGTTCTGTTCCCCTCCTACCAGTTCTCTTAAGTAAATCCATCCCATATTCAGAATATGTAAGAATACGGTCACACTGACGATATGAATCCAACCACAGTTCTCTTTGAGGTTCTCCGTCAATCGTAGGCATCCATATAAATTTGAAATTTTTACGGAACGGAGACCTCAAAATAAATTCATCCATCCAAAAATCCCTAATTCCCACTACGATGTCTGGTTTGAAGTCCAGGCACACATCATCAAATACTAACTCACCAAAATGACTGCGAGGTTGATCGGCCATATATTTCTGCATCGCCTGTTTATCACTTCTCGCAGGTGCTGCCGGATAGAACTTCCACGGAACTTGTTGACAACGAGGATCGTCCGCATGACCGTAACTTCCAATTTCTAAAATTTCGAATTCTCCCGTAGCGTGTAATCGACCAAGAACCTCGTTGTAATAAGTGCTGAAACCCGTAGCAAGGAAACTTGCTTCACCAGTAAATAAAACTCGCCGCTTTCTTTTAGTCTCCATAACCACTCCGGATCAATTTCGGTTTCAAACTCTTAGTCTTCAACCATTGTTGTTTTCTATTAACACCAAGCCGCTCAACAGTTTCGTCAATACATGCTCTAATAAAAATTCTGTCTTCTTCGGTCAATTGATTTGATGACAAAATATCGTTGAGCACATTAAATGACTCCAATTCCACTGACGGTTCGTTAAGAAGTTTATCCAAAAAACTGAGATCAATCAATGACTGTAAGTCCATAAATCTTTTCTGTGAAATTTGGAGTTCGTCGCAAATCTCCAATTCTGTTTTCCCCATAGCCAAAAGCATCTCAATCTTAAGTGCTAACCTTTTAGTCCCATGTGGAGCAGAAGCGGCAAACATGGCATCCATAGCAGTATCTCTCATGGTACGAGCCACCGCAGCAATAGCATACGAAATAAAGTCACGATGTTCGTATTGACCCCCACTGATTTCCGCCAACTTAAGATGCCCTGCTTGAATGTAGTCATCCTTGTCAGCACAACAACTAGGATAGAGATAGGCAATTTTTGTCGCAAATCTCTCCATAAATACATCAAGAGTCCGCCGACGTTCCACTAGAAAGGGATCTCGCTATCATCAACATCTGGCACCGGCACGGACTCTGGCTTTGGCTCTGACTCTGGTTTTGGCTGTGATGTTTCCGACTTTGTCGGAACATCACTCTTCTTGTGTCCATTTTTTTCCACCAATTGGAAATCACGAATGTTCATCGAATGTGCAGTACGCTTTTGACCATCCTTTTCCCACTTATCCTGCTTCATGTAACCTGTTACATAGACGGGCTGACCAGACTTAACTATTTCAGCCATTTTTTCCGCACGAGTCCCCCATATTTGACCCCTCAGAAAACAAACCTCTTTTTCGTAATCTCCATCCTGTTTCTTGTAGCTACGATTGAAAGCCAAGTTAATAGTACAGACCGGAGTATTTTTACTACCAACATACCTCAATTCCGGGTCTCCCGCCGCCACACCAACACCAACAACCATTAATTCTGCCATTTCATTTACTCCTTACTTTGTTTTTTCTTTACCCCAATCTTCCTTTGATACCAACTCTGATTTTGTCGCTGGTACAACAACAGCAATACCGAATTCAACTAGTGCGTACTTCCCACTTTCTTCCGGACACCTCGCCTTTAGTTTGTAGTCATCAAAAATCTGACATGACTTAATTTGCACCAATATGTTCTTTAAACTCACATCAGAATCACTTTCATCTATGGTTTTCTTGAGCCTTGCTAAAACATCTAATTCAATCATACCAAGAAGATGGTCGGTGCCATACTTACTACACCTTCCAATCATAAAGGTTGGAATTTCGAACATTCCGCGAGACAATAATTCCGCCACTTTCTTAGCTTCGAAATCACGCAACCCATGTCGAATTACACACTCCCCATTGGTGTGATCCGGAGATTTACAGAAAAATACATTTGCATTTGGATCAATTGAACGATTTTTCCTCTCGGGAGAATAATCCACACACTGATTAAACCGCCCTAAAAATAATTTGTATTGCTTACCTTTGTCACTCATAGTCCTATTTTTCCTAAAAACACAATCTTACGGGATTGGGTACTCCCAATACCTTATGATACGCCCAACTCTATTTTTTGTCCCATAAAAATCAGATTAACTTCTGAATATCTGAAATTATGAAGCTACCATTTTTCTTCTCACCATGAATCAGACCAATAATGTCTTCCTTACAGCATGCCTTTATTCGACTAAACGGGCCTGGGAACACAACCGCACGATCAATCGAATACGTAGAATCCGACACTGTAAGAATACACATTGACTGACCCGGATTCTTTCCTTTTTTGGTTGTCGTATGTTTGACACTATCGATAATGGCACATATAGCAATTGATTCATTATTGGGTGCCTGTGCTACTTCTAGACAAGTATGGGTGGCAAAAGTACTATCGACGTCATCCGCCTGGGAGCAAGACAGAGAAATACCAAGGAAATGCTTCTCAGCAATCGCCTTAGCCCCATTAGTGTCCGAAATAGGTTCCTCTAGGAGTTCTGCTTTTTCTTCTACTCTTGTACGTCTTGCATCGCTTGAACAAGGAGGCTTAACCACAATATCCTTGTAACCATTTTGCACCATCAAATCGGCAATACCCTTTTTGGTTCGACCCCCAATACTATTTAACCACAAATCTTTTTCTTCTGGAGACGTGTATACAAATTTACCATCTCCGTCCATAATTTCGTCAAAAGCTGCGCATACCTGATCCAAATACCCAATCGCTGCACTCACCAACTCTGGTTTACTCATCTGCCCTATTTTCTTGATTTTGTTCCCTGGGGGTTGGGCCATTTGCAGCAAGATTTCTTGTGTAGTCATTATTCCTTCGGAAAGCTGATTAAAGAAGTAGACCTTTTCTTTTGCGGTCAACCCTTTAATTTCGACCTTTTTACCTTCAGAATTGTACGCGGCACCCCCAAGAACTATTTCAAGCTCCCTTACCATCTCACTGCGGCCCATATCAAAGCAGTCACATGCACCAGATTTAATCAACGCTATCCCTACATTCCTGTGGAGCCTTGGAACTGCCGAGAGGAAGTTGGCCCAGGTGTCTAGAGAGCCTGTTCCTGACGTTTTCCCCGCCGCTGAGATGATTTCCTTGATAGCCGAGGGTCCGACACCCCTAACGTGCGCCAGGCCGAAGGCAACGCATTTCTGTGGCTTTTCGACAATCTGAAAGTTCACATTTCCACGACGAATATCTGGCGGCAGCACCTTGATATCAAATAATCTGGCATCCTGTACCAATCTATATATTTCTTCCTTCGGATCACTCTTATAATTGGCAAAAGTGAGGTAACTGGCAAAAAATTCATATGGGAAGTGAGACTTTAACCACGCTGTGGGATAACTTATTCCTAGTCCATAACTTAAAGCGTGACTTTTATTAAATTGGTACTTTTGGCACTTTTCGATCCATCCGAAAATTTCTTCAGCCACATCTTTATCAATACCACTATGTTCTTGACATCCCTCGATAAATTTAGTTTTTAGTTTAGCCATCTTTTCTGGTAATTTTTTTCCAATGGCCGACCGAAGTGTATCTCCATCGATTGGGTCAAAGCCCGCCAAATCCGTGGCAATGCGCAGCGATTGCTCTTGGAAAACCATCTGAGCGTTGGTAGATTCTAATATGGGCTTCAAAGATGGGTGTAAATAAGATGGCTCTTTGCGTCCAAATTTAACGTCAACATATAGCTCGCTGAGCCCACCTTCGAGGGGTCCAGGTCTCAAAATACTAACCAACGCAGCAAGTTCTTCTATATTGTCCGGTCTTACTTTTTTTGACCAATCTTGACCTAGACTTTTTTCAAGCTGAAATACCCCGACCGTGTGGCCTCCGGATATGAGCTTCCAGGTAGCAGGACAATCAAGGCGAACGTCGTTTATGTTGAATTTGCCCCTCTCAACTTGACATTTACAGTTTGTGAATGTGATCATACTCTATTATACCTCCAAGTTGAATATTTGTTCCACAAAATCAACATTTTTTTGATGAATAATGTTGTCAATCGTCTACTCCTGGTTTTGGGATTACCACTAGCATGAAGTGTTCATCTGGGGACAGTTTCGTGTATACATTCTGGTATTTATCAAACGAGTGGCGGTCGAAAGTGGAGACATGTATTGAGTTAATACTACCTTTATACGGTACGGTGAGGATAACTGCTTTTTCAGCAGCTTGGTACATTTTCTCTAAGATGACCATAGGGTTGCTGAAGTGCTCTAATGTCTCTGCTGAAATAATATAGTCATACACTCCAGGGAGATGGTCCGTAATTATATTTATACAATGTGTTTGTACTACTGCTTCTTCACATGCTTTTGTGCTGAAATCTAATCCTTCAACAATCCAATCTTTGCAAATACTAACCATGTGTGTTGGGCCGAATCCGAATCCACTGCCAATATCTAATATCGTTGCAGTGCATCTTGGGATTACCGTTGTTATCATATCGTAAAATCGCAATCGTTTCTTAGATGACCAAATTTCTTGAACATCGGCGATAGAATATCTATCGTTCCACCACTTAAGCGTGTTGTCGTTTTTTTTCTGCGACATATTAACTCCTTTTTTACTGCTTTTCACATACCCAACGATAACACCATCTTGGTGGCTGATATTCCGTAATAGCATCGTGTGGTATGTCGTCATCCTTTGTGAGTTGTTCATAACCAAAACCAGCTTTGTCTAGTTCTTGAGCAGACCATGAAGGTGTCTTTCCTGGATATACCGAACCAGTATTCTGGGTTATAATGAATAATCCACCCGTTTTCAATACCCTAGCAGCTTCTGTAAAAAATTGTTTTACCACTTCGTCCTCACAGTGTTCTATTACAGAGACACTGAACACTATATCTATGGAATTTTTTTTCAAAGGCATGTTTGTCATAGAACCTTGATGATACTGAAGACCAGGGGTTATTTCTCCAATGGACCACGCAGCCTGATCTATGGCAACAACTAATCCCGGTGAGACATCGGCTAAATGGTGGCAAAACGGATGTGTTCCACCGCCAGACGCTGCGTCTACCATACGAAGCCCTGGCTTTACCCATCTCATAGCAAATTCATATTCGTAAGGACGACTCCATCTGGATTTGAGTGGAAGATCGTGCCGACCAACAGAGTCTATTGTCGGATCACCACTTACAATATATCGTGATTTAATCATTTTTCATTTCCTTTTCAGATTATGTTTTTGTTGACAAAAAGATGACAAGGCCAATCGTTGGTTTCTGTGGTCATTAAGAAAAATTCAGACATTCTTTTAATAGCGTCTGTTGTTTGTGCTTCTGGATAAATTCTTCCTCCATGAAAAGAGACGCAAAGCTGCCCTATTTTATTTCGTAAATCAGGTTTTCTCATAATTTCATTTATTATTTCAAGTTCAGCACCTTCACAGTTACAAAAGAGAACATCTATGCGAGGTATATCGTTTGTTTTCAATATAGACTCCACACTTGTTGATTTCACCTTAGTCCTTTGTGTCAACCTCATACTTGTCTCTTTCTTGTGTCTTGGATAGATACTATGAGAACACCCTCCTGGGAATTCAAAAAAATCAATTTCACCATCTTCTCCTGTCACGGCTAATTGACGAGTAATAATTTTTGATCCAAATACTGCCTGATTTAACAAATGACAATTCTCTTCATTTGCTTCATAAACAATAGTCGTACCACTGAATTTTTGATCAAGAGCAATCGCATGAATTCCAGTTCTCGATCCAATATCTATAAAGATTGGCTCTGGTGGCAAAATTCCTTTTGCAAAAAATAAATAACGACTACACCTGTCTAGCTGTAATCGTGTTTTAATGTGTTCATCCATTTCATCACCCTTTCTTTATTCGGACCATTCGGTTTGATTATGATCATCTGGTTTGTACTTTCTTATGAGAGGCAGACCGGAAACCTTATAGTCGCCAAATGCGTGTAGAATAATATGTCCATCTCTATTGTCCCATCCTGGAGGCAAAATCCCGAGACTTAAGTCTTTAGCCTTTGTCGTTGCAGGGAATAGTGCTGGCATATCTCGCCCACAACCAAGCAACCTCCAATAGTATTCCCATTTCGTGAACAGCTTTGTGGTATTTTCTGTTTTACGAAAAAAGAAAACACCTTCCTTATAAATCGTTGCGGGATAATCTTCCTGATTCATGAATTTGCCATATAACCATGCCATAGGTAATCTCTGTCTGTCTATCCCTATTCGTTCGAAGACTGAGAACATCACATCATAGTTCTTCGCTGTTGTAAATCCACCTAAAAACTCCGCTGATTGAACAGCGGTATCTGTATCGCAGAATAATGTAATATCAAACGGTGAAAACAAATCTGTTCGAATTTTGTAATATCGATTATCTTTCTGTTCAACACCAACTACTTCAAATGATACGTTCGGTAAGTCATCCCATTCTTTACATCTTTGATCTTTTATTAAATTTGTAATCACCCTAACTGGAATGTCGCTATATTTTCTTATCAAAATTACCGAGTGAGCACACTGATAGTCATACTGTTTGCCAAAAGCAACATATAGTACTCCATTCATCTCTAGTCCCCTTTTCTCAAATTCTATTAAGCGCCATAACTTTTCATTACTTGACGCAATATAGAGCCAATTTTTGGTGACTTTATTACTAATTCGTCAAATAGTGAACTTTGACATGCGGCAAGAAATTCTGATTTTCTGAAAGAATATCCTCTGGATTTTTTAAGATTATCGATTCCCAATTCTGCCAAGCGAATATGAACTCCATGATGGGCGGATGTTGTCAAAAAAGACCAGTAGGTATCTGAAAGATTTTTCGGTATTTCACCCAAATCAGACTCCAGAATCATTTGTAAAAGAAACCGTTCATTAAAACCTGCCCCTATTTTTGGTACTCTACGTCCAAGTTCGCCAGCAATAAGTTCTGAACGATATTTGTCAATTACTGGCATCATTATCTTAAACCATTCCTTTGGTTTTACGACATGAATACCACCCATTCTATTCGGACCAGAACTTGCTCGAATACAGTTGCTATATGGTATGTCAAGTAATTCACAATGAGATAAGTGTTGTTGCATATAAGACGGAAACTCTTTACAAATAGCCATATCTACGTCTCCGATAGAAAGACAATCAAATAGTTCGAATACTGGATCGAACATTAGCCACCTCAAACACTTTATGGTCTCGCCATCCACCCTACCGTATTCATCAAAAGCATTCTCTTTGACAACAAAGCTGAATGGCAAAATACTTAATATCTCTTCAATGTTTTCCTCTATGTGTCTATCCAAAAATATCATTTTATGTGATTCGGGGTAAGCCTGATCTAAAAAATATAACCACCAAGGAATATATTGTTGATACGATCCATTAGCTACTGTAGTAAAACACATTTTATTTGCATCTAATATCATGTTTGTATTCCCATAGCTTTTCTAAACATTTGTCCGAGTAGGGTGGAAGATTCTAGAAGCTGTTCGCGATTCATTGTTAAGGATTGGGAATTACCCTGCTTGAACATTTGATGGAAAAGCATTGTACCCAAAGAATCCTCGGAACAGTATTTATCAATTGATTCTTTCCCATCAAATCGGAAGGCTTCCCAAGAAGGAATTTGCATCAAGAGACGATAATCCAAATGGTGATATTTCTTTCCCTTAACCGCCTGTCTGATAGTGGCTGGACCTAGTGATCCCCATGTGAATATGTGTTTTGGTGAATGAAGATTCAATTGATACTCAATGACCGAGACGGCTTTCGAGATCACCTCACCGCGCTGCGTAGAGAGTAGGAACCCGCATTCCGGTTCTCCGTAGTTAAGGCCGGGAGATGCTGTTGCTACTAGATCGATTCCATCTTTCAGAAAATCATACAATGGCTTTAGGCTTTTAAACAGTATTAGGTCCGAGTCAAGCCAAATTCCTCCGTGTTCTCTCAACAACATATATCGAAGATAGTTCGATCGATTATTTATTTGCGATATTTGGAAGAAGGTGTCTGATATATTTGGTAGAAACTGTCTGACATTTTCAGTAGTCACCATGTGGATATCAAAATCTCCTTGGCAGTGTCTCCTGATTGTCTCTAGACACAACTGGATATAAGCAGGTGATTCTGTTGCTGGTGGAATATTATCCCAATATAGCCAAATTTTAGGTTTTTCCATCATCTCATCACCGACTGAAGGAGAACGTTGCGATGATCACCCATGTAAATATTCATATTCTTGATTCCCATCGACTTCATCTTCTCCCTCAGTTCACCTTCTTGGTGTTTAGCACTAGGTGATTTCCGGACATCAAAGTCTATCAATAGCGACTTAACCATATTATACTCGCCGGACTCAAGCAAATTCATAACAATCTCGCATTCACTTCCCTCTGCATTAATTTTCAGGAAAACCTCATCTCCCACAAAAATGTTTTCTCTGAACCATTCAGACGCATTAATAAATTGACATTTAGTAATACGTGGTTCTGGGTTACAGGTGGTTTCATAGTCTAGATGAACGCTAGCTCCCTGCGACCCCTCGTTGTGTAAATCCATTTTGCACGTCTCTGACCACAATCCAGCTTTGACGATTGTCACTCTTGGATTATTCTCAAACTTGCGATCCAAAATGTCGTGACATATTGGAGAAGGATCAAATCCAACAATCTTGTCGACCTTGAATCTCGGACTCAATAACAACTCTATCGTCTGCCCAATATTACTGCCTACATCTAGAAATACTCTTGCCATCTACTTTCTCCAATCAAAATATACAAAGCGAGCCAGAAATACGTCATTGTGAATATGAAATGCGAACTTGAGTTTCGACAGCAGTCCCGCTACTTGCAATTGACGAAAAGCAAATTCATGATTAGACGGAACACCCTCCCTTAAAAACTTACCTATATTATCATACAGATTACCAAATTGGTCCATAATCTCTGAACCACCAAAAAACCAATAATCCGCCAATGCTGGATAGTGTGGAGTGTGAGGATAGCCAGTATGTGTATGTCGAAGTTCTTTGTTTTCTTTCTTGTCCCACCCGTGAAAAAACCAGTCTGCATGACGTATTCCTTGTCCGTCGGGCATTTTCATTACACACCAATTACTAGCGTAGAAATGATTCTGGTCAAACTGATCAAAATGGACATCCACCATCCACGCAACATCAAATCTACCAATCATAACCATATCATATTTGAATTCATGCTCCATTTCATACTGCTTCTTAAGTTGCACACACCTCTGTATGCCATACCATCTGGCAATCGTAATCTGGCTTTTGGAATCTATTTTGTCTGAATAATTATTACCAACCTTGGCTCCGATAGTGTTGAATCTTGGATCAGATTCAAATATCGTTGCTTTTGGATTGTAAGCAGCAACTAGGTCTTGTTCTGCATCGACACTGGGTGTATGTATGAAGACATCAACGTCATTATGAGCTAGTATGTGTTTTCGATAATGCTCTAGTCCTTTTCTCCATTCGACAGGTGTACGTTTACCAGATTTGCCATCCCACATCTGACCATTAACTGTTTTTTTGCCCGGATGCAAAGCCATTCCTGTTAAACACAAGGCTATTTTCATTGCTTCACTCCTATTTTTTCTTTAATTTTCCAAGATTAGTTTTGTCGACAATAATTGATGAAGTATCAACTTGTTCTGCAACATTTTTTTGTATTTCTAATCTCATCCATTCTTTTTCTCTTTTTATTATGTCTGCTGGGGTAGAAGGACTACCACACCTCTCGTCTAAAGGTAAGTTGATAGCTATAAATTGTCTTTTTGAGAGTATCGTTAATCCAGCACGTCTATTACCCATTCCCCATGGGAAGTCGATAATATCATAACTACCGTCATAGTATTTAGTTCGTAGGTCAAGAACAAATTCGCGACAGCCATCTATACGAAGCGTGTCGTGGAATGCAATCATACCTGTTGGCGAAAGCAATGGATAGATAGTGTCAAAATCATTCTTAAGTCCAGGATATGAATGACACCCATCTATAAAAGCGAAATCTATTACGGGGCATTCTGACAATAATATTTCTTTGAATTTTTGCGTTGTGGTGTCAACTTTATGGAGAGTAAAGTTATTATGCCCTTCTTCCACAAGTATTTTTTCAACAGATTGTTGAGAATATTGCATTTGGAATTGTTTGTTTAATCCATGAGTACCCCAAAGATCAAACCCATACACATGTCCGCTGGTTTCTTTGGCCGCTTCGCATAGGTATTTAGTTGTTCCACCCCTAAAAACACCTATTTCTACACAAACCTTATATCTGTTAAATATTATGAGTTGCTTAATGAACACACTTTCACTTCTAGCATGTTCTTTCATGACAACCTTCCTTGTTCGTTCAGAAGATTCCACAACATAAGCTTCCCAAGATGAAACAACATTTCAGCATATGGTTGGTGATGCAATGATGCTATGTTAAGATAAATCAATGCCGTCAATACTTTGACCTTATGGTGGTCATAATGATTGCGAATCAAATATTGTTTTAGCCATGTTTCACAGTCAATAAGTGTCTGTCTCCTAAGTAGGTCAAAGTTAACCGTCGTACCATAAATGTCTATTTCATACAATCCTTGGTGAATGATTCCATGAGATACTATTAGTCCATGCCATAGCTTTGCTAGGTCATAGTAAATGTCACCATAGTCCTTTAATCCACCAAAGTTCTGTCTCCAATCCAGTAGGCAAAAACCTTCTCCTGTGTCTATGGTATTCTCAAAATGCAGATCGCCATGGAATCGTACCGGTATGCCAGTAGACATCCACGACCAATCTATCCGACCTAGTAATTCTGCAACGGAAGGAACATCCACACCATTAATACATTGTCTAGAATCATGATAGCCAAATCGTTCAAAATAATCATGTATTCGTTGAGTGGTTTTATCCTTATAAAATTCTAGATATACTTTCTGGATTTCTTTTGTCAACAGTTTTTGTTCGCCCCAAAGACCCTCTAACCACGTTAGAAAATCCTTGAATCGTGATGTAGTAATAGTGTTGGACAAAACCCGTCCATCTACCATTGGATAGCAATACATACTAGCAGTACTTCCCTCAAGCTTTGGAACATACCCTTCTAAAGTATTGGCTCTTACCACTCTTTCTGCTGTGAAGTCTTGGTCTGTAGAGAATTTTATTACCCTACCATTGCAAAACCAAATATGTTCCTGTTCTTTCGGGAGAATATTTGGATCACCATCCCTGCTAAAAGTATCATTCGCATAAGCAAGAGCTTCTACTGTTCCTGTATCATACCAAGTAAACTTTTTACCTCGAACTGTCTGTTCTTTTACCATTCTTGAAAGGGCACCCGCTTCACCCTGACCTGTTCCACCAACAGTTTTTATAATTTTCATGTTTCCCCAAAAGGCTTTGTAATCATAAATACCACAAATACCAATATAGGCTTTAGCTTCAGTGTGTATACCCTTTTCCCCAACATCTTTCACTACAGTATCATCCCATGAATCTACCACAATGGAACGATAATCTTGACCAGCACGAATATCGGCGTATCCCATCCAATCATGATCCGGTACTGGAACATCCTCGGTTACTATCGCATCATTCGTGAAGAAAATGAACGGACATTGCAATATTTCTTCGTAGTCACATAAATCAGATGTAAGACCCTTTCTATTAGCCCAAATAAATGTGAACTTGCGATCCGGATAAGCCAAAGTTAAAAACTCTTTCACCAATTCACCCTTGTGTCCAAGATCAATGATCAATTCTATGTCTGGCGGAAACTTCTCTATGATGTACGATATAATAGGACGGTTAGCTACGGGGACCAGGGTCTTATTAACATGATCACAATGATTCCCTAAGCGAGAACCAACACCGGCAGTTGGTATCAGCACCTTGTACTTCTTATTCTCTTCCATAATCATCCTCCAACCTCACAACATCATCTAGTTCTGTTGTAGAACATTCAAGATAGACGGCAGGATGATCAGGGAAACTAAATGTGAGCCCACCTTTCATGCGATGATTGACTCCTGGAAGAATAGTTATATGATCTCCCTTGGTTAGCGTAAGTATTTCATGATCAAAATAGATCAATAGCACACCACTCAACACATATATCGTCTCGGTCTTATGTTTATGGTATTGCTTGCTACAGCGTTTACCTGGATTCATACACAATCTCTTGACAACGTACTTATCTCCAACAAAAAGTATCTCTTCTTTCCCCCATGGCTTTTCTATCGTTTTCATTTCAACACCCCAAAGATTCCAAGTAATGATCAATCACTCTCGTTATCTCACAAAGAATACCTTCTCTCACATCGCATTCTTCTGCAAGTTCACTTATCAATCGTTCATATAAAGGTTCATGGTAATGATAATGACCGGCTACCAAGGCACATAAGTATTGACCTTCCCAACTGTCAATCCATTTTTTCCAATTGTCATGATGAACTACACGACACACGAATCCCCTAGTGTCTATACCATAAATAAGAGCTTGAGACAAAACATAGTTTGTTTGTACGACACCCAACTGTGGTGCGATATTAACTGCATCTACTATTCCACGACGCCGCACTATCTGTTCTCTGGTTAAATAGTCGGCATTGTGCTCTTTCAGTTTTGTACCACAACTTTTGAGAATTTCGTGCATCTTGCCTACGCTGTCTGTATTAAATGCACCAGTATTACGTGTTTCACGAACCAAACTCCCAGTCTGCACGACGTAAAAGACAGGGTTGGCCACTTGCTGGCACGCCTGTACGTCTTCTCTGATCTTGTTTACATCTAATTCTGCTATACCAACATTGTCGTCGGTACCTATTTCAAACATAACGTCAGACCTAATATTCTTGGCAAATTTCATAAGTTCAACAGTTCGGTTAATTTTTTCTTGATGAGACATTTTAGCATGACACAGATCAATATGAATTAGATCAAATCCGTTTTCTAGATCACACCTAATTGTATCCCTAACGGATTGTATCGTATCATCTTTTGGTCCGAATCCGGGTCCACAGTGATCGCGACAAATGGTTACGTTAGATTTCGGGTACTTTCTTTCTATCTCGGCAATATAGTTCATATACTGTTGTGTGGTGAATACATATCCGCTATTTTTATCTACTTGATTTCTAGAGCATATCAGCATCAATGGCTTACACCGAGTTTGTGAGCAATAGAAAACTGCCTCAATGATTTCCTTACTCATGGGTCCGCAGGCTAGCTTAGATATCGACATTTTAGAAATTCATCCCCTTCCATTCCTTTGTTTCTTTCTAAATTAACACAAAGTGCCGTGTCAACACCTTTTCTTTCTGGTTTAACGTCGTTTATAACCATTCTCGGTCCTCGTGGCAAATCCATGATTAAATGATTCCACCACAATCCTGCCTTGCGCATCTGATCTTCTGTTGTCTTACGCATGCTTCCTGGCCTTCCAGTGGTTATGACAAGGGTATATCCTTTATGGCCCCATTGTTTGAACGCCTCTTTTACTCCGGGCAGCAATTCGCACGAATTAGACATAATTGCACCTATGTCACCTTGATGCTTAAACACACAACCGTCTAAATCACAGAAAATTGTTTTAATATGTATCGCGTGATCAATCTGTGTCACTTTAATCCTCCCCGTCACCATCCGGATTATTAACCAGATTCATAGCCATCCACATCTTGTCTAGCGCGACGACCCCGAGGAAATCAAATTTAACAGCACCCATCTTCTCTGCATCTGCCATTTCCAAACCAACAACACGATCCTGGGTTTTCGCATCATAAACTAACGGAACCAGTTCTTCGATTGGTCTATCCGCAATAACTACACCTGCTGCGTGTCTAGATTGTGATTTTTTAGTACCTTCAATTCTCATAGCTTGGTCAAAAAGAGGCTTATACCATTCATAAGCTTCCTTAACGTATTCAACATTGTGAACGGCCCATTGCAAGATACCATAATCATCACCGAACTCTTTGCGGGCTTCTTTTAATTCATCGGCAATTGACGCATCATCTGGCATATGTTTAGTAATGTCATTACATAGGTCGTGTGGAGATATGCTAATGTCTTTTTCATCGTTACCCTCTTTTACAGCCCTTACCTTCATCAAATGCTTAACCGTATCCGGATTCGCACGGAATACTTCTTTTAGGGCGGCTTTTCCCTGAAGTCGTCCAAAGGTGATCATCTGAGCAACATATTCGTCACCCCATCGCCCTTTAAGGTATTCAATAACCCTGCCACGAAAAACAACTCCGATATCTGTATCGATGTCAGGGAGACTAATGTGACCATCGTGAGTCTTCACTTTTTTCGCAACATCCAGTTCTTCTGGCCCACATATTGTTATTCCAAGACCGTATGCTAGATGTGAATTTGACGGATTGACTGCTGGCTCAAGCTTGATCATATCGTACAAATACATCCACATCCTAGAATTATTCTTATCTATCCATTCAACCTCTTCCCTCATCGTGTCGGTAAACTTGACAGAATCACGATCCCTTATGTGTCTTGCTAAATGCTTCGATACCGACTTCCTTTCTTCGTCTATATCCCTGGTGTGGAATAATTCGAAATTCTCCGACATCCAGGATACGAAGTCGGTTTGCCCGACATCGAAGTGGGGTGGAATGTTGCGACTTATATTATAAAACCGCTCAAAGTATAGTCCGTATTCGATTGGATCAATGCCAGTGATGCCCGTTAGATAGTTTACCAACGACCCAGCCCCAGAACCACGCCCCTTGCCACGGGGTCCATTATTTTTATCGATGAACTGACAAGCGTCCCAAACGATAAGAAAATAGTCTGCCAACCCAGCTTCCCTGACAACAATTAATTCTCTTTGCAGTCTTTCCCAGTATATCTTTTTCTGTGCAGGGTCCAGGTGAGTCAATTTAACCCCAGCGCCTTGAATACAAAGATGTTTGAGATATTCATTTGAGTCGAGTCCCAACTTTTCTGATTCATCATTTGTAAAAACTGGTAGATATGGACTATGCCCCATTGGGGAGTACTCTATTTGAGCGGCAATGTCTAGTGTGGTTTGCAGTTCTTTCTCTGTAAAGTGTTCTCTCATTTCTGCATAAGACGGAATATAGTAGTTGTCAGAGAGAAAGAAGTCCATGACATCTTGACCTGTAGATATTTTGTAATCCTGAGCTTCTTTTGTCGTATGTAAAAATGCATAAAGCAAAAGTCTCTGGTCCTCAGCATCTTCTTTTCTACAATAATGAGCATCAATAGATGCAACTGTCGGTACTCCAGTTTCTTCACTAAGCTCTCTTAAGCAGTCTAACACAACTGCTTGGATTCCCATGCCGGAATTCTGAAGTTCAAGAAAATAGTTGCCTTTTCCAAAAACAGCGATATGTTTATGGATAATTGCTTTACCAACTTCTTTCCAATTGGGTTTTAGGTGTTGTCTAGACCCAGCAGCGTTTCCGTTTCTACCAGCCATGATCGCTTCTTTGAAGTCTGTGAACAATGCCATAGGCAATGCCCCGGCGATGCACGCTGATAGGAATATCAGATTACCTCGTTTTGCAAATGGGGCTATCCCAGCTAAATCAATGCGCGGCTTGCGATAGAAATGATGGGGCTGATTAGATTCACTAACTAAACCCATTAGGTCTTCGATTCCCCGGTCGTTCTTTGCCAGAACTATTAAGTGGTTCCGTTTGTTGTTGTCGTTGTTTTTGATTGTTGGGTCTTGTTCACAAACGTACATTTCGATGCCTAAAATGGGTTGGATTTTCTGTTTTTTGCATTCGTCATAGAATGTTTTCATGCCTCCAATTCCACCATGGTCGGTAATCGATGCTGCTGGTAAACCTAGTTCTACACAACGATTCACAATGTCCTTGGGAGAACTGAGTCCATCCAGAAGGCTAAAAAACGAATGGATATGGAGTGGCGCATATGTTTTCTTTGACATCTTATTTCTCCTCAGGTTTTCCTATTGCAAGCTGACCTTCATAAGTCAAATTAGTGTAACGATCTTCTATGTATTCACTTCCCATTGTGTTTAAGTCCGACCAAACCCTATTGCAAATGCCGTTGTTGTTGAATGAACACATCTTGCAAGTCCAATGTCTATTTCTCAAAAGCAATGTGTCCTGCTTTACCGTTGTGAAAAATCTATGTAATACCGCTACAGTCCTAGCCAAATCATCTTGAGAAAATGCTACTGTTACTGGCCCACCGTCGTTTGCATAGTAGAATGTAACGATTATGTTTTTGTATTGAGGATACAGAAAATACGCCGCCAAGTGATATAGTCGAGGCTGCACTTCTTTTGTAAGAACTTCTTCATCTATGTCTTCTTGTGTGTGAAAGTTTTTTCGATTACCAGTTTTCCAGTCCACAATTTCAATCGTTTCTTTGTCGATTTCTTTAACTAGGTCAATAAAGCCTCTCGCAGCAAACTGATGTTTATTTCCATCTTTGTCAGTACATTCCCATTCTTCTCCTGGCATCTCCATTGCAAACCATTGTTCGATACCTATTGATTCGTTATCATATGGATTGTAGTGTTTATCAGCTAATATTGTTTCTAAGGCAACCCTACACTTTTTGTGGTCAGCGGCTTCCTTAAGGTCTCCAGTTTCTTTATCTATACGAGTAGTCACCCGTCTAATCGCAATTTCAGGAGATTCTGCTGTCAACTCATCCCAGGCCCGATCCAACAACCACATTGGGTCAACATTAGTCTTGCCTCGCCTTTTCAGTTGACACATCCACTCAAGGGTTTTATGAACAATGCTTCCTTGCAGAGCCGCCAACCCAGTTTTAGTTTCCATCCCCAATATATAATGAAGAAAATAAGCAAATGAACAATGATAGTACATCCCAATTGCGCTGGCGCTGCATTTTGTTATTTTCACGATTTGTCTTCTTTGTCCTGCTCTGTGTATCGAGCGGGTCCATCCTGAAACAAGTGCTGGAGATGAATTACTTTATTCTCCATGTCATTTAGTAAGGCTGCCATCTCACATTTTGGTGGACGATCGTCATTTAATTTCTTACATTCTATCGCATCAATAAGTACTCCGATACATGCTAAAGCACTTGCCAGATGAGGAACTTCGGTTTTTTGATCAGCCCATTCCCCATTAAACCACTTATCTAGATGACGATTTACTGCTGCAAAATAAACAGAAGCCTTAACACCAGAGACTCTGTAGTTATAGCCCCCATACTTCAGATCACCTTCAGTCATAGCTAGAGCACCATACGCCCTTGCTGTAGTAGGAAATAGGCTCAAATCTAGTCTAGCTGTTGCCATTCTATCTTTAGGATTTGTATCTTTTTTCTTCATTAAACCTTTTCCTCCACCAAATAACCATCAGAAAACAACTCTGCCCGAGAAGCCTTCTGTATGATAGGATTAATTTTCTTTACAATATCATCTGCAAACATCTCGCCAATATCTTTTCCAGTCTCAGGTGTTACGCAAAATACTCGAAAGTAATGAATCAAATCTTGTTCTAACTTCTTCATAGCTTTGAGACCGGCTTCGTCATTATCAAGCATACACACAATGGTTAACGCCCCTGCGTTCTGTAGCATCAACCGCTGCTGACGAGACATGCTAACCCCTAGTAGTGCTACGCTATTTCTAATCCCTGCCGCCTCACATGCCCAAACATCTCCAGGGCCTTCAACCAAAACAGCATAGCCCGTTTTGTTAATAAATGGTTTCGCATACCAAATATTGTAAAGACTCAATTCCCCACGGAAGTCTTTGGAATGCTTCCATTTCGTGTACACTCCACCGTACTGCTTATCTGGACACGATTGTCGTTCAGGATGGTGATGCATTCCACACTTAGAGCATTTGTCATAAATACTACGACCGGACCATCCAATCACATTTCTCCCTGTCACATCCAGAATAGGGAAAAACGCTCTTTTGTACATAGGTTTACCCTTAACGTTGCAGAATGAAATATAGTATCTAGCAATAATCTCCGGAGAAACACCTCGGTTAGGATAATAAACCTGATCTGATTGTAGCTGAGAAACTATATCTCTCAGTGGTGTCCCCTTCCTATTGATAGTCGCTTGTTTTTTCTTATGCTGCTTGACAAATTTAGCTATCTCAATATCCTGAGCCGTACTTGCATCAACACTACACTTATCCAACCCCAATGCCTGAGACACGAATCTGACCGCTTGCTGAAACCCCCATACTTTTTCTGTCTTGCTGCTCATCGCCCCACGGACCAACCCAAACACGCTTGTCGATGGACCAGTTATCGGTTCAAGATGACAACCCCTGGTTTTACACTGCCAATGATTAGATCGAATAGCCCAAAACATACCTCTTTGATTATCTCCCTCATGAACAGGACAGGCACATTGAAGATAATCGTGACGTTCAACAAATTCTAATCCTAGCGCATCGAACACCTCTGCTATGCGGTCATTAGCTCGATCTTGGATAAATGCCACTTTGTCACTGCTAATGTGTTTCATGAGCCTCGTTATCCGGCACAGATTGCGCAACTTGTGAAAACTGCTTACCTTCTATAAACGCCCCTACTGATAACCTGCTTAAGATATTGATATAATTACCGCTTTCCATTCCCGGTCCGTTTCTAGTGTCTGTTACTACCAATTTTTTAGTTCCATTTACTGGGGGGTCTTCGTTCAATTCTGTTGGTGTTTTATCTTTTAGGATGGTAAAGTTAGAGCATAGCCATCCAATTCTATCTGACCCAGAAATTACATGAGCACCTTCTTTTTCAACACCATCTCGGTTTAATTGAACAGTAGCAAGAATGGGTAATCCAAATTTAACGGCAAAGTTATGCAACGCAGTAATGAGAAACCCGAGTAATTGATGTTCTTGTAGATTATTTTTAAACCCACCATCATCCATCAGTTTCAAATAGTCGTAAATAATTAAACATGGCTTAGTTGCCCCACTATCAGTAAATCCAACAGTTTTAGATAACCATCGTCTTGCAATCGACATAATTGCTTGCGGAGATAAGCCTGCTACGGAAAAATGATCAATGGGAAGTTGTTCAATCTTTTTCTGACAACCCCAGAGAGCTTCTGACTCATGTTCATTACTTTCGAATTGACCAGTTTCAACATGATTCAATTCCACGCCAGATACCAAAGAAGTTAACCTATACAATTGCATATCACTGGTAAGTTCTGTATCTAAATACAGTACCGGTATTCCGTTCCCTGCTACGTTACGAGCTATATTTATACAGAGAAAACTTTTTCCTTGCTTCTGACGAGCCCCAATAACATTAACCGTAGCGGGACGAAAACCTCCTCCAATCATAGCATCCCATATAGGAAATCCCGTTGGTATACCTACAATGTCCTGTGGATTTTCTGATAAAGCATCCATGGTGCTCTTGAACTTATCTCCTAAAGTTACAACCCCAACACCCTGGCTCGTTATTTGACCAGTAAACTCAAACACCGGCTCTTCAATTAAGCTGATGATTTCATCAACACCTTCTACTCCAGTAACCTTTTTAAGACTGGATTGTATCGTTGCTGCTATCATATACGCACGACGAGCTAAGGATAGTTTATATACCGCAGCTACTAATGACCGAACATTATCTTGAGACGACCCTGTTTCACCAATAATATCCTCAAGATATTCTGAGTATTTTCCTCCCGTAATGAAATTGCTGTACCCAAGAATTTTTGCCACTGCCTGTATACTCGGAATATCGAATGTTTTAGTATCTTCGTTATGAACCAGATGGGAGATGATTTTGAAAAGTTTTTGGTTGTGGGTCCAATAGAAGTCTCTTACACTAATAATCTCTTCAACTTCAAAGAAACAATCTGCTCCGTACGTAGTTATTCCGGCAAGGATAGCTCGTTCCATACCAGAGTCTTGAAGAATAGCGTTGGTCTTGTTACCCATTAAGTCTACCCTTAGTTCCTTTGAGACATTTTGGACACTTTTGTCCTATCTCTCCGTTGGGCCTATCAGAATTAAAAAATTCAGTACATTCGCTGCACGTTGCTTTGTAAATTGTCGCAGGTGGTCTTTTTACCCTTGTTTTGTTATTCCTTGTTTTCATCGCCTTTTGTTTATTTTTTTCTATTTCTTCAGGATCAGGGGAGTTGGTAATAAAGTGAGTATTATCATCTGTTAAGATAGAATCGTCTTCTACCTCCTTGGTTTTTTTCTTCTTTTTCCCACTTCCCTTTGGGCGTCCAGACTTTTTCTTTTCTGGATTTGTGGTTTTCCGTATTGAGGTATTGGATACTATAGCACCAATGTTAGCCAATGCTTCTTCTGCCGAAAAAGTCCCAATAAATTCCTCTATTTGTGGTACCGGCAATGAAATCCCCGTTAACAATGAGTATCCCTGACAAACATCTTCCCAACTACCTTTTGTAATACCTTGTTTTATATAATCTATTGGACTCATCTATTCACCCCTTCGTTATACCTAGCTCTAACTAACCCACTAATACTTTGTCCAATCATTTCAATTCTACGGGTAAGATATGCAATCCGTTCCACTCTTAACTCTGCCAACCTTACCCATTCGTTCAGTTTTGGTTTGTCGTCTCCGAATAAACGATTGACTACTTGGCCAGACCATCTGAGAAAGGTCTTACATTCATTCGTCTTCTGTTGGAGGAATAGGGCGTATTGCGATAAAATGACTGCGTCTTCGGATAATTCTGTTGACGACCTTTCTCTTAGAGACTCCCTTGTAAACCCAAGAATATCTTCTACCTCAGTGTTGGATGGTTGATAGTAAGGAAGCCCAAGAGATTCTATCCATCGATCAAGCTCGTTCCTATAAACAGTTTTTTCATCTTGCAAGCTACTCATCATAAATCTCTAAAAGTCGAAATCCGTTCAGGTTACACCAATCTCTCTTATTCTGATCCGTAGTCTGCTGTTTGTGAAACGCTCTTTTCGTTTTATGAAAATGCTTTATGTGCTCTGTGTGTTGACGTCCATGCGCCTCTACCACCAAGTCTAATGATGGTATGAAAAAATCTAAAATAAAACCTTCCCCTGGAACTATAACCTCCTCAAAAATAACATCATGAGGGTATTGTTGGACTAGTTGCTGTCCTATTTCGTACTGAAATTGTGACTTAGATTTACCTCTAGTTCGAAGTCTTTTATTACTCAAGCGAAGATTGGTAGTTCCACCACTAAGTAGTTTAACTTCCATGTTAAACTACCGTCACCACTAATTTTCTAATTGTCTCAAGTTCTTTCGTTATCAACAGTCGATTGTTGGGCTCCCACCTAACAACTTCTATATCCTGATTTTCTAACATGTCTCTAACAACCGAATTAAGATTATCAACCCGAGCATTAGAATACGCTCCTTTTGATGATGTTGTAATCGGTCCATATACTACTCGTTTAATTCCCTTTTGAATGATATGAGCCCAGCAGTGGGTACACGGCGGTCCTGTTACATACACAGTAGCCCCATCTAGGTCACCAATAGCATTTAGTATTGCATTTTCTTCTGAGTGTAAAATTGGTGGGTATTTTTCAGGTCTAGTTTGAGGCATTTTGTCATCATCAACACCCCTTGGGTATCCATTATAACCTTGACCAACAGGACGACCACGTTTATCAACTATTACACATCCACATTGCGTACTCTCATCTGGACTTCGAACCTTAGCCCAAAGAGCCTGAATCATGAAATAGTCATCAAAACACAATCTACTTCTTAACATCACCTGTCTCCTGTGGGAGAACTATATCTCTCACTTCGTCTTCTAATTTCTTCAGTTTATCTGGATTCTCAGTCAAAAAATTCGATAACCTAGCAAGCCCCTGAAATTTCGGTGGATCGCCGCCATCTGCAAACATCGGAATTGCATACCATGATCCGGCCTTCTCGATTAGTCCAAGGTTCTCTGCTGTCGTAACTATATCCCTGGTAGTGTCTATGCCAATTCCATACCTAAGAGGTAATACGCAAGGCAACAGTGGCCTTCCCATCGCAGATGATTGTATTGTTATGTGCATGTCGTGGCCGTCTGGGGCATTAGTCTCTGGGTTTTTCTCCCATTGCTTGGTCCAAGTGACCTTTAGCCAAACAGAACAGGCATATTGTATCGCCAACCCACCTTTCTCCATCCACTTTGGACCCATGGGTTCCCTGTTGGTCATCATCTGAGATATGAAAATTAAAATTACATCATTAGTATCAACAACTTGCTGAGCCCTTCTGAAAAACGCCGACAACAACTTTGCTGGTCCTGCCATATCCTTATTAGAACCAATATCTTCTTCATGTTCTGTCATTGTCGAGAGTGCTGCAATGCTGTCTATTACAACCACGGCCTTTTTTTGTGTTTTAGCGATGCGTTCTATGATGTTCAAATAGTCTTCTGCCATGAGCGGTTTATCTAGTTGGCTTGGAATTACCTTAAGTTTGGTCGGGTCAAGTTCCCTAATTGTAGCCAATAGAGATGGGGTACATCGTTTTTCTATATTGATGTAAAATGTGGGACGATTAACCAATTGTGCATTTTTAAGCAATTCAAGACATAGGGATGTTTTTCCGGACTTTGGCTTGCCTGTTATTAGACAAATTGTTCCATCAGGAATCCCCCCGCTTAATGCCATGTCAAGAGACAATGGGGTGTGAAGAACATCTCTAGATCGTGGAGCCAGAGCGTCACTCGCTGGAGCAATTATTCCTTCACCATGTATTCTAATAAGAAAAGCATCTAGCGATTCATTTTCGATCTTCGACTTCTTTTTAGCCACCCTCTATTTCCCTTATCTTTGCCAGTACACCCTTTTTACCCGTATCAACAAATGTTGAATTCCTTTTGGAATCAATTTCTTTTACGGAGGGTTTTGCACTAAGTTCAGTTCTTTTCTTTTGCAATTCAGCTTTTCTAGCAACAATACACCTAGTTACTTTTTGCACAGTAGTTTTGTATGATAGTGATTTTATGTTATGCTCTTTAATTATTTGAGTAAAAGCTGTTTGAGTAAGCGGGTCTTTATTTCCAACACTCTTAAGAACATTAGACACACCCTTAACTTCGCGTCCGAATTTTGGACCCCAGTATTTTTTGTCACTCCAGAATCTTGGACCTATCTTACTGTTTACATTTAGACAAATCAACTCTATAATATAAGCTTGAAAGGTGACATATAACCCAGGTGTTGTCGGTGACTTAAATGGAAACTTTTCACTCTGTGGTTGATGTCGTATTGCCATTATGTATTCTTTATTAAAAAGAAACCAGCTTCTATCACAGTCTTTTCTTCTGCAAACGCCTGATCGAATTTTGGTTGTCTATACCACGATACATTAACCTTTTGTCCGTCATAATAGCCAATACCACAATCATTGTATTGAGGACCGTTCCAAACACCACGGTGCTTGTTTCCAAAGAAATACCCCTTTTGGTTCGGAGGCATTTTTATATCCACACCATTCGGTCCCTGAAGTCTCATTTCAGTTATCGAAATACCTGGATTAACCTTTAGCCAATCGGCAAGTCTTGCCCATGCATGTCGAATATTTTCCTTTCTATCATCCTGAATAACAGTTCTTCCATCAGACAGTGATGCCAAAAATCTCACCACCGGTGTTTTTTTTGTTACTTCAAACGCTAATGTCTGGTCATTGACTGTTTCTGTTTTATTCTCCATCTTGATCCTTTCCACTAAAAGGAGAGCGACCCAACTGCTCATCCGCCCTTTGAGATTCACTCGGAGTCATAGCATGAACACCTTTACCGGCATTCAGTGCAATTGCTTTGTTCTTAGGTTTAAGGCAAACGAGACGGTCATCCATATGATTAGGCTTTGATTTCTTTTTCTTATCCTTTTTGGGTTTTTCTGTTTGTTCGGACATATCTTCTTGGCTAGATAAAAAACTATCAAGAATAGCAGATATATCGCTCAGAAAAACCTGTCGTGTTTTCGTCGTTTTCCGACCTAGATTCACCGTCGAATCTTCTAGAAACCTTAAAAGCTTTGCCTTAAATTTACTTGCTGTCATTACGAAACCTCCTTTGTGCTACAATATACGATGTTCTATTTTTACTTCGCAAAAATGTCGTATACTGCTGATAACACTCCTGACTACACGCTATTAATTTCCAAAACATACCACCACGTTCTTTGTCTTTCTTGTGTACATTGTTGCTAGAGTTCAGTGGGTCAAACAAGTCCCCCTCACCAGACGCTAACACAAAAAATCTATTATCCAACCACTTAGCAAAAACCTTAAAATCCACAACCACTCCATCGGTTTTGTGGGGTGTTCCATTTATGTCAACAGTAATTAAATTCATTTTTTAACCCACGTCTTAAAAAGAAAGTCTGCTTCTGGAGCCCCGGTGGTATCGTTCTCAATATCGAATCCAATCTGATCGTTGGGAGCACCAGGATAAAACTGTCCAGCAACTTGTTCCACATAAGAATATCCAGAACAAAATCCACACTTAGCAACCACTCTTGTAAGCACTTGTGATTGAGGTTGAGGTTCTTTACTAATACTGGTTAGCTGTAAACACAATAGTTTTTCCCCACAGTCTGCACAACAAAGAGTGACAATACCTCTGTCTACCAAACCCTTGAGTTGGCGTTCTTGCTGTTTTCCAATTTCGAGTTTCTTTTTTTCCATCAATCTATCGTTCCTTCCCTAATGTATTTTTCCGGATTCTTGAGTATTCTTTTGTCTACTTTACCATCTCGCCACCACGGTTGCTCTGCCTTAAACTTACCCTCTCCAAGCTTATCCTTCTTAGGCAAAACTCGCCCCCCAGTACACTTATTCTTTGTTCCTTCAATGATTGGCGACAAACCCATACCAATCAGTTTAATCAACTTTGGTCGACCACACCTAGGGCAATCAACAAGAGGCTCTGAAGACATCGAATGAAACGCCTCAAATCCATGATCACACTCACCGCATTCATACTCATATGTCGGCATTAATCATTCCTAGTTGTTGATAATACTTTCACCGAATCCGGAGGAATTTCTTTAATGTTCTCCATGGGATCAGGCTCTTGACTTAGGGTGTCAAAATGTGCAAGAACTTTTTCTCTATCACATTCATCAACACCAAACAATAATTGTTCTTTTAATCTTTGCGCCTTTTGCTCTTCTGTCGGTTTCAAGTTTAGAAGATCACCCAGTCCTTGCGCATCTTCCTTCAAATCCCAAACACAGAAGTTCTGAAAAGTTCTACGAATCCACCTACAAAAACGTGCTACTAATCTTTTTAATACCATAATTTCTTATCCCATGTTGATATTAACCTGAATCATATCTTTAACCTGTTCGGCATCACCGTTCATACTGAATTCTTTTAGAAAAAGAACTATATCCCCAAGAGTCGCTTTATCAAGATAAACATTGTGAAGACGCTGCATATTGGTTGATCTTATTTTTTTCTCAACTTCCCGTTGAGTTTCTGATTGTTCACAAACAGACATTGTATTGGTTACTGTCATTCTGTTCCCCTTTTTTGTTTTTCTTACGATAACGGGTATACCCCGTTATCTTACTATACCTCTAACTCCTTTTTTTGCCCCACAAATGTCCCTCTTTTTCTTGCAAAATGTCCTAAATTTTTCCGATCCTTCTCACAATAATCACCCAGAGCAACACATTTTTTCAATTCCCCCTTGATTTTCGACACAGTGTCCGGAGAATCTTTTCCCACATCTTTAATCGCACCGGTCAGCATTGACAACATGTTACCCCGTTTCATAAACGCCCGGACCAACAAAAGACCCGCTCCAAGAAAAATTACAGCCATGATAGATGTTCCTATGACTACGGCTCCAGCACCACTATAATTGATAGTCTCCGCCTGTATGCTTTTCCTCCAGACGGATAATTCTTCGGCGATTTGAGTCGTTTGTTCTATTCGATTGTTGACCTCCCCTATCTGATCTGCAACGACGGTATTATCGGCCTTTTGGTCAACGATTTTTTCAAGGACACCCATATCATTACGAATCCCCTGTATATCTGTCTTGACTGCCTCTGGAGAGACGCAGGATAGCAAGACACAAAATAGAATAGTAAAGACTACAGCACCGACGCTTACTTTTTTCGTTTCTTTGGACATTTTTGTTTCCTCTTTTCGAATACTGCATTGACTAGAGCATCCGCACGCTTGTTCTGGTTTCGTGGCACCCACTTAATTGTGTAATCTTCAAAGTGATCCAATAGTTTCAACACGTGATCTCTATGATCTATTAATTCTTGTTTCTTGGCCTTAAACGCTCCAGTAACTTGCTTAATGATTAACTGCGAGTCACCGATTATATAGATGATATCTACTCCAGCTTTGAGAGCACCTTGTAGGCCAGCAATCAAGGCTCTATACTCAGCCAAATTTGATGTACCTGTCCCACAGGTTCTACTTCCAGATGCAAAAACTTCGGTTTCATCTTCTGGATTGCAGATATACCAACCATATGCCATCTGACCCTGTCGAATACCCCCATCGAAATAGAGTGTGGCACAGAATTCATTCATAAAGTTCCCCATCTAATAACTTCCCCAGTAGAGTGATCAATAGGTTTTCCGAGAACGTGTGCTGCCCATTCCCGCTCCTCCCTGGTATATTGTTGACGTTCGCACTTTGTCCCTCTTCCCGCACAAATTTTTTCAGCCATATCCAAAATAAATGTTCGTCCAAAAACAGGACAGTTCATCAACCCAAGATTAAATGTGTCGTCAGTGACTTTCAAAACGGTGTCTCCCCATCTTCAATTTCAGTTATCGGACCTGAGCACATATCGCGCATAAAGCATTTTTTACACGCATATTCATTATCCGTCTTGGGGAAAAAGTCGGGGTTGTCTCTATTTTCGAAAGCCTTCTTAAGCATTGGGGATTCATTCCGAATTATACCAGCCTGTCGCTTCATGTGCTGCATCGTTACTTCTAGATGTGGAGCGGCCTGTTCTCCCAATTCTGCAAACGCTGCGAGATACACTGGGATAATCACAATATCTTCTGGCTTCTTGGCCCATTTCTGCTTTAAAGCATAAATCCCATAAGTAACCAACTGGTCTATCACTGAGTCAGACACTTTACCAGTCTTCCAGTCCAGGAGATAAACTTTACCTTTATACCTAAATCCACAGTCGATCTTAAGCGTTACCTCCTCTCCCGTGTCTAGCTGAAACTTCTGGAAATCCTCTAATGTCAACCAATCTTCGTTTTTCAGACCCTTAAGAACCTCGAATAGAGGCATCTCATAAAAAGCCTTGAGTGATTTTAAAACCTTCTGCTTACATCGATCGGTAGTATCCTTATCGATATCCTCTTGATAAAAATGTTCTGAGAGGTTAATATTTCCCTTTGGCCTCCCCTGCCACCTCTTATCGATGCTTTGCTTCCAGCCCTTTCTGAGAGCTTGAATGCCACCCTTTTGTGCTTGCTCTAAATTTATCCACTCTCCAGTGGCCCGACCAGTTGTGATGATTTCTTCTATGATATTATGCACCACTGAGCCCGTCCACATCGCAAAATTCGTCATCTGTTTGAGCATATAGGCGCGCCTTTTTTCTTGAGGAGCTTGTGATTCCCAACCTTTCCAGGCAGTATTATACATTAAATTATACTTCCACATACACTCTCGCATACACTGAACACGAGAATTCGACCACGCATAAGATTGCTCGAATATTTTACCCATTGATTTTTCCTTTCCTTGTTCTTACCGGTGTCGTTAAAGCTTTTTCTATTGTCCATTTACGTCTTAATCTCGTAAAAAGTGTACTAGGTTTAATATCAACTTCTTCGGCCCAAGCTGCAATGCATTGTGTTTTCCCAAAACAAGTAATTAAACGATTGTTTCGCTTATTTCTCATTTGTTCTTTTTTAGTTGCCCATCGACAGTTGGATTTATAGTATCCTTTATCATTATTAATTCTGTCAATCTGAAGCCCCTTTGGGGCTTCACCCATATCTTTGAGAAAATTTTCAAATTTTCTCCATCGCTTGCAGACTGTAATTCCTCGACCACCGTAATCTTTCCATTGTTTATTATTCGGATTATTACATCTTTGAATCATATCCTGCCATATTTGAAAAATACGAGTTACTTTATTTTTTCTTGCGTGTCCGTGTTGAGTAAATCTTTTTATAGATTCTTCTTTTCGCCAACATCCACAACTTTGAGTATGACAATTCTTAAGACTCCCAGCCCGTGCAGTAATCTTATTTCCACAATCACATATACATAGCCACTGAATATTATTGTGTTTATCCTTGCCGTCCACACGAATAATAATCAATCTCCCGAACCTCTTCCCAGTTAAATCAATAAACTTACCCACTTTTCCACTCTTCTCCTTCATCATCCTCATCGTCACAATCATTCTCATTCTCATCCTCATCCTCACCATATTTATCCAACCACATCCCGACTCCTTCCAGGACTCCTTCTCCTATTATGGAAATACCCATCGCTTGCATGAATAGATTCTCAGAATCATAAATCAGTTTCAGGATAGGTTCGTCGTCAATTACAATGGATGTCAAAGAAAACTCGAAAATAAAGTAGATAATTTTTAACACTTCAGATGACAATGATTGTCGAGCAGCCATTTCGTCTAATAGATGGCGTAACGATTTTTGGCAATTATCTTTGAATTCGATGTCTTGTTGATCGATTTCCAAAAATTCTTCTGCAACAGCCTCAATTACCTTGACAACCTTTCTGGATTCCCAGCGAAGGACATAAACAGTTGTCATTGCAGACTTCATTTTGATTTTTTCAAATCCCTCAATAATGTCTTTATGTTCCTGATCATTTTCAGGTGCGAGCATTTTGACATTATGTTCTTCAACAACCTTCACTTTTCTTCTCCTTAATAATCTCATTACCGTCCACTAACAACGATCACAATCAATCTTTCACACAATCACAATCAATATCCCGATTTAGCATAGGAACTCGTCCTGTTCCATGACAGTCCAGACACCTTGTGTTTGGCAATTGACTAAACCAATCGATAAATGACTTAATAGTACCTTGATCCACAATAAAAAGATACCCACTTAAAAATACCTCAAAATAATCTCTATTATCTTTTAGTGCGGACTGTAATTCATCACAAAAGACCTTGTGTTGTTTAATTGGACGAGTAAGTGAGTGTATGGGTTCGATATTGGGAGGGTGTGTGATTTCTGTAAGAATACCTTGATCACAATATGTATAAGTTATTGTAGTTTGTCCTGTACTGATCAACATTGAGTTATTAGAATCTTTTAATAATCTCATTACCGCCCCCTAACAACGATCGCAATCGATAGTTTTGGAAACACGTCTATTTTCACCACAAGTAGCTTGAGCACATGAAGCATCGTTATCTCGAACCCTAACTTTCCCTGTTCCATTACACTTTAAGCAAGTAGCCATTCGGACCATTGCGACACAATTACCACACAGATCATAAATGCCAAAAGACACACTGCCCTTATCTTCACTGTTTATACCCTCATTACAAATATCACATTTACGACTTTTCATTTTCTTCCCCTTAAACAAAAATTGGAGCTTCCACAGTCTTACCCTTCAAAGGGTGTATTAAGAAAAATGACTGCTGTGGAGTTTCGAAGGCAGCTTTTATGCTAAGACTATATGGTCCATACCCAATTATCGATCCATTTCCAACAAAGTTTTTGCTAGAAATCCTCTGGTGCCAGTGGCCAAAAACATCCAAGCTTGCCGGTTTGGATTGATTCCACTTATCTATTGCTTTATTCAAGGGGATAGTAACTCCCCCTACTCCCCCTGCATATCGTATATAGTTCCCGTGATGAAATCGTATGGTCTGATCATATACATCTAAATAATTGAAATACCCTCTAGACAACTTAAATCGTACCACCTTAGACTGTTCATAGTATGACAGCAAAAAGTTGTAGATTAGCCATTCGAAGTTGTTTTCAACGCATGTAGATATTCTTATCTTCGGCGTCGTCCGACTATGGTTCCCAACGCTGGTGACAACAGTTATCTCGTCAAAGTCCCCATTTTCTACCATATAGTCTATCGCTGATACGCACATCTTGTATACGTCTATAGAAGCTTCTACCGGGGACATAGCATTGCTTTCCATAAGCTCTTCGTGTATGTATCCAGCGATCATATCTCCACCGAGCCAAAGTACTAATTTTCTAATATTTGACTTAGACCTTGTCATGTCTATCAACTTCAAGCCGTTCTTAAATACTTTGTTGAATCGCTCTTTAGCTATCTTTGGATTATATTCATTGAGTCCATCTATGGTTCTCGGATCAACAATCTCTTCGTAGTGTAAATCAGAACACAGGATGACAGCAGTAGACTCAGAAGGTCTACCATCTGTGACCACCTTTATTTTTTCGTGATCTATTAGATCAAGGTTTCTACTAAATAACTCTATGCTGTTGAGTTGATTCGTCTGTTGCTCCATCACCCCAAGAAGTTCATCATACTTTTTCTTTAGCAATCTCTTTTCTATTGTCGCTCTCTTCAGTTTCGCATCCAGACCAATCTCTTGTCCAGCAGACAACTGTGGAGTCCCTGGTACATAACCTTTGTCTAGGGCCTTATTGTAGCGACTACTAAGGGTTTTGCGAGGAATACCCATCACTTTTGCCGCTTCCGTTACGCTACTGTACTGCGATACAGCATCTATTGCCTCTTGTAATGTTTTGTTTTCACTTTCCATAGTTTCTAATCACCTTTCTTCGACGATTTCTAAAGATCACATGTACCACTAGGGCAGTCATCAACTGCCGCCTGTTCTTCCGACTGCTCCAAGTACTTTTTAGCTTCTGACAGCGGGACAGGTGTTAGGGGAGACTCGCTCCGACTACCGTCCCGATATATGGTAACACCCTTCAACTCACCTATGTATTTTCTGATAGCGAGGGATAGTTGCTCGACAGAAAAGTCTGTAGAAACATTAATTGTTTTGCTAATCGCCCCGTCAATATGTCTCTGACACACCGCTTGCATTTTCAGATGATCTTCTGGTGAAATATCGTGTGCGTTTTGAATGTGCTTAATGGACTTATTTTTCCTGAGAAACTCAGCTAGTAATGGATGAATTATAACTCTTGTTGTTCCATTTCTTTTATCTTTGTTGTGCATGTCTTTGTGTTTGTTGAATCGTCTCTTATGAACTGCCTGAAACACTGGTTCTATACCCGACGAACAACCAGCGACTAATGAGATAGTCCCGGTCGGCGCGGCCGCTAGTAAGGCACAATTGCGAATACCATGTTCTTTGATTAGACGATGATGACTGCGAGTAAGATGTTTTTTTGCAAATCCAGTTCTGGTGTGCTTAGTTGCATCAAAAGCTTGAAATGACCCCTTCTCTACGGCCAAAGTAATACTAGCATGATAAGCCTGCTTTTTGATAAAGTTCATAACCTTATCCACAACTTCTCTAGCTTCTTTACTAGAATATTTGAGGCCAAGTTCAATCAACATGTCGTGCAACCCCATGACACCTAAACCAATCCGACGATGTTTTTGTGATGTCTGCTTAATGATTTCGAGTGGGTAATTGTTTTGTTCCAATACGTTGTCTAGAAACCTGACTCCAATAGCAACAGTTTCTTCTAGTAAGTCCCAATCTACTTCTCCGTTTATTATATGTGTGTGGAGATTAACAGCACCTAAGCAACAACATCCGTATTCTTCCAACGAAACCTCACCACATGGATTAGGAGACGAAACCTCTCCACCACTAACATATGATATAGTATTTTGTTCTTGCATGAGGCCCATATTGAGTAAACCAGGGTCTCCACCGTTCCATGCATTTTGAATAATCTTATCCCACAAGTCTTGAGCAGCAATCTTTCCTCGCTCTTCACCCTGCCACTTAAAGACTACGTCTTCCTTACTATCCAGTAGTTTGAAAAACTCATCATCAACCAGTACAGAAATGTTTGCATTAGTCAACTCATTATGGTCTAGCTTAGCTTCAAGAAACTCTGGCAAATCAGGGTGTCTCCAATCAAGACAGTAGAGTAAGGCACTTCTTCTGCCACCTCCCTCACGTAACTCATTACAGACTGCGTTTATGGCTCGCATAAGACTAACCGCTCCGGTAGCCTCGCCGCCAGTTCCTCGAATGGGAGTACCTCTTGGACGTATTTTTGAAAAGCTAATTCCAACCCCTCCGCCTGTACCAGATATAATCGTAACCGACCTGAGAACATCTCCCCATCCTTCTCTACTATCCTCAGCAGGCAAACAAAAACAATTTAATAACATCCCCCTTGGTCGTCCTGCTCCCCTCCATATTCTTCCCCCAGGAGAAAACCGGTTGGTTTGCAAAACATCCAAAAATCTATCAAAGTATTCATTTCGTTTAGTACCTAATTCTGCATCAGCTATTGTTCGAGCTACTCGTTCACACGCTTCGGCAAAAGTTTCATCTTTGTGGATTGCATAACGATCTAGAAAAATTTCTAGAGCATTGCCTTTTGGTTCGTAAACTTCCAGACTCACTAAGCATCTCCCCCTTTTATATGCATCCCCTGAAACGGACAGGTGAATTTAGGTTGTTCGGTCCCAGGCTGTTTTCTTAGATAAGACAAAACGGCTGAGTAAAATGGTTCTATGTATCTATTATAATACTGTTTAGAACCTGAATAAGATGCAGAATCTGCAATCCGTACAGCAAACCAATTACCTATGTTGTCTTGCCCCACATCGGCAACAAATTTACGTATTGTTTTTTCCCGTGCCGCATTGCTTATGTCATACATATGAGTAGAGACTATTCGAGACACTCGATCAATTATGTAGTCAGAAGCGCCCCATGAACTCAAAGTATCTTCAGCAATATTCGCCGACGCTATGGGGTGTCCAGGAAACCTAGGCAAAGATGGATCATCAACTGGTTGTATATCACATTTCCCAAGATCGTGGAATAAACCTGCAAGCAAAGCTATGTCTTTATCGTCATGCAAAAGATCGATCACCGCCATTGTGTGTTCCCATACTGACTGGCCGTTTTTTTGATTTACATATTTCGTCGCTTCGAGTTCTGGAAAATTAATGCTTGGACATATCCAACACATACTTGGCCAATCATTTCGCATTCGCAACAAAATTGTTTTCAGTGATGACGATTTAGTCATCACACACCACATTTTCATCGATAAATTGATTCACTATTGTCATAGAAATAGCATAAGATAGGTGGGGAAAAAATTGTCCATTAAAAGCAATGTCAACCTTAAATGGAATGCCTATCAAATAATAGTGACCATCGTAGAACTTAAACAAACCACCACCACTGGAGCCTGGGGCTATATGTGCCGTACTAGTGTATAGGGTGTATTCTTGTCCGTCCTGAATCTTAGTCAATATCTGAGACACAATCCCAAAAGTGGGACTAGGACTATTTCCAAGTTGACAACCAACCGCATATACTTCATCAAAAACTCTTACGATTTCTAACATTTTTTGGTTGGCTAATTTTACTACGGCAAATTGTTTAGAAGACTCAAACGACAAAAGGGCTAAGTCGCGATGAATACTTTCGGCAACGATCCGTGTTTTATGTCGCGTTCTTTCTTTTGTTTGATGGTCAAACGTTAGAACAGAACAACCATAATTAACTTTTACTATTTTTGGTTTACCCGTTACAACATCTGCTCCAACCACATATTCAGCAATACGATTTGCTATAACGTGTGCGTTAGTTAACACCCTATATTCGAATACCTCTTTTTCGTCAATATCTAAACGATCAATGATGGTCCCAGACCCATTTCCGAAATGTGTCCCAACGAGAACTACAACATCCCTCATTTCTTTTTGTTTCAAAGTGATCGTGTCTACGGACACAACAATCGTTGATTCTGTATTGTGACTACTGTCTACTGTTTCGGGAGCAGAAATCAACATAATTCCTGCAAGTAAACCAATAATATATTGCACTATCTTCAAAAACATTTTTACTCCCAAAAATATAAGGGTGGTCCAACTGGACCACCCTTATTAATGCGATTAATTCCTAAATTCCTCAACGGCATCAAGAGCACCATCGATACCTGCGTTGATTAGACCAATAATGAGTTCTTGGTCATCAGTAACGCTAAGATTTGCCCTAACTAAATATCTCTCCAATAAATCAATAATCGTTAAGCCGTAAATTTGATATTTCTGTGGAAGCTGCATTTTTGCAAGCTGCCGAGCACCAGCAAAATTAGGGGTACCGGGTACAGCCAACAAATCTTTTAACGCAATCAAATATCCTTCTACGACTACCACATCCTCAGAAGGAGTATTTGCCTCACTTAAAACAAGTCTCGTAGCCAGTTTAGAAAAGACAAAAATATCAGACTTGAGAGTCTGTGCATTATCCTGCCAATTGTTTCCGTTTGTCGTAGAACAACCAGCCATTGGCAAAACCATCGCCACCAACATCAACAATACTGCTAAAACACGCTTCATTATCCATTCTCCTTACACACAAAAACTATAATCCAGTTAAGGGTTTATACACCTTCCGACCTACCTCTTTCCAATTTTTCTCGTCTCCTTTGTTTAGACACTTGGTTCTCACTTCCCTCATTTTTATTTCTTTCATCCCTATCTTTACCAAATTTTCGTCCCCTCTTTTGTTTTTGTGATTTGTCACCGTGTATAGTAGCAGTATTAATTCTGTAACATTCTCCACATTCTACATTTCCTGTACCTGTATTAATATGTTTTTTCCTGCATTCACCTTCACATTTTAACACATGTCCCCCAGAACAGGCACACAAATCAACCCCCAATAATCGTTCTAAACGATTAATTCGTTTTTTAGCTTTGTTGCTCTTGTTTCTAACCTTTTCGTTCACACTACTTCTCCAATTCCATCTGATGCCTCTGTCGCATTTTACCTATTGCCCTATCCCTTGTTCGACAAATTGTAGAAGAAACACTCCCACAATTTTGTGATATTTCTCTGATAGTTTTATTGTTAAAAAATAATTCTATTATTACATGATGTTCGTCCCTGGTTAAAAAGCTGAGATATTCTTGCACTGTCATATTCGCATCCATATCGTGGATAGGACTAACAATATTAGCTGTTGAATTTTCAGATACGGATTGTGTGCGACTTGCCCTCTGTTCCACATCTCGAACATGTCGTAACACACCAAATAGTCTACTATAGAAAAATGTTGTAAACGCCCCTCGCCCATCGTAGCGAATCATACATCTTAGCAACTCCTCTTTCGCGTGAGACTTTAGATTCTCTATATTCATCCTGTTACGACTAACCCTATAAACTATCCTATGTATTAAAGGTACGTATTTTTTACAAGCGTACATAAAATATGCTTTTGTTATACGGCGTTCCGGTGAAATCATTAAATAAAATCTCCGTCAATTTGCTGTTCCATCTTCGGGGTCCAAATACCATCGATTAAACCTATTTTCATTGCTTGTTTAGGAGACATCCATCCAGTATCTCGCATAAGTTCCTTAAGCTTTTTCGGAGAAAGCTTTGATCTTTTCGCTAAATCGGTTACCTTCTTGTCATAATCATCCTTCAGATAACCTGTCATTGCTAAGTGCTTCTCAATGGAATCCGCTGGAGCTTGAATTACTATAGAATGTAACATCATTGACGAATTGGGTGTTGCAAATCTAAACCCTTTTGTTCCATACATGGCAATCATAGCGCCCATAGAATGAGCATATCCACGAACAATAGTATTGATGGGAGCACGACACGCTGCCATTTGATCTATAATTGCGTATCCAGAAGACATACACCCTCCTGGACTATTGATGTACATATATATAGGGTCTTTAGATAAAGAAAACACTTGCAAATAACTACAAGTTTGTAAAGACGTGATTTCATCTATAACACCAGAAATTAGTAGTCGCCGTGTTTTTATTAGGAAATCTTCAACCAACTCATTAAACTCTACACAAATCGAACCGCCCCCCTCCTGTTCTGGACTATGTGTTTCTTCACAATTACCGTTGCATTTCTTTTTTTTACTAAACTGCATTAATTTCTCCGAAAGGATGACACCGTTTGTGGAGTAATTTCAATTTTTCTGGACTAGTGACAAGATAAGTCTGTGTTGTCGATAGATGTTTGTGACCCAACAAAACTTGAATAAGTTCAAGATCAACTCCTCGATCCATAAGTGACGTTGCGCATGATCGTCGCAGTGTATGAGAAGTAGTGTGTTTCACACCAGCACGACGCGAAAGAGATAGTAACATACCACTAACCGCCCTGCGACTAATCCTCTGGCCATCCCCCTTGACAAAAACAGCATTAGAGGTAGATTTCCGTTCTAAATCTATGTATTCTTTAATAGCCTCTATGCATCGACTAGTGGTTGGGACGATTCTCTCGCAGAAACCCTTGCCCTTCACCTTCATTTCTCGTCTGGCAAAATTGATGTCGCAGACATCAAGACTACATAATTCTGAGACTCGCAGCCCACTGTGATACATAGTCAGTATAATAGCGACATCCCTACGAACGTTAGTTGCTCGCAATACGGGTACACGATTTTCCACAGTGGCCACCAGAGCGTCCACAGCCTGAGATTCAAGTACATCAAATGTTCCTTTTTCAATACGAACAGAGTCTGTCATTCCTAGAATGTTTTTATCCAATTTTCCAAGACTGATGAGGTGGTTACAAAAACAACGAATAGACATGTATTTTCTACGTACACTTGTCGACTTAAGCCCTCGTTGGTGTAGACTGCTAACAAATTCTTCAATAAGTTTCGCCGTCAACTGTTTGTTTCCGATAAAACATAGAAATTCTTTCACATCTCTAGTGTACGCTGAAAGTGTTTCCTGAGATAAACCAAGTTCTGTTAGGATGTATGTTTCAAACCCATCAATTGTTAGGGAAGTCACGCTGAAATTCCAATCTCATTTCTTTGGAATTAAAAATGGCCTGCATATAAGATTCCGGAGAACCGTCTCCCCATTGAAGTCTCGCTTGAGTAGAAATCTCTCTGAAAGAAAAACATATTTTGGATTCTAATCCGCAACACTTACCGTCTTGTCCAATATTCTGTGCCTCTGCACAGATATGTGGTCGATCCGGATTTTGTTCACACTCATAACACATTGTTTCTTTTCCTTTTTTCTTGCGATAACGGGTATTTCCCGTTATCTTATTGTACACCTAACTCGATTTTTTGTCCCAAAAATGTAAGGAAAACCATGGTTTTTTTCTTACACTCTAGGATATTTTGATTCAACCCCCTCGGTTCCATCTTCCAGCTTGACTATTTCCAGTCCATGTGCAAAAAGCGGTGCTTTATCTTGTAGGATACGGCAGATTTTGACGGCAAGCTTTCTTATCTCAAGGTCGGCGGCCGGATTTGCCCGTAATTCAATCAAGTGACGAATTGCTCTTGCATTCATTGTGACAACTATTTTGGTTTCTGTGGCATTCGGCAATACAGATCGTGCAGCTTGACGAGCCTTTTTCCTCCGTTCTAGTCCACTCTCTATATCACTATACATATCCGATAGTTTAGTTGTCAATTCTTCATAGACTTGTCGAGACCTTTCGCAGTGTTCAATCCACGATCGATAAGCTTCTGGATCAATCTTTTCCAATTCTTGCATAGCAGGAGGAACTATAAAGGACACATCAGAAGAATCAACATACCGTTGACTAATTTGAGAATACGAAGCAATTCTGTGACGAACTAACTCGTGTGTTAAGCTGCGGGAAACATTCCATATTAAGAAATTGAAACTGGCATGCTCAATACAAGAATTTCCACACCATACCGGTTTACCATTTCTTCTGACATAAAGTGTATGATTTGGAACTTCTACGCAATAAACATTCCCTTCCCAGGAATCAATCCAGGATGTTTTTCCTACGCAGTCAACATATTTGTTCACTTCAGGCTTAAGTTCTTTTCTTATGACAGATAAACGTATAAGTGTTTTATTCCCGAATGAATTTTTTCTTTGTGTTCCTTCGTATTCGTGGCAGATGTTGGCAGCCAATCCTATGTGTAGACATAATTGTTGAAACTGGTTTGCCAATTTCCTACTCGTAGTGTCAAAGGATATTTGGTGTGATCCCCGCGATCCATCAGCTTCTATCAAGCCTTCATACAAAGCAGTTAATTGATCAATGGAACTTTTCACAAATAAATATTGTGGAATTTGCTTGTTTCTATCCTCGGTATACATATCTCTAAACACACGAACTTCTGCATCAGTAGACAAGGTTACAGCAAAGTTTCCGTCTTGACCCTCCCTAATTGGTAAATTCAGTGACTCACACAATCCTTTTAGAAAAGAAATTTTTCTCTCCTTGTATAGATGAAACTTTACTTGCCTGCTGTTTGGTTGACTACTTCCGTCTCCAATGGCAAATCCCAACAATTTATAATGATTACAACTCATATCATCTGTTTGGTGTCTGATTTTCCAATCCGCAGTTTTAATATATGCGTGTGAGGAATCATTTAGTTCATCCGCCCTAATTAGGTCAAAATTTTCTCTTTTTCTGCCTTGTTTAGTGGTGGTTTTGCATACCAACATACTGTGATTAGGAGTCACTAATAAGTCTACACCCTTACCCTCCACTCGATACATCTTACCTTTATGTAAGTATGTCGTAAAGTTAGATGCTGGTTGATATTCCAGTTTGCCATCTACACTTCTCGTAGCAAACAAATCTTTGTCACAAATATCTCTAAAGTATTTCCACCCATCAGATGTAAGAACTTCTGTCTCTTCATCATAACAGCCATGTCCTATCTCAATGAGATGCTTAATATGATCTTCGTGAGACCTTCCCTTGGGTTCCTCTCCCTGTTTGGGCCAACTTAAGTAGCATAATCTCCCCGCTGCTTCCACTAGCCATTCCGCATCGTCATCACCAAGAGATATCATAGACTCTAGCTTCTTTTCGAATTCAGGCCAAGCGAGGCCATGGTCTTGTAAGAATTCTGTTATTCCATCAATTTCTATAACTGGTTTTCCCACCAGTACGACTTTCGGTTCAGTTACAAAATTACTCATCAGATTTTTCCCTCGTTTTCAACAATAAGGTCCAATTCTTTAGCCCGATTCCCACACTCTATCAATTTACGTCCAATCATAATAGCTTCATCCCCTGTAAAATCCATAGGGAAAAATCCTTTGGGCCAATAATTTCCCATTTTCTCTAAATCAAGCTCCACGTTAACACATACATCTGGTCCTTCTCCCCATGTACAAGATATACTTACCTCATCCCCCGTTTTCAAAACATATTCCGATACCGGACCTTTATCGTGGTGCATCTTCATTACCCTTTCTTATTTCACAAACTTCCAACAATTCCCACTAACGACAAGTTTCACCCCATCTATACTCTTCTAGTTCATTAACATTCCCTATATAACAAAGCGCTCTTAAAGCATCTAAATTATTCCCATTGTAAATTGGATTTATCGTCGAATATAAGTCGAATCTCCAACAACCATCCCATATTCCTTTAATTACACCATCTTTGTGACAAAAGACACAGGTTCTCTCATATGAAGTTTTACCCATTGGGTGCCAAATATGTCCAAATGGCCAAGTCCAAAAACATTGCTTGTGAGATAGAAAACCGTTTCTGTTTATTAATTTGTCAATTTTCCTGGTTATTGCAGCCCTAAGTTTTGTTCTCATTTTCTCTTTCTCTTATCAACAGCCTTTTGCAATGCTTTAATCATCGGTTTTACATCCCAACTCCACATGAATTGGTCGAATGGCGATTCCGGATCCAAGCATTCAGCGTCAATTTCAGTCAATGGACATTTACCACAATCGCCGCTACGACGGGGATCATGAGTTTTACACAACGCACATGTAGAATCATCAATTCTTAGATAAGCAATATCACGATCACAATCATCTTCATCGTCAGTAACATCCGATTTATTCATCACATTTCCATCGTATAGTACTACATCGTGTTTCTTTAGGTTTGCGGGTTTAAGGCCAAGCCATTTCTTAAGTGAGTGTCTAAGAGCGTATCTTTTAGACACTTTATCTGCCGGTGTTCGATAAAACTCTTTTTTCCATGTTGCCAAACTCATTGTTTTCTCCTTAAATCATAAAGCATTTTACACTTCTCTTCTTCGACTTTATTCAAGTTAATATCGAAATAATCTGCTAACCATTGTTCAATTCTAGAATGAATGGGCCAGTATTCTTCGTTTTCCCTATTGCATATGAACAAATGTTTTTCATCTTGTAGCCATTCCAAAAATCCACCTATCGTCTGCGACTGATCTCTTACTGCCGCCATTTTTTCGCATTCCAGATATCTTTTTGGTTTATCCTGTTGATTTTTCATTTCTTTTCATCCAAAAAGATATCAGATTGTATTGTTGGCGGTTTCATATTTTCTTTCCTTTATGCGAATATGCGAAACTAATACAAAACGAATCCACATTGGGAATAAACGGCAAAGCGAATATTTCTTTAGTTTTCTGATGTAAAATAACTTCTGACATCAAATGATCAATGAGTTGCCCCCGCTCTGTTGCTGTTTTTGTGTATTCAACGTTTAAAGAAATATGAGTAATTTGTCCATTTCCATCAAACTCTTCTTGAAGAAAGAGTAGTTGTTTACGTCTACCTTTCTGAGTTTTTGCAAATTCCAAACAATAGATTTTAAAAGAATAATCATCTCCATAATCTACTTCATAAGTTTCAACAACTTCACTACCTTGGATTTGAATTTTATTTGATTCCAGAAAGCTTTTCGTCAACACTTGACTTCTCCTTTTGTTATTTTGTACGGAAGCGTAACGCCCTTAAATTCGTTCGGTGAAATTATTGCTAACTGTTCCACCACACGACTCCTAAGACTAACAGCAATATCTAAAACAATTTTCAATTCACTCGACTCAACAGTATCAGAAGTTCTATGGGGAAATATCAGCTTCAACAACCCCGATCCAATCCGGACCAAAGACCTTTGATTCCGTTGAGACATATCCCCAAAATCGACGTTACCCATTATAAGCGGAGCGTAGTTTCTATCTCTCATATGATGCATAATTTCACTGATATAATCGGCCATAAACCCTTCACCCTTAGCGAGCTTTGATTCACGAATCTGTGGGATGCGCCAACCTGGAATATACCCGTGTATTCTATCAAGGAAGGCTCTGTCTTGATTGATTACTTGGGGGAATGGGGAGAACAAACTGCGATATCTTACAGAGACTTCTCTTTTGTTGCGATCACAATCAATGTTGCCAGCAAACATAATGGAGCAACCGGAAGTAAATTCCGCTGTACCACGACCAAATCGCCCCGAATTCATAAAGTCCTTCAACATATCTATCAAGTCGCCTTGCCCAGACCACTTATTGGCCCCTCGACTACTAGCAAACTCATCGAACATAACTACATCTCGGTATCCAATGAGACCCAACTGTCGTCTCAGTTTGTCATAAAACAAGGATGCTACAGTAGTTTGACCACCAGAAATAACAAAACTATAAGAACTGAGTGATTGATATGCAAATGTCTTTCCAGTCTCTGGTGGTCCCAGTTCTACAAGATTGACGTTGGGTTCAATAAACGGGACCAATCTTGCTATGTATAACCACTTCTCCTCTTCAGAAAGATGATCCGGATCAAACCCAATGCTGGTAATCATCAAGTCCAACCATTCTTGGTCTGTAAGTTTAGCTCTACGTTCTATCCAAGTATCGACGTTGATTCCAGTAATTTGAATTGGCTTGAACTCGGTCAGTAAAAACGGATACAATTTGTTTCTCATCACAAACGAATCATCATAAATGATTTTGAAAACCCCCCAAGCCCCTGTCGTCAAGAGAGTCTCCCCGAATTCTGCGATAAGATAGGGGTCTATCCTTACGTATTGGTTCCCCAAAGCTGTGACATCACACCAATATTCATCTTTCGATTCATCATATCGACATCTGATTCGGCCAATGAGGGTGTATTCACCCTTCTCACGAATTTGACTTTTCACCCAATCCTTCTGATCAGCTTCCATAAAATGCGAATCGAGAAGCTTACCAATTCTTTCCAACCCAGGAGTCGGATCGGTGGGGTCTACCATTTCTGCAACAAGGAAATCTGCTACAAAACTTGGTAATTTTCTCCATTGTTCATTCAAGATTGTCAGACTTTTGTTTACAATTATTCCGCGATCTGGGAAAACAGTAGTTATTTTTGATCTTGTCTCAGTTTCGATCATTTATTTTCTCCGCTTCTTATGTTTTCTCACTGGTGTCATTAAGGCTTTTTCTATTGACCAACCATGATTTAATCTCCAGTAAATAGTATTGACATGAATTCCAATTTCTTCAGCCCATGCTGTAATGCATTGTGTTTTCCCAAAACAAGTAATTAAATGATTTGTCCGTGTATTTCTTGCCTGTTCTTTTCTGGTAGCCCAGCGACAATTAGATTTACAATATCCTTTATCATTATTAATTCTGTCAATCTGAAGCCCCTTTGGGGCTTCACCCATATCTTTGAGAAAATTTTCAAATTTTCTCCATCGCTTGCAAACTGTAATTCCACGACCACCATAATAGAGATAATTACCATTACTGGGATTGGTACATCGTTGAATTATGGCAGCCCATATCATATAAGTTTTAGATGATTGACCATTCTTGTTATGACCATGAATTGTATTTTTCATGCTAGTCATTTTCTTTTGTAGACAACCACAACTTTGTGTGTGGCCACTCTTTAGATAATCACCGCGAATAATTTTTTCTTGTCCACAATCACATCGACACAACCATTCATGATTTCCATATTTATCTTTTTTAAGATGTCTTAATACCAAAAGTTTACCAAATTTTTGTCCAACCAAATTTATTAATTTTGACACAATATTTCACTACCTTCTAAGAGGGACAATGCATCTGATCGTTGTACCAAAAACTCTTCCCCAACAAACTCGGGAGTAGCTGTATTTGACATCCTTGTGGCCGCTACTGGATTCCTTAGACACATCAGGTGTATCGCCCCCACCAATCCCTCAGACTCTTTAGAATAGCTCCAAGAGCCGTCTGTGGAATACTCGACTTGGTTTCCGTAAAATATTTCTTCTCCAGGTTGAATTTTTCCATTACAAATTAAACATTCCATTATCCCGTAATCTCCGTGCGCACCGCCTAAGATAAATTAAATCATGAGTTAAGTCTAATTCAATGGAATCTTCGTTTTGACTCATGATATCATTGTTGCGTTGAAATTAACATTTGCTTCGATCTTTCTATAAGATAATAAATCACAGAGATATTCAGCTAGACAGAGAATATATGTGGTTGTTTCACTGGTAATCCCTTCTAAGTTATTTGCGCCATAATTCTAATACTTATTTCAATTAAAATGGTTCATTTATGAGAGAGAATACGAGCAAAGTAAAGTAACTGAATTACTATTAGTATAGAGAGGGAGTTTTTGCAAAAATGTTCCAACAAAATCAGAAAAAAATGAAGAAAATCTTTTCTCTACAGTTACCACTTTATTCCTTTAAGTGTCAAATTTTTTCCTTAGTTGTTTCAGAGCACTTTTGTTAGTCAGACTTTCGTCAGGATTCATGCGGTCAATTATCAACTTTCCATCTAGGTGGTCGATTTCGTGTTGCCAAATTCTAGTTGTGACACTATCTCCAATTGTCCGAATCGGGAGTCCATTAAGTCCTTCACCTTCTAAAATTGAAGAGGTGGCTCTTTGTATTGTTACAGAAACTCCAGGCAAAGAAAGACATGCCTCGATTGCTTCGCTTTGTCCACTAAGATAAAGTAACACTGGATTCCAAACAACTTGATTCGTATAATTTTGCTTCCAAACAAACATACGGATATTAAGTCCGACTTGGGGTGCTGCAAGTCCGCAACCTATTCTATTCGTCATTATTTTCCACATCTCTGTTGCTAATGGGAGTCGTTCCTTCAGAACTGTTTCTCTATTTATTCCATTAACAGCATCATTACATATCTTATAGAGTATTGGATCAGGATAATATACTAGTTGCATTGAGCCATCCTTAACATATGATCAGTAACCCAAAGAGATGCATTTCTATACCTACACACCCACTTACCAAACTCTTCATCTAACATTTCTGTGTCTGGCAATCCCAATTCTATTGGAGAATCAAACCAGAGGAGTCTACAAATATCTGGAATTTCCCCGTGACAGACTTCGAGTACGAAGTCATTGCTCCGGCACCTTATTACTGTCGGCATTAATTTACTCATCAATTGTCCTTTCCTCTATAAATAATTTCCTTTTCCAATTCTTGAAGTCGTTATCTACGTCAGCCTTGGGATTACTATGTGTTTGTTTACATGTTGGGCACTTAATACATTCTTCTTCTATTGGTCCTATTTCGTTTTCTGCCTTTTGTTTTGTGGAGAATACACCTCTGACCCTACTACTCCCTACTGGTTTGTTGCCACACAATTGATCACTTTGCATTACTAGATAGACTTTCATTTGATTTTCCTTTTGAGTATTTTTTCTAGTCTTTTTATTCCCTTATTATTTGTCTTTTTCTCAGGGTACGCAAAGCTTTTGTGAACAATACGTCCTTCTACAAAAATGCCGTAATGTAGTGAGTCTATTATATCTACGGTAAATTTAGGCAAACCTTCAGGAAAGAAGGCATCCTTAAACTTTTGGACCTCTTCTTGGTTTTCGTAACCTTCTAATAGTAATTCAAGATAAAAACCTTCCTTTGTCTGAAGCTCTGAACAACTCATATTTTTACCTTCTACAACGATCTCCCCAGTACAAGGTTCTCCCCATCCTTGATCTAGATTATTTTGATTCCACTCAGCTAGTTCTTCTGTATCGAACAATCTTGGATATGCCGACCCATCACCACAATCCTCTATAGAATAATAAATAATCAACTTCTCCACCTTCATAATACTCTCCTTGTAACACACACATACTAAACTAGCCTGACTGACGGAATTCTTTTGCAGTACTTTCCTTGTATAGTTCCGGAAAATCATCGCCATCGATTCGAACATATATAGGGAATTTTATTGATCTTTGTAGACGTTCTGCTCGTTTGATTGCCTTATCCTTTGTCTCTGTTTTCTTCCAACATCTCCTAAGAGATACAAATATTTCGTTATGGATTAATAAATTAACAGAAGCTGTTTTATCTGGCCATACATTTATCTCTATTCGATTTGCATGCGATTTCATATTAACTTCCTTTCTTAAGGCTTAAAAGTTTTTCCGATAGAGGGATGTCTCATTATTTCAAATTCAATTGTATTTCTTAGGTCGGCCTCAAGTGTATCCAGAAATTCCTTTGAAACGCGACTCATCGGCCTCCCCGCCCGCATTTCCTCAAATCTAACCAAAATGAACTTCTTGACTGCCGCTCTATTTAGTAGACTCATTACCTTCCCCCACACTGAGTTTCCCGCTCCTGAGTTTCCTCTCTTTGGTAATATTCTTCTTTGTCTCGCTGAGAAACTGTCTCCCCCAAAGCCTCTTCTATCTCACCTATGAAGTGAGCACATTCGGCACCTAGGAATCCTTGTCCATCTATGGAACAATTACCTTCGGTGTCTATGTCGATGACTATTTTCTTTTCACCTCTCATATTATTCCTCCGTTTAGTACTTCAGTCCTTCGAAGTAAAGGAATCGCTCGTATTCCCCCTTACACCCATCTTGTTTAGCTAATTCGTCGCTCGCATCACAGAGTTCTTTAATATCTTGCTTGAATTTAGCTAATTCGATCTGCAATTGGTCGGACGTAAAAACACCCTTTTTCTTTCTTGCTCCAATCCATGTTTTTTTACTTATTTCTACATCTACGTCCAAAGCAGATATCCACTTAGCTTCGACCCTGATGCCACACTCTTCCCAAATTCGAACGAGATACGTTCTAGGTTTGAGTAGCCGACGAAGTTCTCTTGCAGCTTCTTTTTTTGTCATGGTTTCTTTCCTAGTTGAAACTCTTGGTATGTAAATTGTTTGTATCCCCCTCCTACCTTTTCTTCTCGTAAATGGTTTGTACCAAATTTTTTCACAACCACTTCCCCCACAAGTTGCACATATTACTGCGGTTCCTTTTGGCTCAGCACACCCAATATATAAACCAGTTCCATCACAATCCCAACATTCTGCTTCTATACTTTCCTGACTCATCGTTTTATTTCTCCAATCACTAGGGACAAGGTTCAGATAAGGGCTCTAATTGTCTCATAATATACCCCAAGGTGTCATCCAACAATTTCTATAAGCGGCTTGACGAGCCCTTCTCCTTGCTACGACTAATGACGTACATCTTTTGATTTTACGAACATAAGCCGCTTGTTCTTTCATGTAAGGCAAGTGCCAATCTATCCATTGTTTGTAATTGAGTTGTCCCAGGCCGAATAAGCATACACCTTCTTCGCAATGACTACTACCATCAAAGATTTTCCAGTTAATTTTCATGATCCTTATTTTCCACAAGAGCCAATAATCTTCTAGCCCATAGAACTTTTCCTGCATTTTGTCCCGCTCTGTATGCCCGCTGGGGAGAGTATTCTGCATAACCACACACTGTACCATTCTTATCCCTTTTAAGTTGGTCTGACCAACACTGTTTTTCTGCCATCTGCCTAATGTGTTTAACCAATACAATGAACTCATCTGCCATATCTTTATTACGTGCCCATCCCATTTTTCTTCTCCTTATGAAATTTTTCTGTTTACAGAAAATTTCTTATCTAGAGTCTGTGACCCCTACACTTTTAACCCGAACATCTATAATATCAAGATCGTCTGCGTCCATTTCTGGAAAAAAGTCAGCCCCTTCAAGAGCATATGTGCCGTTAGCTTCTTCGTCTTCGTGAAGCAAAACATCTAGAACTACTCTATAATGTACTTTTCTCATATTTTTCTCTCTTATTTTGTTAAGCCTCTAGCAAACTGTTTCGCATCAGAAAAGCAGAAAAAATCTTGATACCACGATTGGCGTTTTGGGGAGATAGACACGGAATAATAGAATCTATTTCCGTATGCATTATATTTTCTTATGGCATAACTTCCATTATTCTGGACTAATTTTCCCCTGGAATCGTATTCTCTAATCCAAACTGTTTTACTTCTACCTCTAGTTCGAGACATAAAACAAACCTCCTGGAGAAAACTCCTTAATCTCGAACTCAATCGCTTTCTCACGGTTTTTGTTTTGGTGAAGAATTTTCCCATCTAGAGATAAGACCTGCCAGACTTGTTCGCCTTCATGAAATTCTACGTTTGATGCTTTGTGGACATTTGTTACTTTACCAATAGCGAACAAGTCGATTTGGTCTGTCCATAAACAGTGAACATCACCTTGGTTATCTATGTCTAAAACCACCTTCATCGATCAGACTCCACTTTTATTTCTATGGTTCAATGCAATATACAACTAACGCTACTATAGAAAGCATCCAAGCGACCAAAATAACTAGGGTTATTTTCCAACTAAAAATCAATCCTAACAAAGCTAAACAGAGTCCTCCCCCAAAAAGCCAAACACAAATAACGGAGTCCCAAATTTTCATGAGTTTCTTTTTTATTTTACTTTTCATTTTGTTGTTCCCAAGCGTAGTGTCCCGTTCCGAAAGGCCCCCACCCTGTTATCCTTGGTGCTGCCTGAAGTGCCGCACCAAGTGTCCAACTATACCAGACACATAACGATAGTAATCCCGTCTAAAAACATACTTGGCCTAATTTTTTCATATTATTTTCCCTTAATAGTCCCACATAGGGACAAATCCAAAAACATCGACTAATTCCGCTAATAGTTCTGGACCTTCTAAACAATTTTCATCATTTTGCATAACAGATTCACCGTTAAAACATTGAGTTTTAATAAAAAATTCCAAAACTTTTTCAAAGACTTTATTTTTTGTTTCTTGATCATCGTGATACATAAGATTCAATAGCGATTCTCCCTCAAATGTTCTCATTGTCATTTTTTATCCTTTCTTGTTTGTCCATAGCACTTTCAAGGTCTTTCCCCACCGCTTCCCAATCTTTGCGAATAGTATCCTCATCAGTCACAGACAGTATTTTTTCCGTTTCTGCGAATGGACGAGGGTTTTCTTTTGGGAAAATACCGATCTGTGACATAGCTTTCCATAGATTTTTCCAGAACTTTTTAAGGGTCACTTTTTCTTTCCTTCATTAGCTCTTTTTTCAATTTGTCTAATCTCTTCTTGTGAAAGATATTTGTAAGCAGCCATCCTTTGCTCTTTTGCATATTCTACTAAACTACCACAGCTAGCCCCACCAAAAACACCTCTGACAAAAAGTTGTGTTCTTGCCGACAGATCGTCTGTATCGTATTTGTCTATAACGAATGTGGTGAATTCAGCTAATGCATAGGCTATTTTATCGACAGACATCATTAATTGTCCCTTTTTGGTTTGTTATAGTAAAATCGACATTTGTTCGAAATTCATTAATATCAGAACATCCAGCATACGATATTCCCGACCTTAAAGAACCTGCATATCTTTTAAGTAACTTTTCTAATGATTCTCCTAGTGGAAGGTATTTTACGCAACCTTCCGGGGCGTCATTACTTACTGAGCCTCTCCATTTTTCTTGTACTAATCTACTGGCCATTCCTGCATAGATTTTTTCTCCGTGTTCATTTAACAAGGCGGCACTTTCCGGGCATGAAGCAAAAATCTTACCAGCCATTACACTCGATGAGCCTGCGGCTATTGCCTTAACAAAGTCTGCTGGTTCCCTAATTCCTCCATCGCTAATTATTGGTAATCCGTAGGTTCTAGAGGCTGTTATACATTTCTGGATGGCTGAAAATTGTTTCTCCGTTACACCTGCCGTATTTTTGGTTTCACAAACAAATCCTTGTGCTATCCCAACCTTTACGGCCGATGCAAAGTCTGCGCTTTCTGCGAACAAACCTGGGTTAATTGTATTTCCAACTACGATATGAACGTTTGGTGCAAACTGTTTAATTAGACGGCCAAGTTCTATAACAGGTTCACAATATCCATGCGCTACATCAATAAAAATAATATTAGCATTAGCCCGAATGAGCTTCTTGGCTAGATCAAATTGTGAAACACCGATACCTACCGAAACCGCTACCCATCTGTTGTTTTTATGTATTTGGTTAGTCCATTTTTCCAACACGTTATCAGAAGAGGCCCTATGGAGAACCCCCATAGCTCCTAATTTTTCTAATAAAATACAAAATTCAGGGTTGGTTACAGTGCTCATGTTAGAAGCAATTAATGGAATATCTAATTCAACACCTCTTATTATTTCGGATACAATATTTACATTAGACCGTGATTGAACTACTGATTTTTTTTGAAGAATACTGACGTCTTCGAATCCGAGAGATATTGGTGTTGTCGACATTTTGATAGAGGGGTTAATAAAATATTCACAAGTACTATGGTCAAAATGAATAATACCCCGACCGACGAGATCAAAAGCAATTTTTTCCAATTTTGAATGTAATTTTCTATGGTTGGAATTACTTGATACGGCACAGAGGTTTGTCAATGAGTTATCGTCTTTTCGGCCGTTAATGTGGTGGATTATCCACCCATTATCTATCAAATTAAACCCCGTGGTTTCTTCCATAACTAGATGGTGTTCCCCAATATAGCGTTTTCGTCTTTCATCCCAAATCATTATGTAATTACCAGGCTTACCGGCCTTGATTTTCCTACCGAATCTGGTTTTTATTTTTTGGTTGTCCCTGCTTCTGGAGCATGGTCCACACAAATCCTTTCCCCATTTTTCCCTAGAATCTTTGGCTTTTCTCCACTGTGGTTTACTTTCTGTCCCACAAGAGTCACATATCTTTAATACTAGGTATGTTCTCTTTAATGTTGAAAAGTCGTTTATTGTTTTATTATCAAGTGTTTTGATCATGTTGTTGCTTCAGCTAGTCTGATAATTATATTCTGGGTCTTGTTCGAATTCAGAGAAGGTCGTTGCGGGACCAGCAAGATGTCGTTAAAACAAAGATCGTGTTGTTCAGTCATTAGTCAATTTTCCATTTCTTGTTTTTCCCAAGGGTTAGTCCTAACGCGAAAGCTCTCACTTCGTCTAGAGATTGAAATACCCCCATTTTAGTTTCACATCTTGGGTCTTGGCTATCCATCATAGACTGCCATTTGTTTATATACCTACTATCTCCCACAATAAAGTTTTGATTATTTAAGATATCAAGGAAATAACAGTTTCTTCTCAGTTCGTCTTGTAATCGACGAAATCTAATTACCGTGGTAGAGTCGTACATTTGTTTCTCTCCTTAAAGTTTTATTTTTCTTACCAACGAATATTTCTTTTTGTCTGTTGGTTTCGGTTTGGGATTTTTGACGGCGTACTCGGATGCATAATTTTTACCACCATGCCCTTCAACCACATTCAATACACTGTCTCCCGGTGCCGCTGCTGGTGCCCCCGCACACATTTTGAAAAATTGTTCTGGACTTATTAAGTCTATTCCTAAATATCGAGCAATTTTTGCCTTAGCAGACATGCTTGCCGGGTCAGCTATAACCAGTATAGTTGTTTTACTAGTTACTGTTTTGGTTGTTGACGCATTGGCAGCTACTGCTATGGCCTCCATTTCGCTACGAGGTTTAGGACTTTTACCTGTGAAGCAGAATATTGCTGGCTTTATGGCTCCAGTACTGTCATTCAAAAATTGCATTGGCATTTCTATTCTGGTCCCCAACTGTATGACTTAAGAACCTTTCCATCTCTTTTAACCTCGAACGATCCACTACCATCTGCATTTATAGTGGTTGAGGAGAATGTTCTCCAAGTATCCGCTTTACCCGTAGCCGATTGACTACCGAGTCTACTAGACCCTTTACACCTATTTGCATCATATCCAAAAGCTCTTGCTCTACATTTAGCCATAACAATTCTCCTTACCTATATCCAGTAATCTCAACCCTTTGGTGACCACTCTCAGGGCATCGCTCTCTAGTGACGGTCCGCCCCATCTCTTCTTGGTCTAGCTTCAGTTTATGAAACGCATAATTTTGCCTGAGTTGCCCAACCCATTTTGCCCCATACCTAGTGGAGTCATATTCTGAGATAATGGCTTGATATGTTTCTTCTTCGGTTTTTGCGAAACCCAAATCATTAGACATGTCTCCGACATGTCTCTTTCGGATTATGATATGGGCCTTCTCTGCCCTCTCGTCATCTTTCCAGCCAACGAGAGACTGAGGGGTAGCATGTACCTCTATTTGGTCGAGGCTCCACTTACCAGTTTCCATTAAAGCAGCGACTAATGCTGTTTTGTCGGTAAAAACGGTCTTTACTATGCAATATCTTGACACGTTATTCTCCTTGGTTTTTGAGGTACCGGGCTCTTGCAAAAGCATTTAGGGGTGGAATTACCACCCCATTACATTCACAATTATTCTGTAATTCTCCACAGTCTGAGCAAAATGAGTCATCGCAACGACAGGGATAAAAATCACAATCACCACACCATTCGTCGTCGTCATTATCATTCCATTTCTTTATCCCCGCACGAGGGTACCATTTACAGACAGTGGAATCATTTTGAAGGACATCACCGCATCTGCACCTACGTGGAGATACCACTTTGGGATCGTCAGGACAGACACAGTCGAATCCGTGGCAATCTTCACATAGTTCGTCGCAGATACACACATCTTCGAGACAAACATCGCACCAAGGATCATTTTCATCACTGTCGTCTAGACAATCGGTACACCATACCTCTCCCTTTTCACGATCCATAATACCACAAAGATTGCACCCGGCGTTATCTTTGTCGAGCCCGCATAAACATTGACAATGAACATCGTCTACGAAACCACAATCACAGTCAAGGAAATCATCTAGACAGCTTTTACAGATGAATCTGCCGTCAGTTGTTTTCCTTGCAATACTACAAACGGAACATCCCCTACCCTCACAGCAGTCACTTACGCTATCACTACATTCGATACAACAATCATTGTCTTCGTCACAGAGACAGTCACAATCATGGTCACTATTGTGACCCGAGCAATCAATGAATCTTTGGTGACATTTATCGCATGTGTCGTCTGCTATACATTCTTCGCATAGTTTTTTGTTACCATCAGCCAAACTTCCGTTACAATCGACACAAGTTCCTCGATAGACTTCGTCAGCATCAGCTTTGCACTGATCATCTTGACTACATTCGGGACACTCACATCGACCAGCCATAAACTCGTTAATACTGGTCAATAAATCATGGATCGCTATCGCGTCGGGAGTGTTGACCCCTTCTGATGTGCGAATCCAACCGTGGTCCCATATTCTTTGGAATTCCTGAAATAAAGACGTCGCTACTTGAATATTACTTTTTACCATTTTTTCTCTCCTTAAAGTTCCGAGGGTTTTTGAAATTTACGTGGTTTAGGATTTTTGTTTTCCCATTGTAGTAAGCCTGTTTTTATTTCTGCCTCCATTTGTTCTTTTAGTTTTTGAACTATTTTTAATCTTTGTTTATGCTTTTTATCATCCCATTTAACAAACTCTGATGTGAGCTTTTTCTTTCCGTTACAGTACCCACACCGTACAGAGCGGTGCCCCAACCTTGTTTTTCCTTGTCCGTAACACTCGGGACAATTCCTAATTTTCATAATATGATCCTTCGTTTGAGTTCCCCAAGGAACCCACCTGCATTTTCACCCTCTGCCGCCGCCTTTTGTCTAATCGAGTTTAGCGCATTTGTTACTCCATCCTGCACTGTGGTTGATTCGAAATCTTCAGGAGATGCTGTAGAGTCCAGAAACATTTCGCTAAACTCTGTGAGCATTTTTTCTATGTCTTGGTCTTCAAAGATATTCATCTTCCGGAAACGATCGACGTACTTGCGATAGCTGGTAATTGACCTAGCTGTTAGTTTCTTGCTCTTCTCCTCATCCTTGTAAGGTTGGCCACTGACACGGGCGGTCATCATGTCACAGAATTCGATCGTTTCTTGTCGCATGGCGGCTACATATTCGCCTACGAATTTCTCCACCTCTTTCTGCATTTGTTGTCGAAGTTCTTTTTCTCGTTCTATCTGGATTTTTTGTTTCGCCGAAACTTCCTCGACTGTGGTTTCTTGGATTGATCCAATCCCAGCTATTTGGAACAAATACCAATCGAACTTATATCGCTTTCTGAGGTGCTTTGTGCTTGCCGGGTAGTTTCCCTTGAGACATTTTTCCCAAAAATCAGGATGATCCTCCTTTATTTTACCAACGGTGTCGTCGAATCTGACCATGAAGCTGTCTACCCTATTGAAAAATTCCTCTTTGAGGTCTTTCAACTGTTGCTCTACGGTAGTTAGAATGTTGTTCGGTACAAAATGGGCGCTAGCCACGCAAAACGGGATTGACCATTGTTCCAGAATCTTCCTTGCTTTTTGACTTATCTGGTCAAAGGCTTGAAGCTCTTCCTTTGGCACCATTAATTTTCTGCCGAGGTTGACTATGTCGCTTGGAAGATTCTCTTGGTTTTCATATCCCATCTTGACGAGGTCTGCTCGTGTTAGCATTTTGCGTCCGCTCCACACCCCTATCTTAAGATTGACGAGTGTTCCAAGTTCAAACAGATTGATTGTGTTTTTGTCTGTCGTTGTCATTTTTTTATCCTAGTTTGAGTTAGGGTCTCCATTACTCAATACAATTTTTCTACCTTCTGCTTTTGGTTGAGGATTCTCCTTATGGGGATTTGCGGGCTTCGCGTGTTTTTTGCACCACATTCTTATTGAACCAATACGATCCGATTCAGTTACTGATAGTGGTATAATTTCTCCTATTGCTTGTATCAGGTGTTTTTGCTTAAGCTTTTTATCATTTCCAAATGCTATCTTTAAGGACACCTTAACTATTTGTTCTATATCGGCTCCCGTACACCCAGGAGTGGCAATTGCCAGTTTTGTAATATCTAAATCTTTTGATATTTTATTTCTTTTGGAAAGATGGATATTGAATATTTCTTGACGCTCTCCTTCGCTCGGCAGGTCTAATCCAAAAATTTCATCGAACCGCCCTTTGCGACAAAATTCTGGAGGCAGTGACTGGACCTGATTAGCTGTCGCTATTACATAGACAGGGGATGTTTTATCATTTAGCCATTTCAGAAATATTCCAAAGACCCTACGAGAAGAACCTCCATCTGAATCTCCGGTTCCTCCGAAGCCTTTTTCTATCTCGTCCAAAACAAGTACACAAGGAGCGATAGTCTCAAGCATCCTGATAGCATCTCTCATATTAGACTCTGATTCCCCAACATACTTATTCATAATACTACCAACGTCGAGCGAAATAAGTGGTAAGCCAAGTTCAGAAGCAACGGCCAGAGAGAGTAATGTTTTTCCACAGCCAGGAATACCGACGAGCATCAATCCTTTAGGAAACTCAATACCAAAATCCCTTGCCTCTTGGGTGAAGCAGGGTTGATCTAATCGAATGTGTTGTTTCAACGCTTCATAACCACCAACACTATCTAAACCACCTTCTGGGGGTTCTATGTAGGTAAGCAACCCAGACGCACGAATTATGGCAGCTTTTTCCCTAATTATTGTTTGGACTGCATCGACATTCAGGTCTTTATGTTTTCTCAACGCCAACGCAACTCTGTCTGCCACCTGCTGAGTAATCATTCCTTGACACGCATCGATAATTTGTGGTAAGATTTCTGGATCGGGTTCAAATTTACCCCCGTCTTCTGTTTCCACACTACGACATACATAAGAGATTCGTTCTGCTATCTGCTTTTTGTCTGGTAGACTGAATTCAATAGTTGTTATGTCATGAAGTAACTGTTTGGGTACATGGAAATCCGGTCCGACGAAAACGATGGTTTGTTCTACGGACGATATTATTTTGCGCAGATCATCTAAATATCCTATGGCCATGTCGTGTTTTGAGTACTTGCCTTGTTGTAGATAGAGTCCAAAATCTCTTAAAACACAAACGGTTTTCTCTGGGAACCCAAGAATTGCTGGTAAATGATCCTCGACGGGCACCTTCGACTTAGGAGCCCCGCTTACCGCTATTCCTCCTTCGTCAATCCATCCCTGGGAGATGGACCACACAAAGACTTTCCTGTCAATTTCTGCCGCCGCCTCTGCAATTTCAGCAATAGCCCTGTCTTTTTCAAAGGTATCTACATTCAACAAAGCATGACCCGAAAGTATGTAATCGATAAGGTCTTCTTTGAAATTTCCCATAGAAAAATCTCCATATGTTTGTTTAGTTAATTAAAGGAATCTTGTACTCAAGATTCCAGGAGTGAACGGACTTGGAAAAGCTCATTTCGAGTAGAGAAGACATCAAACCCCAAATCTTTCACCAGTAACGATAGGTGCTCCAATAACACCTCTATATCATCCTCGTGTTTGGCAGATTTCTTTCTGCTTATCAGACTATCAGGCCCGATATCCTCTCGATTAAGGATTTCCCTCAATTTGGCTTTTATTTGCTTCTGATCCATCACCTTATTATACGTCCAACTCCTTTTTTTGTTTCATAAATCCTAGCTTTTCTTTTTCATGAGTTCTCGGACCTGGACTGCGGAACAACCGAACCTTCATCATTCCTGAAAAGCCCTATCTTCCCCAACACGACTTTTTCTGTCTGGCTACCCCCATCACACCCACTAATCTCAACCCAATGAGTATGACAAAGGTTTTTCCCGATATACTTGTAATCGGACATATTCCGACATCGGGGGAAGTCACATATCATACTAGCTCTACGTTATGTATCGTTAAATTACCCAAAGTTCCATCCCACTCATCAGGATATGGTCTTGCTCTCATAAGGCGACTTCTGGGCATAGTTGTTGATATCATTTCTGTAGTACGGCCCTTTTTCTCCCAATACAAAATACTATATTCGTCTTTACAATACGCCCCTCCCATGACTATGCATACTTGTTCGTCATAACCAGTACAATTTTTGTTGTCAAACCTAACAATCGCCAAATCACCAATTCTCGCCCTCATCACTTTACCCCTTTGTTTGTTACGAGTCGTCTACTTGGTCTGTAAACAACTCTGGGTCCAGGTCAGTTTCTTCAATAGTTTTTTTATCATATAGTACATCGCCGCATGTATCTAGGATGTGTCCCAGTTTACGAAGGATACGAGAACCTTTTCGGTGATCACCAGTGCTACACAATTGATTAGACATAGCCCCTATGATTCCCCTCTGAACTACAATGGTTGTCTCTCCTGTTGCCGTATTGACTTCGACAACTTCGAACGGCGGGTCATTCCGGGTTTCACGTTCCATCTGATCTGACATTTTCATACTCCTGTCTTAAAAAGAGATTAGTGCCTGTAATTTCATTTTGTTTCGTTTGAGTTTGTGACAACAAACTCTATTTCATCGGCCCGGTAACGACCTTTGAGACCATCATCCCACTCCACAGAGATGATTGCTCCTTCTTCGTCAAAATTGATTTCCCCAATCTCTCCCAAACCAAACTGGCCGTGCTCTACCTTAATGATTGCAGTCATCTGATTACCTCCGCATAATATTTTTTTGCAATAGCTCTCCACGCGACTAGGATAATTACGGTGTCTGCGGCTCCAGGAACATTAAAATGCGACTTTAATTCCTTAACCCATTTTGGACATCCTGGCCCTTTCCAAACTCCATTCCTTTCTAAGTACATCAAGTCTTGGTATATTTCATCTGCTTGACACAATATTAAATCATTGGCAAGAATTTCTTCTGCTATTGACAGTACGTGTGACATAATTCAACTCTCCCTTTAAGAGCCAGAACTTTTTTGTGGTGTATAACATATATGCTTTGGTACATAAATTGGTAGAAAAGGAGGTTTACGATGAGTAAACGTATTACAAGACTGTTACTGGTTGCTGGTTTTCTGTTCTGTGTTACAGGATGTTCTATAGTTACGAACGGTGAAGCTAGTTGGGAAGTATTCATGGGTGCAAGACACAAACAGATTGGTGAAAAGCCCGCTTCTGTTGGTATACAGTCCAAGGTCATAGAAGATGTGATTTCTGCTATGGTCGGGACCAAAGATGCCCCGGAAGATACCCCAGAAAATACTCCTGAGTAATTAATAGCTACTGTGATGAGAAACATTAGTATACTACTACTATCCGTCTACCTACTCATATTTTCTCTAAGCTGTTCCGTTACAACGAGGGGTGGTAGTTGGGAAATTTTCACTGGAGTTAGGATAACTCAACACAGCATACAACAGCCTTCTATCGGAATAGAGTCTCAAGTTTTAGACGGGCTTATTGAGGCTCTTACTGATGGAAAAATAACACCTGCCGAAAAAGAAATCATAATTAAAATCATCTGGTGGACTGCTAAGTGGTACTTTAACATTCCCGGTGTGATGGATTTGTTTTAGTTCTGTGTTTGCGAACATACCTTAATAGTTTATTCCCCCCTCTTGTCTTCCAAAAGTGTACGGAGCACCGCACACTCGCGCCGCGTAGCTTCAAGGTCAAATACAACATAGTTTGTGACCAACCTTACGGAATTCATGGAATCCATAACAGTCGAAAGGACTTTACCGACAGTCTGGAGATTCTCTTTGTGTTGTTCATCTTGTTGTTCCTCGACCATAAGACTTATTCCTTCTTTTAGTTTTGATAGACTGCTTATTAGTCCACTGAGGAGGTTTACGAGTTCGTCTCCTGATTTTTCTTTAGACATTTTGAATCTTCCTATTTTTGGTGTCAATCATTATACCCACCTTTAGTGCAGGTTATCATGTATTTAGATTTTATACGGATCGCTTCTGGTGGAGTATAACCCACTCCATGTTTGGAACACAGTAAGCAATTCATCCCCTGGTCAATCTGTTTTATTCTCTAGTCAATCATTTTCTCTCTGGTTTCGTAGTAGTCGCATTGTGAGAAATGTTTGTATGGAGATTCACCCAATGGGCACCAATGTATTATTCCGTTTTCGTCGACAAACATATTGTCGTTCATAGCGTTGTCACACATAGCTACGTCTTGATATTTGCTTGGCACGTTGTTATCATACGCCCTACCAACTAATACAATGTTCAGACCCAAGTCCCCAGCGAATTGCACAAAAATACGATGCTTATGTTTGAATGATTGTTTTAGTTTTTCAAAAGCTTCTTGTCCGTATCCATCTTTGGAATGAAATTGTGATTGAGATATTCTAATGGTAATATTTTGAGTATCTAAGCTCAAAATAACACGAACAAATTCATCAAGGGTTGCTTTTTGTTTTACGAATACACCATTTGTCATTATGCCTCCCTGATAATGGCCTTGAAAGGTGTTTCTCATTAGATCGCCGTAATTCGGAATTAAAGATACTTCTCCACCCATTACGGATATATTTGAATCCACTCCTTTAGGTAACCATTCATTTAATTGTTGGGACATCTTTTCCGTCATGTGGGTCTTATTTGATGGGCCAGACCTGAACATGCAATGATCACACGTCTCGTTGCAAAAGTTCGTTAATCTGATCGTTGTTTCGTGTTTGGACATGTAGTTGACTCCGCTAACATTGATTATGTTTGTGGTCCAAACACATTAAATCTCGTTCTCATTTGGGTGATCTATGCAAAAGCAAAGTTCCCATTCTCCTACATGGCTGGTGGTTGTGTTGCTTTGGTTGTCCCATATACCACAATTATCAATAGAGAGGAACATCGGTGACTCCTCTCCCTTGGATTTCATAAGCGACAACAGAGCTTCGGCAACTTCTTCTTTCGAAAAACAAAATGTCGTCGACGCCCTACACTCACATTTTCGCAACCCGTGCATTTTACTCGTTGGTGAGCATCTACACTCTTTTGGTCTGTGTGTTTTCTTCATTTTTAACTCTCCAGTTCTTTCCAGTATTTTTTATCGAGATGATCCCTCATTCCGTTTTCTGAAGGATTGTCTCCATAAAACCCCCAACACGAATTCAGGTTTGGACCCTTACCGTCGCAATGTTCATAGGGTGGACCCCGTAGGACAAATCTATATACGTCACCTCTAAGATATTGATCATATGTCTCAACTTCACCGATTAGGCACTGACGGGTTTTCCTTCTTATTTCTGTTTTAAGGGTGTTCGTTCCGCCGAACGTTGATTCTGCCATTGCTTTAGTACAAAATATAAAACCGATTTGACCACTGTCCCACCGACAACCGAATGGGGTTGTTTGGATAGCAAGACCAGAGTGGTTCATCAGGTAAAGGGGTAGGATTACCGCAACGTCATTAGACGCTTCGATTACATTTTCCATTTCGTCCCATGAATTATAATCATCATGTTTCAATTCGTGTTCGTCACCAAGATTGAGATTTTTGTGAAAACAAACCATTTGCCCAATATTATCCCAACTTCTTGGGGATTCGACGTCTTCGTCTGGGTGGATTTCTAACGTGCAGCCGTCTTTGAGTTTTATTGTTTTAATCATCATTTTTAGCTCGCCCCTTCCTTCTTTTGCTCTAGGAACTTTTCCAATCGATTTTGAAACTGTTCAACATACATTTTAAGTTCGCCTAGATCACACTCAAATGACACGGTAATAGATGAACACATGTCCAAATAGACTTCTTCAACGGAGGCTATGTCCGGAGGTATATTGAGATCGAATAATCCTTCAGATAACACATTTGTGTTTCTGTATCCTTTTACTTGTCCTGCATATGCGTGCCCACCGTCGTACCTTTCTGTTACCTCCTCATCAAATTGTCTGTCGGACGTCCAATCTGGTAAACCAAATATCACCTGAACGCATTCAATACTACTTTGGGCCACGATTCCATTCCTTCCATTTTTCGATAAGTGCCATCGCCTCTTTGTCAGAAAGCCATTGTTTAGACACTCCGTTTTCTGCGGCGAAGTAGAACTGTTTGCCTGTTGTGGATTGTTCGTTTACGGAGACATGGATTATATGGTTGGTTCTCATACACGGATAATATGGATACCCAAGCCCTTCATCTCTGGTCATAGTAGCGATAATCCACTTCATATTCTACTTCGCTCCCATTTCATTTGTAAGCAAATTCAAATCGATTTCTTTATCAAGCTCGCAACCTCTCAGCCACTTGGCGAATTGTGCAACTCTTAATCCCGCTGAAACGTTTGCGCAGTAAATGGTTGTCTTAGCCGTACACGACCCATTGTAAGTTTCTGCTTGTGGGAAAAATGTTGTGCCGTAGTGCTCTCGTGAAGTGTCATCATAGACGATGAATATTCTCATATATTCAGCGCTCATCCTGGCATCTATAAATAAGTCTGCTCGTTCTTTTACGGTTTCGAAAATTGATTTTCTGGTGGAAATTTTATCTACACAACAAAATAGTACACCCCCAGTGAAGTCCATTGATCGGAACTTACGGTTGACGGTAGTTATTTCAATTGCGGGGTTGATAGCAGCACAAATATCCTTGACTGCATCTACTTTGAATTTTCCGAGATCGGCTTCGTGATATCCTTGACAAGCAAGATTCTCTACAGAAACTAAATCGAAGTCGATAAGCCGTAGTCGTGGCACTCCAATAGCTGCCAGTTGAAGTGCCACTTGTCTTCCTCCTGCACCGACACCAACTATTGTGGCTCTAATAGCGGATAGTTTATCTGGTGGTATTAATTCTTTTTGTCTGATGTCTCTATTTTTTAGCAGATTTTCCATGGTTTTCTACTCCTTTTGTGTATAATAAGGTTGGAGGAAAGGTTATGAAATATTCGAAAGCCCAACAAAGTCGCGTAGATAAGGGGTTGTGCGCTAAATGTGGGGAGCCCACTGATCATACTGTTTATTGTTCCAAATGTACTAGAGTGTGTACTGAATACAATAGACAGAGAAGGGCCAAGCGACGAGAGTTGGGAATATGTTATACGTGCGGAAACAGTACGGAAAATAATCGTGCGTATTGTCCAGAGTGTCTAAAAAAGGCTCGTAAATATAGAACTGCTTACAAATTGAAGGCTCCATACGGTGTTTGTGTTATTTGTCGTGTGGAATCATGCCTGCCATCATTAGTAGACGCAACATTATATCGGCGAATTTGTCAGAACTGTTATCTTAAAAACGCGTCCTGTTCACAATTAGGGTCGGTTGAATACTGGAAGCAATTGCTTTGTAAACTAGAAGCCCAACAATTTCGTTGTGTATATTCTGGAGATGAACTTATATTGGGAGTTAACGATTCCATGGATCATATTTATCCAAAATCTAGGTATCCTGACAAAGCCCTAGACCCATCTAATATCCAATGGGTTACTCGCACAGTCAATATGGCTAAGGGGTGTTTAGATCATGATGAGTTTTTAACCCTAATTCGCCGTATCAACAACCGTTTTCCAAAAGACTAATCCTCTTCTGTGTTCATGATTAGTTTTCGTTGACGAATATCCCTATCTTCAATAACTGAAGTCATACTTAATCTCCATAAAACCCTAACGTTGCTGAATTAGTTCTAGCCCAGCTTTTTTCTTCTGTTGTCGCCTTTACTCCATCTATGATGTCTCTAATTTGCAATTCTAATTCTGTCATATCTCGCGGATCGATCCTAACCATTTCGTTTTGTATTTTTTCGATTTTTTGTTCTGCATTCATTGTGCTGCCCTCATTATATCCAATCGTTCATCGGCATTGTCAGCCGCCCAGGTTTCCATAATTCTGGTGATTCTTGCTGTTGGTTTATTAACTGGCATACCATCTTTGAACCACGTTTTGGTAATCGGGTTATAACTGTACCAAAAATTATCTTCAGGGTTCCAGCATTCAGCATCTCCGTCTGCAAGCCAATAACAATCATAGTCATTGTCGTCGTAAAGGTAGTCGTTATTGTCGTTGTCAGAATGACAACTGATAATGTCCAGAGAATCGGAGGGTACCGATTCTCGGTTTTCCATATAGTAATCAAGCCAATTATCGTCATCGTCTAGAAATTGAGTTCCTCTATTAACAAGGGGTTTGTTAAAGGCTGAACAGAACTCAATTTCGGTGACTTTGTCTTTGTATTCCTTTTCCCATTCTTCTTTATTCGAACCCTGAAAGGGCTCTGACCAATCAATCTCTATCGGTAGTTCTTTGATTATACCAGGGCCAATGTTTACCTTTAGTCTACAATAGGTTGCACCTCCATTGGCTATGATGAACATGACTGCCCAATGTGGATGGGAGAAGGCGTTTCTGAAGTTGTTCTCGTCTGTTGGGGAGGGTTGTGGGCAATTTGCCGGATGGGAATGTGCGAGAATATTTAGACATTGCCACGAAGCAAGTCCAGCGTCTACCATGCGTTCCCCAAAATCAGCCAAATCTTCGGGGTCCATGTCGAATGATACACTTGTGCATTTTTGTTTGATCAATGCGAAGTCGGTTACTAATAGCGGGTCTTCTGTGCCAGTTATGCAATAACCGGCAACTTCTGTCGACCCCCTATTCCGCATCCACAAAAGCTTAGCGTAAGCATACGCGGAGAAACGCAATGCGTTTCCGAAGGTCATCTTTGGTTCCATAAAATTGTTAGACATTTTTGTTTCCTAATTGTGAACGTACAACAAAAATTCAAGAAATGCATTAAGCATTCCAGCCATCATAAACAAAAAACTTACGAATCCTACCATTTCATACTCCTGTTCCCGCTAGTATACAATAATGTTTGTCGTCGCATTTCTCGCACGATGAAACACCACAGTAAAGACACCTGTTAATACAATTACTGCAAGTCGTTTTACTGCAATCACCGCAAGTGTCTTCACAATTTGGACAGAGGTAATCTTCGCACACGCTACACTTCGGAGCACCATCTACACAGTCGTCGCATATAGTTGAACTGCAATCGGCACAATTATTAGAACATTCGATGCAATGTTCTCTGTCTTCGTCACATATTTCACACGTTCTTATGCACGAACCGCAATGAATGTTCGTGCATAGGTTGCATGTATTAGCACAAGAGATACATAAGCCCTCATTACACTCATCACAAGATGTACTACATTCGTCACATCGCCAATTACCACAATCTTCGCAATAGACCATTTCTGCGCAATGGTCACATAGGCCGGTGTAACATTCTTCACAATAGATTGATTGTTCTTCGGATATAGATTCGTTACATGAATCACAACTGAGTTGATTTTCTTTGTACCAATACCGAAGTTTCTCATGGGGGAATTCGTCGTTATATGTTCGCATGATTGCTTCAACAGTTGAGAAGTAGTACTCAAGCGACCCATGGTTTAGTGCATTTGTCAGAGTTTCTTCCCCTTCTTGACCTTCGCAAAGTTTTTCGTTTAATACGTGTGGGTGGGTAAGACCTTTGTTGCTTGATTGAACATTGTCGATAGATTCAATTGTTAATCCATCTTGTGGACATTGAATGTCTAGCTGCAACCAAAAGCCCCCTAATTCAACCTCCTCATTCCCGTCTTCCAAACACACATCGTTGATTTTGACATTTAGCCATCCATTCCTAAATATGACCTCAGACCATTGAGTGTTGATAGCTGTGATTTCTTCGATTGCTTCTTTCATAGTAAGCGGAACCATTGATTGGTCTGTTGCCCATATTTTCACATTTGCAGCTACCCTTGCCAACATAGTCTCTACATCTCTTCCCAACTCAGGTAACATGGAGTCGACTATGTTTTGGTAAACGCCTGGGGTTACTATACCAATATATTCTTCGGTCCACTCTCCACTCTCATTGTCGATAACATGGGTCGACTCCTGGGTTCTGGGTATCCCACTCAAACGGTAGATTTTTTCCCACTTAGCCATTTCCTGAATTTTTTGCTCCATACCTTGGAGATAATGACTTATTCTGTCGCTAGGTGGGGTGGCCGCTTGTTCTACCATCCAATTTTTGTATGCTAGGGCAGCACGACGTACAAGTTTATCATTCATTAGGATTCATCCACGAACAAGTGTTTAATTTGATCCCATGGATACCATTCATCTCCAATGTAAATACCGAGACCCTGTTCATGCATGAATCCCAGTATGTTTTGTGCGGTTTCGTCGCCGTCATCCATTACCCTGCTCAGGGCTTCCATATCGCTATCTGGCATAGAGTCCCACACATTGGAATATGTTTGTCCGTGATCATCATAGATGCGATACCCAAATGTTTCATTACCATATGGATGGTTGATGAAGATGGTGGGTTGTAGTGTGATTCTATTCATTTAATCTACCCAATCTCGACTTAGGTCCATAACCAACCGCTTAGTAAAAGAAAGGGGGCCGGGGAGATTCCCCGACCCCCATTTTCTTTTACTTATTCACCTTCGATTTTTTTCGGCGTCAATGAGACCCGATCCTCATTTTGCAGAACATAGTCCTCATACGCTTCAATTGAGGTTCCATTCGCTCGAATCCGAATAAGAAACTCATCAGGATCCCCGTTAAACGACACCTCAAGAAACTTCTCCAGAGTTGTGTTAGGGACCACGGGAATCCGAACAGGGATTCCACCATCAGCATTACTTACCAAGGTTACTTCAATCATACCTTCCATCGTTCTTCTCCTTAAACAAGGGTTTCAGTGATTTACGTAAAATCACATTTGGTTACACTTCTACAAATGAGCTATTTGCTCCCATTTACGTTCCGTGATCTTTCTTGTTATTGAGTGCCAATCCATATTCATACCTATCGCCGCCGATTCAATAGCTTCGTCCAATGTATCTCCAGTCCCGAAAGAACACAAACCATTAGGAATGGATACTTTTACCTTATATCCAAACATAGGACTATATTGTTTTGTTACCACCATACCTACGAAAGCCACCTTTTCCGCCCATGTAATCATATTAGTTTTCCTTTTTATGGACCAAACCACTTATTGATTTTACGAACGAACCAACAAGGCCGGAATAAATAGTTATAAACACTGTCTCTCAGACGATCCCAAGTAACTTCCCACATCAATATCGGTTTATTACATTGGTATGTTAGACAGATCAAATGGCTTACTGGGTTTGGATAATTCATTACACCATAGCTCTCGCACTTTTTATTTGTTACAACATGTTTGAGTTTCTCATCGAAGATTACTGTACGTACTTTGATTCCACTATACATGAAGGTTTCACAGTCAAGACTGTGCAACTCTTTTGCTGTCCAGTCCTCCCACTTACGGAATCGCCTAAAAAATTCATCGAAGTCATCGCTCGGAATTTTGAGCAATTGTTGTTTTCCATGCTGGTCAGTCCAGGAAAAATGATGATGGTCGTCCGCACCTTCCCAAACATAGAGAGACTCAGGATTACACAAACAACGAATGTATGACATTATTTATTCCTCTCCTATCCCATACTCTTCCATCACAGCCGCTGCACCATCCCGAATATCCATCAACAACTCCACAGCCAACCTTTCGGCGTCTCGCTGAGCGGCCTCCCGCGACCTTCTTAACCCACCTTTTCTTCTAAATGATCCAAAATACACTATTCCCGTCCACTCATCTGCCGCCCACACAGACTTTACACATGTGAGATAAACATCTTTCCACAGAGCACAAGATGTACTGTGATTTGGATGTTGTTTGTTCGCCCATCTTTTAGTCAATGCTATTCTTTTATGTCGAATATTCATAGCATCTTCTCCCACGTCCATGGGCCAAACATTAAACATACTTCACTTGAGTTCCATTCCCATCCGAAGTACCAATCCCCCTTTCCGGTAGGGAATGAAAAAAGAAAGGTACAATATTCCCAATAAGTATTTTTCCTTTTAAGACTAATTGGAAACATTAGGACAACAGAGAGCCAAAAAAATCCTAAAAACTTAATATCAACACTCATTCTCGTTTCCTCCCTTTCTTTGTCTTGCTACGAGACTCCGTCTTAGTCTCCCCCAACAGTTCGGTCGTCCTCGCTAAATGCAATTTAATCCACTTTCTCTTAGTCTTATCGGAAGCATACCCATACCCTTCGCCTTCTTGTAGCAAAAGGTTCAACTCATTAACAGTTTTTGCGTTTTTGATACGATCCGCCAGACTGGTCAGATTAAATTCAACAGCTATCGTCATGACAGTTCCTCCAAAAGACCTAGCACCTCTATTTTCCCCATTAATTGACCGCATTCGGCATCAATGATGGTTCCGCTAGATTGAATCTCCCCAAGATTACTGATGTGTAGGTGAAGGTGAGAGATGTCAGGATTGCCAAGTTTACATGCCACATCTTGTAGATGTTGAATAAGAGCCCTACACGAACTAGCTAGACTTTCTCTATGGTGTGTGATTCTTTTGTCTAGACGAGTTTTTAATTCCTCAAGTTCATTTAGTTGAGTCAAATTCATTAGTTTTTTCTCCTAAACCAAAAAGAACAATTAATAGAATCTATTGTAATAGCTATTCCTAAAACAATACTGGCCATAATGCTAAATCTGTCGTCTGACATCATCTGTAGTTTGTCTCCATATTCCAGTCCAACAATATCCATACTACACTTAGCCACCACGAGTAACGGTATTACAATAGCTGTCCACGCCGTCATTTGCATTCTCCTTTTCCCGAGAAGTTGTACTCAACTTATCTAGTGCCCACTGCACGCATGCTTATTGATCATCATGAATGCACCAACTAAAATCAGTATGAAACCCGCAATCCAATGGGTCATATCGTGTGGAAGCCACTTTTCAACAATTCCCCCAATAGAGACACCAACTCCGGTCGCGACCGCTAAGCCGATTGCAGTACCAATGATCACTGTTGCCTTACCATATTCGGTAACAAGACAGGCTGATCGCAACAGGCACCCTATTTCTGCCATAAAGACCACAAATGCAATAAAAAGTGTTGTCTGCATGGTTAGTTCTCCTTTAGAACATTTTTATGCGGGCGAATTTGTTTCATTATATATTCTTCGACTCTTCTGTGGTTACCATCAAATATGGCGAACATTGCTAACTGGTGTTTCATCTCCTTAACTAAATTCGCAAAAGCTGCTCGCCCTGACAGGTTAGGAACTGTACTGACTTTACCCAGAACTGACAAGAATTGTTTTTTAATCTCAAGAAGCAAAGTCATATATTCAAGTTCGAGGGAGGCGGCCAATCTGTCAAGTTCATTGTGATAATCTACATCAACAACTCTCCACATAACCTCTGGAACCAGACCCGTAACCATCGTATCCCAAACACCGAGTGGAGTTAGGTCCGCTAACAAATTGCTCCGTCTAAGATAATCTTTAGATTTGATTTTTACCCGTAGACCGTTTGTGAATCTAACTATGAATCCCTCAAGTTCACTACCTGGAATCGTCTTGATTTGTCCACGGCAGTACCCAAGATAAGTTTGATCATATGATTCCGCCAGTGTGAACCCGAACTGCCTACCCCATAACTCAACTCGTTCCCAACAATATTCTACCCCAGTGTGGCGATTATATGCCCCCAATAAAATTAAATCCTCCCGATTGCCGTAATCCACGACTATCCGGGTAGCAGGACAGATAAGTTCAAATAACAATGTTACTTCGTCTGGCAAACCTGTAAGGTCATATTTTTTCAAGAATTCTGTTGCCCAAACGGCGCCAATGCTCTTAAATGACCCCCTGGTGGCGATTTTGTGTTGATTATCGTGACGATATAGAATCCCAAGCCATCCATCTTCTTTACGGAAGAGTCTGAATCCATCTTTCCATGGAAGGTTATGTTCCTGAGTTTCCTTTGTTTGGTTCGTATTGAAAAACTTTGGAAATGCCCTTGCGACGACCTCCCCTGTTTTTCTATTAAGAATGATTCCCCTACTGTTTAGGATGATGTCATCCCATTTTTGGGTTTTGTTGACGTATGAGTAAACCCTCAGATCGCCCAAGTCGTCGCATCTGAGTAGTTTCTGTTTAACCAATTGATCTCGTTGTTCGACTTCTTCTTTTGTGACCCTCACTCTTCTAGTCCTTCATGGTAATAAATAATGAGATAGTCCCCCTCATCAGATTCCTCGCAATTTTCTACTGCCCCAAATGCATTTTCGTATATAGCTGCAAGTTCATCTGCGCCGCAATCCCTGATTAATTCGTGCAATTCATCTGCCGCTTGTTGGTGACTAATCTTTTTCATCTTAGGTTCCTTTGAAGTACTGGTCTGGTTAGTTTATTCTGAGCCTTGAAACACTCTAGACACGCTGTTTGTCCAAACCATTCTCCCTCCCAGTCATTGGGGAGTATGATATCTTCATACACAGGAATTCCATGCGTGTTATACGTGGATTCTCCACAAACAAAACAGTCAGCGTGGGATTCATTCATATTGATGATAAGGGTTTTGGGCATGGAATTCTCCTAAATACCCCTGACCGGGCTCGAACCGGCAAATCTCCAGGATGAAAACCTGGTGTCTTAACCAATTAGACGACAGGGGCGTTAAGAAGCGTAGCTTCTTCACTAGTTAAGTGATGTTGGCTATTATCTGGCGAATGTTGCCAACTGTACATGGAAACTCAGATTGATCAATACCGTGTGTTCGCTTATGCCACCAGTACGTATCTCTTTTGAAGGTATCGTGCCATTCTGAATGTAAGCAGGCGTGACACTGAGCCGCCGCTGCGATCTCAAGTCCTGCGAGGAAATTTTCTTGATCGCGTTTTTCGAGATCGTCTGGACTCAATGACCAGAACGGGTCTTCATCTCCATCCTGAAACATAGAAAACTATTTAAGCCATTCGATTGGTGACAACATTCAATTCTCTCCGCAAAAAAGGGGTGGGGAAAGGGTAGGTAACCACCAAATCAACCCTATTCCCCCACCCCAGGTGGTACAGAAGAAAAGTCTCCCTATTTTGAATTATGTGATTTGAAAAGGAAACCACATAGGATACTTAATCCCCATGCTTGTAGGAACCCAATTTCCTGAAGACCGAATATGTCGGGACATAGAACATTCCACAGCCACAGTACTGGAAGAGCGAAGATCGCTGAGAACAAAACTACCGTAATTAAAAATCCAACTAATACTCCGATGAAAATCATAACACTCTGCATTGTAATCTCCTTTTTTGAATTTATCAATAGGTTGTTGTGACAACTCCCGTTACTCAATTAACTGATCCAGGGAAGGAAGACTACCCAGAATCGCCTTGGCGACTTCTACATCTTCAGCGAACTGAATTTCGACAATGGCATTGTCCATTGCTGTCGATAGCTTATTAACGGCGATTCTCTTGGAAGTCATGAGTTGGCCTTCATACGACTCCACCGCCTTCTCGAATTCATCCCATTTGGAATCGAGTTGTTTTTGCTCTTGGTCCAGCTTTGTTTGTTTCGAAGCCAAGGATTCAAGTGTCTTAGTAAGACTTCTGCATAGTTTTGCAACAAAATCACTTGCATACTCTTGAATATCTTGGATTCTGTAACCACGTTTCTTGGGAAACTGCTTATCAAGCTCCCTCTCCAGAACCTTAGCTCGACCCTGAAGCATCTTTACCAACAAATCTCTCTGTTTCTGATTCATTTCATTTTCCTTTCTTGAGAACTATTTGTTCAAATCTTTCTGGTAGAAAAAATCTACCATCACATGCATCAACGTGCTTCAATATTTCTTCTATTTCGGGTGTACGTCCTCCTTGTTCAATTACTACGTCAACGAGTACATCATAGGCTTCTTCCCTAATTCCATCGTCGTCGTTTAGCAAGGCTATCATTAGCTTAGCCATAGGTTCATGAAATTTCATTTTCTTAATTCCTTTTTACGAGTCGTTAGTGGCGAACATCGCCACGTTTTTAGTCTGGATTAAAAAATTCCACTATCTCAGAAATAGCCCACATAAAGAGTGCGACACCGACAAAGACACCAAGTGTACTAAGTACTTCCATTTCCAAAATCATTATAGTTATTAGCCCAATTGCAACCAACAACAAAATAATCGTGGCTATGGCCTTTCGAATACCCCAAACAATTCTCATACACATCTCCTACTAATTATAGGGCCAATCACACTCATGACAAAAACACTCCGATCCTTCTGGAGCATTAGAATGCACTTCTAATGTTTTTTGTTTACAATTAGGGCACACATCCATATTCAAGGGTTTGACAGAGTCAAACCCGAAGCGTTTCATTAATTCAGCATCACCATACACCAATTCCCTAATTGTCTTGGGTACTTCGTTAATGCGATTGGCGAAAGCCCGATCGCCTCCGAATTTGTTAACCCAAGAGTTCAATTTGCGGTATAGCTCTGGTCTCATTTTTTCTTTTCCCACAAACGTTTACTACCAAGGTAGTATGATAAACAACAGATTACCCAACACAGCAAGACAGGCATATGGTTTTCCATATGATGTGTTCCTTATGTGTTTTTGCAACAAATTCTATTAAGGATTCTTTTCCAGAGGGGTGGGACAACAACAAACCAGTCTTTGTGGATCAATCTTCCGTTTACGGAGTAAGCGTTTCCTCTTGGGTCTAATTCAACTTTGTAAACCTTGCCACCTTTGATCCCCAAAGACGATAAATTACACTTAGCTCGGACTTTCATTCTTCAACCTCCCTATATTCACAAAGCATTCCCGGAACTGGGGGCTGTGGGATTCGAACCCACGATCTCAAAATTATGAGTTTTTTGCTTTGGTCCAGCTAAGCTAAGCCCCCGTAATAGATAAATAGATTACGCTCTTAATTGTAGAGACACGATGTCTCTCCGTGAGATTGTTTCAGTCTTAATCTTGCCACTACCATTCTTATCTGTCCCGGCGCAATACTCAACTGTGATATTTCTCTCACTTGTTTCGAGAACCGTGCATGGCTGGTAAATAGCCTCTTTTGTCCCATTCATTGTCCGAACAATCACCAAATCACCCTTTTCTACTTTCTCTATCACAATATCTCCCTAAGTAAACTAGTCTCTAGTACAAACCCACCCCGCAGCTATTTAGTCAATTCCAAGACTGACCGCAATATCGTCTACACCAACGACCTGACCAGTTACGCCCGTTTCGCACATTTCCCCCAAACAAAACGCCGCCGCTTCAAATGAGGTAAATGGAGTGGTAATACTCCAGTGCAAAGCTCCGTGATTTTTATGTAAAATCACCCAGGACATTTGTTACTCCTTGTCAAGTATCCTTTCAAGACTCATCCAGATTTTTGACATAAACCCTTGGGTGTATGCTAGGTTTGACCTGGCCGATATAAATACCCACTGGTCGATTGTTGGGTCTAACCTTAGCATACCAACTTCGTAATTCCCAGACCAAACACAAGCTCCAACCAAATCTCCACCTTCACTATCGTGAGGCAAAACCAGACAATCACAGTGAGTACTAAGAATAATCATTGTCTTCTCCACCCGTTGGGGGAATTTATTCCCCCGACCGAAGTCCCACCCAATTCGGTATCGTGGTTACTACCACCCCGTCGCATACATATCGGCCTTTCCGGCCTCATTTACATATCTTTCATTCCTCAGTCTCCAATTAGTGATCCTTTTTATTATTACGTAACTGGCTTGTTCGTTCAGTCTTATGTTCATACAATACTGTTAATGTCGAGTTAATGTCAAAGGCTAGCCCTTCAAGTTCGTGCCAGTAATAACCAGACCCTTCAACTTGTTTCTGTGTCATAACAGATATATCCCCTAAGTATTGCTTGTAGGTTGCTACGTAACCTGGATCACGGAAATCACCATACTTAGGTGTCCAGTCATGCTTATGATACCACGACAATGGAAGTAATTTGCGATAACTATGATTGCGATCTTCATCGTGTCTATACCATACACGACGGACATGTATTGTTTCTGCAAAATCGGTTTTATCTATAATGACAAGTTTCATTCGAGATTGAGATTCTAGAACGAACAATCGTTTGTCTACGTGTGGAATGAACCACCCGTGATTATCAAGATCGTTGAATGTAAATCGATCTGTTTTCGTGTACTGTAATCTTTTGAGCATTTCATGGACCATTAGAATGTCGGGTAACATCTGTCGGAATCGGAACCACCCCAATCGATCCATCGTCCAACGGACTAATAGGTCAAAACACCCACGATCTTCATCAACACTACTCAGTGCTGACGAGAAAAAGGTCGCCAAAATATCCGTATCCCCCGACCATTTGCGCCGTAGAATGTCTGCCACATGTATACCAAATGATTCAGCAACTCCATGTTGTTCCATATGTTTATCGAGATGGTTTGTAAGTTGATCTAGTTCTTTAGTAGTCAATTGACTTCATCCTTTCGATATCCAAAAATCCCTCATCAAAACAAGGAGGACGAAACTCGGCGAACATCCTATTTATAATCTCATCAGGCACCTTTCTTTGTCGAGCTTTGTTCCTTTCAACACAAACCGCAAATGGAGTATCCATCCACACACACGAAATGTCCACATTCAACTCCTCAGCTATTGTAATCCAGATTTTTCGACTCTCTTTTGTCAGATGGGTTCCGTCGATAATAACACTATGGCCGATATCGAGTAATACTCTCGCCACTGTTTTGACATGAGACCACACCATATCTTCCGCTGGTTCATGATAATCCGCACCGGTCAAGGTCTTGCGAAACTCATCGGGACACAAAACTATTACGCCAGTTGAGCCACAATCTATACACTCTCGGATATTCTGTAGATATGTGGATTTGCCAGACCCAGGAGGGCCACACATGATTATCAGCATTTTACACCTTCTCCACATACAACACAATAGATGGCGTCATTATCACCACAATCTGTCCATGAATTCGGTAGTCCAAGGTCACTCGTTATTCCCGTTTGATGTTCCGCCTCAGTCTTATTCTCCGGTGTAAAATGCTTCGCGCATAAACCTGTTTCACCACATGCTGTACCTTGTTGGGTTATTAAAGCGAACATTTTACACTCCCGTCAATAACAGTTTGTGCTGCTTCGAAAAGGACCAATGAGGCCCCTTCTAATGACGATCTTAGGGCAGAATGAACTTGTCTAGTAGTTAGAACAGGTATGACTGCCTCATCTGGAGCTTGCGGATGTTGATATAGTTGTTCAACCACCTCATAGAGAGTAATGTACTTTCCCTCGCTCGCCGGTTTGGTAAACCATGAGATATGCTTTTCGCTTACAGGTTTTTCGTTGATGACGGTAATTATCATGGTATTTTCCTTTCCCCTACGGGTTGTTAATGATCAACTTGAGATGAGAAACTCTCAACTCTCTTTCTCTCCGTTCTCTCCTACTCATCCTACGTCTCGGTTGATTATTAATCCACGCCAGTTCCCTATGAGCCCGAACAACTTTGGGATCACGCAACGCATCATGAATCTCACCAGAGGAAACTAAACCACACGCACTACCGTCAATCCGACGTGAAATCCGACTTGCAGTAGTCCTAGCTGATCTCGGCCTAATTAAAGTACCTCTCTTTTTCTTCCACTGCCCATCCAACCCCTGTTCCATATGAACATCGCTCTGACCCCTACGGCGAATCGAGAACCCCATGGTGCCATTGCCACATCTCTTTTGTGTCTGGCTATCCCCCTTAAACCTCTTTCCCCCCTTAACCGGAACACAATGCTCAGACCTGGGTATCTTGTGATCCTTCGCCCACTCCCCATCTTTCCCGTGGAGAAAATTATATCCATAACCACCACCAACAACTCCAAGAACAACGACTTCTTTCTTTTCTCTGCGACTCATAGTGGCTCTCCTTTGCGAATATATTTGTCAACCACTCCAACAAATACCGAATCTTTCCGATTAAATTCATCCGTGACATATCTACTAACATTGTTGACACGAACCTCTTTTCCCGATTCAACAAGACGATAAATAGAGGTTCCAGCGATCTTGTCTTGTTCTTGTGAATACCACGCATTGTTAATACCTGATTCTGCGGTGTGGTGTTTGGGTTTCCCGTGTTGCGAAACCTGTGGTTTCGCGACACATTCGAGACATGGTTTCGTTGATCCAGGAATGATCATGGCGATTTGTTTGGTTCCTTTGCACCATCTGCAAAGTTTGGGTCCAGAGTTAACTTCTTCCTCTTCTTTTTCCCAATCATCTAATCCCAGAACTTTGCGGAAGTGTGCTCTCTGCCTGTCTTGTAGAAGTTGATCCACGTTTCCGCAAGCAGAGATCAATTGTTTTCCTCCTCGTTTGATGATTCTATATGAGTCTTCGTCTATCCATCCCGGCCAGTCGTTGACGTTATCTGGGTTTACGCACCATGTCAACCCGGCGTCTCTGCCGTTTGGTGGGTCCACTATGATATATGTGTTTCCGTGAATGAAAGAACCTGGCTCGTCTATTACGACAGTGTCTCCCGGTTTGGCTTTTTCTAGTTCAGAACCCATTAAGGTTTACTCCTTTAGCTCACATTGCCTATCACCATTTATGAAGCCTAACACTCCATCTTTCGTACCCACTACGTTTATGCAAAAGAAAAGTGGCTTTCCTGATATCTGCTTTTTGTTTGGTAGGCTAAACTCAATATTTGTTTCTCTAGCTAGTTTGAGATATGAATAACCTTGAAAGATGAAAATAGAACCTGGGGGGATTTCATAAAACTCGATCTGATTACATGGGAATGGATGGGGCATTTTGATTGTAGAGACACCGTACTCAAGGATTGGGAAATCACTCTCCATGATTTCATCTTCCATTTTGAACGCAAGCTTCCACGCCTCATTTATGTCGGTGAACACTTCGCACTTCCCAAACAAGCGATTTACCCAATCCATATTGAAGAATGGAGGCCCCATATCATCAGGAAGGTCTGGGTTGTAGTTAATGTTTTCAATTGCCATCGCATGGGCAACCCGATATTCCGGCCCCGCTGATTCGAGGACGTAGATTCCATTGTCAGCACTCATGCTTGCTCCTTTTCTTTATGAGCCCCACAAAATAGCCCAGATGCCAAATTCATTGTCATCCCAAAGACCAATTTTTTCTAACCCCCGTTCCATCCTCTTTCTGACATCCGAAGCGGGTAAGTGTATTAGTTGCGATGGTTTCTCACAATCATTAGCTACTTCAGAGACTGCTCCAGGACCAGCGACAGTAATGAAATCCTCCCACTCGATATCGAACACTCGGAAGGTACACAGAGTATTCATATCACGGTTGTATTCAGGGATTGTTTTATGTAGAGTCACCCACAGCGGTTTACCACATTTGGCGCAGAATTCGTCATCCTTAATCCGGGATTCTGGTATGTTGTGTTCACATTCCCTAACTTTTTCTGTCAGGAAGATTTTGGATTTAGGAATTCGACATCCGACCACAGCGGCTGCGTGGTATGTTGTGCTCATTCTTATTCTCTCTTTTTATCACATAGATGAGGAAACGGTAGCATTCCGGAACATCAGACACCAGAATGCCAGACACAAAAAGATGATTACTGCTGCTGTTGCGAATCTCCACGCCATTGACATGGTATTTCCTCTCCGAGAGAAATCCCAGGAGCTTTGCCCCTAGGTATTTTCTGTCTCAATTACGCCGTTATTATTACAGGTCCAGGCATAGACACGACAAGGACCATTGTAGTCATTGTCCTCTGGCATATCGTCACCTTTGATTTGGTTGAAAACATCCCAGCATTCATCTTCTGAGTCACACAGGACTATCATTAACCCATCGGCAACGGCTTGGTCATCACCTTCGCAAGTGCAATTAACGAGACAATCCACCCCATGGACATCGTTTACGACAAGAAACGGAACAGCTTTTCGTAGCTCATCAAAACTATGATTTATGTCGGGGTCTGGGAACAAAACAACGGCCCACTTACCAGAGAGTTTGCAATAATGTTGAACCAAATCTGTCAGTGTCAATTTTTTCATCAATACTTCTCCTTGACTTCAGACCAGTTGTCAAGAACTACTATGGCTGCTTCTTGTGTTTGCGACATTTCAATACTTCACTTCTTTCCCAGTTAGTCCCAGTCGTAACTACACTGTTCCGTTCGCTTACCCTGTCGACACCATCTCTCATAATCCCAGCTATAGATAGCCATTTCACCATCAGGTGTCATTCCGCATGTTTGCCCACCCATCCACTCATGAAAATCCTTAGCTTCTTGTTCTGTGTGGGCTTTTTTGACCATCTCAGATGTGACATAGTAGAATTCACCCTCTTCATGGTAGATAAATTCGTTCTTTTGAATCATTTTGATCTTCCCTTTTCTGTCTGGCTAATCATTAAAATGAACACTGCCACGACACTTACCCATGCGGGTAATTCCCACAAATCTTAAAGATTTGCATATTCTATCTATGTTACCCCTTGGCCCATCTGGGCTTCCTCCCACACACTCTAATACCTGGAGCAAAACACTAGCTTCTTGTTGTGTCAGTTCCAGGGTAACTGGTTCTCTTGTTATACTAGCTTTAGCCATTTCAATCTCCTTTTTTGTTTTGCTTCTGACTAGGGCGAGTGGGATTCGAACCCACAAACTATTGAGTTTTAAACCCAATGCCTCTGCCGTTGGGCCACCGCCCCTAATCTGGGTAATTTTCCCTAAAGGCTTTGCGAAGCTCTATGAGCCACATAGCCCTCTGTAGGCCACAGCAGCTTGCCAACTGCTCTCTGTTCATATCCATATGACCATGTTCTCCGATGTACTGACAGTCCGCTATGAGCCCTTCAATGGCCTCTCTGAGTCGATCGTTCATGTCTCAGTTCCTTTTATTAGCAATAAGCCTGTCAATCCATCCTTTTCTACCTGCTAAGGGATTCAAAAGGTCGTACTTACACCCTTTTACCCAATCCCCGTCCACAAAAGCCGCGTAACACAAAGTTGCCACGCCCGGTTCTTTCGGTGTTGCGCCGTCTGGTTCTTTGTTCAGGATGTAGTTTGAAGTGGCACTGCTAGTTAGACGGCCACAGTTAGTGCATTTGATTGATGCCATGTTGCTTTTATCTCCTATATATCAAAAGGAAAGCCCCGCAACCAGTTGCACCAATCGTTGTGGAGTACTATACCACAAGCCTCTGGTTATCCGCAACTGACTACGGGGCCTATTGTCCCCCGGACATCCCGCACCTAAGCTCCCTTCGATGCGGTCCCCTACTATCCTAGAATCCGTTGAACCACAATGGTTGTCGGTTGTAGTGCGTCCATGTAGTACGCAATGCTGTTAACAAGGCACACAATGGTCGATCCTACGACTATAAGGGTGCCGAATATTCCGCCCACTATCCGAATAATGGACCCGTCTTCCTTTTGGCGACACCTCTTTGCCAGATTGAAGCAGCCCCAAAACAGAGCCACCCCAAGAGCCACAAAGAGTGGCCATACCGCGAGACACGTCCAAGCTGCGAACGTGTTACTCCGCACTACCTCCTCTATCATCGTCTCGGCTACTGGCAATATCCGCTCTGCTGCCATGCCCACCTTATCCGCCAGACTGTCCACAATCACACTAACATCGTTCACATCCATCACTCAATCCTCCAAAATGGGTTTTCTACTATCTGAATCGGTCCCCCCGGACCTAGCTACCTTAGTGACGCCTTGACGTAGTCCATGTGTTCTGGTTTAACGTCAATCTGCCAATAATTATCCGGTAGTGGCATGGCCAGAAACCAAGCAGATCGCTCAATCAGTCTAGCCACCACTCCATGAACTTTGTGCCCTGGTACGTGAATCCACTCGGCTTCTGTTGTCTCCATCGTCTCACCCTCCTACCTGATTGATTGTCTCGTTTCCTTTACACTACCCTCAGATTCTGTTCAGTCTGCTGATAAGGCGTAGTTCGTTCCATTCCCTATTCTTTTCCGCTTCGTGCCTAAGCCGCAACGCCTCAATGTGAGCGTCACCCCATGCTTGGCAATCAATCGCAAACGCTCCCCAGTCTGCCCCACCGATCTCACTCGCTCTGCCCCCCCATGGCTACCAAGTCGCCAGCCCCGTTGAACGAGAACGACCCGCTACCCTCAACCGTTGAGCATGGCCAACGCTCCGACCACTCGGCCGCATCACGCTCACTGTACGTTACTGTGAATCCATCACCATTATCATACGTTCTCATTTGGATTTCTCTCTTTGAATGGGGTGTTTTACGTACGGGGTAAGCAAGACAGGAACTAGGGGCGGCGGTGCAGCTACTCTCCTGTATTGATTGTAACTCCATCAGCGTCACACTCAACCGTTTCTATGGCGAGAGGTCCACAATCAAAACAGTCCACATCAACTTCGGCATCACTCGGATGCTTTGCGAGTTCGTCCATAAGTTCTTTTACTTTCATAGTTTTCTCCTTGTTAAAACGGAACTGGGAGGATTCGAACCTCCAACACCAGGAAATGAACAACCTCTACCCTGCCTCTACCCAAGTTCACGTCCCTTTCTCTGCCAATTGAGTTACAGTTCCATAGAAAAAGGGGTCGGGTGTTACCACCCGACCCCCTCGGAAAGGAGCCGTATGATCCACAAATGGACCATACATCGTCAACAACAAAAAGAGATCGAGCGGGGCACTGACCGCCCATGGGGTGATATCCCCAACCCGCCCGATCTCAAAGAAGAGCCGAAGGTAGTCGAGCTTCAAAATTATAACTACCGAACTCGTGCTCGACGACAAAGTAGGTTAACCGTCGACACCTACAATGCCCCCTATTACGGCTCAGACGGTATGAGGCTACCAGGGGTCGAACCTGGATTACGAGGGTTACAGCCCCGCATTCTACCAATTGAACTATAGCCTCAAAAGGAGTTGGGTATTACCCATCTACCACACCCCTTAAGTGCCTTTCGGCATCATCCAAACTCCTGCCTAGGTCTGTTAGGGTAGCACGACCTACTGGTAGCACATGGTTTGGTTTTGTGTAGTCCAACAGTTCCAAATCTCCTCTCAATTCCCTCTGGATTTCCTGTACTTTGGGCAACAACTTTTTCGCGATACCGTCTATTGTTACCCTTTGTTCTGTTTTGTTTTTCATCACACCTCCTTATGCCAGGATACCCACCTAATCACTCGCCACTTTCAGTCCGAGTTTCTCAGCTATAAACCATTCGTCGTCTCTTGCAGGTCCAAGTCCGAGAGTGATACTATACCCCTCCACTCTTACTCGACCATCCAGTATTTTGACAAATGCGGCGCTTACAGCATTCCCTGATACAACTGCTGTTTCGTGATCACGCACATCCCAAGCCAATGCGTTTGCGAAAAAGAATGTGTCTTCCTCAAGCCTGACGTATTTTAGATATGGTTGACATTTTCCTTCACCGTTGTTGTTCCACCCATTAACAAACCACTTGGTTTGGTGTGTGTTCATCCAACACTCTGGTCTAGATGTCATAGCACCTTACTCCCTTAATCATTCTTGGGTAGATCAGGCAAAGGCCACCGTTTCAGTTGTCCACGATAAGGCGTACCCGTTTGTTCCAAATACGCTTCACGCCACTCTTTTCGCGATGCGTTTCTTTGTCTGGTCTGGTTGTTTCGATGACCCTTCGGGTTCTCTTTTTTCTTTTGATCGCTCATTATAGCTTCCTTTCTCTTACCAGGGGTCCAAACCCAAAACTTTTCGGAAGTGTTTTGTTTGCTGATCGCGGAGTTTTTGATCGACGTCGGCGGGCATTGTATCCGTTTTTTGTCCATTGGCTCGGAGGACGATTCTGTAACTATGCAAACCGATACTCGATTCACCCCGTAAGACTCCTTTCATCCAAACTCGCCCACATTCTTTTTCGTCAAGCCGTAACACTACTACTTCCATGTCGTAACTGGCACAAATTTTATTTGTAACCAGTATAGTATCTCCCACCTTTGCGTGTTCTTTGTTGACCGTACTCATAATCTTGCCCCAACGGATAAAGAACAGCGGGTTGCTAATCCCTTTTCGTAGACCCAGGACCGGCTTGTCTCTCTGTATTACAGATAGTACAGCGATAAGAGACTGTTCCGCCAGACTCCTTCATTTCGTTGTGAACTCGCTTATCTGTTCCATAAAGACGATCCTGCGCCGTGTGCTTACAGGTGCATTTGAGAATCATTGTTGGTTCCTTTCTGTTGGTGTGTGTGGGGGTAGCAGGACATATGTTGGTGTCAGAACACATCTTTGTTCAGTATCAAGTTTATAAGCAAGATTCAATCCTCCGGATAGACCCTGCTAGAATTGCTGCTCAGGTCGTAACAGGGATAGGTTTTCTGGGTGCAGGTACTATTATGAGGTTTAAGGGTAGTGTGAGGGGATTAACCACAGCAGCGTCTCTCTGGGTTGTAGCAGGTATTGGCCTGGCAATAGGTAGCGGATTTATTATACCCGCTATCTTCACAGCCTTTATTGCGATTATGACCTTAATTTTACTTCCAAAAGTTGAAAGTGAAATTAAGAAAGATAAATATATAACAATGAAAATGTTAATTGCTGGTCAGGAACATTTTCTGGACAACATAAGAAGTGTTCTGGAAAGATATTCTCTAAAATTACAAACTTATAAATTTGAAAGGGACTTCCAAAAAAATGAGATTATGTATGACATAAACGTTAAGTATAAGGATGAAGAGATGTTAATGCTTGCTTCGAACGAAATGACAAAAACAATCAGGGATATAAAAAAATTAGGCTGGGAATAATTCTTACTATAAATGAGGAGGTGCTAAATTACTATGAAAAAAATTCTTATATTTCTTATTTTTTGTATTATACCTTCATTTCTCTTACTGGGTGCTTCAAATCCAGAACAGGTTCTTAAAAAACTTGATTCTATAGAAAAGACTATTTCTGATCTATCATTCAGAATTCTTGCCCTAGAGAAAAGGATTATCTCACTTGAAGAAAAATTCTTGCTGGAGAGGTCTGAGACAGAAGCACAATTCAAAAGGATTCCTGATGTTTTCAAACAGTCTGATGAAGATTTTTCAATAGTGAACGTTACTTACGAAACTCATTATAATGATACAATTTTTAAAGGTAACATTATAAATAAGTCAAATAAAGATTACAAATATGCACTCTTTAAAATAAGTGTCTATGACAAAAAGGGTGCTGTCTTGGCAAGTAACGATTTCTACATATTGAATATGGACAGGGGGACAAGAAGGTCGTTTGAAGCAACAATGGGT